>Ga0302324_100000868_pt1 | contig 76100 bp, 72 predicted proteins | sample Palsa_T0_1_FD_201949 | JGI IMG/M metagenome (GOLD analysis project Ga0302324, IMG submission 201949) | Peat permafrost microbial communities from Stordalen Mire near Abisko, Sweden - Palsa_T0_1 | ecosystem: Environmental > Terrestrial > Soil > Palsa > Peat permafrost | place: Sweden: Abisko...
ATCGTCATCGCGAGTCCGAACGCCACACAGTAGAGACCGAACGGCGTCAGCGTGCGGGTTTGGAAGTAGCTGAGCAGGTAGTGGACCGCGAGCACCGCGGTGATCGCTGCGCAGCCGCACGCGACCGCGGCCTGCGCGCGGATTCCGTTGCCCAGCGGGCCGGTCAGGTCTGAGAGCTTGAACACGCCGGCGGCGAGGATGATCGGCGTCGCCAGCAGAAACGCAAACCGGGCGGCGGTCTCGTTCTCCAGGCCCGACAGCAGCCCGGCCGACATGCACACTCCATCGCGGCTGATCCCGGCGATCAGCGCGGTTGACTGCACGAAGCCGATCGCGACCGCGTCGCGGAACGTGATCTCCGACAGCTCGTCGGCCTGATCGGCGGCCGGCTGCTCGCCGGCGTTGAGTTGTGCGGCGAGGCGGGTGGCGCCACCGGACCCCGGGACGGACCGGCGCACACCGCCGCCTCCGGGATCCGGGTCGGCGCCCGCATAGGCGTAGGCAGCCGGCGCGGATGGGCGCGCCGTCGCTCGACGCCGGAGCCGTTCGGCTCCGAGCAGGATCACGCCGTTGACCATCAGGAAGATCGCGGCGGCGGTCGGCTTGGCGAACAGGACCCTCAGTGGATGCTCGAACACGATCCCGATCACCCCGGTCGGGATCGACGCCGCGACGATCAGCCACGCCAGCTTCTCGGTCGGCGTCTGGATCCGCCGTCGCCAGAGGCTGACGAACAACGCGCGGATGATCGCGACCCAGTCGCGCCAGAAGTAGGTGAGCAGCCCGAGCGCCGACCCGACGTGCAGCATCACGACCAGCGCCAGCCAGAACGACTCCGGATCGGATTGGGCCTTGACCAGCGCGGTCCAGCCGAACAGGGTTGGGAACAGCACCGTGTGGCCGAGACTGGAGACTGGGAACAGCTCGGTCACGCCCTGCAGGCCGCCGAGCACAACCGCCTGAAACCAACTCAGGTGAGACGCGTGGTTGCCCTGGTGGGCGGCGGCCGCGATGATCAGAGACAGATGCACGAGCGGCGAGTGTGCGCTGCCACGATGAGACCGCCATGAGAGGTGCCGCGCCCTTCATGTGCGTCTCATCCGGGTCAGTCAACCTTGTCGGTATGCGGATCCTGGTCGTCGAAGACGATCGCAAGCTCGGACCGGTGCTGGTGCGTGGGTTCGCGACCGACTCGATCGCCGCTGACCTCGTGACCAACGGGCAAGACGCGATCGTCCGGGCGGGCGCGACCGACTATGCGGTGATCGTGCTCGACGTGATGCTGCCCGACCGCGACGGGTTCGATGTCTGTCGGACGTTGCGTGCCGAGCAGATCGACGCGCCGGTGCTGATGCTGACCGCCCGCGACGGGATCACCGACCGCGTGCATGGCCTGAACTCCGGCGCCGACGACTACCTCATCAAGCCGTTCTCGTTCGCCGAACTGCTCGCGCGCGTGCGCGCGGTGAGCCGCCGTGGCCCGATCGAGCGCCAAGTGGTGCTCAAGGTCGGTGACCTACGCCTGGATTCAGCGCGCCACCAGGTGTGGCGGGGCGACACTCCGATCGACCTCTCGCGCAAGGAGTACGCGGTGCTCGAGGCGCTGATGCGCCGGCCCGGCCACGTATTGTCACGGTTTGATCTGCTCGAGCAGGCGTGGGGCTACGGGTATGAGAACCGCTCCAACGTGGTCGAGGTGTACGTCCGTTATGTGCGGGAGAAGATCGATCGGCCGTTTGGACGCAACAGCCTGCAGACGGTCCGCGGAGTCGGCTATCGGATATGCGACGAGGCATAGCACCTGACTACCACCCCGCGGACCTCAAGCGGCTGCCGATCCGCTGGCGGATCACGTTCGTGTTCGCCGGCGTGATGGCGGTGCTGTTGGCCGGGCTGATCGCGTTCGTCTACTTCCACTTCCGCTCAGACCTCGATTACAACATCGACGGTTCACTCAACGCTCGTGCCCAAGAGGTCGCGGGCCTGGTCCGCAACGAGAACGCGGCCGACACGCGCGGTGCGTTGGGCACGATCCCTGACCAGGGCGACAACTTCGTGCAGGTGCTCGACGATGCCGGACGGGTACTTGGCGCCACCGCGGGGCACGCGAACCCGCCGCTGCTGACCGCTACCGAGATCCGCGCGTCCGAAAGCTCGCCGCAACTGATCGGGCGGGGCAACCGCTACCGGCTGTACGCGCTGCCGGCGCAGGGCGGGCGGCGGATCGTCGTCGCTGGCGTGTCGCTGGCGACCCGTGACGCGGCGCTGGACAAGCTCGACGACTCACTCTGGATCGGGGTCCCACCGGCGCTCGTGCTGGCGTCGATCGCGGCGTACTTTCTCGCCGCTGCCGCGCTGGCTCCAGTGGAGCGGATGCGCCGGCGCGCGGCGCTGATCTCGACCGATGAGATCTCGACTCGACTGCCGATGCCCGAGGCCAACGACGAGATCCAGGCGCTCGGGCGGACCCTGAACGCGATGCTCGACCGCCTCCAGGACGGGCTCAACCATGAGCGCCAGTTCGTCGCCAACGCCAGCCACGAGCTGCGGATGCCGCTGGCGGTGCTCAAGGCCGAGCTCGAGGTCGCGTTGCGCGAACACGGCAGCCAGGCACAGCTGCGCGCCGCGATGTACTCAGCGATCGAGGAGACCGACCGGATCGTCCAGCTCGCCGAGGACCTGCTGCTGTTAGCGCGCGCACACGACGGCACACTGCCGCTGGCGTCCGTGCGGCTCTCAGTGGCACAGCTCCTGGACGAACTCTGTGAGCGCTTTGCACCGGTCGTCGCCAGGTCCGGCCGCCAGCTCGTGGTCGATCGTTTCGAGCTGCCAGCCGGCGCCTCGATCCGCGCCGATCCTGACCGCATCCGTCAGGCGATCTCCAACCTCGTCGACAACAGCCTCCGCTACGGCGACGGACCGGTCACGATCTCGGCGCGGGCAGCGGGGCGTCGCATCGAGCTGCACGTCTCAGACCGCGGGCACGGCTTCGGGGAGGATCTGGCGGCCCGCGCGTTCGATCGCTTCAGCCGGGCCGACGTCGCCCGTGGGCGTGGCGGTGTCGGACTCGGGCTGGCGATCGTGCGCACGATCGCGCAGGCACACGGCGGTCAGGCCGGCGCGCGTGATCAGCCCGACGGCGGCGCCGACGTCTGGATCGCGATCCCGGTCGCCGAACGCATAGTCGGATCAGATCGTCCGTCGCTGGCGGTCTGAACGCACCGGCAAGCATCGGAGGTGCCCCTGATCGCCGGGCAGCGCTGCCCGCCGACCCACGTATGACCCTCCACCAGATCGCTTCATCGTGACCTCCTGACCGCCCTGCGTTCGGTGTCGCCGCGCGCGCAAACTAGGCACGCCCGCGGGCCCGGCCGTGATGATCGTGTGATGACGCTCTCATCTCCAGCTCAGAGTTCAGTCGTCCGATACCGCCCTGCGGAATGCCCTCGGGGTCCAAGCGCTTGGCCGGCTCGTCGCGAATGACCGTCAAGGCGGACTCGTCGCGACCTGGACGCCGCTGGAGCGCGGCAGCCTCCCGAGCCGGTTCGGGAGCTATTCGAACTCGAGCTCGGGCGTAGTTACGAGTTGCTCGGGCGACCCGCTGACCGAGTGGCTGTCCGCTGCAGCAGGCCCGACCGGCCGCTGGATGTCAGGCTGAGCGACCGCCAGGTACACGACCACGGCGAGGACCGCGAGAGCGAACACCAGCGCCGTAGGGCCGTCACCAAAGCCGATGCCGGTGATGTTGGAAGGCTTGCTGATCCAGTCCGCGAATGACGCGCCGAGCGGCCGCGTCACGACGTAGGCCATCCAGAACGCCAAGATGGGGTTGAGACCGAACCGCCACCAGCCCAGCAGGGGGAGCAGGATGACCCCGAAGAAGAACAGGCCCGACGGCAGGTAGCCCATGTTGACCGAGGTTGCCGTGAAGTCCCCGAGCGCGGTGCCCAGAGCGAAGGTTGCGAACACGGTAGCCCAGTAGAAGACCTCGCGCCGCTGTGTGGTGACGCTGTGGATGGACAGGGTCCCCTCGCAGCGATGCCAGGCCCAGAACACCGCGGCGAGAATGACTGCCCACAGGAGGGACGTCCCCGCGTAGGGGATGTGAGCGTCGAGATGAAGGAAGTCTGAGATACCGGTCCCAGCGATGGCGATCGCAAAGGCCAAGAACCAGTACGCGAAGGCGCGGTAGCGACGAGTCGAGAACTGCAGCGCGAGCGCGATCACGAACAGCGCAACCTCTGTACCGCCGCCGCCGAAGTTCCCGTAGGTCTTCAGGTAGTCAGAGGTGGCTTCCCCGCCGGCTGTGGTCAGGATCTTGGCGACCCAGAAGAGAGCGATGATCTCGGGAACCTTCGCCTCGAGCGGCGACGGGAAGATGCGACCCAGCAGCGGTACCTGGCCCGGCGCGCGTCGACGGTCGGCGTGAGCACCGGCTGCGGGTCGAGCACCGCGAAGGGTCGGAGGCATGGTCGGTCCATTGTCGGAGGGTCTCGGCCGGACGACAATCGAGCGCAGGGATGAACTTCAACGGTCAGTCCTCCACTCCAGGTAGTGCTCGGGTCATCCCAAAGTCGCAGCCGCGGCCCCTTTCAACGACTCCGAACACACTCCGGCGCCTCGACTAACGGCGTGAGAGCGGCGAGTTTTGCCCGCGAGACTTCTGGATGCACGAATCTTCGGTCGTCTTACTTAGCCGCCGCGTGGATCGTCGAGCCGACTGCTGTCCGCTCCAGGTTCTCGAACCCACGAAGCGGAAGCCGCTGCTCCGTGGCTGCCATCGGCCAGCCAGCTTCCGAACGGGTGCGGTCGTAGATACCGACGCGACGCGCCGAGATAGCTCGGAAGCGGGGTCTATCGGTGGCGTCGGGCTTCGATGGTGTTGGCGGCGGAGGCCATGAGTCGATCGGGCGGCGGAGGGTCGGTCTGTTGGGATCAGGTCGTCTCGGGCGAGGCTTCTGTGTGAGCTGCGCGCGCGTGGCGCGGGGCGAGTAGGACCGCGACGAGCACGGCGGCGATGGCGGCGGTCGCGCTGGCGCAGATCAGCGCGAAATGCAGTCCGGAGATGAAGGCGGTGTGCGCTTGGGTGGCGGTTGACCCGCCGATTTTGGCGGCGACGGCGAGGGATGAGCGGGCCTGGGTGACGATCGATGCTGGGGCGCCGGGGAGGTGCAGATGGCTGCGGTAGGTGGCGGTCAGCGCGCTGCCGAGCACGGCGATGCCGAGCGCGCCGCCGAGCTCGCGGGAGAGGTCGTTGAGCGCAGAGCCAACGCCCTGCTGGCTGGCGGGCAGCGATTCGGTGATGCCGGTGGTGGCGGGGGTCATCGCCAGGCCCATCCCGATACCGAGCGGGACGATGCCCGCGATCTGAAGCAGGTAGGAGCTGTGCTCGCCCATTTGGGCGAGCACCAGCATCCCCGCGGCAATCAGGGCGAGCCCAGCGACGCAGACCCATCGGGCGCCCGCCTTTGTGAGCAGGGCCGGGGCCCGTCTCGATGTGACGATGAGCGCGCCTGACAGCGGCAGCACGCTCACCGACGCGAGGATCGGGGACTCGCCGCGGACGATCTGCAGGTACTGCAGCACGATGAACACGAAGCCGAAGAAGGCGAAGAACTGGATGAAGATCGAGAGGCTCCCAGCCGCAAGCTGGGGGCGGCGAAAGACACGCGGGTCGAGCATCGGGTGTGGCTGTCGCAGCTCCCAGGCGATGAACCCGGCGAGGACGACGAGTCCCCCGCCGACGCCGAGAAGGGTTTGTGCGCTCAGCCATCCAGCGGTCGGTGCCTCGATCACGGCGTAGACGATCGCGACGAGGCCGACGACCGCGATGATCGCCCCCACGAAGTCCAGCTTCGGCGCCTCGGCATCGGCTGACTCGGGGACGAACCGCAGCGTCCCGGCGATCGCCAGGACCGCGAGTACCACGTTCACGCCGAACACCGCCTGCCATGAGAACGCCGCGAGCAGCGCACCGGAGACAAGCAGCCCCAGCAGCGCGCTCGCGCCGGCAACGGCCGCCCACACACTGACCGCTGTGGTTCGCTGCTCTGCAGGGAAGGTGCTGGTGATCGTCGACAGCGTGGCCGGCATCACCAGGGCGGCACCCAGGCCGATCACGACGCGCAGTCCGATCAGCATGTTCGCGGAGCCGGCTGTCATCGCGATCGCCGAGCCGCCACCGAAGATGACCAGCCCGATCAGCAACGCCCGCCGGCGGCCGTAGCGATCGCCGATCGCCCCTGCGGGCAGCAGCAGCGAGGCGAACACCAGTGAGTAGGCGTCGATCACCCACTCCAGCTGGGTCTGGCTGGCGTGGGTGCTGCGGGCGATCGAAGGAAGCGCGACGTTGAGCGAGGCCATCGCCGCCACCACGGCGGCGAGGGCGAGACAGACAACTGCGGTCACGACACGGTGGCTGTCGCCGGCCGCTGAGGGCGGACCGGTGCGGATTGATTGGGTCGTCATGGCGGAAGCCCTCGGGTCGATGTGGTCTAAGAGCGACGGATTTCATCGCTGATGAAGAAGGCTGACAGATCGGCTGATAGATTTCAACAGTGATGAAACACGATTCGTCCAGCGCCGGCGCTCCCAGCCCGCGAGGGCGCCGTCCTGGGCACCGCGACACGCGCGAGCGGATCCGCGAGGCCGCGCGCGAGCTCTTCCTCGCCGACGGATACCGCGACGTAACGATGCGGTCGATCGCCGCCGCGGCGGGGGTCGACGTCGCGCTCGTCAGCTACTACTTCGGTTCAAAGAACGGCGTGTTCAGCGCGGCGATGTCGCTCCCCGTCAGCCCGATCGAGCTCCTCGACGTGGCACTCGAGGGCGACCCCGACACCCTCGCCGAGCGCCTGCTGCGGGCCCTGCTTGCCGCATGGGACGACCCGACGGTCGGAGTGCCCCTACAGACCGCAGCGTCAAGAGCGATTGGCGAGACAGCCCTGAGCGAGCTCGTCGCAGAAATGGTCGAGCGCGAGATCGTCGCCAAGATCGCCGAGCGACTCCCCGGACCCGAACCATACGAAAGGGCCGCGATCTTCGTAACACAGATGTCCGGTGTCATCTTCCATCGCTACCTACTACGCGTCGAGCCCATCGCCTCAATGCCAGTCGAAGAGATCGTACGGCGGCTGGTCCCGTCACTCCGCAGCACGCTCGAGATCTGATTTCGCGAGATCAGACGCCTGCTGACGTCTCCGCAGACCCGCACGCGACCGGGACCCGTAGCACGAGTCCGCAGCCGCAACCTGGCCCCTTCGCCCGTGATGAGCGTGGGCCAATCGATGCAGTCACGCCGGTCTAAGCGGCCCAGAGCGCGCTCGTTCGCAAGTCGGTCGACACAAAAGCAGGTCCGACGCTTTAACCCCAACTCGGCAGCGCAACTCGCCATATCCACGCATCAGCTGCTTGCACGTTCGCTGCCAACGGACGGGCTCGTGGCCGCATCGGCGATGTCGCGGCTGTCTGTCCGTTGATGTGATCTGCGCTCCGACCGAACTGAGCAGTGAGCCCGTCGACCATTAGGGTTCAGGCATGAGCACCCTGCGTCTTCGACCGGTACAGGATGGCGATCTCGACCAGTTGTTCGCGTTTGAACGCGACCCGGCGGCGGTGCGGATGGCGGCCTTCACCCGTGCGGACCCATCGGACCGTCAGGCGTTCGACGCCCACTACCGCCGTGTTCGAGCGAATCCTGAGAACACGCTGTGCGCGATCGAGGACGACGGCATCTTGGTCGGACAGGTCGCGAGCTTCACGGTCGAGGATTCGCGCGAGATTTCCTATTGGATTGACCCGGCGCGTTGGGGCCAGGGTCTTGCCAGCGCAGCGCTTGACATGTTCCTCGAGATCGAGCGCACGCGTCCCCTGCACGCGCGCGTCGCCGAGCACAACATCGCCTCAGCCAGAGTGCTGACCCGTGCGGGCTTCGTCAAAATTGGCTGGGAGGTCTCGTATGCCGACGGCGTTGCGCATGAGGTCGTGGAGCACATCTACCGACGTGAGCGGTAGCTGCAAAGAGCCCGTGCCCGTTGCGTGTCGGAACCGTTCGGGTGCAACCGGCAGTCTGACTTCGGCCGGCGTCCCGGCTGCCGCATCCACGAAACACCGGCCACTTCAGCGGCCGTTGGGACCGGCGTTCTGCCTTCTGCTGTGAGCCCGGCGTGACTGGAACCGGCAGCGGCAGCGGCGTGGCTGCCTGGGCGACTGAGAGCGGAAGCCACGGTTGAGCGTGGCGCAGAGTTCCGTCCAACCGACGGTCAGCTGTCCACGTTCTCTCGCGACCCTCGCGGCGCCCTCAAACGCATCGCCGCGCGCGGCTGATCAGCGCGAGCGTCGGGATCACAGCGGTGACTGCGATGCTACACAGCGGGATTTCGTCGGCGATCGCCGGACCAAACTCAGGGCATCAAGCGCTCCGGTTCGTGCCGTGTCGCCGGCAACACGCCCGCCCGTGGTTGGTGTCGTGCTTGGTTGCGGGTTGGGATCCGGCGGTTCAGAGCGGCAGTGTGCGGGGAAGCCCGAATCGGGGCAGTGCGCCGCTGTCGACGAAGTTCGTGATGGCGGCGATCTGTATGCCTTGGAGCGTCAGCACCATGAGTCCTGTGGCGTGCGCGATCGGCGCATGGGGATCGGTGTGGTAGACGCCGAACGCGGGTTGGGTGTTGGCTCGTGCGGGGATGAGTCGGACGCGCTGATCGCCACGCCACGCGGTGAGCTTGTGCAGGAACGCGCCGATCGCATTCGCGCCTTGGTATTCGAGCGGTGAGGGCGGCATGGTCAGCCAGGCGTCGTCGGTGAGCAGCGTGATGATGCCGTCGATGTCGTCAGTCTCCCACGCGTCGGTGAACCGTTGCACGAGCTGGCGCTCGCCCGGTGTGTCTGGGAGCGGTGCGGTGTCTCGGTCGGGGATGGGCGTGCGTTGCGCGACCGTTGCGCGCGCGCGTTTGAGCGCGCCTTTGACTGAGTCCTGGGTCGAGTCGAGCATGTCCGCGACCTCGGTGGTGTGGAAGCCGAGTACGTCGCGGAGCACGAGCGCGGCTCGCTGTCTTGGCGGCAGTGTCTGCAGCGCGGCGATGAACGCGAGCTGAATCGTCTCGCGTGTCTCGTAGCGGGCCTCCGGTCCGGGGGAGGCGTCGATGATGCCCTCGAGCAGAACATCGGGATAGGGCTCGAGCCATGTCGGTTCGGCGATGCGGGTCGGTGCGGGCGCCGCGAACGGCGCCTCGAGTGAGGCCGGCGGGCGGCGGCTGGAGTTGCGCAGTGCGTCGAGGCAGCGGTTGGTCGCGATCCGATACAGCCAGGCGCGTAGCGATGCGCGTTGCTCGAAGCCGCGCAGGCCACGCCAAGCCCGGAGCATCGTCTCCTGGACGGCGTCCTCAGCGTCGTGCACCGTGCCGAGGATCCGGTAGCAGTGGAACTGGAGTTCTCGCTGGTAGGGCTCGGTCAACTCGCGGAAGGCGTCCTCGTCGCCCTCTGCGGCTCGCGTGAGCAGCCGTTGGCTCACCTCGAGAGCCTCGCTTGTCCAGTTCTTGTCATCTGCATCACGAGTAATGACGCCGAACGAGCCCGAAAGGGGTCGCACGGTCCGCCGACCCGTTTCCGAACGCGCTGGCGTCTGAACGGGTGAGCATCAAATGTCGGACGAAGGAGACGCACGTGATCAGTACCGCGGGGATCAGATCGACGCCGGCAGAAGATGGTCGCAGCTCGGGCCAACCGCACCGCCGGTGGACAATCGTGCTTGCTGGGCTGGGAGTCTTTATGACGGCGCTTGACACCATGGTCGTGACGACGGCGCTCCCGGTGCTCCGCGTGAGCTTGCACGCCGGGTTGTCGGGACTCGAGTGGACGGTCAACGCGTATCTGCTGGCATTCGCGTGCTTGCTGATGACCGGCGCCGCGCTGGGCGATCGTTTCGGCCGCCGACGGATGTTCGGGGTCGGGATCGGGGTGTTCACCGCCGCGTCGGCGGCCGCGGCGCTGTCACCGACGGTCGGCGTGCTGATCGTCGCGCGGGTCGTGCAGGGTGCTGGTGCGGCGATCGCGTTCCCGTTGACGCTGACGTTGATCAGCGAGGCGTTCCCGGTCCACAAGCGCGGCGCCGCGATCGGGATGTGGGGTGCGATCGGAGGGATGGCGGCCGCGTTCGGGCCGGTGATCGGTGGCGCGATCGTCAGCGGGATCAACTGGCATTGGATCTTCTGGGTCAACGTGCCGGTCGGGCTGGCACTCGTCGCGCTCGCCCCGAGCCGCCTGAGCGAGAGCGTCGGTCCGCGGCCGCGACTCGACATCATCGGTGTCGGGCTGGCTGCGGCCGGATCGCTGGGTCTCACCTGGGCGCTCGTGCGAGCGAACACGGTCGGCTGGGGCAGCGTCGAGGTGCTCGCGACGCTGGTCGCGGGCGCCGCGGCATTTGTCGCCTTCGTGGTCAGGGAGCGCCACACGCCCGACCCGATGCTCGCGCTCGAGCTCTTTCGCCGGCGGGGTTTCGCGGCGGCGAACGCGGTCAGCTTCTTCTTGTACGCGGGCTTGTTGGGCGCCCTGTTCCTGATGACGCAGCTGCTGCAGACGGCGCTTGGCCACTCACCGCTGATGGCCGGCGTGATGCTGCTGCCTTGGACCGCCGCACCGGGGTTGGTTTCGCCGATCGCCGGTGCGCTCGCCGACCGCCTCGGGAACCGCCGCTTCATGACCATCGGCATGGCGTTTCAGGCGATCGGCCTGGGCTGGATTGCGGCGGTCGCCTCCCCCGGGATGGGTTACCTGCAGCTCGGGCTCGCGCTGGGGATCGCAGGGGTCGGGATCGGGCTTGTGTTCCCGACCGTCGTCAACGCGGTGCTCGCCTCGGTGCCGCTCTCCGAGGCGGGTGTGGCGTCTGGGAGGAACAGCACGATGCGCGAGCTCGGCGGCGTGCTCGGAGTGGCGATCCTCGCCACCGTGTTCACCCGGCGTGGGATATACGCCTCACCGCGCCTGTTCATCGACGGCTTCAGCACTGCGCTCTGGGTCGCGGCGGGACTCTCGACCCTCGGAATGATCGCTGGGGCGCTCTTACCCGGCCGCGCGACCGCGCCCCGAGCGGCCGAAGTGCACGAGCCAGCACTCGCGTTCTCAGGCGACCGCTGATCGCCGACCCGTTCTCGCTCAGGTTGGCGTCTCAAGACATGACAAGCAAACCCGCGCCGGCGCGCAGCCGGCCCGAACACGAGGATTGATCAATGCCAACGTTTCTGCTGGTGTACCGCTCCGCGAAGAACTACACCCCGGGCGACCCCGACGTGATGGCGTCCTGGCAAGCCTTCTTCGAAGGTCGCGGGGGAAATCTCGTGGATACCGGAGACCCGATCTTCGCCCGGAGCACGCTCGGCGACTGCGAACCCGACGCCACAGCACTCGGGGCTCGATCGCCGGGTGCGGATCCAGGATTGGTCTCTTTTCGTCCTCCCATCGGCAAAAACGACCAACCCTGGCCGGGACCGAGTCCGACGGCGTCGATCAGCGACGATCCCGGCTTCGGTCAGGACCGCGGGTGCGGACACTGCTTGGCGGCCTCGCCGGACCATGGAATCACTCATCTAGTGAGATCCTTACCAGTGGTGCGGGTGACTGACGAAGCGAAGAGCAGGATCCGGGGCGTCTAGCCTGCCGCGCGGCTCTGCCCCTGAGGGGGCCCTCAAATATGCGCGCCCCGTTGTCGCACCCGCACCACCCCTAGCCTTCGGCACACTCGCAAATCAGCGGAGACGGATCGGTGAATTCGCAAACCGCCGTGCGATCCGAACAGAGGCACGTGGCCCTCTGCCGTTCGCTCGGTTCTAACGGGTCTCGGTGCCGTGAGCGCTGTCGCCAACGCTCAGGGTGGTGATGAGTTCGAGCATCGCGCCAAGGGCGGCCTCGAGGGGCTTGGTGTCTCGCTGGACCTGCGCGAGCAGCAGGCCGCCTTGAAGCGCGGCGAGCGTCGCCAGAGCGAGTTGGTCTGGGTCGGCTTCGGGGGCGAGCCGTCCGCGCGCGTGCATCTGGTGCAGGCCGGCCGAAATGGTGTGTTCCCAGCGGCGGAAGCCCTGCGCGACGGCGCTTCTCGCCTGGGGTTCGGTCTCGGCGAGTTCGCTGCCGAGTGACCCGATCGGGCAGCCGCCCCGGCAGTTCAGAGAGCGCTGGTAGCCGACGACGAAATCGCGCCAGGCGCGGAAGCCGTCGAGGCTGCTGAGGTCGAACTGTTCCTGGTTGGCGATGATCGTGTCGGTCTGGTGGTCGATCACCGCCCGGACGAGGGCCAGTTTGTCGTCGAAGTAGTGATACAGCTGCGAGCTGCTGACCTCGGCGGCGGCGCGCACGTCCTCGATCGTGGTGTGCGCGACGCCGCGGTCGAAGATCAGTTCGGCCGCGGTATCGACGATCCGCTGGCGGGTCTGCTGCCCCTTGCGGGTCAGCCGGCGCGGGGCCGGAGCGATGTCTGAGCTCATGACCGGATCCTAGCCCAGACTGGACTGGCCATTCCATTTCTGTGCTATACAGGCTGGAACGCTCAATCCACTTTCGGGACGGACGGAAGGACACCACAGTCATGACTCTGCACGGGAAGACCGCCCTCGTCACGGGCGGGACGTCAGGTATCGGTCGCGCCGTCGCCAAGCGATTGGCCGCCGATGGCGCCGAGGTGATCGTCACCGGCCGTGATCGGCAACGCGGGGAGGAGGTCGTCGACGCGATCATGGCCTCGGGCGGCAAGGCTCGGTTCATCGCCGCCGATCTGGCGAGCTTTGACGACGTCCAGCGGCTCGCCGAGGCCGCCAGCGATGTTGATGTCCTGGTCAACGACGCCGGCGTGTTCCCGGGAGGACCGACCGATCAGACCAGCCAGGAGGCATTCGACCTCACCTTTGACGTCAACGTCAAGGCGCCGTTCTTTTTGACGGCCACGATCGCGCCTCGGATGGCAGCCAAGGGCGGCGGTGCGATCATCAACATCTCGACGATGGCGGCGACCATCGGCATGAACGGCCTCGCTGCTTACGGCGCTTCAAAGGCAGCCGTCGACTCTCTCACCAAGGCCTGGACGGCCGAGTACGGACCCCGCGGCGTCCGGGTCAACACGGTCGCGCCGGGCCCGACGCGCACCCCCGCGAGCGTCGCGATGGGAGACATGTTCGACGTCCTGGCCGCGACCGTCCCCGCCGGGCGCGGCGCGGACCCGACCGAGATCGCCGCCGCTGTCAGCTTCCTCGCTTCTGAGGACGCGAGCTTCGTCTACGGAGCGATCCTGCACGCTGACGGCGGCCGCGTCGCCGTCTAGCAGTCCCGCGGCCCGGGCGTCCCGTCGCCGGTGTCGCCGGCGCTGGTTGGTGCCGTGAGCAGCTGGCTTGCGTATCGCAGGAACGTTTTAGCTACGGGTGGGTGCTTGCTGCCGGTTCGGGAGGCTGATGCTCGGCACGACCTGTCCGGTTCGTTTTCGCGGGCGACGACGCGGATTGAGGGTAAGCGGCGCGAGGCGGTGGTCGTTTGTTCCGGGTCGTAGCACGATGATCTCTCCCGGGGTATTGGCGAGGACCCATACGATGTCGTCCGGGTTCAGGCCGCCGTGTCCGGGTTTTGATGCTGCGAGCACGACTCGGTCAAATCGCTCGTTGGTGATTGTCTGGCGTAGGGCGTGCCGGTAGGTGCGGCCGCACTCGATGCGCGCGTCGATCGAGATGCCGCACATCGCCGCGCTGTGCTCGATCGCGTCTTGCAGCGCGGTCGCGACCGCGGTTTGGCGGGGCCGGGGCGTGTCGATCGGCAGGTGAAGCGGTATGCGCGCCAGGAAGACCGGGACGAGGGTCGCGTCTTCGGCGCTGGCGAGCCGCAGCGCCGCGTCGAGTGTTTGTCGGGACAGCCCATCGGCGACGTATGGGAACAAGATCCGGCGAGCGCCGGTGTGCCACAGCCGGGTCGTTCCCCGCTTGCGGTATCGCAGGTGCTCGCGACTGAGCGCGATCAGGGCTATCGACAGGATGATGATTACGCCGATCAAGAGGACGCTCATCACGCCTCCTGGGTCATCTCTGTGGCGACGATTTGCAGGTCGTCGCTGGTGTGCGGATGGGCCATCAGGCCTCCTCGGGGTCGACAACGAATGTCGCCGACCAGACTTCCCGGCACACCTGACGTTCACAGTACTCGACTGCGCGCGAGTTTGCACCCGATCTCCAGGGGTCGGTCCCAATGAGTGCGTGAGCGCCTCAGGCCAACCAACCACTTGGAGGAGATCGTCACTGCGCCCCGGGAGCCGGTCGTATGTGGCCGTCCGTGGGTGACGGGTAAACTTCACGACGGAGAGCCGGGGAGCTTGGTCGGCGTGCAGGAAAAGGAGTCCGAGATGACCCCAAGCGAGCTCACCAACCCGCACTGCTCACCCTGTCAGCTGCACCTCGCGTCGACGCACGGCAGGGGCTGAGAATCGTGTCCGACGGATTGCTGATCATCGCGTTCGTGCTCGGCGCGATGCTGAGCCTCGGCTCAAGCTGGGTGTTGGTATCAAGGCTAGAGCGCGTCGGAGCCAGACTCGGGCTGTCCGAAGCCCTGTTGGGTGTGCTTGCCGCGCTCGCGGCCGACGCGCCGGAGATCACCTCCGCCGTGACCGCGCTCGCCGGACATCAATCCAAGATCGGCGCCGGGATCGTGATCGGCTCAAACGTGTTTAACCTCGCGGCGCTGCTGGGCCTCACCGCGGTCCTCGCGGGCACGATCGCGCTGCATCGCCGCGTCGTCCTGATGGAAGGCGCGGTGGCGGTCTGGATCGCCGCCGTATGCCTTGCCGCGATCGTCAGGCTGGTCTCGCCAGTGGTCGGGCTGATCCTGGTGGTTGGGGTGCTCGGGCCCTACCTCGTGATCCAAGGGGTGCGCCACGAACGACTGTTGCGTACCGGGCTGCCCGATCGATGGGTGAGATGGCTGAGCGACGCGGTCGTCGAGGAGGAGCTCGAGCTTGAGCCCGCGATCCATCCCGAGCGCGGCCGGACGTCGGACGGGATCGTCGCGGCGATCGCGGTGCTGGTCGTCGTCGGCGCGAGCCTCGCGATGGAACAGGCCGCCTCCAAACTCGGGACGCGACACGCGATCCCGCAGATCGTCGTCGGCGGGCTGATCCTCGCCGCCGTCACGAGCCTGCCCAACGCCGTCGCCGCGGTCTACCTCTCGCGACGAGGACGAGGCACCGCGACGCTCAGCACCGCCATGAACAGCAACGCGATCAACGTCGCCGCCGGGCTGCTCCTCCCCGCGACGATCGTCGGACTCAGCGGCTCCTCAGGACAGGCAACCCTCGTCGCCGGCTGGTACCTCGGCCTGACCGCATTCGCGCTCGCATGCGCCTACACAGCCCGCGGCCTGCGTCGCTGGCACGGCGCGCTGATCATCCTCGCCTATCTCGTCTTCATTGCCACGGTGCTCGCGACCGCCTAACGTGATCCGAGAACTTCGTTCGCTCGCGTGGGCGCACGACGCACGCCAGCCGGGGGCCAGGAGCGGCGCTTCTGTTCGTATCGCGGCGCAATCTGAGAAGACGTCCGGAAGCTGTCGATGGCCCGTCGACGTGACTGAGTTTCGCCGATGCGCTGGCACAAAGGGGCGGTCAGCCAACCTGGACGTGCTCGGCTCGGTCGTCGGCGGCGAGCCGGTGGGCCTCGGCCCGCTCACCGCGAGCGCTGAGCGCCAGCGCGGCATCGGTCCGCCCTAGCAGCACCACCGACGCCACGGGCCCATGTGTCGCGCGCTCGCAGTCGAGTAGGTCGGCGAGACCCTCGTCCGCCAGGCCGCCGGCGACACGGGCGCGCCCTCTCGGGGCCTGTGCCCGGCGGTACATCTGCTGCTCGGGCAGCGCGCCGCCGAGACCGCTGTCCCCAAACAGGCTCACCGCCGCCCCGGGCGATCGCGACGATCACCACCGGCGGCGAATTCACCGTAGCCGGCGCGATCGATCCTACGACCCGGACGCTCTACGTGGCGAGTCTGAAGGGCGCGGTGTTCGCGGTCGACATCGCGCGCTGCAACGCCGCCACCACCAGCGGGTGCGACCAACCCTTGAGGAAGATCACCGACCGCGGCGATCCCGCCGCCGTTGCGGTCGACGTGGCCACGGACACCGTGTATGCCGCCAACGCCGGGCCCAACGGAAACGGCCGCGGCGACACGCTCTCGGTCATCGACGGCGCGCAGTGCAACGGCAGTGACGGACGCGGGTGCGACCGCGCTCCGCGGACGATCAAGGTGGGATCCAACCCCGAGTGGGACACGGTCGATCAGAAGACGAACGCCGTCTATGTCGCCAACTCCAACGACGGGACGGTGTCGGTCGTCAACGGCGCGCGCTGCAACGCCACCATCGGCGCCGGCTGCGCGCGACCAGCAACGACGGTGGCCACCGGCACCGGGGCCGGGTTTGTCGCGATCGACGAGCACCGCCACACCCTCCGTGGCCGAGACTCCGGTCCGAGCGGCGGGCGCAGGCGTTGGCACGATCGACGACAGAACCCACACGCTCTACGCGTCGGGTGTGTCATCGATCTCGGTGATCAACACCGCGACCTGCAACGCCACCACCACCACCGGCTGCAACGCGAAAGCGCCGACGATCCCGATCGGAACATATCCCGGCATACCCGCCCTCAACCCCACGACCCAGACGCTCTACGTGGCGTTCGGAAAGACAGGAAACAAGGTCGCGGCGATCAACGCCGGCACCTGCAACGCCCAGACCACCAGCGGCGGTGGAACACCCCCCGGGGTCGTCAACGTCGGAGCCGGCACCAACCAAATCGCCGTCAGCACCGCCACCGACACCATCTACGCGCCGTCCGCCGGCGCCAACTTCTCCGGCGGCGACACCGTCGCCGTCATCGACGGCGCGACCTGCGATGCCACCGACCTCGCGGGCTGCGGGCAGCCCGCCGCCACCGTGAAAGTCGGGGCCGGCCCCGACGGGGTCGCGGTCAACGACCTCACCCACACCATCTACATCGCCAACAATGCCGACGGCAACGCTCCCGGAACCGTCTCTGTGATCAACGGCGCCACCTGCAACGGCGCCGACACCGTCGGCTGTCGGGCCCGATCGCCACCGTCGCGGTCGGACGCTCACCCAGCTTGGCCGCGATCGACACCACCACCGATCAGGTCTACGTCACCACCAAATCCAGCGCGACAGTCTCGATCATCGACGGGTCGATCTGCAACGCCGCCAACACCACCCGATGCTCCCGACCGGCCACCGCCCAAGCGGTCGGCTCCCAACCCTTCGACCTCGCCATCGACGACGACACCAACACCGTCTACGCGTTCACGAGTCGCGGCCCAGGAGCCGCCGCATCCATCTTCGAAGGGCCGCTCTAGGAATGCCTCGGCGAAATGAGTCGCGAACGACCGCGGCCGGCCACGCTTGCGATCGGCGGTCGAGACGTCACAGATCTGCCGGCTAACGACAGCTCGACGCGCGCTCCGCCGGACGACGATCCTGGTCGCTCGAACGAGTAGGTCGGCTCCCCCCATTCTGTCCACGCGTCGCTGAGTCAGACGGACGCGCGCGCGCGCCTGCTCGGTCACCGAAGGGCCCCCCAGCGTGCTACACCCGCGTTCGTGTGTGTTGATAACGAACGAACGGAGACCCTGACATGACGGATCTGTTGGCGCTGAGCCCGGACGAACTGTTGAGCACCACTCGCGCGGTCCGCAAGCGACTGGACCTGGATCGACCGGTGCCGCTCGAAGTGGTACGGGAGGCCTTGGCAGTGGCGTTGCAGGCGCCGTCTGGGTCCAATTCGCAGGGTTGGCATTGGATCGTCCTGACCGACCCGGGCGTCAAGACCCGCGTGGCTGAGTTCTACAGGCGGTCGTACCTTGCGTACCGCGGTGCGAAGCCCAAGCTTGCGAGCGCTGCGCAGCAAAGGCTGGCGGCGAGCTCTGACTATCTGAGTGAAGTCATGGATCAGGTGCCGGTTCTGGTGATCGGCGCGATCACGGTCGGTGCCGCGGGTCTGCCGGCGGGCAACCAGGCCGGAGTGTGGGGGTCGCTTCTGCCGGCCGCTTGGAGTCTGGCGCTCGCTCTCCGCGCCCGAGGACTCGGAACGGCCTGGACGACGCTGCACCTGAACTATGAGCGTGAGGTCGCCGACGTGCTCGGCCTGCCCGCGGATGTCCGCCAGGGTGTGCTGCTGCCGGTTGCCTATTCCAAGGGCACCGAATTCAAGCCCGGCCCGCGCGCCGAGCTTGACGCGGTGCTGCACGTGAACGGCTGGTAGGGCTGCAGAACTCGCCGCCGGCTCAGGCAGGATCCGTCGGTAACGCTTGTGGTCGTGCGCCGCAACTAGAGCTATGACCAACCTCGCTATCCGCCGTCGCGATGGTGCGTCATCGGCGATGGAGGAGTTCGAGCGGCTGTACCGCGACAACGTGTCTGCGATCAGCGCCTTCTTTGAGCGGCGCTGTCGCGACCCGCAGGAGGTTGCCGATCTCACCTCCGAGACATTTGTGGAAGCGATCCGCTCGTTCGCGGGCTTTGACCCGCGGCGGGGAACGGTCCGCGCTTGGCTGTTCGGGATCGCCCGACACCGCTACGCACAGCACTGCGAGCGCTCGGCGCATGGCAGGGAGCTCACGAAACGGGTGCGGGGGGTTCATCCGCTCGCCGACGATGTCCGCGACGAGATCGAGTCGCGCATCGATGCCCAACGCGTCGGACGGCTCTTGATGGAGCGCTATGCACGCCTCAGCGAGCTTGACCAGTCCGTGCTCGAGCTTGTCGATCTCGCCGGACTGACCCCGACCGAGGCCGCCTCAGTCCTCGAGATCGCCCCAACCACTCTTCGCGTGCGCGTATTTCGCGCCCGCGGCCGCCTGCGAAAGGAACTCACAAATGACTAGCCGCTATGAGGATGCTCTGTGGGACGAGCTCGTCGACAACCACCATGACGAGCTTGCGGATCTGCGAATGCCACCACCGGCGCCTCGCCGGCGCCCGAAGGCACTAGCGGGCGCGACGGTGCTCACGGCAGGAGCCGGGGCGGCCGTGATCGTGATCTCAGCGTCCTCGACAACCGCGCCGGCCTATGCGGTCACCCGCAACCCAAATGGCTCGGTGTCGGTGACGCTGCGCCGGCTTTCGGCGATCGCCGACGTCAATGCTCGACTCAAGGCGCTCGGTGTCCGCGCGGTGGTCACGCGAACGGGAAGCGAATGCTCATCGGTGCCCACCACGATCGTTCGTGTCTCACCGTCGAGCGCGCCAGGCGACTCGTCGTCCGCGGAGCGGGTCACGCAGACCATCGCGCGGGCCGACTCAACCCGGTCCGGCGCCGTGCATATTCTCGTCGCCTCCCGGAGCGCAGACGGACACGTTGCCCTCGTCCAGGGGCAGAGCAACGCGCCGGTGCCCGCCTGCGTCCGTGAGATCCGGATCTTGGCCGGCGGACAGGTCAAGATCATCGGCTCCGGGACCCCCGAATCCTCTGGTCCCGTTCAGGCCCCGGCTCCCGGAACGACGAACGAATCAACCACAAGCACGAGCTCCAACAGCTCAACGACCGCGGCCGGGACCGCGACGACGTCCTGACGCGACGAGACCCCAAGAAGCCAGCTGTCCAGGTGGCTATGAGATGCGCGCGATCAGTGCGTCCACCGCGGCGCGGGCACCCACGCCGGCGGCGCCGGCGAGTTCTGATCGCCGGGGCATAGGGAACTCGCTGTGAGACGGCGCGCTGCGTTGGCTCGATTAGGAGGTCGGCATGGGTGCCGATCCCGCCGCCGAGCAGGACGAGTTCGAGGTCGACGACTGCGGCCAGGGATGCGATGCAGTGAGTCAGGGCGTCGCCCATGCGGACGATCACGGCTTTGCCGAGCGGGTCTCCTCGACGCGCGAGATCAAGCAATACGGTCGGGTCGCGCGACGCGTCTGCGGCGTAGTCGGACGCGTACCGGGCAAGTGCCCTGGCGGACAGGAGTCATCGCAACCGACCAGCGCATGCGGCCTGGAGATCCGATTGCGATCCGCCTGCCCTTGGGGCTGCCGTCGTGGGTAACCGGCATCCTCGCCGTCATTCCGGCCCAGTCTGCCGCCCTACGGCTCGCCGAGCTCGGGGACGACGACGTCGACAATCCCCACGGGCTCAACAAGGTCACGTTGACGAAATAGCGAGACGCCGTCCAGAAGACCTGGACGCCCGTCAACCAGACGCCCACCCCCAACTGCATTCTGCGGCTCGAGCCTCGTCTCGGATCCCGATGGCCGCGTGCTCGTCCGCACCCGGCGCGACGCGCCGGCGGCGCTCGTCGTTGATCTCGACGCGACCAGCGTCGCGGCTGGCTGGAGGTGGGGGCGGGCTCATTCTTTGTACCCGATCTGCCGATATAGCGGTGTGCGCGCCTTCCGCGCCTTCATCGTGATGCCCGCTTGCACTCGATCACATTGGTGGTTGCTCGATGTGAGGATCTCCTCGCTGCGGCGGCCTGCGTGGTGATTGACAGCGATGCCAGCCGGGAGCTCGTTGCCGACGATGTCGAGCACGGTCCGCGTCGAGTTCCGCAGCTGGCGCCGATGCTCAGATGCGCGAGCCTCGCGTCGCGTGGGCGTCATACGTGGCAGGCAGCCGCCGGAGTGGCGAAGGTGGCCGTCCTGTGCGGAACCTGCTCGGTGCTGAGCGGAGCGGTGGTGTTCTTCGTCGGGTGGGCCGGCAACGTGATGGTTGTCCGGACCCTGGTGCCGGGTCCCGTTTCCATGAAGGCGAGCACCGCGGTCATGTTCGTCCTGTGCGGCACCAGCGTGGTGCTGCTCGCAGTCGGCGACAGGCGGCGAAGGCGGCTGGGTCGCCTGTCTGCGGCCGCTTGCCTGGTGTGCGCCCTGGCATTTCTTTCGGAGTACATCCTGGGGTGGAATTTGGGCATCGACCAGATCCCCTTCCGTGATGTTGCCGCGCGCGCGGCGCACGTCGCCGATCCCGGCCGTCCTGGTCTGAGCACCGCAAGCTGCTTTGTCTTGATAAGCGTCGCTCTGCTGGCTATGCAACAGCGCCGGCGCTTCGAAGGGGCATTGATGGTCCCTGTCTTCGCGGTCGCGGGATTGTGCATCGTCGGCTTTTCCTATTCCATTCCTGCCTTCTACGCCGAGGGTTCACCCGCGAAGATAGCCCTCAATACCGGCCTTGTTTTCCTGTTCCTCGGCGCCGGCGTGGTCTGCGTCAGACCCGGCGGCACGATACAGAGGATGGCCAGCACCACCGATCCAGGTGGTGTCATGGCCCGGCGCCTGGTGCCGCTTGCGGTCGTGGTGCCTCTGGCGCTGGGATGGCTGGCGCTTGTCGGTCAGCGCGCCGGCGTCTATGGCGTGCCCGTCGGCGCGTGGCTGCTGACGACTGCCACGATCGTGTGCCTGCTCGCGGTGATCGTCTCCGGCGCGCAATCACTGAGCCGTGCCGATCGCCGCCGCCGTGGCCTCGAAGCCGAGCTGCATCGCCTCGTCGGCGAAGACGAGCTGACGGGCCTTCCCAATCGGCGTCGTTTCGAGCAGGAGCTGCAACGCGACTTGGCGTTCGCGTCAGACCGCCAGATCCCGGGTGCGCTGCTGATGATCGACTTTGACCGGTTCAAAGCCGTCAACGACGAGTACGGACACGCCGCCGGCGACGCGCTGCTGCGGGCGATGTCCGATGCACTCACCCAGGGCCTGCGCGCTACCGACACACGTGGTCGGATTGGCGGCGACGAGTTCGTCGCCTACCTGTCCCAAACCGACGAAGCGACGGCAAGGCAGATCGCAGAAGGCGTGCTCGACCTGGTTCGCACCGCCGGCGCGGCGTTCGCTCCCGGGATGCGAACCACCGCCAGCATCGGCATCGCCACCGACTACACGGCAACCGCTAACGCAGCGACGATGCTCGGCGCCGCCGATGGCGCGCTGTACCGCGCCAAGCGACACGGCGGAAACCGCGTCGCGGTGTCGAACCTACCAACATCGAACGACTCGCGAACACCCAGAGCAAACCTCCACCGCGAGCCCGCGCCACCACAGATGTGAATGAAGCTCGGAAAGCTCTGCGTGTCGGGGCTTTCGGTACGACCTAGGTGGCCAGGACCGGTTGCAGACGCTGCTCCAATGCGGCGCGTGGGAGCGCGCCGACGATGCGGTCCACCTCGGAGCCGTCGCGGATGACGACCAGCAGAGGGATGGACATCGCCCCGAATCGACGTGCCAGGCCTGGGTTGGCGTCGACGTCGACCTTGACGACCTTCAATGCGCCGGCATGGTCGTGCGCGAGGTCCGCGAGGACCGGCGAGATCATTCGGCACGGTCCGCACCAATCAGCCCAGAAGTCGACGATCACCGGGACCGACGCGGTCGTCTCCGCCGCAAAGCTCGCCTCGTCCGCGTTCACGATCCACGGCAGCGCGGTCTTGCACTTAGCGCAACGCGGCGTCCCTGTCCCGATCGGCCCGACGCGGTTACGGGCGCCGCACTCGCTGCAGGTGAGGATGGTCATATCGCGAGGGTACTTCGCGTCGACGGCGTTCTCACCCCTGCTCTTTTCTCAGCCGTGACTGAGCAGATCCCGCCGCGGCCGGGTCGACCGTGATCCGGCAGTTGACCGTCCAGGCATGACCCTGTTGGACTACACCTTGGCCGTGTCTCGGCGGTACGCCCAGGCTGCGCCGGCCGTGAGGATCGCCGTCCACGCCGCGACGGTGACCCATCCGCGGACCCCCCAGGCGTGGCCGTCGAGCGCGACGTTACGGGCCTGAACAAGCCACCACGAGGGGAGAAACTGCCCGAACGCATGCAGGAAGCCGCTCGTGATCGCGAACCAGGTGCCGCTGAGGAAGGCGAGGATCGACACCAGCCCGCCCATCAGCGGGCCGACAGAGTCGGTGTTCACAAGATGGCCAACGAGGACGCCGAGCGCGGCGAACGGCAGGAGCCCGACCATGATCAGACCGGTCATCGCCAGCCAACGCCCGGCGGGCAGGCTGACGCCGAGCAGCGAACCCGAGATGTAGAGCACGAGCAGGCTCGACAGCGCCATTCCGTACCCGGTCAGCACCTTGGCACGGAAGTACGCACCGACCGACAGGGGACTGATTCGCAGCTGCCTGGTCCACCCGGCCTGACGCTCACCGGCGATGCGGGCTCCGGTCGAGATCATCGACATCATCGTCCCGAACGACGCCAGCGAGACCATGTAGTAGGTGGCGTAGGTCAGGCCGGTGCCGCTGATGATCTTGTCGTGCTGCGGCGCCGCGATCAGCCAGAAGAAGACCAGCGGGAAGCCGAGCGAGAAGAGCAAGAAACGGCGGTTGCGGAACGTGCGCAGCAGCTCAAAACGGGTATAGGCGATCCCATTCATCGGGGGCCCATCGCCGAGTCGTCGACGTCCGGCTCGCCCGTCAGCTCTAGGAACGCCTCCTCAAGGCTGCCCCCGGCGATCTCGATATCCCTCGCCGTCGGATGGTGCTCGAGCAGCGCCCGGATGCTCTGGTCGGAGTCAGTGCAGCTCAGGATCACCGCGTCGCCGTGCCGCTCGGCCGAGGCAACTCCGGGCAACCCGGCGAGGCTCGACGGATCGACATCCGGCAGCGTCGCGCGGAGCGTCCGCCGGCCAACGCGAGCCTTGATTTCTGTCGTCGGCCCATCAGCGACGACCCGCCCGTGGGCCATCAGGATCGCTCGGTCGGCGTTGGCGTCGGCCTCCTCCAGGTAGTGGGTGGCGAACAGCACCGTTTTGCCCCGGGCGGCGAACTCGCGCATGATGCTCCAGAACTCGCGGCGGCCCTCGACGTCAAGCGCGACGGTCGGCTCGTCGAGCACGAGCAGTTCGGGGTTGCAGACGATCGCGAGCGCAAAACGGACGCGCTGGGTCTGACCGCCTGAGAGCTTCTGCGTTCGCTGGCCGGCGATCGCCTTCAGGCCTGTGACCTCGAGCGCCTCCTCGACGCCCATCGGATCCGGATAGAGCGAGGCCATCATTGCGACGAGCTCGCGTACCGAGAGGTCGCGGATCAGACCGCCCGTCTGCAGCATCGCGCCGACGAGGCCGGCGTCGACGGACTCCCGCGGCGGGCGACCGAACACGGACACGGTGCCAGTGTCGGGAGCTGAGAGGCCGAGCAGCATGTCGATCGTCGTCGACTTCCCGGCGCCGTTGGGACCGAGCAGCGCCACCGTTTCGCCCGGCGCGATCGAGACGTCGATGCCGCGCACCGCGCGGATCGGTCCCTCCGGGCCCCGGTACGACTTGGCCACGTTGTGCAACCGGAGGCCGCCATCGGTGTGGGCGGCCATATCCATCCGCGTCGTCGCGATCTGCGTCATCGCACGACTCTAAGTGCTGACTCGGGAAACGTACGCCTTGGGCGATCACGTCCGCGTGACAACCGCTTCGTACGAAGGAAGAGTCGTGCGGCCGTCGCTGATGCGAGGTGGCTCTTCTCGCCTCGGCAGGATCGCGTCAAAACTCGGAGAGGCGGCGCACCACTGGGGTGCAGCGATCCAGCCTCACGGCCCGCCGCCGGAGGGCTGGTCGGTCTCCCGGGCGATACTCAGCTGCCAGGAGCCGTACGCCACGTTGGCCGCCGCCCCTCCCAGAAACCAGATGGCCCACCCGTAGGTCTTCCGGTCGTTGCCGCCGTAGGAGAGCGTCACGGCGCCAAGACCGGTCAAGACGGCCGCGCTGGCAATGCGCACGCGCCCCCAGGCTCGGAGGTGGCGGTACTCGACTGGCGAGATGATCAGTCGCAGGCCCGATCGAGGCGGAGATGTCCACCACCCGCGCAGACCTTTCACAGCGGTGTCGTTCATGGCTCTCTGCATTATGCTGCCTCTGATCCCGACCGCCTCAGGGCGCTTGAGTCGGTTGGTGAGGATGTCCCTGGCGGCGCCAAGCAGTGACGCCCGCCAGTGGGTCGTGGCTTTCGACGACGAGCGGGGAGGACCTGCGGTGATCGAGCCAAATCGTGTCTCGCGCCTCATATCACTACCGGCGGGCTTCACGTTTGGCGAAGTGCCGCCAACACCTCAACCTCACCTCCGAGCTGTTGTCCTTCTCGTCCAGTCTTGGCTCGGTACCCAACCGAGGCATGCTTGACGGCCAAGCCGATCTTTTCCTGAACGGCGTTCCGTATCTGCAAGCGATCAACGATGTCACCACCGGAACCAGCATCGGGAGATCCACAGACCGGGCTCGAGGTGGATCATCACGCCGGTCTTCATCGGTCCGCCGTTCGGCCCAAATTTCTTTCCAAGCCAGACGGTGGCGCTGCCCTCCGGACCACCCCTCGCGGCGCGAATACCTCAGGATCTGAGCGAGTTCGCTGACACGATCACTCAGGAGATGTTGGACAATCCAAACTCACTGCTGCAGACAGAGCCAAACGAGTCTTGGCGGATCACCGAGAACATCGAGATATCGGTGTCGACTCAGCCCGCGGAGCCACTCTTCGGCGGTGGAATTGACAACATTGCCTTTCTACTCGCGTGGGCCCACCTCCGCCGAGGCATCTCATTAGCGGCTAGGAAATCCCTCGAAGAGCGCCGAAGGACGCGCTGGGATCAGTAGAACGCCGCGAAATGCTCGCGCCGTAACCCCGATAGACCGCGATCGATCCGACCGTACGGTCGTTGGTGTCAATCGATGCACTGAATCAGTTCATCCGCACGAGCGCATGACCAAACAAATCGGGGAATAGATGATCGATCGAGATGCACATCACACCCTTGCAGCGCGCGGCGGGCGCTTTGAGGTCCTGATCGCCGGCGGCGGCGTCGCCGGCCTGGAGGCCGCGTTCGCGTTGCAACACCTCGCCGCCGACCGAGTCCGGGTCCGCGTCATCTCGGTCGGGACAGACTTCATCTACCGGCCGCTGTCGATCGGCGAACCGTTCAACCGCAGCCACGCGGCGCATACGCCGCTCCGCCAGTTGGTCGAGGAGGCCGGGGCGGAGCTGATCTCCGACGCGTTGGTTCACGTCGACGCCAACGCGCGGCGTGCCCAGCTGGCGTCCGGCGCCGAACTCGACTACGACGCGCTGCTGGTGGCGGCGGGCGCGATCATCGACCCGGTCCACGAGCACGCCACCGGGATCGACGACGCCCGCATCGATGATCTGCTCCACGGTCTCGTCCAGGACATCGAGCGGGGATACCTGCACCGGCTGGCAGTGATCATCCCATCACCGCCGCCGTGGCCGCTTCCCGCCTACGAGCTGGCGCTGATGGCTTCCGAGCGCGCCTGGGACATGCAGGTCGACCTCGAGGTCACGCTGGTCACGCCCGAGCCCGCCCCGCTGGACGTGTTCGGCCCGGTGGCGAGCCGCGCGCTGGCCACGCTGCTCGACGAACGGCGGATCGAAGTGATCACGTCGGCGTGGTCCGAGGTGCCTGGCAGCCGGTCGGTGCTGATTCACCCGGGCGGCCGCGAGCGGGAGTTCGACCGGATCGTGGCGCTGCCTGCGTTGCGCGGCCCCAACCTCGAGGGTCTGCCCCGAGACGGCGGTGGGTTCCTCCCCGTCGACGAGTACGGACAGGTGCGCGGCGTCGAGCGCGTGTGGGCCGCCGGGGACTGCACCGACGTGCCGATCAAGCAGGGTGGAGTGAGCGCAGACCTCGCCGATGTCGCGGCCGAATCGATCGCCGCGATGGCCGGCGTCCACCTGCGTGCTCGGACGTTCGTCCCGACGGTGGAGGGCGTCCTGATGACCGGCGGCACCGCTCGCTACCTGCGCGCGCGGCCGGCCTGGCCCGGCGACAGCGGCGAATCGGTGTTCGAGCCGGTCGCCCGCGGCGCGGAGCCGCCGAAGATCCGGGCCACCTATCTCGGGTCACACGTGCTGCAGGGACGCGACCCGGTGCTCGTCTCCCAAGCCTGACCGCCGGAGATGGGGGGGCGTGACGCGACAGCGAGCGCTCGCAGGGTCATATCCGCCCTCGAGCACCGCGCCCACCGGGGCGTGCAGCGCGGTGCCCATCTCCCCGATGTGGCAGGCCTCAGCCCAGCAGGCGATCGAGCGCGCTGCGGTCAGTCGGCAGCCCGTGGGTGGGCAGGACATGTTCAACCGGCCGTTGGAGGAGTGCGCGAAGACCCTGGACGATCTGCTCTGGTGTCCGCTCCTGGGTGACCGCGTCTGATGGGATCTCCAGGCCATGGCCGAAGTCCGCCAGCGTGTCGCCGGCGATCAGCACACGCAGGCTGTCGAGCCAGAGCACCACGTCGTTTCGTACTCTGCCCGGGAACACGTCGATACCGAGTGCGAGGCGGTCGCCCGCCGCGTAGAAGTGCGCCTCGCCACCCGGCGAGGGGCCGCTGAGCAGCCAGGCGAGATCGGGGCTGCCGCTACCGGCCTGCTGCAGTGTGATCCCGTATTTGCGGACAAGATCCTCCGCGGTGTCCGGAGACGGGGTGAATACCGGGCAGCGCAGCATGCCCAGGAGCGTCTGCGTATCACGTTCGTGCCAGGGCGCGGTGAGCACGATCACCGGTATGCGCACCCTCGCCAGCTCGAGCAACGGCTGCGGGACGGCGAGCGGATCGAACAGCAGCAGCGTCGTGCCATCGTCGACCGCGTAAGAGGAGACCTGCTGGGGCCAGTGGGCCGTCGGTGCCCAATCCGGGTGCGGTGCCTGCCAATGCCACAGTCCGGCCAGGAGCTGCTGCATCTCGCGATCGTAACCGGCGCTCTGTGAGCACGACTTGGACCGTGCGTGGGACACCGTCTCTCCGCGGCTCGGTCGGGACTCGAATACGGCGGTCAGGCCGTTTCGGTGGCGGAGTAGCGGCGGGTGATCGTCGCGGCATCATCGCCGGCGCCGCCGACGAAGCGCATCGGATCGCCGGCGCCGAGATCGTCGATCCCGGCCGTCTCGAGCGCGCCGATCGCCATCGTTCGTCGGACGGCGGAGAACGTCAGGACGTAGGCGACGATCCCACCGTAGGAACAGTCGTGCGGCGAGCGCGTCTCCGTCACAGTCAGGCTCGTCGAGGCTCTGTTCGATCGCCTCGAGAATCTCAGTCAGTCGATCTGGCCTCGCCACGCGCCGATTGTGACCACGCGCAAGCTCGCTGTCCCGGCAGATCTTGCGCAATCGCACCACTTCCTCACCGCCATCCCGGATCGAAGCGGCGCCAGGTTGGTGAGCTGAGCTGGATGGTTGCCGCGACGAGGACGGTGGCCGCGTCGAGCGGGAAGTAGGCGGCGGGTCCGGTGAGGCCGATCAGGACGCCCGCGAGCAGCACGGACACCGGCAGCATGCCGATGCTGGCGAGCATCAGCAGGCCCGTCACGCGACCCAGCAGTTGGGGCGGCGCCCACTGCTGCAGCCCGGTCACCATCAGCAGGTTGCCGATCGCGACCAGGACGAAGGCCAGCATCAAGATAATCGCTGCGGATATCCACCCGCCCGCATAGGGGATCGCCGCGATCAGCGGGGCGGTGGGCAGCAGCACGAGCGACGCGATCAGCAGTGGCCGGCGCGCGGGCGGTAGCCCCGAGCCTGAGATCGTTCCGAGCAGCAGCCCGGCGCCCATCGCGGCGGCCAACACGCCGTATCCGCCGGCGCCGAGGTGCAAGGGTCCTCTGGCCAGCGCCGGCAGCGCGACCCTTCCCATGCCCGCCGTTCCGAGGTTCAGCACGGCGTCGCTGACCAGGATGAGCCTGAGGATCGGCTCGCGAGCCAGCAGTCCGCGCACAGACGCGGCGGCCCGTACGTCCTCGGGGTGATCGCTGTGCTCGGGGGTCGGCACCGGCCGGGGCGCGTCGCGTCGGATGCCGATCAGCGTCAAGGCCGAGACGACGAACGTGGCGGCGTCGATCGCGAATCCACTGGCTGAACCGATGACGGCGACGAGCACACCGCCGAGCGCCGGCCCGGCGAGCTGGCTCAGCTGGGTCGTCCCGAACGAGAGCGCGTTTCCGGCCTGCAGCTCGTCTCTGGGCAGCAGCACGGGCACGATCGCCGACGAGGCGGGGATGAACAGGCCCTCGCCCGCTCCGAGCACGACCGCGATGATGATCAGCACCGACCCCCGTGCCAGTCCGGTCGCGGCGGTCACGGCAAACGCCGCGACCGCAACCCCGCGAGCAACGTTGGCGCCAAGCATCACCGTCCACGGCCGGTAGCGATCGCTTGCGTGCCCGCCCACAACGAGCAGCGCAGTCCGGGGCACCCCATAGGCCGCCAGGACGGTGCCGAGCAGCAACGTTCCGCGATGGTGGGCCAGCACATACCAGGGCAGCGCGACCGAGTAGATCGCATCCCCGAAGTTCGACACGAGCTGACCGGCAACCAGCAGCCGAAAGCTCATGTGGCGAAGCGGCGCCATTTCGGTGCCCGCCTCTCGCCCGGCCGCTCAGTTCTGCTCGGGAGCGATCGGGTATCCCATCGACAACAACTCGACCGGCAGCGCGCCGGCAGGGCGCGCTGCCGGGTCATCGCGGCGATCGGGAAATAGACCCACGAACAGCGCGGTGATCTGTTCGGCGACGCCCTCCAGCTCGGCGGGGGTCAGCCACGCCACGCGCTGGCTGTGGTAGGCAGCCTCACGCCACGCACGCGAATAGGCCGAGCGTCCCTCCAACCACTCGCGGTAGCGCCCCATCTGCCGATCGCGCAGCAGCCGCTCCAGCGCAGCCCAAGCGATCTCGGCCTCGGGATCGTCCTGCACGTTGCTCACCCGCAGACCCCGCCGCGACAGCCGCCACGGACGCGCGCGACCACGAACGCCCTCGACCTCCTCCACGAACCCGAACTTCGCCAGCTGACGCAAATGAAACGAGCAACTCGCCTGCGACTCGCCCAGCTCGGCGGCGGCCTCGGTTGCGTTGACCGACCCCTGACGCCACAACAGCTCGAGCAATGCCAAGCGCAGCGGGTGCGCCAGGGCACGCATCGCCCGCGGATCCGTCAGCTGTTCGGTCCGGACAACTGGATTGTTCGGAGGTTTATCAAAAGACATCTTTGGATAGTAGTGGTCTCAGCGAAACCGCCGCCTGGTTCGTCGGCGATCCCGTCGATCAGTGGTCGGGGGTGATCACCACGGGACCGGGCCGTTGTTGCTGGAGAAGGTGCCCGTGGGGCCATCGGCGTCGAGAAGCGCGAGCCGCACCGGCTCACGCGCGGCCGCTTCGACGGTGCCCGTGCCCTGGTTGTTGTTGAGGTCTGTCTGGGTGAAGCCCGGGTCCGCAGCGTTGACCTTGATGCCGTCTGCCTCGAGGTTGAGAGCGAAGGCGACCGTGATCGCGTTGAGCGCAGACTTTGATGCGGAGTAGTTGCCGAACATGAGTCGGTGCGGGTTCTCCGGATTCGCGTTCAAGGTGAGCGAGCCGCCGCCGCTTGAGATGTTGACGATGCGTGCCGCCGGGGCTTGACGAAGGAGCGGCAGCATTGCCTGGGTGACGGCAATGACGCCGAACACGTTCGTCTCCCACACTGTGCGTACCTCGTCCAGCGACACGACGCTCATCAGGCCCGACTGCGCCATCTCCTGCAGGGGCCTGCCCGGCTCCCCTGCGTTCGTGATGCCCGCATTGTTCACGAGGACGTCGAGACGGCCGACCTCGTTGTGGATGCGCTCGGCGGCAGCGGCGATGGAGGCCTGATCCGTGACGTCGAGCTGGAGGGCGCGGGCGTCCGCGCCGACGGTCTTGGCGGCCGTCTCGCCGCGCTCGAGGTCGCGTGATCCGACGAGCACGGCGAAGCCGCGCGCCGCGAGATCCTTCGCGATTTGTAGACCAATTCCCTTGTTGGCCCCGGTGATCAGCGCAACGCGTGTGTCCGGCATGGGTATCTCCCTTTGGGTTCTTAATAGGCGGAGAGCCTGTCCGTTTCACTGTAGCGCATTCGGATAGACTGTCCATTTAGACTTCTGATGACCCTGGACCCTTCCCCACCAACCACCAGACGTGCCGACGCCCAGCGCAACCGCGCCAAGATCCTCGCGGTCGCGCGCTCGGCGTTCGCCGACCCGGAAGCTGAGGTGTCGATGGCCGAGATCTCACGGCGCGCCGGAGTCGGGATGGCGACTCTGTACCGCAACTTTCCCGGACGACGAGAGCTCTTAGAGGCCCTCTACACCGACGAGGTCGACGCGGTGTGCCAGACCGCCGAAATCCGCGACGCCGGGACGCCCGGCATGGTGCTCGTGGCCTGGCTGCATCGGTTCTTCGCGTTCTTCACCACCAAGCGCCACGTCGGCTCTGAACTACTCAAGCACTCCGACGACAGCAGCCCGTTCTTCAGCGACAACCGTGTCCGCGTGATCGCCGCCGGCCGGCCACTGCTGATCGCCGCACAGCGGTCCCGTGAGGTCCGCGACGATGTCACGCTGGAGCAGATCCTCGACATGATCATCGCGATCGCCTCGATCCACGGCGACCCCGGCTACCTCGAGCCGATCCTCCAGACCGCGCTCGACGGCCTCCGCCCCTCAACCAATACGGTGATCGTGTAACCGCCACCCGACCGGCGAGCGGAAGTCTCGAGCCGCGGGGAGATACATCAGCTTTGTCAACCGCGAACGCCATATCTGTGTTCACGCCCGTCCAGATGCGTGTTGTCTGCTACGTACCTCGTAGGCACGGCCGGTGAGCGAGACACCACCTCGGACCGAAGCGACGGATTCCTCGGGCCGTGACGAGCGGACGACCGACACGACGGTCACAGCTGACGCGCAACTGCCGGGGCTTGACGACCGGGCGGTGGCGGCGCTCGCTGAAGTGGGACGACAGTGGACGAGCTGTATGGTCGATCGAGAGGCGTGGGATCAAGCGTTGCCGGTCGATCCAAATCTTCGCTACCTCGACGGAGAGCCGGCGGGCGGCGGGTTTGTGCGGATTCGCAGCGCCACGGGCCAGGATGACGATCTCGAGGCGACTCGCGAGGGCGACGAACCCGACTCGGGCGTGGGGCGCTTGCAAGCTGCGGTGCGGCGGGTGCTGATCGGGCCGCCATTGCGGAGTACCGCCCTGGCCCAGCAGCGGATGAGCAAGCGACTTGCGCTGCCGGTGCTGTCTCCCGACGCGATCTCGTCGGTGGCCTACGGGCCCGAGGCGATGATGGCGATCCTCGTCATGGCTGGCAGCTCCGAGCTGAAGCTCTCGTTACCGATCGGGGCGGTGCTGGTCGTGCTGATGGTGTCGGTCGGTCTCGGCTATCGGCAGGTGATACGGGCCTACCCCCACGGTGGCGGCTCCTACATCGTGGCCAGCGACAGCCTGAGTGCCACCTGGGGGCTGGTCGCCGGAGCTGGTCTGATTCTGGATTACATCCTGACCGTGGCCGTGTCGGTCGCCGCGGGTGTCGCCGCGATCACCTCGGCAATCCCCGCGGTCAGCCCCGCGACAGTGCCGATCGGGCTGGCGGTGATCGTGGTGCTGGTGCTCGGCAACCTCCGCGGCGTGCGGGCGGCTGGTGCCCTGTTTGCCGCCCCGACCTACCTGTTCGTCGCCGCGATCGCCTTGGTCGTGATCGTCGGTCTCGTCAAGTCCGCAAGCCATGGGTTTCATGTAGTTGCTCCTGTCTCCCATCACGCCACCGAGGCGCTCGGGTTGCTGCTGATCCTGCGGGCGTTTTCATCCGGCGCGACGGCGATGACCGGGATCGAGGTCATCTCAAATGCCGTGTCGGAGTTCGAACCGCCGCAGGCCGACAACGCCCGCAGCACCCTCTCGGTGATGGTCGGCTTGCTCGTGTCGATGTTCATCGGCGTGGTCGTGGTTGCGCACTTCGACGGGGCCAGCCCCGGATCGCAGACGGTCCTCTCCCAGATCGCTCACCGCAGCATCGGCAGCGGCCCGCTATACGCGTTCGTTCAGCTCGCGACGACCCTCGTGTTGCTGATCGCCGCAAACTCAGCCATCAACGGCTTTCCGCAGTTGCTGTACTTCATGGCTCGAGACAGCTACCTCCCGCGCACGTTCCTGCGCCTAGGCGACCGTCTCGCCTTCACGGCCGGGATCGTCGTGCTCGCCGTTCCCGCCGCAATTATCTTCGCTGTCTTCAACGGTCAGACCGCGCCGCTGATCCCGCTGTTCGCCGTCGGCGTGTTCGTGGCGTTCACGCTCGCGCAGACCGGGATGGTGGCGCACTGGTGGAACCACCGAGACGCGGACTGGCGGCGGGCGCTGGCGATCAACTTCATCGGCGCAGTGCTTTCCGGGGCGGTGGCGATCATTGCCGCCGCCACCAAGTTCATCGCCGGCGCCTGGATCGTCGTGATCCTGATCCCGCTGATCGTCCTTGCGTGTCGGCGTATCCACGGTGCCTACCAGCGTGCCCACGAGGCACTTATCCCCGACCCCGGCGAGGCGCTCGTCGTGCCGACAGCGATCCTTGCACCGCCCCCGCCGAAAGCCGCGGCCACGACGCCGATGGGCGAGCGCCAGGACGCACCGACCGAGGTCAGTCATCTCGTGGTCGTCCCGATCGCGGAGCTCGACCTCGCCGCACTCCGCGCACTGGCGTATGCCGCCTCGCTGTCGGTACCGCTTCTGGCGCTTCACGTGAGTCCCAGCGATAAGGAGGCCGAACGATTCCGCGGTTACTGGAAGGCCTGGGGCGATCATCTTCCGCTCGAGGTCGTCGTCTCGCCCTATCGCGCCACGGTTGCGCCGTTGGCGAACTACATCGAGGCGCTCCACCGCCAGCGCCCCGACCTCACGCTGACCGTCGTCGTGCCCGAACTGGTCCCCGCACGCCGCTGGCAGGTCCTCCTGCACAATCGCATCGCCCAGCGCCTACGCAAGATGCTGATCCAGTACCAGGGGATCATCGTCACCAGCGTTCCCTTCCACCTACCCGCCTAAGACCCATCCGCTGGACTTCGCGCGGCCAGTTCCTGCGCGGATGCGGCCGGCGTCTCCGCCTCGGAGGCGATCGGAGCGCCGGCGGCGTGCTGATTCTTCGTAGAAGTTTGCGTTTACTCACACAAGTTGCTGTGCGGCGAGTACTGTCGAGGTGTGGGCTGGCCCTGCGGTCGGGACCCTCGACCCCGAACCGGAATTCACGCCAGCGGCACACGCGGTCGGCGCGGAGTGAGGGGTTGGTTGCGTCGCGGGGCCGGTGCATGACCTTCAATTTGCGTGCGCTCTGGTCAGCTCGACTGGCCGCGTGAGCAGGAAAGCGGATGTGGTGATCCCGAGCCAGCCAGAACCCGAAGACGATCGGACGCGCTCGGGTCTGGATCAGTCCGCGGCGGACGCTGAGCAGACCTTTTCTGATGGTGATCAGATCTGCGCTGATCAAGACCAGGGCGCGGCCGACCTCGATCAACTCGCGGCCGACAGCGACCAGGCGGCGAGTGATCGTGACCTGGCCCAGGGCGGTGATCGCGCCGCGTATGACAGCAGCCGCGAGGCGCGGGAACGCACGACCGAGGCGCGGCGGATGACTGCCAGTGAACGGCACGACACCGCGAGCGCGCGGGATACGACGGCACGCGAGCGTGATGTTTTGGCGTTGGCGCGTGATCGTGCCGCCGAGGCTCGCGATCTTGAGGATGACGGGTGGGATGCGCAGACCGCTTCGCTGACCTCGTTGCATGGGACCAAGCGGCGACAGGCGGTGGGTCGATCATGGATGCGGGCGGCACGTGGCCGAAAGCGGGCGGCGGCTGATCGTGCACGATCGGCAGCGCACCGCGTCGATGCCGGCGCAGACCGCGACCGAGCCGCCAGCGACCGGGCGCTGGCTGCCGAGGACCGTGTGCTGGCCGCCGCCGACCGCGTCCAGGCGGCGGTGGAGCGCAAGGCCGACGAAGTCGACGTGTTGACCGGCGCGCGGCGCCGGGCTCCCGGCCTCGCCGACCTACAGCACGAGATCGACCGGGCCAACCGAGGCGACGGACGGCTGATCGCGGTATACGTCGATGTCGACGGCCTCAAGGCAACCAACGACTCCAAGGGTCATCACGCCGGAGACCTGATGCTCAAGCACATCGTCGGGGTGCTGCAGACACAACTTCGCTCCTACGAACCGGTCGTGCGTATCGGCGGCGACGAATTCGTGTGCACGATCTCCGGGACGACGATCGAGAACGTGCGCGAACGGTTTGCCGGGATCACCGCGCAGCTCAGCCGCACCCCGGGCGATGGCTCGATCACCCTCGGGTTCGCGCAGCTCGTACCGGGCGACTCGCCGATGGAGCTGATCGACCGTGCCGACAGGGAACTGATCGCGGCGCGCGATACACGAAGTCAAGATCAGAGGTCCAGAGCCCGATCTGCGAAGCGAGCGTCTTCGGCCGATCTGCGACGAGCACCGCCGATGGAGTAGTGTCGAACGGGTCGCTGGTGAACGATGTGATTGCACCGGCCAGGCGGCTTCGTCTCTGCCGAATAGCTGTTCAGGGACCGCCTCCGCCGGGATCGTCGTCGGTCTGATCGCGCTCTCGCTGATGACCGTCTACCGCAGTCCCAAGACCGCCCAGCCCGTCAGTCGCGTCGGACTTGCCTACGCCGCCCTGTGGACGAGTGTGATCGGCGCCCGAGCCGCCTTCTCCTACGGCTCCACGCATTGGTTCAGTCACTCGCTCACCACCTGGATGACCAACCATTCAGTGACCAGCGCGGCGATCACCGACGCCCTGATCTTCATGGCGGTCACGATGTTGCTCACTCGCACGATCGGGATGGCTGTGCGCGCCCGGCGCGTCGCCCGGTTCAGCTCCGACAACGCGACGCCGGAGCTCCAGCTTCACGGTGAGAACTGACGATGCCCGTCGTCAGGCCAGTAGCGCGAGCTTGCCTCCGGGTGCCCGTCCTGCAGGAAGGCGAGCGCCGCCGGGGCATCCTGCAGGGGGTACGTGCGGGCGATGGGGACGACGAGCTTCCCCTCGCCGGCGAGCGCGATCAGGCGAGCTCGCGCCCCGTTGCGAAACGCTGACGATCGGCCAGTTCGCGCGTTCGAGTGGTCTGTCGACGAAGGCGTTGCGCCATTACGACCGTGTGGGCGTCTTGCGTCCGGCCAAGATCGACGACCAGACGGGCCACCGCTGCTATGACCTGAGCCAGATCCAACGAGCGCGGCAGATCCGCGTGCTTCGCAAGCTCAAGGTGCCGCTCAGAGAGATATCAACGATCTTGGAAGCCCCCGGATCTGAAGCGGCGCTGTTATCGCTTGCAGAGCATCGGCGCCGTGTCGGCGCTCGGCTGACAGAGCTGCAGACCGCCTTCTATTTCCTCGGGGAACTCATCGAAGGAAAGGACACCGAAATCGCTATGCCACGCCGGCCGACTTCCGTTGCGATCGAACCCGAGCAGCAGAGAAAGCTCGGCGTCGAGCTGTTCAACTACACGTGGACGCTCTTGGAGCAGGAGAACCGGACTGAACGCGAAACCGACCGAATGATCGATGCCGCCCACGCGTCACGGTTCTTCTGGGAGGAGGTTGGCGAACCCGTCCACCACGCCCGTGGCGAGTGGCAGATCTCACGTGCCTATGCGACGGCCGGCCGAGCCGAGCCGGCGCTGTATCACGCACAGCGTTGCCTGGATCTCTGCCAAGCGCACGGGATCGGTGACTTCGACCTGGCGTACGCGTACGAGGCGCTGGCCCGGGCCCACGGTGTCGCTGGCGACGCCGATGCCGCTGCGGGCTACACCGGCCAGGCGTCTCAGGCCGCGGAACACGTAGCCCGCGAGGCCGACCGCGGACTGCTGCTCAGCGACCTCGCCACACTCCCGCAAGCAACGCCTTGCTGACAGAACCACGGGCCCTTCGCGTCGCCGGTTCTGTCACGGGCTGAGTCCTGGCGCGCGAGCCCGCTTGGGGATCGACGAGCGGTCGCGGCTGAGCGGCCGGTCGCCGATCCAGTAGCGCGGCCCTGGGCCGCGGCCGCCGGCGCGGTCTTCGGGGTTCGCGAGGCGGCAGCGGTCCAACGAGAGGCAGCCGCAGCCGATGCACTCGGTCAGGCCGATCTTCAAGCGCTCCAGCTCGGCGATGCGCGCGTCGATCCGGCTTGACCACTTCGTGGAGAGGCGCGCCCAGTCGCGGCGGGTCGGGGCGCGGTTGCCGGGTAGTTTGGCCAGCTCGCCGCCGATCTCCTCGAGCGTCAGCCCAACGCGCTGGGCGTAGACGATGAAGGCGATGCGGCGTAGGACGGGCCGGGGGTAACGGCGGTGTCCGGAGCCTGCACGTTCGGAGGCGATGAGCCCGCGTTCCTCATAGAAGCGAAGCGCCGAGGCGGCCACCCCGCTGCGGCGCGCGACCTCGGTGATGGAAAGGAGCTCGGACATCGGCCTTGACTTCAAGCTTACTTGAACTTGTAGCGTGCCTTTCACCGACCCTGATCCGAAACCCGAGGAGACCGCCATGACCACCACGACCGACCGTCTGACCATCGACCGTCCGACCGCCAGCCAACGCATCACCGCCGAGGTCACGTCGTGGCCGGGGGTGCAGGCCGGCCCGGGCCGCCGCGGCGAGTTTGCGTTCACCGTCGGGCGCCGTCCATTGGGCCACCTGCACGGTGACCACGCGGCGCATTTCAGCTTCCCCAAGGCCGTCTGGACGCAGCTGCGCGCGGAGGGCCGGATCACCGATCATCCGGTGTTCCCGGGCAAGCAGGGCCCGGCGGCGCGCCGCATCGAGAGCGACGCTGACGTCGAGGACGTGATCGCGCTGCTGCGGCTGAACTACGATCGCGCGACCGGCTGAGTCCGGTGCGCACGATCGCGCTATCCGAGCATGCGTCAGTCCGGATATGCGTCACCCGGCGGGGTCGGGTCCCTGGGCCGCCGAGCCCAGCGGGGCGGTGACCTGCTCCGGCGCGAAGGCCTCCTGCGTCTCCGCCACGACACCCAACCCTTCGAGAGCGAGTCCGTACCCGATCAGGTCAAGCGCCTCACGTCGGAGGCGATGCGTGAGCAGCATGCGGGTGTAGCGCAACACGAGCGGGTTCTGGCGAACGAGAGCCGCGGCGAGCTCCCGCGCCCTGGGCAGGAGCCGCTCACGTTGGTGGATTTCGGCGACAAGCCCGAGCTCCTGGGCGTGCGCGGCGTCGAGCTGCTGACCAGTGAGCAGGAAATAGCGCGCGCGATTGATCCCGAGCAGCAGCGGGAACACGAAGTTGACCCCGTCTCCTGGAGTCATGCGATTCACAAAGTGAGCCGAGTCCTCGAACGTCGCCTCGGGCGCGGCGAGGACGATGTCCGCGAGCAGCGGGATCTCGGGATGGCGCTGCACCGGACCGTTCACGCAGCTGATCACGACCGCCTCGATTGCGAGGAGGTTGTTCGTCAGCTGCATTCCGTGGCGAAGCGTGTTGTCCCATCCGATCGCGGTGTCGCTCGGAAACGTCTCCGGCGACGAGCGCGGGCCGGAGAACTCCTCACCCGTGCCGGTCATGATGATCACCTTGTTCTCGGGATCTCGTCCGATTTCCGAGAACGCGTGGCCGAACTCAGAGTGGGGCGCCTGGCCCCAGCGCAGGGGTCCTCCGTCGGTGTGGAACGTCAGCTCGAGGATCCCGTCTGAGCGCTCCATCTGGATCGTCGAGTAACGGTCGTGGTACTCGTTGAAGTCGGTGTCCATGTCTCCCTCTCGTTCGTTGTCCGCATGTGGCCCCCGGCGGCGAGGAAGTGCGCCGTCCGCCTCTGGCGACCAGTCACGAAGGGGGACCCTAAACGACAGGCCGCGGTGCTGATGGGGGCGCCCAGCCAGTCGGGCCCATGGAACGTGAACCCCGGGGCGAGTGCTCAGCTGACCGGGGTCAGGGCGACAAGCGGAATCGACCGCGTTGTCTTGGTTTGGTAGTTCTCGTAGCGGTTTTTGTTCTTGTCATTGACGAGTTTCCACAGCCGGGCGTAGTCCGGGTCACCGAGGCCGATCACCGCGGCGGTCGCCGGGAACCGGGTGCGTGCGATCTGGACATCGACATCCGGCTTGGCGCGGAGGTTCAGCAGCCAGGCGGGGGCTTTGGGGTCACCGCCCTTGGAGGCGACGACGATGTAGCGGTCACCGTCTTTGGCGTAGACGAGCGAGTTGGTGCGCGTCTGGCCGGTTTTTCGGCCGGTGGTGCGGAGCATCAGACACGGGACGCCGAGCATCCGATGGCCGATCAACCCGTTGGTGTACTCATACAGGAAGGCGTGGATTCTGAGGATCAGGATCATGCGACATCCAGGATTTGGTTCCGGCGAACTCTTCGCCCCAGAGGACCGAGGCGGTGGTGGTGCTCGGGAGGGGGATTCATGATTCAGCTCCTGACGCGTCCGTTGGCACGGCCGTTGTGGTCGCCCGTCGCAACGGCCGAATGCTGAAGCCGCAGAGCATCGTCCGCCGCGGGTGAGAGCGGACTGACTCGCATGGTACCGCCGGCATGGAGCCGTGCCAGACCCCGACGCCATCTTGGGCGGTGCCTCCGCTTCAGGGCGAAATTGCGCGTGAAGCGCCTAGTCGGTGTGGGGGCGCGTTCAGCCGCTCAGCCGGAACGACGCGAGAGGACTTGCCCCGTGCTGACGTCGAGAGTGCCTGCCAGTGAGCGGCTGACTGTGGTCCGCGTACGGCGCGCGCCGAAGGTTCAATCCGGCTCGAGCGCATGACCGAGCCGCTCTTGCACGGCGGCCTCGTCGACGGGTCGAATATCCGTACGCCTGATCAGCGGGTGCGCGTGTTCGTGTCGTCGACGCTGCGCGAGCTCGCCGCGGAGCGGACCGCAGCGCAGAGCGCGATCACGCGGCTGCACCTCACGCCCACGATGTTCGAGCTGGGCGCGCGGCACCATCCGCCGCGTGACCTTTACCGCGCCTATCTGGCGCAGAGCGAGGTGTTCGTCGGCATCTACTGCCGGCAGTACGGCTGGGTGGCGCCGGGAGAGGATGTTTCCGGGCTCGAGGACGAATATCTGCTCTCGACGGGCATGCCCAAGCTGATCTATGTGAAGGCTGCCGCCGACCGCGAGCCGCGGCTGGTGGAGCTGCTGGATCGGGTCAGGGCCGACGATCAAGCTTCCTATAAGCCGTTCGACGACACCGACGACCTGATCGAGCTGCTCGCAGACGATCTGGCGGTGCTGCTGACTGAGCGGTTCGTGCAGTCGGGCCGGCGCACGCCGCTGCGGGCGGCCGCGCCGCCGACCCCGCAAACGGCGATCGTCGGCAGGGAGGACGAGATCGCGACGGTGGTGGCGCTGCTGCGCGAGCCGGATGTTCACCTGATCAACATGATCGGCCCAGGCGGGATCGGAAAGACGCGACTGGCGCCCGAGGTGGCGCGGCAGTGTGAAGCGTCGGAGGACCTGGACGGGGTGTCGTTCGTCGATCTCGCCTCGGTCCACGACGCCGCGCTCTGGCCCGACGTGGTCGCGGCCGCGCTCGGTATCCGGCCGGAGGGGACGCGCCAGGTGGTGCATCTGCTGATCGACCGATTGCAGGGTCAGCGGCTGCTGCTGATTCTCGACAACTTCGAGCAGCTTGTCTCAGCGGCTGACCAACTGGGTGAGTTGCTGGCGGCGTGTCCGGAGCTCACCGTGCTGGTCACCAGCCGGATCGTCTTGCACCTGCGCGGCGAGCGCGAGGTGGCACTCGAGCCGCTGGCGACTCCCGCCGATGGCGGCGAGCTGGATCTCGACTCGATCGGGCTTCCAGCTGCGACGCGCATTGAAGTGCTGGCTCCGTGAGGCGCTGGCTGTCAGGGCCGTACAGGTACCCAACTGATCGATACCGAGGCGCGTCTTCAGGTCATAGAGCAGGAAGCTGACCTTGGCCTCGGTCCACACCCCGATCACGCCCACTTTCAGCGGTGCGCCGCCGTGCGCTGCGCGGATCCGCTTCAGCTGCTCGACGAGATCCGTGCCCTCGAAGTCGTTCAACGTGATCGAATCGACGGTCCTCGCGTTCGCCGCCGCCGCGGCCCGCTGATCCATCCCCAGCACGAGCCGCGCGCCGGCGGAGCCCTTGAGGCAGTGAGCGCCGAACCGACGCAGGTGCTCCTGCTGGGCAGGATCGTCGGGGTCATGCCAGTCCCGGATGTGAATCAGCTCGATCTGCTCGGATGCAGGCGCGTCGACCCATTCGATCAGCTGCGCGAGCGGCCGGCTGACGGATCGCCGCCAAGCAGACGGGCCGCCTCGCTGTAGCCGACATGCAGCAGGTTGGGCAACGGATCGCTCGGAGCGATCGGATCGACGAAATCGCGCTGCAGACACTGCGTGATCAAGACCGTTGTCATCGCCACGAGTCTGACGAAGAAACGACCAAGCGACGAACTAACCGGGAGCCGCTGCAGACGTTGCGCTTGGGTGGGGTTGGGTGTACTCCCGAGCGATGCCGGCCACGACGCGGCGCGAATGGCCCGGGAGCTGTCGGCCGATCAGCGTCCGGCGGCGGTGAGTCTTCCGGAGACTGCGCAGGACGTGATCGCTGCGGTGGCGTTCGCGCGGGAGCGGGGGCTGCGGGTCGTGGCGCAGCGCAGCGGCCACAACCCGAATCCGTTAGGTGACCTGGCCGACGCCGTGCTGGTCAAGACCGAGCGTATGGCAGAGGTGCTGGTCGATCGTGTAGCAAGGGCTCGTCAGCGAGAATGCGTGCGATGACGATGGTCACCCCGGCACAGCTGCTCCCGTTGCTGTTCGCCGACGCACCAAATCCCGCCGACTGCCCTCACCATCACTGCGACTACCACCACGTGACCGCCGGCGGGATTGCGGCGGTGCTCGTGGTCGTGATCGTCGTGCTCGTGCTGCTGGTCGTACTGGCTTTGGCGCTGCTGCATCGGCGCCGCCGACGGCGGCGCCGCGACAAGCCGGGGCGTTTGTGACATCGGCTTATGTTGGGGCTTTGGGCCTGACGCTGCTGATCGAGATGCCGGTGTACGCGAGTGTGTTGCGCTGCGGACTGAGCATCAGCGCGCGGCGTGGGCTGGCGGCCGGTGCGGCCGTCAATCTGATCAGTCACCCGTTGGCGTTTCTGATCGTGATGCCGGCGCTCGACCGACCGCTGGGATTCTTCGCCGCGCTGACGGTGACTGAAGCCGGTGTCTGGGTGCTGGAGTCAGCGCTGCTGTGGCTGTGGCTCCGCCGCGACCTCGATCTTCTGAGTCTCGCGGCACTGCTTGCCAATACGTTCTCGCTCGCCGTCGGCCTGTGGCTGATCCTCTAGATGGTTGATTCCACGGGTGCGCATCCAGGATTGGTCTCTTTTGGTCCTCCCATCGGCAAAAACGACCAACCCTGGCCGGGACCGAGTCCGACGGCGTCGATCAGCGACGATCCCGGCTTCGGTCAGGACCGCAGCGGCTGCGGACACTGCTTGGCGGCCTCGCCGGACCATGGAATCACTCATCTAGTCACGCTCCGGTGATGATCGCCTCGGATCGCTGGATCGCAGGGACCATCGTTTGGTCCTGGTTGGTGAGGACGACGACGACGTCGCCGGTGTCAGGGTAGATATCGATCTCGCCTTCATAGCCGGGGGTGCCACCGTTGTGGCCGACGAAGGTGACGCCGCCGAGCTGTTGGTAGGAGAACCCGTAGGTGTATTCGTCAACCGGGGGTCCGCCGGGCTGGGGTGATTTGACTCGCGGGGCGAGGATCATGCGAGTAATGGCTGCGTTGAGCATCCGGTGGTTGAGTAGCGCGCGGGCGAAGTTGAGCAGGTCGCCCGTGGTCGAGTACGCGCCGCCGGAGGGGTTGGCGATCTGCGGCATGTGGCTGATGTCGCGGAGCGCTGATCCGGTGCGTGCGTAGCCGTGGGCCATCCCGGGCACGTGTGCCGGGGTGTAGACGCGGTAGCCCGTGTGGGTCATGCCGGCCGGCCGAAAGACGTGCTGGCGAATGTAGCTGGCGTAGGTCTCGCCGCTCACATCCTGGATCACGGCGCCGAGCAGGATGTAGCCGTCGTTGCTGTAGTCAAACCGGGCGCCGGACGTGAACTGCGGCCGCTCCCGCGCGATCAGCGCCACCATCCCAGCGAGGGTGTGCGGTGGGTTGCGGCGGCCGAGGACGGTGTTGTCCAGCCCGGAGGTCATGTCGAGCAGGTTCGCGATCGTGACGTGCTCGCCGATCACGGGCGGCAGGCGGCGCAGGTACTCGCCGACCGGAGTGTGGAAGGAAAGCTTGTGCTGCTCGGCGAGTTGGGCGATCGCGACCGCGGTGAACAGCTTGCCGATCGAGGCGATGCAGAACCGGGTCTGCGGCGTGTTGGCGGTGCGGGTGGGGCGGTCCGCCAGGCCGTACCCGGCGTCGAGCAGTCGCTGGTGAACGTCGGCGACGAGCACCGTGCCGGAGAACTGCCCGGCGGCGGCACGCTGCGCAAGCCACGCGCCATACCGACGCCAGGCGGTCCGCGTCGCGGCGGCCGAGCTGCCGCTCCCGCCTGTCCCGCTGGTGGCCCCGGCGCTGTCGGGCGACCCGCCGGCGGACGGTCCGTACTTCGCGCACGCCTCTGAGGCGGTCCGGAACCGAGCTGCGCTCGGGTCGACGCCACTTGATGGGGTCAAGGTGATGTGCCCGTCGACGGGGTTCGGGAAGTTGTGGATGCCGTGTGCGCGCATGCAGTCGGCGTACTGCTGGGGCAGCGGGACGCCCGATCCGCTCGCCGCTTGCGCGGGCTTGGACGAGCTTGCCGCGCGCGAGCCTGTCGATCCTCCGCACGCGCCCAGCAAGATCGCGACACCGGTCGCCGCCAGCGCCGATGCGAGTCTGGCCTTCATGGTGATGGGCCTCCTTGTGATCGACCGTCGGGTGATGTGCCGGTTGTTTACGCGGCGGCTGTTCACACCGGTTGCACGGGGGCCGTTAACTCGCTGTGACCGGCGATGCGCAATGCTGGGAGCGTGCGTCTGCGGCGAACGGTCAGGCTGCGGCTGACGGTCCTCTACGGCGGCTTGTTCTGCGCTTGCGGCGCGGGGCTGTTGGCGATCACCTACCTGCTCGTCCGCCACTTCTCCGCGCACGTGCGGCGGCTCACGCGCCACGGCCCGGTCAGCTCCATCCGCTCGCCTGGCGGGCGGGGTGCGCACCTACCGCCGTTACCCTCGCTTGCCCGGCTGCAGACCCGCGCGCAAGCCGCACTGGTCAACCAGCACAACAGCGACCTCCATGCGTTGCTGGTGTGGTCGCTGGTCGCGCTGGCGGCGATGACCGCGGTCTCGATCGCGATCGGCTGGCTGGTCGCCGGCCGTGTCCTGGCGCCGTTGCGGATGATGACCGCCACCACCCGACGGATCTCGCAGGACAACCTGCATCAGCGGCTCGCGCTGCCCGGTCCGCGCGACGAGCTGCGAGAGCTGGGCGACACGATCGACGGCCTCCTGGCCCGGCTGGAGGCGGCCTTTGCATCCCAGCGCCGGTTCGTCGCCAACGCCGCGCACGAGCTGCGCACCCCACTGGCGCGGATCCGCACCGCACTGGACGTCGCGGTAGGTAAGCCCGGTGCGGTGTCGCCGCAGGTCTTGGCGCTCGATCGCAAGGTCCGCGAGGGGCTGGACCGCGCCGACCAGCTCGTGGACGGGTTCCTGGAACTCGGGCGGGCCGAGCATGGGGAGCTGCCCGACCGCGCCGCGGTCGCGCTGGATCGGGTGATCGCCGCCGTCGTCGCCGAGCGCCGGCTCGAGCTCGCCGCCAAGCGGATCACGATCGACCAGCGGCTGAACGCCACAACCGTCTCCGGCAGTCCGACGTTGCTCAGCAGGATGGTCGACAACGTGATCGACAATGGCGTGCGCCACAACATCGCCGATGGCTGGCTGCGGATCGATCTCCGAGACCAGCCCGACCGCGCGCGGCTCACCGTCGAGAGCGGTGGACCGATGCTCGATCCATGTCAGGTGCGGCAGCTGGCGCAGCCGTTCAGGCGCTTGGGCGCTGAGCGCACCGGCTCAGATCGCGGCACCGGGCTGGGGCTGTCGATCGTCGCGGCAATCGTGGCCGCGCACACCGGGACCCTGGAGCTGCAGGCGCGCGCGCAGGGAGGGCTGCGCGTCTCGATCGACCTTCCGCACGACCGTTTGATCAACGGCACCGGGACCGCGCCGTGAGAGTGCTGGTGGTCGAGGACGAGCGGGGGCTGGCCGATGACATCGCCGAAGGCCTACGCGACCATGGCCTCGCCGTCGACGTCGCCTACGATGGCCTCGACGCCGCCGGCAAGATCAACCTCTACCCCTACGACGTGATCGTGCTCGACCGCGACCTCCCCGGCCTGCACGGCGACTCGATCTGCCGGCTCGTCGCCGACTCTGACAACCCGGCGATGATCCTGATGCTGACCGCGGCTGGTTCCCAGGCCGAGCGAGTTGCCGGCTTACGGCTCGGCGCCGATGACTACCTGGCCAAGCCGTTTCACTTCCCCGAGCTGATTCTGCGGATCCACGCCCTGGCGCGCCGTAAGCCGGCCGCCACCAACCGCATCCTCCGCGCCGGCGGGATCGAGCTCGACCCCGCCCGGCGCACCGCGAGCCGCGGCGGCCGGTCGCTCGACCTCAGCGCCAAGGAGTTCGCCGTCCTCCGCGCGCTGCTCCAAGCGAGCCCCGGTGCGCTCACCGCCGAGCAACTCCTCCTCCAAGCCTGGGACGAGAACATCGACCCCTTCACCCGCACCGTCTACGTCACGGTCGCCCGACTCAAGAACAAGCTCGGCGATCCCCAACCGATCCAGACGACGCCCGGCCTCGGCTACCGCATCACACCAACGGCTGGGGTCTGGACCGACGGTAGCGGCGCTCGCCGCCACGACGGCGACGAGCACGACGCATAAGGCGGATCGACCGAGTCTTGAAGCCGGAAAGTCTTGCTCGCCGGGGGTGACGGCAAGCTTCTTGCATAGCTCCGCGGCACTTTTGTCCTGGACGGCTTGACGCTCCGGGTAACGATCGTGGCGGAGTGCATCGTGACGTGTGGCCCCGGCTGAGTCCGATAGCGCGACCAACGGCGCGACATCGGCGCTCGATTTCGTTCGTGAGATGGCGGTGACGCCAAGGCGACCCTCGCCGTCGGTGCGTGCCCGTGGGACGGCGGGCTCGTCGCGCATGGTCCGAACGCTGGGCAGGGCTGAGGGCGGGGCGGATCAGGGATCGCGGATCGCGGTCGTAGTGGTGAGGCCGCGCGCTGTGGCTAGCGCGGGTCGGGCGTTGGGTGTTTGGCCGGTGTGGAGGTGTGTGTCTGGTGGGGGTGGTCGAGCAGCGCCGTGAGCAGATCGGCGAGCCAGGACCTGAACTGGGCGGGGTCGCTGTCGAGGAGCAGTTCGGTGGTGGCACCGTCATGGATGGCCATCACCGCCCGGGCAAGACCGTCAGGGGTTTGCAGTGATGCGGGTAGGCCGGAGGGGTCGATCGTGGGGGTCAGTGACGCGGCCAGCGCGTCACGAAGTTGGTTGCGGTGGGCGCGGAGGGCGGCGGCGACTTCGGGATTGCGGGCGGCGTATAGCCGAAAGTCTGTGCTGACGAGGATCCAGTCGCGGTCCACCATGAGCGCTTGGACCGCTTGGGCGACGAGTTCCGGGATGTCGCTGGTGGGGTGCGTCAGGCCAGCGGCGACCTGGTGGGCGAGCATCTCGCTACGTTCGGTGTACAGGGCGAAGAACAGCTCGTCGAGGCTGTCGAAGTTTGAGTAGAACGCGCCACGGGTGTAGCCCGCCGCCTCGCACACCTGTTCGATGCTGGCGCGTCCGAACCCCCGGGTCGCGAAGACGCCAAAGGCGGCGTCCAGGAGCCGGCCGCGGGTTTCGGGTCGACGCCGGGTCACCCGCGCGCGCGTGCCGTCGGCGCGTAACTTCGCGCGACGGGCCTGCTGGCTGGGCGACCGGTTCGGTGTGTGCTCAGGCATCACGGCTCTCTTTCGATACGTTGACGTATCCGATACGTTGATGTATTGTACTGAGTCAGCTGACAACAACGTCGGCCGACCACGGAGAGGAACCCGCGATGAACCAAGCACCCCCACGACCCCCGCCCCAACCGGCGCCAGCCACACCACAAGGCTTTCTCGCCGAGTTCTTGGATGCGTTTGATCGACGCACGTTCTGGTTGGTGATCGCCGTGCTGCTCATCGAGGTCGGGTTCGTGTTCTCCTATGTCGGCGCCTTTCACCACCCACGCCCGCACCGGGTGCCGATCGCTGTGCTCGCCCCCGCGGAGATCTCGGGCCACCTCGTCAGCGAACTCAACGCGATCCACGGCCAGCCGCTAGACGCCACCGCCGTCGCCGATGAGAGCATCGGTCGGACACTCCTGCGGCACGGGTCCACAAGCGGGCTGCTGATCATCAACCCCAGGGGCAAGACCGACGCGCTGCTCATCGCCGGGGGTGGCGGCGCGGCGACAGCGACCGCTCTGCAGGACGTCATCGCCCGGACCGAAGCCGCCCAGCACCGCTACGCGACGGTCACCGACGCCGTCCCCGCCCAGCCGGGAGACGCCCGAGGATTGTCGGGTTTCTATTTGGTCGTCGGCTGGCTCGTCGGTGGCTACCTCGTCGCCGCCCTGCTGGGGATTGCGACACGGCCACGACCGGCCACGACCCGGCGCGCGATCATCCGCCTGATCGTGCTCGTCCCCTACGCCATCCTCTCGGGACTCGCCGGAGCCATCATCGTGGGGCCCGTTCTCGGCGCGCTCACCGGCCACCTGATCGCCATCTCAGCGCTCGGAGCCCTGGTCGTCTACTGCGCCGCCACCGTCACCATCGGCTTTCAAGTCCTCCTCGGCACCCTCGGCGTTGGCCTCACGCTGATCCTGTTCGTGGTGCTGGGCAACCCCAGCGCCGGCGGCGCCTACCCAGCACCCCTCCTACCGGGCTTCTGGCGGGCGATCAGCCCCGCCCTGCCCAACGGCGCTGGCGTCCAGGCCCTGCGACACATCGTCTACTTCGGCTCCTACGGCATCACCGGCAACCTGATCATCATCGCTGTGTACATCGTCACCGCGATCACCGTCGCGATAACCGGGACCTCACTCCTCGCCCGTCGCGCCGCCACGGGCAAACCGGCAGCGGCACTGCTCTGAGCCAACTCGCCGCTGGCAGACAGTCGTTCGCGTCCACCGCATCAAGATCGAGGATCACTTGGTCGGCGGGGTTTGCGGCGCTGAGCAGGCGTCGTGGGCGGTCGCGGGGTGCGGCCGAGGGGGTTGGGAGACGCGCACGAGTCAGACCGTAGGCTCGCGGGGTGCCGAGGATCGACCGGAAAACAATCGGGCGGGTGATCGAGCGCGTCTCGGGGAGATGCTCGCCGCAGAGGATCGGCTCACGGATCTGTTCGAGATCTCGGTCGATGAGGTCGCTTGGCGAAACGGACACAGGTATCTGACGCTGATCGGCGATCATCGACGCCGGTGGGTGGTGTGGGGCTGCGCGGGCAAGGGCCAAGCCGCCGCCGACCGTGGCGTCGACCCGGCGGGGGGCGCCGCACCCGACCTGCCACGAAATACTGATGTGCGCGGCCACGCATGGGACTACGGTCGTAGGAAACCTAAGGAGGCTGCAAATGCGACGACCCCGCACTTCAAGAAGCCGAGGCGTCGGCAAGCGCGCCCCTCCCGGGTCATTCTGGTCTGACTAAGACTCTAAGGAGCAACCATGAGTATTCGTACACACATCGCCAACGTCCGCGCCCAGAAGCAGCAGGACCGCGACAAAATCCACGCGCAGAAGCGGCAGCATCTCGCCGCCTGGCATCACCGCGTCCGGCGCGCGCTTCACCTCGGCTGAGCACGGCCGGCCAGCGCGCAGGGCCCGCTGGGCCTGCCCGCACTGACCTGCGCGGCCGTATTTGCATGCACGAGAATCGAGTGCGAACACGCGTTCGCGTGACTTCACTCACGATCACGCACGGAGAGCCAATCTTTTGCAGTCTGCCCGGAAATCACCTCCGGCGGGAGTACAGTCAATAGGAGCTGGTCCTGGTGCCGGGACTTCACCCTTCGTCCGGATGCAACCGACGGCGCGCTCTGCGTCACGAGGCGCCGAACGCGGGTTACAGGTTTTGACTGCAGGGCTGGGTCAATTACGTCTCAGCGCATTCCCGCTTGCTTGGTGGATGCGTCTTTATGTGAATCCCCCGCGAAGTTTCTGCCTGGGTCAATGCGGGCACGCGCAGCGCGCCCTTCCAGAGGAGAGCAAATGTCGACTGTTGAAGCAACCGTCTATGCGGCACCGGGCGAGTCCGGCAGCCTCGTGGAGCTCAAGGACCGCTATGAAAACTTCATCGGAGGACATTGGATCGCTCCGACCACCGGTGAATACCGAGACAACGTGACACCGTCGACCGGCGAGTCGTTCTGTGAGGTCGCGCATTCCGGAGCACAGGACATCGAGCTGGCGCTTGACGCGGCCCACGCGGCCAAGGACGAGTGGGCTCAGCGCTCGCCGGCCGATCGGGCCGCCGTGCTCAATGCGGTTGCGGACGCGATCGAGCAGAACCTCGAGATGCTGGCAGTCGCCGAGAGCTACGAGAACGGCAAACCGGTGCGCGAAACGCTGGCCGCCGATATCCCGCTCGCTATCGACCACTTCCGGTACTTCGCCGCCGCGGTGCGAGCCGACGAGGGACGAATCTCCGAGATCGACAATCAGACCTATGCCTACCATTTTCAGGAGCCGCTGGGCGTCGTCGGCCAGATCATCCCGTTCAACTTCCCGCTGCTGATGGCAGCATGGAAGATCGCCCCAGCGCTTGCCGCCGGCAACTGCACGGTGCTCAAACCGGCCAGCCCGACACCGTGGTCGATCCTCAAGCTCGCCGAGTTGATCGAGGAGATCCTCCCGCCCGGCGTGCTCAACATCGTCAACGGCCCCGGAGCAGACATCGGCAAGGCTCTGGCGTCGAACAAGCGGATCGCGAAAGTGTCATTCACTGGTGAGACGGTCACCGGCCGGCTGATCATGTCGTATGCGGCGCAGAACCTGATTCCGTCTACCACTGAGCTGGGCGGCAAGTCGCCGAACATCTTCTTTGAGGATGTGATGGCGGCCGACGACGCCTTCCTGGACAAGGCAGTCGAGGGCCTCGTGCTCTACGCGTTCAACAAGGGCGAGGTCTGCACGTGTCCGTCCCGGGCACTCATCCAGGACTCGATTTACGACGAGTTCATGGAACGCTGCCTGGCCAGGATCGCGGCGATCAAGCAGGGCGACCCGCTCGACTGCGAGACGATGATCGGTCCGCAGGTCTCGGCCAACCAGTTGGAGAAGATCGAGAGCTACGTCACGATCGGACGTCAGGAGGGTGCTGAGGTTCTGATCGGCGGACAGCGTCCGGAGCTCAGTGAGCGCCTCGCCGGCGGCTATTACTTCGAGCCCACCGTGCTGAGGGGTCACAACAAGATGCGGGTCTTCCAGGAGGAGATCTTCGGCCCGGTCCTGGCAGTGACGACCTTCAAAACCGAGGCCGAGGCGCTGGAGATCGCCAACGACACGCTCTATGGTCTCGGCGCCGGCGTCTGGACCCGTGACGGCGCCCGTGCGTTCCGCATGGGCCGCGCGATCAAAGCCGGCCGGGTGTGGACGAACTGCTACCACCAGTATCCGGCCCACGCCGCTTTCGGTGGCTACAAGGCCTCCGGAGTCGGGCGCGAGAACCATCGCATGATGCTCGATCACTACTCCCAGACCAAATGTTTGCTGGTCAGCTACGACGAAAACGCGATGGGGTTGTTTTAGAGATGGAGGCCGGGCCTGGCGAGCAACGGGCTGCCGTGGCGGCGACTCCCGCTGCGCGCCAGGTCATCAACCGGCTGACCGACAGGCATGGCCCGCTCGCGTTCTTTCAGTCAGGGGGGTGCTGCGATGGCACCTCCCCCATCTGTCTCAAGGACGGTGAGCTTCCCGCTGGGCCCAACGACGTGCGCTTGGGACATATCGGCGGAGCCCCCTTCTACATCGACTCAGATCAGTACCAGCGCTGGGGAACGCCGCGGTTTGTGATCGACGTCGCGCCCGGCGCTGCCGAGGGCTTCTCCCTCGAGGCCCTGGAGGGCGTGCATTTCGTTTCACGCTCACCACAGCCGGACGACGGCCGCGATTCCCTCCCGGAGCGCGCGCCGTAATTATCCGCGGTTCTGGCGACCGGTAGCACCCGCAGCAGTCCAAACACGGCCCGAGCGTCCTGACAGAGACCAACCACAGAATGGAAGCACACGCTATGGCGACGACAGCTATCCCGCACGCCCGCAGCTCAAAGGCTTCACCCACCACCTACCGCGCCGCGGTCGTGCACGACTTCGGCAGCCCGCTCACCCTCGAACAGGTCCGGATGCCAACGCTCAAGCCGGGACAGGTGCGCGTGAAGGTGCTGGCGTGTGGGCTGTGCCACACCGATGTCCACGCCGCGGACGGCGACTGGCCGATCAAACCCACACCGCCGTTCATCCCCGGCCATGAAGGCGTCGGAATCGTCACCGAGCTTGCGCCCGGCGAGGTCGCCGTCGGTGACCGCGCCCACAGAGTTGCGGTCGGTGACCGCGTCGCGATGCCCTGGCTCGGCTACGCCTGCGGCTGCTGCAACTACTGCGTGTCCGGGTGGGAGACGCTGTGCCCCGAGCAGGAAATGATGGGCTACACGATCGATGGAGGGTTCGGCGAGTACGCCACCGCGTACGCCCGTTACGTCGTCAAGGTCCCCGAAGGGATCGACACGTTCGACGCCGCGCCGCTCACCTGTGCCGGCGTGACCACCTATAAGGCGGTCAAGGTTGCGGGCACCCGTCCGTCTGATTTCGTCGCCGTGTTCGGCGTCGGCGGCCTGGGACACCTCGCGATCCAGTACGCCGCGATGGCCGGCGGGCGCGTCGTCGCGGTCGACGTGGTCGATGAGAAGCTCGAACTCGCCCGCGAGCTGGGCGCCGAGTTCACCATCAACGCCACCAAGGAGGACCCGGTCGAGGAGATCCAGCGGCTCGGCGGCGCGGACCAGGCAATCGCGCTCGCTGTCTCGCCCCGCGCCTTCGAGCAGGCCTACAGGTCGCTGCGACGGGGCGGGAAGCTCGTGCTCGTCGCGTTGCCGGCCGACAACGAGATCACGCTCCCGATCTTCGAAACCGTGCTCAATGGGATCACGATCGCGGGCTCCATCGTCGGGACACGCAAGGACTTACGCGAGGTGTTCGAGCTCCATCACGCCGGTAAGACGCGCGTGATCGGCGAAACGCGACCGCTGGCACAGGTCAATGACGCGATCGCCGACCTCAAAGCCGGCCGCGTCTCCGGGAGGATTGTGCTGGCGCCTTGAGGTGCGGAGTCCGTGGTGGAGCGGGTGCCTAACGTGAGCGGCGGGCAGGGCGGAGCCAGCCGCCCCGCCGGCGACATCAGACCGACCACCTCACGGCCCCGCACGCCGGGCAACACCGATTCGACCCTATGTCCCGGGCCGGACACCTACGACAGACGCGCCGTTTCGCTGACCAGGAGGACCAATGGCGATGGATCTTGCCGGGCTGCCTGACGAGCGAGCAGCCTCATCTCCGCGAGGGCCATGTCTTGCCAGCGGCCGACGAGAACTCGACAACGCGAGTTTTGCCGCGGAGGTCCGCCGTCTGTCCAGCGCCTTGGCGGAGATCGGTGTCGGGCGTGGTGATGTGGTCGCGGTCGTGCTTCCCAACGGCGTCGACCTGGTCTCGATCATGTTCGCAGCCTGGCGCCTCGGCGCGGTGCTGACGCCGGTGAATCCTGCCCTGACCAGACCCGAGACGCAATACCAAGTCGCGGACTCTGGCGCCCGATTGGTCGTGGTGGATGAGTCGTCGTCGTCCAAGGTCGAGCGGGGCGTCGCGCGCGTGTGCGCTGTCGATGAGCTGATGCGGCGAGACGTCGGGATTGCCGTGAGGCCGCGATCGACCGAGCCTGACGGGCTCGCATTGATGATCTACACCGGCGGGACGACCGGACGTCCGAAGGGCGTGATGCTCGACCACGCCAACCTCCTGGCGACCGCTGCCATGATCGTCAACTGGTTTGAGATGACCGCGGCCGACCGCTGTCTGCTGGTGTTGCCGTTGTTTCACGTCAACGGAATCATGGTCAGCGTCGTCTCGCCGCTCGTCGCCGGCGGTTGCACGGTTATCGCCCCCCGGTTTGACCCGACAACGTTCTGGGACCTTGTGGAGCGTGTCCAGCCGACGTTCTTTTCCGCCGTGCCGACGATCTACGCGATGCTGGCGGCGCTGCCGATCGACGTCCGGCCCGACACCGCGTCGTTGCGGTGCGTGGTCTGCGGAGCCGCGCCGATGCCTGCCGCGGCGATTGCCGAGTTCGAGGATCGTTACGGCGTTCCCATCCTCGAGGGATACGGCCAGTCAGAAGGAACGGTGGTGACGACGGCAAATCCTTTGCGCGGGTTGCACAAGCCCGGGACGGTGGGTCTACCGCTGCCCGGGCAAGACGTCCGCATCGTTGGCAAGCACGACGAGCCGTTGCCGTCCGGACAGGTCGGCGAGGTGACGGTGCGGGGGCCGAACGTGATGCGCGGATATCTCGGGAAGCCTGCCGAAACGGCCGACACGCTGCGTGGCGGTTGGCTGCACACCGGCGATCTGGGTCGGTTTGATCAGGACGGCTACCTGATCCTTGTCGACCGGCTCAAAGACATGATCATCCGCGGCGGTGAGAACATCTACCCCAAAGAGATCGAAGACGCTCTAGGCGAGCATCCGGCGGTGTTCGAATCGGCGGTGGTTGGCCGTGCGGATCCGCTGTTCGGCGAGCAGCCCGTCGCTTTCGTCGTGCTCCGTCCCGGCCGGTCTGCCGAGCCTGACGAGCTCATCGAGCACTGCACACATGTGCTGGCCAAGTTCAAGGTCCCGCGCGCTGTCTTCATCGAGGCCGACCTACCCAGGACCCCGATCGGGAAGATCGCCAAGCCGGTGCTACGCGCGCGCCTCTCATCCCCGGCTACGACAACGACCTGACCGTCTGCGGTCCGACCGAATCTTCGGGGCGCCATCGCCTGACGGTGCGCGCAGGAAGGGGCCAGGTGACTTCGCGACGGTCTCGGCCATGACTTTTTCCGAGCATCACCGCGGCCGCGGACCCCGGCGAGCCGACCGGCATCGAGCTGGGAACGCTCCCCGGCAACGGTGCCGCCGACGGAGAACGTGCGAGGTGCGGAAACTTTCGTGGTAACCCGTCCGGCGACGGTGTAGGCTCTGGGTCCGCTTCGCCTCGGCCCTCGGCGAGCATGCAGTACCGGCTCCAAGTAACTCGGCCGATGTTGGTGTGTCGACCTGGTCGTCAACGCGCGAACGCGCGCGTCAGGAGCTCGTCATTCGTCCTTGCAGCGATGTCCCGATGAACGTCGCAGGCTACGCGAGCCGGTGGCACGTTCGTCGGCGTCCCAAGCAAACGGCCTACTCGAGATCCGACATGAGACGGACGTACCTCAACGATCCGGACTGTGGTTCGAGAGTGGCGTGGAGCCGGCGCCGGCGGCTGCGGTCACAGCGCCGACCATCCCGCCGAACACTGTGGCATGCATCCGATTCGCGGTACGGGAGCGGGCATCAATGACGAACGTTGCGCAGGGCACCATCGAGCGAATGATTGGCGAAGGCTCTCCGTTCGAGGACATCGAGCGATACATCGACACGCTGGCGCTTCCCAGCGAGCAGCTCGGCGCCTTGTGGCTGCTGGCATGGGCTGAGGCAACCGATCCGCTCACGCGTAGGCAGGTCGTGGCGGAAGCGCTCGCCGGCTCCGATGGTCTTCCAGGTCCTCCGCTCGATGGCACGGCGAGCGTCTCGGCGCGCGCCCCGCATGAGGAGCGTCGCCTCGAATCCGTACCGCGCGTTCGTTCGTGTTCCACACGCCGAGGCTGGCAGTGCCGCAGGGCAAGCTGAACGTGCGGCTGCCTGGTCCGCACAGCCCTGCGGCGGATCTTCGAATGCGGGTCGTGGGCCTCGGGGGCGAGTCAGCCCCCGAGTCCCGCGGACGCGAGCGCGCAGCCCGCAACGAAGCTGCCGAGCCACCGCGCCCGAGGCCGGCGCATCTGTGCGCGGTCACGACACCCATGACGACGTCTTCGTGTCCAGTACCGCTCGGACCGTCGAACCCAGTCGGCCCCCCCGCGATCGCCGGACCACCTCACCTCGGTCCGCTTTCATGGGCTCCCATCATGTCGCCCACGTCGAGAGCAGAGAGCAATGAGCATTCGAACCGACACCCATCGGCCGGCGGCGATGCCGGTGTCCTCTCGATGAGCATCGCGGCGGGCGGCACCCAGCCCTCAGAGGATCCGCCGATTCTCATCACCGGCACGACGGGTTTCCTGGGTCAGGAGGTGATGGCGCGCTTTTTGCAGCGCAGCCGTCGGCACATCATCGCGCTGGTCCGTGCCCGGGATGATGCCCACGCCTCCGAGCGCATACGGACTGCGATGGGTATGGCGTTCGGCGACCCCAACGCTCATCCCGGCCGGGTGACCGCGGTAGCGGCCGATATCGAACGCCCGGATCTCGGTCTGGACTCCGGGCGGCTTGATGTGCTGGCGGAACAGGTCGACCGAATCTTGCATGCGGCGGCCTCGGTGTCGTTTGACCTCGGGCTCGCCGAGTCGCGCGGGATCAACGTGCGCGGCACTCAGCACATGCTCGACTTCGCCGACCGCGCACATCGCCGCGGCGGCCTGGAGCGATTCACCTACGTCTCCACGGCCTATGTTGCCGGAACCCACCGTGGCGAGTTCTCCGAGTACGACTACGACCTCGGGCAGGGATTCCGCAACCCGTACGAGCGCTCAAAATGGGAGTCCGAGGGCAATGTGCGCGCGGCCGCCAGCCGGCTGCCCGTGCAGATCGCTCGTCCCAGCATCATCGTTGGCGAGCAGGCGAGCGGTTGGACGTCCGCGTTCAACGTCCTCTACGGGCCGATCCGCGCCCTCTCGACCGGCGCCTACCGCGCGCTCCCGCTCAATCGGCGGGCGCCGCTCGACGTGGTGCCGATCGATTATGTTGCCGACGCGCTGTTCGAGCTGATCAGTGAGGGACCGAACGAGACGTTTCATCTCGTCGCCGGCGACCGCGCCACTACCACCGGACACGTGGCGCGCATGACCGCCGAGCGCTTTCACCAACCACGGCCCAGGATCGTGACTCCCGCCATCTACCGGGCGCTGTACCCACTGCTGCGCCGAGCCGCGCACGGCCGGCAGCGGCGAGCGCTGGAACACACGCAGGTCTTCATCCCCTACCTCAACATCGGGGTGCGTTTCCAAAACCAGATCACCCGGGCGCGGCTTGAGCCCGCGGGCATCTCGCTGCAGCCGTTGGACGACTATTTCGCCCGTCTGCTCGACTTCGCGGTCGCGGCTGACTGGGGCAAGCACCCGTTCCCCAACCCGCGCGGCGCACCGCTCGCGGCCTCTGGCCAGCGCCCCGGACCCGACCCGGCAGACCGGCACCGGGACATCGCTGATGGCGCGACGCTCGGCACAACCGAGCCGATCGCCGCACGGAGCGCTGAACGCTGACCGGCGCTCAGCACGAGCCACGGAGCGGATCGATGGCCAACCTTTCGGACCTCCTCAGCCGCACCGCCGCTGAGCACCCCGACCGCATCGCGATCAAGCTCGACGACGCCGAGACGTCCTACGCCGCGCTCGACCTGGCGGCGAGCCGTGCGACGCACTTCCTGCGCGCAAAGGGCGTCCAGCCCGGCGACCGCGTCGGGATCATGCTGCCCAACATCGCGTCCTTCCCGATCTGCTATTACGGCGCGCTGCGGTGCGGAGCTGCCGTCGTACCGATGAACGTTCTGCTCAAGGAGCGCGAGGTCGCCTTCCACTTGGGTGACTGCGGCGCCAAGATTCTTCTCGCCTGGCATCAGGCCGGCGCAGCAGCGGACGCCGGGGCCCGGCGGAGCAACACCGAATGCGTCCTGGTGGAGCCCCGGGCGTTCGCGAGCTTGCTCGACCGCCTCCCACCGGCCGACGACGTCGTCGAGCGCCGGTCCGACGACACGGCCGTGCTTCTGTACACGTCCGGCACCACGGGCACGCCGAAGGGCGCCGAGCTCACCCACGACAACCTGGTTCGCAACGCCCGCATCAGCGTCGCCCTGTTCGGGCTCGACGAGCGCTCCGTCACTCTCGGCGCACTCCCGCTCTTCCACGCCTTCGGTCAGACGTGCGGGCTCAATGCGACCCTCTCCGTGGGCGGCTGCCTGAGCTTGATCACCCGGTTCGACGGCGACCGGGCCTTGGAGCTCCTGGAGCGTGACCGGGTGACGGTCTTCCAGGGCGTCCCGACGATGTACGCCGCGATGCTGCACCATCCCCGGGGCGCCGAAATCGACGTGTCCGCCCTCGAAGTCTGCGTCTCGGGCGGCGCTTCCCTCCCGGTGGAGATCATGCGCGGATTCGAGCGGAAGTTCCACTGTCAGATCCTGGAGGCCTACGGCCTGTCGGAAACATCGCCGGTCGCCTCCTCTAACCGTCGCGACCGTGACCGCAAACCCGGGTCGATCGGGCTGCCCGTCGACGGCGTGGAGATGCGAGTCATCGCCGACAGCGGGGACGAAGCCCCGCAGGGCGACGTCGGCGAGGTGACGATCCGTGGTCACAACGTCATGAAGGGGTACTGGGGCAGCCCCGCCGCGACTGCCGCGGCGATCGACGCCGACGGCTGGTTCAAGACCGGCGACCTGGCGAGAGTGGACGAGGACGGCTACTACTTCATCGTGGACCGCAAGAAGGACCTCGTCATCCGCGGTGGTTACAACGTCTATCCCCGCGAGGTGGAGGAGATCCTCTACGAGCACCCCGATGTGCGCCTGGCCGCCGTAATCGGGATCCCGCATGCGGTGCTCGGTGAAGAGGTCGCGGCCGCGATCGTGCTCAAGCCCGGCGCCCACTCCACCCCCTCCGAGCTGCGGGACTTCGTCAAGCAGCGGATCGCAGCCTACAAGTATCCGCGTCACGTGTGGCTGGTCGACGAGCTACCCATGGGACCCACCGGCAAGATCCTCAAACGAGCGATCATCCCGCCGGGCAACGTGACCAGCCGGTCTGGTCAGGGCGACTAGTACTAGTGGGCCTCACCGAAACGAATACCCGAATGGCGGCCCCGGACCTCGCCGTTTCAAGCACAGGTTCCGAGCGGACCCTCTAGCCGAAGACCGGGAAGCGCCGTTGCCGAGCGAGCCGGTCCATCCCGTCCTGGATGGCGGATTGGACTTCGACGTAGACCATGTCGACGTACGTGCGGTCGTTGACCCGGTCCGGATCGTGGTCGACGTGAATCGGCTCGAGCAGCTCGGTGCGGATCTTCGCCGGCAGCGGCAGATGGGTCGGAATGGTCTCGATCGTGAGGCCGAAGGGGATGCCGAGGACGATCGGCATCCGCGTGCCCCGGAGCTTCTTCTTGAGCCCGGAGACGCGATCAAGGCCGTTAGCGATCCACTGCCCCTCGGACAGGACGAAGGCCGTGTCGTGTCCACCCACGGTGGCCACGGGAACGATCGGCACCCCTGACCGGATCGCCTGGCGGACGAACCCCTTGCGACCGCCGAGCACGGCCTGATCACGCCTGCGCCAGTTGCGCATCGAGTCGACATCCCCTCCCGGCCAGATGATCACATCACGTCCGGCGTCAAGCGCGGCGGTGACACCCTGACGGGAGGCTGGAATCACACCGACATGGCGGAAATAGTCCCCGATGCCCGGCGCGGCCATGAGTACATCATGCGCGGTCGGATGAAGCACGCGCTCGGTTCCGAATCGCTGCCACCACTCAAACACGAACGTCCAGGCGTCCATTGTCAACGCTGCACCGGAATGGACTCCGATCAGCAACGATGTCTCGGCCGGCAATCGATCCCAGCCGGTGATCTCGAGCCGGAAGTAGTACTTGCAGAGGATCTCCCAGACGGGCTTCTGCACCCGCATCAGCCGCTGGTCGGGACCTTCCAGAGCGTGTTCGGTGGCAGCGGTGACCCGCTTGCCGATCAGCCTCTGGATTCCGCCGACGGGGCGGGGCGTTACGTACCCGGCCTTCGGCGGTGACGCCCGATCTCGCGGTGGTCGCCCGGTGTCCGTAGGCTCCACCGCGGTCGTTCTGGCGCTGATGATGGTCATCGTCGGACCTCCGGCTAGTGGGCCGCCGGCCGAGGCCATTGGGCCAGTACCGACAAGTCGAGCAGCGAGCTGACGATGCCGTCTCTCAGCACGTCGAGGTCGGGCACGGTCGGGCGGTCGGCGGACAGCCCGAACGTCATCTGACCGGCGTACGAGACCACGGCGATTCCGAGCGAGTGGTCGGCGGCGAGTGGAACGATCGGCACGACATCGACCATCCGCGCGCCAAACGCGTAGACGCGATCGGGTGAGCCGGGAACGTTGGTGATGGTGAGGTTGAACAGCCGTTTGGCGTACAGCGGTCTCGCCAGGACAGCGTGCAGCAGGGGGGGTATCAGCTCGGTCAGCCCCGTCAGCGCGCTAGCGGCAAGCACCGCGCCGCCGGCCTTGCCCTTCTCGGTTGCCGCGACGACGCGTCGATAGCGGCGGAGTGGATCGGCCTCGGCCACCGGGAGGTCGATGAACAGGGAGGAGACCTTGTTGCCGAGCGTGCCCTGGTCGGTCGCGCCGCGGATGTTCACCGGCACCATCGCGCGCAGCCCCTGGGCAGGAAGATCCTCGCCGCGCGCCAAGAGCAGCCGGCGCAATCCACCGGTCACCGCGCACAACACGACATCGTTGACCGTGCCGCCGAGTCCCGATCGGACGGTCTGCATGTCCTTCAGCCCGACATGAACTGTCGCGACGCGCCGTGTCGATCCAATCGGCACGTTCAGGCTCGATGGCGGCGCCGGAATCAGCTCGTCACGGACGAGGAGATCGACCATATCCCGCCAGCGCGCCACGGCCTCCCGCGGATGTGTCAGCGCTTGCACGCCGCCGCGGGCGGCGGTCAGACCCACCCCGGCAAGCGACTCGGCGGCCGCCGGAGGACGCGGAAGCCACCCGTGCGAGGTCTCGCCGGACGCTCTCCCGTCGACGGCGTGGGGTCCTGGCGCCTCCCCTAAGGGGGGGTCGGCGCCGAGCAGCAGCCCGACGAGGTCGACGGACCCGACGCCGTCAACCAGACAGTGGTGGACCTTCGATACCAACGCCCAGCGGCCTTCCGTGAGGCCGTCGAGCAGCACCATCTCCCACAGAGGACGATTGCGATCCAGACGATGTGAGTAGAAGTCAGCGAGCCATTCCAGCATGTCGCTCTCGTCTCCCGGCGCCGGCAGAACCGCGTGACGGACGTGTGCGTCGATCGCGAAGTGCGGATCGCGCTCCCACGACGGCCACGACAGGCCTCCGGTCCGAGCGTTGCTGAGCTTCTGCCGGTAACGCGGTAACAGGTCAAGCCGCTGGTCCAGGTGATCGCGTACCTCAGCGATCGTCGGCGGCCCGTCGCCGGGCGGGGCGTCGAACACCAACGCTCCACCAATATGCATGAGCGCGCCGTCATCGGCCTCCTCGAGCTCCAGGAATGTGGCGTCGAGTGCAGTCAGCTCGTCATGCGTGGGCATGTTCTCCCGCGATCTGTCCGGCCCTGCCGTTCGTCTCCACAGTTGCCGGATTCCCCCGGTCGGGCTCTGGTAGGGGGACCATCGGGCCGTCGCCGGCTGACGGGTCGATAATGCCCTCCTCCATCCACGAATACCGTCCGCCGAGCACGTTCAACGCCAAGCGGTGGTTGGACTCGTCGGCGTTGTTCCAGAGCTCGTGGAACAGCCTGTCGGTCCGTTGCTCGGCCTGATCGCAGAACGCCCGCGCCAGCTCGATGGTCTGATCCGCCCGCTCGGGGTGCTCTCGTAGCTGCGTCTGGGTGTAGACCACGGTCGCGGACATCGCGAACAGCTCGGCGCCGATGTCGACGATCCGGCCCAGGAAGGCTCCGTGCTGCTCGGTGCCGGCCTGCCAACGCGCCATTGCATAGAAGGTCGAGCGGGCGAGCTTGCGGCTGGCGCGCTCAACGAATCGCATCTGCGCAGCCAGCTCGCCGTAGCTCCCGTATGACTGCGGGACCTGGCCGGAGCCGACCGCGAGCCGCGGATACCACGAGGCGTAGAACGCACCGACGCGCCCGAGTGCCTTCGCCTTGCGCTCGATCGGCAGGTCGGCCTCCATCAGATCTCCGGCCACGTGCAGATGCTGGTCCATTGCCTCGCGCGCGATGATCAGGTGCATGATCTCCGTGGAGCCCTCGAAGATGCGATTGACGCGCATGTCGCGCATCGCCTGCTCGACCGGTACGCCGCGCAGGCCGCGGGCCTGCAGCGATCGGGCGGTTTCGTAGCCGCGGCCCCCGCACACCTGCATGAGCTCGTCGATGACGCGCCAGCCCATCTCGGAGCCGTAGAGCTTGGCGATGGCAGCCTCGATGCGGACGTCGTTGCGCTGCTCGTCGGCCAGCCGGCTGGCCACGTCGATCATGGCCTCGAGGCCGTAGGCGGTCGCGGCGATGAACGCGATGTGTTGCGCCACCTCGTCGTGCTCGCCGATCGGCTTGCCCCATTGCACGCGCTCGCTGGCGAACTCACGGGCGATCTTCGTCGCCCACTTGGCGACGCCGGCGCAGATCGCGGGCAGCGCGAGACGGCCGGTGTTCAGCGTGGCCAGGGCGATCTTGAGGCCGAGGCCCTCGCGGCCGATCACGTTCTCGGCCGGAACATAGGCGTCGGTGTATCGCGTCTGCGAGTTCTCGATGCCCCGCAGCCCCATGAACTCGATGCGATGCTCGACGACGACGCCGTCGGTCTCGCTGGGGACGATGAAGGCGGTGATGCCGCCCTTGTGGCCATCGCTGCGCGGCACCTTGGCCAGCACCACGAGGACATCAGCCACGGGCCCGTTGGTCGTCCACAGCTTGCGGCCGTTGAGGAGATAACCCGTCCCGTCCTCGGTGGGGGTGGCGGTCGTCGACACCCTGGCAGGATCGGAGCCCACACCGGGCTCGGTCAGCGCGAACGCGGACAGCTGGGACCGGGCGACCTTCGGCAGCCACTCGCGCTTCTGCACGTCGGAGCCGAACAGGAGGAGTGGCTGCGCCAGGCCGATCGACTGGTGCGCCGACAACAGCGTCGAGACGCTGGAGTGCCAGGTTCCCGCCAGCATCATCGCGCGGTTGTAATACACCTGCGAGAGCCCGAGGCCGCCGTACTGCGCGGGCACCTTCATGCCGAGCGCGCCGAGGTCCTTGAATCCCTGGATCACCTCGTCGGAGATCCTGCCCTCGCGTTCAATCGCCTGCGGGTCGACCTCGGCCTGCAGGAACGCACCGAGCGCTGCCAGGAACCGCTCGCCCTTCTCGACGTCGTCGGCCGCCAGAGCCGGCTGCGGCGAGATCAGCTCGGGTCGGAAGTCACCGAGATACAAGCTCTTGCCGAAGCTCGGCAGCTTCCAATCCTTCTCCCGCGCGGCCTCGGAAATCGCTCGCGCCTCCTGATAGCCAGTGTCAGCGGCCATGTGTCACGTCCTTTGATTGGTGCTGCGGCAGGGGAAGGCTCACGGCGGCTCACCACGCCGTGCCAGATCGGCGGTTGGCCGCCCGCATTTGGGTGACGTAGCCGGTCCTCACGTAGGCAGCGGCATCGGCGTCGGACGGCACCGAGAGCATGCCGCGCAGCTCGGCCACGGTCGAGAACTCCTTACGCGCCATCCAGGCGCGCAGCCCGTCGAGGAGGGTCGTCGCGTACTCGGGTCCGTGGCGCAGCAGCGCTGACGCGGTCATCACGACGTCTGCGCCGGCAAGCAGATACTTGGCGACGTCGTCAGGTCCGTCCACGCCGGTGCTCGCCGCCAGTGCAGCCCCCACTCGTCCGCGCAGCAATGAGATCCACGTCCGCGCCAGCCCCGCGTCGGCAGGACGAGACAGGGCGACGGCAGGCACTACGGCGAGCGCTTCAGCATCGATGTCAGGCTGCAGGAAGCGGTTGAACAGCACCAACCCGTCGGCGCCGGCCTGATCGAGGCGGAGCGCCATCTCGCCGGTCGAGCTGAAGTACGGGCCGAGCTTGACGGCGACCGGGACGGTGACCGCGGCCTTGACACGCAGCAGCACGTCGACAAAGCGGGCCTCGACGTCACGGCCCGGCATCGCCGGGTCACCGGGTAGGTAGTAGATGTTGAGCTCGATCGCGGCGGCGCCGGCGTCCTGCATCGCCCGTGCGTACTCGGTCCAGCCTCCGGGCGTGACACTGTTGAGGCTGGCGATCACCGGGATCTCAACGGCCGCCGCGGCGCGTTGGACCAGGTTCAGATACACGCGCGGCCCGGCCTCGTCCTCGGCGACGGAGGGGAAGTAGGACAGCGATTCGGCGAAGCTGTCGGCACCGGCGTCGGTCAGCTGGGCATCTCGCTCGTCCTCCTCGCGCAACTGCTCCTCGAACAGTGAGTGCAGGACGATGGCGCCGACACCGGCGTCGGCGAGCCGGCGGACGCCATCGACGGTATGCGACAGCGGCGATGCGGAGGCGACGAGCGGGTTGGGCAACGCCAGTCCCATGTACTCAGTGGCCAGCGCCATTGTGATCCTCCCGGACGGTCTCGGCCAATTCGCCTCCATTGCGGGTAGCCGGCACCTTCGGGAAGTCACGCGCGAGATCGCCTCCGTCTGTGGTGGCAGCGGTCTTGCGGGCGTCGGCCGGGAAGTCTGCCCCGTCGCGGGTTGCCATTGCCTCATAGACCTTCCAGCGCTGCTGGATGGCCTCCTGGGCGAGGCCAGTGAGACGCTGCGCTTCGTCCGGATCGGATTTGCTCAGCGCGCGGAACCGAAGCTCGCCCTGGCGGTAATCACTGAGTCCGAGCCGTGGCCGCGGGGAGTCCAGCAGGAACGGGTTGCCGCTGGCGGCCCGCACCATCGGGTCGTAGCGAATCAGCGGCCAGTGGCCGCTGGCGACGGCGTTGTACTGCTGGGTCAGACCCTCGCGCATGACGATCCCCTGCCCAATGCAGTGGCTGTAGGCGATCACCAGCGACGGGCCATCGTAGGCTTCGGCTTCGCGAAAGGCGGTCAGCGTCTGCTGGGGGTTGGCGCCCATCGCCACCCGAGCGACATACACGTTGGCGTAGGCGATCGCCTGCAGGGCCAGGTCCTTGCTCGGCATCGTCTTGCCGGCCGCGGCGAACTTCGCCACGGCTCCGAGCGGCGTCGCCTTGGACATCTGGCCGCCAGTGTTGGAGTACATCTCGGTATCGAGCACGAGCACATTCACATTGCGCCCGCTGGCCAGGACGTGATCCAGGCCGCCGGATCCGATGTCATACGCCCAGCCGTCGCCGCCCACGATCCACACGCTGCGCCGCAGCAGGTTGTCCGCGACGCTCCGCAGGTCGGCGACCACGGTGGCGTCGAGCTCGTCAAGCCGCCGGTGCAGCTCCGACAGCCGTTGACGCTGGGCGCGCAGCTCGGACTCCCGTAGCTGCGGCGCCTGGAGGATCTCGTCCACCAACTCCGCCCCGATCAGGTCACGCAACTCCGACAGACGCCGGCGGGCCAGTTCGGTATGGCGATCGGCGGCCAGTCGCAGGCCGAGGCCGAACTCGGCGTTGTCCTCGAACAGCGAGTTCGACCATGCCGGACCATGTCCGTCGGCGTCGACCGTCCAGGGTGTGGTGGGCAGGTTGCCGCCGTAGATCGACGAGCATCCGGTGGCGTTGGCGATCGTCAGCCGGTCGCCGAACAGCTGAGAGACGAGTTTGATGTACGGCGTCTCTCCGCAGCCGGCGCACGCGCCGGAGAACTCGAACAGCGGTTCCAGGAACTGCGTTCCTCGAACCGTGCCGAAGTCGACCCGCGAGCGGTCGGTGGCCGGCAGCTGCTCGAAGAACGCGATGTTCGCACGCTCCACGGGCACCAGCGGCTCACGCGCCACGAGGTTGATCGCCTTATGAATTGGATCCCCACCCGCCCCACCCGCCGCCGCCTCCGGCGCCGACACCGGGCAGGCCTCCACGCACAGTCCGCATCCGGTGCAGTCCTCGAGGTAGACCTGCAGGGTGTACCGCGTGTCGGGGAGCCCGGGAGCGTTGAGTGGAGCGGAGCGGAAGCCGTCGGGTGCACCGTCCAGACGCGCCTGCTCGTACTCGCGGGAGCGGATCACGCTGTGCGGGCAGACGAAACTGCAGTTGCCGCACTGGATGCACAGCTCCTGATCCCAGGAGGCCACCAGTTCGGAGATGTTGCGCTTCTCGTATTGCGTCGTGCCGCTTGGGTAGGTGCCGTCCACGGGCAGCGCGCTCACGGGCAGCCGATCGCCGAGGCCAGCCATCATCGGCCCGGTCACCGTGCGCACAAACTCCGGCGCGTGGCTCGGCACGACCGGCGCCAGCTCGCGTAGCGCCGTCGCCTGCTCGGGCAGCACCACCTGATGCAGGTGCTCCAGCGAACGGTCCACCGCCGTCTGATTGCGCGCAACGACGTCGGCGCCGCGCTTGCCGTAGGTGTTGGTGATTGACGTCTTGATGCGCTCGATCGCCTCCTTGCGCTCGAGCACGCCCGAGATCGCAAAGAAGCAGGTCTGCAGCACGGTGTTGGTCCGTCCGGCAAGACCGGCATCACGCGCGATCTGCGCCGCGTCGATCACGTACAGCTTGATCTGCTTGGCGAGGATCTCCTCCTGAACTGGACGGGCGAGAGCGTCCCAGACCTGATCTGCCGGCTGCCGGCAGTTGACCAGCAGCGTCGCTCCAGGCGCCGCCCGCTCGAGTACCTCGGCGCGCTCGAGCAGGCCAAACTGGTGGCAGCCGACGAAGCTGGCCTGCGAGATCAGGTAGGGCGCTCGGATCGGCTGCGGGCCGAACCGAAGGTGCGACACCGTCTGCGAGCCGGACTTCTTGGAGTCATAGACGAAGTAGCCCTGCGCGTTGAGGCCATCCTCCGAACCCAGGATCTTGATCGTGTTCTTGTTGGCGCCGACGGTGCCGTCGGCGCCGAGGCCGAAGAACACCGCGCGCACGGTCTCGGCGGGCTCGATGTCCAGCGACGGATCGTAACCAAGGCTCGTGCCTGAGACGTCGTCGGTGATCCCGATCGTGAACCGGCGCTTGGGCCGATCTCGGCCCAGCTCCGCGAACACTCCCGCGACCATTGCGGGAGTGAACTCCTTCGAGGACAGGCCGTACCGACCGCCGATTACCTTCGGCATTGTCTGCAGCTCCCCATCGGCGTGGGCCTCGCTGAGCGCCGCCAGGACATCGAGGAACAGCGGCTCCCCGAGTGAGCCGGGCTCCTTGGTCCGATCCAGGACGGCAATCCGTCGCACGCCGGCGGGAAGAGCCTCGATCAGCGCCTGCGCCGGGAAGGGCCGGTAGAGCCGGAGTTGTGCGACGCCGACTCGCTCGCCCCCCGCCTCCAGGAATGCCACCGTCTCGCGCACCGTCTCGGCACCCGAGCCCATGATCACCACGACACGGTCGGCTTCGGGATGCCCGCTGTAGTCGACGAGGCCGTAGTGGCGACCGGTGCGCGCGCCGAGCGTGTCCATCGCGCACTGGACCGCCTGCGGCAGGCGGGCGTAGAACGGGTTGACCGTCTCCCTGGCCTGGAAGTGAACATCCGGGTTCTGAGCCGTGCCACGGATGAACGGCCGCTCCGAGGACAGCCCCCGGGCGCGATGCGCGCGTACCAGTTCTTCGGGCAGCAGCTCGCGAACGTCGTCATCGGAGAGCATCTCGATCGTGTTGAGCTCGTGCGAGGTCCGAAAACCGTCGAAGAAATGGACGAACGGCACGCGGGTGACGAGCGTCGCGGCGTGCGCCACCAGCGCGAGATCGTGAGCCTCCTGCACCGACGCCGAGGCCAGCAGTGCGAACCCGGTCTGGCGCACCGCCATCACGTCGGAGTGGTCGCCGAAGATCGACAGCCCCTGCGTGGCCACCGAGCGAGCAGCGACATGGATCACCGCCGAAGTCAGCTCGCCGGCGATCTTGTACATGTTGGGGATCATCAGCAGCAGGCCCTGCGAGGAGGTGAAGGTCGTCGCCAGGGCACCGCCCTGCAGTGCGCCATGCAGCGCTCCGGCCGCCCCGGCTTCGCTCTGCATCTCCATCACCGCCGGCACCGTGCCCCACACATTGGTCTGGCCGCGGCTGGACCACTCGTCTGCCTGCTCGGCCATCGGCGAGGACGGCGTGATTGGATAGATGCAGCAGACCTCGCTGCACCGGTGGGCGACCGATATCGCCGCGCCGTTGCCGTCGATGGTGGCACGCATCAGCGCGGCTCCGGGAACATCTCGATGGCGTGCACCGGGCACTGCTCGTAGCAGGCCCCGCAGCCGGTGCAGCGGTCATACAGGAACTCGTAGCGCAGGCCCTTGCCGAGCTTGATCACGGCATCCTCCGGGCACGCCCCGACGCACCCGTCGCATTCGCAGCAGTTGCCGCATGACAGGCATCTCCCCGCCTCGAACGTCGCCTGCTCAAGCGTCAGGCCCCCGACGATCTCCTCGAACCCGGCGACACGACGTGTCACATCGAGCTCCGGCGCAGAGCGCTGGGCGGCGTCGCCGAAATACCAGAGGTTCAGCTTGTCGAACGTGGCCGGCGGATGCTTCGCCGAGCCGTTGACCGGTGCACCGCCCATCCAGGCATCGATCTCACGCGCTGCCCGCTTGCCATGCCCGACCCCGATCGTCACCGTGCGCTCGCTCGGCACCATGTCCCCGCCCGCGAACACGCCTGGACACCCCGTCATCAGTGACCGTGAGACCCGGACCGTGCCGTCGCTCTCGAACTCCACACCCGGCAGATCCCGCAGGAACGCGCTGTCGGTCTCCTGGCCCACCGCCAGGATCACCGTGTCGGCGGCGAGCTTCTCGAAGCGTCCGGTGGGCTGCGGGAACCCGGACTCGTCGAGTTCCATCACTTCGACGTTGAGCTCGGGACCCTCGAAGTCCTTGATCGTGCGCAGCCAGTTGATCCGGATCCCCTCGCGCTCGGCATCCTGCGCCTCCTCCTGGTGGGCGGGCATCTGCTCACGCGTGCGGCGATAGACGATCACGGTCTCCTCGGCGCCCAGCCGGCGCGCTGTCCGCGCGGCGTCCATCGCCGTGTTGCCGCCCCCGTAGACGGCCACCCGGCGCCCGATCACCGGGGGCGCTCCCGACGCGACTCCGCGTAGGAAGGAGACCGCATCCACGATCGCGCCTGCATCCATGGCCGGGATCTCGACCCGCTTGGACAGGTGCGCGCCGACGGCCACGAACACCGCGTCAAACCCGCCCTCCAGTCGCTCCGCGTCCAGATCGGTCACGACGTGACCGGATGTCATCGTGATGCCCAGCGCCCCGAGCCGGTCCAGTTCAGCGCCGAGCACGTCGCGAGGCATCCGATAGGCCGGGATGCCGTAGCGCATCATCCCTCCCGGCTCGGAGCCGGCATCGCGGATCTCGACCTGATGGCCGCGGCGCGCGAGGTGGTAGGCCGCCGACAGCCCGCTCGGGCCGGCCCCGACCACCAGCACCCGCTTGCCGCTGGTCACCGGCGGCGGATCGAACTGCCACCCCCGCTCCAACGCCAGATCTCCGAGGAATCGCTCGACCGAGTGGATTGAGACCGCGTCATCGAGGATGGCCCGGTTGCAGACGCTCTCGCACGGGTGGTAACAGACCCTCCCGTGGATCGCCGCGAACGGATTGTCGGCCACCAGCGCGCGCCAGGCCAACTCATGCTCGCCCGCCTTGGCATGGGCGAGCCAGGCCTGGATGTTCTCTCCTGCCGGACAGCCCGCATTGCAGGGAGGCAGCAGATCGACATAGACCGGGCGGCGCACGCGCACCGGCCCCGCGGTCGAGTGCCCATGCACCAGATCCGGCAGTGGTGTGATGTCCCGCGGGAGATCAGTGACTCGATTGGCACTGTCGGCCAATTCAGTGCTCCTCACCGACCGTAAGCCGGTCGTCACATGTCGATTCCGCCGTTGACACCCCACACCTGCCCGGTGATGTAACCCGACGCGTCCTGCGCGAGGAAGGACACCACGCGGGCGATCTCGTCGGGTTGGCCCATCCGGTGCATCGGGATCTTCTCGATGATCTCGGCCACCATGAACGGCGGGATCGTGGCCACCATGTCGGTCTCGATCAGGCCGGGGGTGACGCAGTTGACCGTCAATCCCATGCCCTTCTCGAGCTTTCCGGCCAGCCGCAGGGCGAGCGCCGCCTCGCGTGCCAGCGTCTTCGTGAGGCCGAACTCGCCTGACTTCGAGGCGGCGTAGTTCGCCTGACCGACGTTGCCGATCTCGCCCGTCACCGACGAGATGAAGATGATGCGACCCGAGCCGCGCTCGATCATGTGCTCGATCGCCGGCTTGGACATGTAGAAGCTGCCGGACAGGTTCACGCGCAGCACCTTGTGCCAGTCGTCCAGCGACATCTTCCAGATCGGCTTGTCGACCGTCACGCCGGCGTTGTTGACCAGGATGTCCAGACGGCCGTGCTCCTCGATCACGTCGTGAACGACGCGCTGGCAGTCCTCCCACTCGCCCACGTTGCCTTGGTGCAGACTCACCGTGCCTCCATCGGCTTCGATTGACTGACGCAGCTCCTCGGCCCGCGAGCGGTTATGGGTGAACCCGGCGGCGACCGCTGCGCCCTCGCCGGCGAGGCGGTGACAGATCGCCGCGCCGATGCCACGGGTGCCTCCCGTGACCAGGGCGACCCGCCCCGTCAGATCGTTGTTGCGGTGAGCGGACTGGGGTCCGGTGCTTGTCGTTGCCATGGTTGCTGCCTTCCCCTTAGTTGAGCCGCTCGACGATCATCGCCTGACCCATCCCACCGGCGACGCACATCGTCTCGAGCCCCAAGCTGCCGTCGACGACATCGAGATTGTTGAGCAGCGTGGTCATGATCCGGGCGCCGGTCATGCCGAACGGGTGACCGAGCGCGATTGCGCCGCCGTGGGAGTTCAGCTTGTCGGGATCGATGTCGAACTCGTCGCGGCAGGGCACCACCTGAGCTGCGAACGCCTCGTTCATCTCGATCGCGTCCATCTGGCCGATCGTCATGCCCGCCTCGTTGAGCACCGACTTGATTGCCGGGATCGGGCCAAGGCCCATGATCTCCGGGCGGATCGCCACCACCGATGACGCCACGATTCGCGCCCGCGGTGTGAGGCCCAGCTCGTGAGCGCGGTCTTCGGACATCACCAGCACGGCCGCTGCGCCGTCGTTGAGCGGGCACGCGTTGCCGGCGGTCACCGAGCCATCGGGCTTGAAAGCGGGCTTGAGGTGCGCGAGCGTCGCCGCGGTCGTGCCCGCGCGCGGGCCATCGTCGCGCGTCACGGTGTGCGCCGCGATCATGTCGCCCCCGGCGTCGTGCATGGCCGGTATGTCGACGCCCACGATCTCGCGGTCGAAGTGGCCGCTGTCGCGCGCTGCGCATGCGCGCTGCTGCGAGATCGCCGCCCACTCGTCCTGGGACTCGCGCGTGACGTGGCAGCGTGTCGCCACGTTCTCGGCGGTCAATCCCATCGCGATGTACACGTTGTAGCCGCTGCCGTTCGTGCCGTCGATCCGCGGGTTCATCACCGGCAACGTCATCGCTGCCCCGCGTGAGACGCACTCCACGCCGGCCGCGATGTACTGATCGCCTTCGCCGGCCTTGATGGCGTGGAAGGCCATTCGGATCGTCTGCAGCGACGAGGCGCAGAACCGGCTCACGGTGACCGCCGGTACGTGGTGGTCGATCCCGGCCAGCAACAGGGCGTTACGCGCGATGTTGTAGCCCTGCTCCCCGTCGGGAAAGCCGCAGCCCATCATGACATCGTTGGTCTGACCGAAGTCGACCGTAGGATTGCGCTCGACGAGCGCGCGCAGGGGAACCGCCGCGAGGTCGTCGGCCCGCATGTCTCTTAGGGAGCCTTTCACCGCGCGCCCGATAGGGGTTCGGATGGCGTCGACGATGACCGCTTCAGGCATGATCGCTCCTCAATGGCTGTCGACTGCGATCCGCAGCCGAGATCAGCGCGCGCCGCGCACGGTCGGCGAGTCGCTTGGGGTACCGCGTGAGACCGTCCGACATGAGACCCGGCTCCTGACCCTTCAGTGTTCGCCGACCGATAAGGTCGCGCGGTGAGCCGGCCGGGGTTGAGGCCAGAGCTTGGCCCGCCGAATTGCTGGGGCGGGGCCAAGTCCGATCGTACACCCTTGTGACGAAAGTGTCGATCATCTCCCAGAGCCGTCCGCTATTGGTCGGCGACGCTTGGAGCCGACCGACGTTCTTCCCTTCACTCCTGGGCCTGGATCGCAGTGATCGCGACGGTGTTGACGATGTCGCGCACCAGGGCGCCGCGGGAGAGATCGTTGACCGGTTTCCGCAGGCCCTGGAGCACCGGTCCGATCGCGACGGCGCCGGCGCTGCGCTGAACCGCCTTGTAGGTGTTGTTGCCGGTGTTGAGGTCAGGGAAGATGAACACGGTCGCGCGTCCTCCCAGGGCGGACCCGGGAAGCTTGTCGCGCGCGACACTCAGATCGACGGCGGCGTCGTACTGGATTGGTCCGTCGATCGTGATGTCGGGGCGTCGGTCGCGCACGATCCTCGTCGCCGCCCGGACCTTTTCCACCTCCGCACCGTGGCCTGATTCCCCGGTCGAGTACGACAGCATCGCCACGCGCGGCTCGATGCCGAACTGCGAGGCCGTCTGCGCCGACGCGATCGCAATGTCGGCCAGCTGTTCGGCGGCCGGGTTTGGGTTCACCGCGCAATCGCCGTAGACCAGCACCCGGTCACGGAGGCACATGAAGAACACGCTGGAGATCACCGATACCCCCGTCCGGGCCTTGACGAGCTCGAACGCCGGGCGGATCGTCCCCGCGGTCGTGTGTGCCGCACCGGAAACCATTCCGTCTGCGAGCCCGAGCACGACCATCAGCGTGCCGAAATAGGAGACGTCGAGCACAACGTCGCGAGCCATGTCGAGCGTCACCCCTTTGTGCGCGCGCCTCGCCGCATACTCCTGGGCGAAGCGCTCGTGGAGCTCATCGCCGGCGGGGTCGATCACTGCGGCCGTCGAGATGTCGAGCTGAAGCTGGGTTGCGCGGGCGCGCACGGCCGCAGGGTCTCCGAGCAGCGTCAGATCGACGACATGACGGCGCAGGAGTGTGTCGGCGGCGCTCAGGACGCGGTCCTCGCCGCCTTCGGGGAGCACGATGTGCCTGCGGTCGGCGCGCGCGCGATCGAGCAGCTCGTACTCGAACATCAGCGGCGTCCTTGCCTCGGGGTGCGACGTGGTGATCCGATAGAGCATTTGCGAGCGGTCGACGTGGTCGTCGAAGACGTGGAGCGCGGTCTCGATCTTGCGCGTGGCCCCGGGTGTGATCCGGCCGACCGTGCTCCCCGCCAGGCGGGCGGTCGAGTAGGTGCCGTGCTCGGTCAGCAGGATCGGCAACGTGCTGTTCAGACCTTCGATCAGGCGCCGGACCTGATTGGCCGGGCGCAGACCACCGGTGAGTATCAGCCCCGACAGCGTCGGCAGCGTCGTCGACGCGTGCGCCATAAGCGCGCCGAGCACGACGTCGGCACGGTCCCCACCGGTGATCACGATCGCACCTTCGGTGAGACGGTCCAGCAGATTGGGCAGTGTCATCGAGGCCACGACGAACGTCGCCGCCTCAAGTCCGAGCGTCGCCGCGTCGCCGCTGATCAACTCTCCCGAGCAGGCGCGCTGCAGATCGCCGACGGTCGGCGCCGCCAGCAGCCCGATCTCAGGCAGGACATACGCCGGGGTTTCGTGGCGGCCGAGCCGCGCCGCGATCTCGGCGACGAGTTCCCCGGCGACGCGGTTGGCGAAGATCGCCTCGACGTCGCAATCGGCCCGACGCAGCGATGTCAGCGCCAGCTCGACAGCGGCGATCACCTCGTCCGCTGAGCGATTGACGCCGGACACCACGCACAGCGCCGGGAGCCCGAGATTCGCGGCGACGCGGGCGTTGAAGGCGAGCTCCCCCGCCGCGCCGATGTCGGTGAAGTCGGTCCCGACCACCAGCACCGCGTCACAGTCAACCTCGAGGGCCCGATATCGCGCGACGATCTCGGCGATCGCAGCATCCGGGTCAGCGTGAAGCTCGTCGTAGCCGACACCGGCGGAGGCCTCCACCGTGGCCGCCGCACCCCGTGAGCGCAGGAGTGCCAGCACCGCGTCCGGACCGTCGCTCGCCACCACCGGACGGAACACCCCGAGGCGGCCGAACCGCCTGGCCATCAGCTCGTGGGTGCCAAGCGCGATCGCCGAGATTCCGCACGCCCGTTCACAGCCGACGATGTAGAGACCGTTCACCTCGAGGCGCTGCGCCTCGTCGACGTCGCCTGTCTCACAGCAGACGGCTCAGCAGATCGACGTAGGCCAGCAGCGATTGCGGCGCCAGGAAGCGCTCGCGCACTCGTTCTCGTGCCGCCTGCCCCATGGCCGCGGCGGCGCCGTGGTCGTGCAGCAGACCGGTGACGGCGGTTCCGAACGCCCGCAGGTCGTGCGGGTCGTCGAGGAGCACGCCGCTGCGTCCGTGCTCGATCTGGTCCTGGATGCCGCCCAGTCGGCTGGCGACGACCGGGCGTGCTTTCCACATCGCTTCGGCGACGGTCAGGCCGAAGCCTTCGGCGACGCTCTTCTGCACGACGATGTCAGCGCCACGTTGCAACGCGTTGACGACCGCGCCGTTCTCCTCGGCGTCTTCCATCGACAGCAGCGCGAGATGAATCCGGGCTCGCAGGTCGCTGGGCAACGCCTTCCACTGCGCGTGCGCCTGGTCGAGCACCGCCGCCCCCTCGGGGTCGTCGGACACGGCGTCGACGGCCGGGCCGGCGTAGACGAGGTGCACGTCAGTGCACGGCGCGATGTGCTCGGCAAACCCGGCGATGACGCCGTGAGGGTCCTTGAGCGCATCCCAGCGCGAGACCTGGAGTACGTAGGCGTCCTCGGGTTGCAGCGCCTGCTCCTCGATCGTCCGCGCTCGCCGGTGAACGACGTCATGCACGCCGTCCATGCGGACGAACTCGGCGCGCGCGTCCGTAGGATTACCGCCGAGGCGCAGCCCGGCGGCGCCCAGGATCGCCTCGATGGTGTGCTCGTCCATAGCCTGGTTCTTCGGTGAGAAGACGTCGATCGTCGGGGTGATGATCTCTGTCCGTGTCATCTCGACGTTCTCCCAGACAAAGGCTGCACGTGAGAACACGACGGCGTCGGCGCGCTGCACGTAGGGCTCGAGGAACCTCCACGCTCCGCGCACGAGGTCGTTGGGCGTGTCCACGCCGACATGGCAGCGCCACACCACGGGAACGCCGAGTGCACGCAGCGGTCCGATCAGGCCCGCGGTCTGCGGGTCGTGCAGGATCACGGCGTCGCCGGGCGCGATCAGCGTGCACAGTGCCCGGGCGTTGGGGGAAAGCGTCGCCTCGTAGTCGAGTCGCTCGACCTCGCCGAGCGGTCCGCCGTCGCCGCTGAAGCCGTGCAGCCGGTTGTGGATCCGTTTGGTGAGGGTGAAAAAGGTCTTGTTGCCGCCGATCACCATCCAGCGTGCGTCGATCGAGGCGCCGCGCGCATAGCCGAGCAGCGACACGAGCATCTCGGCGACGCCGCCTCCGTGGGCGGTGGAGCTGACGTTCCAGACCGTGCGATCGGACAGCAGCGCGCGGCCGCGGTCCATCCTGGCGCATACGTCAGCGAATTCGTCGGCTGCCAGCACCGACCGGAACCGCGACAGTGGCAGCGACGAGATCCCGACCTCGGCCAAACTGGGCTGAGTGTCGGTGACAGCCGGGGTCGCGGCGGCGGTCACGTGGTCGCCAGCACTTCGCGGCCCGCGTACCGCGCACGGTCCCCGAGTTCCTCCTCGATCCGCAACAGCTGGTTGTACTTCGCGACCCGCTCGGAGCGCGCCGGCGCGCCCGTCTTGATCTGGCCGACGCCGGTGGCAACGGTGAGGTCCGCGATGAACGTGTCCTCGGTCTCGCCTGAACGGTGCGAGATCACACACCGGTAACCGGCATCGCGGGCGATCCGGATCGTGTCCAGCGTTTCGGTCAGCGTCCCGATCTGGTTCAGCTTGATCAGTACGCTGTTGGCGATCCCGCGCTCGATCCCCTGGCGGAGGATGCCGGGATTGGTCACGAAGATGTCGTCGCCAACGAGCTGCAGTTGTTTGCCAAGCCGGTCTGTCAGCTGCCTCCAGCCGTCCCAGTCGCTCTCGGCGAGTCCGTCCTCGAGGAACAGCAGGGGGTAGCGCTCGGCGATATCAGCCCACAGCTCGATCATCTCGGCGCTCGACAGTGACCGCCCCTCGCACGCCAGCACGTAGCGGTCGTCGTGGAAGAACTCGCTGCTCGCCGGGTCAAGACAGATTGCGACATCGTCCCCGGGGCGGTAGCCGGCCGCCTCGATCGCACTGACGAGCAGTTCGAGTGGCGCCTCGTTCGATTCCAGCTCCGGGGCGAAGCCACCCTCGTCGCCGACACCGCCGTGCAGGCCGCGCTGCTTGAGCGTCGCCTTCAGCTGGTGGTAGACCTCGGCGCCGATCCGCAGCGCGTGAGCGAATGAGCTCGCCCCCACTGGGGCGATCATGAACTCCTGGAAGTCGACGCGGTTGTCGGCGTGCACACCGCCGTTGAGGACGTTCATCGCGGGGACCGGCAACAGCTCCGCCTCGTCGCCGCCGAGATGTCGCCACAGCGGCAGTCCGGCCTGCGCTGCCGCGGCTCGCGCGGCGGCCATCGACACGCCCAGCAGGGCGTTGGCGCCCAGCCGGGACTTACCGTCGGTGCCGTCGAGCGCGATCAGCGCCTCGTCGAGCGCCCGCTGATCTGAGACATCACGCCCGCGGATCGCGCCGGCAACCTCGCCGTTGACGTTCGCAACCGCCTCCATGACGCCCTTGCCGCCGAAGGCGACGCCGCCGTCGCGCAGCTCGAGCGCCTCGCGCGTACCGGTGGAGGCGCCCGAAGGGACAGCTGCCCGCCCGCTGGCCCCACTCGCAAGACGGAGGTCGACCTCGACCGTCGGGTTGCCGCGACTGTCGAGGATCTGGCGTGCGTGGACGGCTTCGATCGCGCTCATGTTCGTGTCTCCTCAGGTCCGAGTTGGCGAGCCGGCCGCACCGGCCAGCGCTGGAACGCGAGCCGTGGTCAACAGGGCCTGTACGCCCGGCAACTCGCGTCCCTCGATCAGCTCGAGCGTCGCCCCGCCGCCGGTCG
>Ga0302324_100000872_pt1 | contig 75925 bp, 63 predicted proteins | sample Palsa_T0_1_FD_201949 | JGI IMG/M metagenome (GOLD analysis project Ga0302324, IMG submission 201949) | Peat permafrost microbial communities from Stordalen Mire near Abisko, Sweden - Palsa_T0_1 | ecosystem: Environmental > Terrestrial > Soil > Palsa > Peat permafrost | place: Sweden: Abisko...
ACCGAGCGCATTCCGTATCTCTACACCATGGACCGCTCGGCATCCATGAAGATCGCTGACGATTCGACGCTCATCCGCAAATTCGAGACACAGGACGGCGGCATTTTCGCGCTGGCCTTTTCGCCCGATGGCAGCCGGATCGCGGTGGCAGGCGCGGCCGATGACGTGGCCGTCTATCAGACCGAAACGGGAGAGCGCACCGCCACCTGCAAGGGGCACAAAGGAACTTACGCGGTGGCGTTCAGCCCGAATGGCGAACAGTTGGCAACGGGGGGCTTCGACGGCAAAGTGCGCATCTGCGAAGTGAATTCCGGCAAGCTGGTGCGCGACTTCGTGCCGGTGCCGGTCGAGACGTTGGCGGCCGCAGCGAGGTAATGGATATATGTGGAGAGTCACCGGTCTGGTGTTTGCGATTTCGCTGGCTGCGTCCGCCGCGGCGCCGGAGCTAACGGAACTCGATCCGCGCGGCGCCCAGCGCGGCAAGTCTTTCACCTTGACCATCGGCGGCAAGAACCTCCCCGAAGGCGCCAAGGTGCTTTCGAATTTGCCCGCCACGTTCACGCCGCTCACGCCGCCTGAGGAAAAGATGACTGCGGGCCGTAAGCTGCCGTTTCTGGTCGAGCTTAAGGCCGATGCCGCGGTCGGAACATACCCGATCCGCGTAGAGACGCCGGACGGCATCTCGAATATTCTGCTGTTCGCCGTCGGCGCGTTTCCGGAGGTCGTCGAAGAGGAATCCAAGCCGGAGTCGCGCGAGCACTCGAACGACACCATCGAAACAGCTCAGCGTATCGCAGCGCCGGTCATCGTGAACGGAACGCTGAACGGCTCCGACCGCGATTACTATGGCATCCACGCCAGGCAGGGTGAGCGCCTGGTCTTTGAAGTGGAAGCGCGGCGTCTCGGTTCGGCCATCGATCCGGTGCTGAGTATCGTGGACGCTTCCGGCAGGCAGATTGCGCGTAACGACGATGCTCCTGCGCTCGGCATGGATTCCCGGCTCGCGGTGACGTTCCCCCGGGAAGGCGAGTACTACGCCATCGTGCACGATGCCCGTTTCAGCCGGCAAACGCAGAATTTCTACCGGCTCAAAGTGGGTAGCTATCCCTATGCCGACGGGATTTTCCCGCTGGGCTGGAAACGCGGTGAAAAAATCGACGTCGAGTTTTTTGGAGGCAGTTTCCCGGCTCCCGTAAAGACTTCCGCGGATCTTTCGGCCATCGATCCCAAGCTCGACTTTACACGCTTGAACGTGCCGGGCGAGGCCGGCAGTCTGCCATTTCTGTTTGTGGTGGGCGATTTGCCGGAGAAGATCGAACCGGCGCATAGTGCGGGCGAAGCAGTGGCGCTCGATCCTGCAACGGTGATGAACGCCCGGATTTCGAAGCCCGGCGAAGTGCATCGCTATAAGCTGGCGGTCTCGCCAGGCGATCACTGGGAGATCGAGTTGGGCGCGCGCAGCCTAGGCACTTCGCGTCTGGATGGCGTGCTGAGTATCTACGATGCGAAGGGCGCCAAGCTGGCTTCCGCCGGTGACAAGCCTCCCAAAGAGGACGTATTCTCGCTGCTCTCAGCGGGGCGCACCAGCTCCGATCCGTGGCTTGACTTTACCGCTCCGAAGGATGCGCGCGAGGTGGTGTTGACGGTCGAGGATCTGTTGCAGCGCGGCGGCGCGGGATTCGCGTACCGTCTGGTGGCGCGCAAGCAGCCCCCGGATTTCATGCTGACCGTGCTCGAACCCTATGTGAACATTCCGGCGCAAGGCAGCAGCTCGGTGAACGTTTCGGTGAATCGTCATAGCTTTCCCTGGCCCATCCAGTTGAGTATCGCGGGGCTTGGCGATGACTACATCGTTGAAGGCGGCCACCTGCCTGGCGAGTGGAAAGACGATGCCTACTCGATTTCGCGCCGCGGCATGCTGACCATCACGGCCAAGCCGGGCGCGCATGCGATGAAGCTCACGGAAGTGGCGATATGGGGGGAAGGCAAGACCGGCGATGGCGCCATCGTCCGGCGCAAGGCGCAGTGCCTGGGCATGATCACGGAAGTCGCGGGCGGCACCGGCATCTCTGACGCGGAAGACCGCGAGAATCAGAGCCCGTTTATCGCGCCGTGGCTGGGCCTCGATCTGCCGGTGGTGGTCGGCAAGGAAGAGTCAGGGAAGATTGAGCCCGATGCGCCGCGCGTGCTTCGCCTGGTGCAAGGCACGGGCTACTCGATGAAGTGGAATTTCAAAGGGCGCAATCCGGACGCGCATCCGCCGGAAAACGTAGCCGTGGATGTGGCTTCGCCGGCGGCGGCGGAAATTGCGGTGCGCCGCGCCAAGACCGAAAAGAAGGAAGAGAAGTACGCCGAGAAAGGCGAATTCAGTGTGCTCACCACCACGCATTCATCGCCTGAGAAATACGATATGGTGCTCTACGGGGAGTCCAAAGACGGCGAAAGCGAGGCCCTTGTCACACCCGCGATCACGATCGAGATTGTGCAGGGTTATACTGTTGCCGCGCCCCAGGAACCGGTAGCATTACCGGCGGGCGGCAAGGCCGAGTTAGTGGGCGTGTTTCATCGTGAGCCAGAATTCGCGCAGCCGGTGAGCATCACGGCCGAGTATCTGCCGGCGCACGTGATCTGCCAGCCGGCCGAACTGCACGCGGCTGAGAAGGAATACCGGTTATCCTGCGAAGCGGAGGCTTCCGCCAAGCCTGGCGAATACGAATTTCAATTGACTCCGGCTTCGGTTGTGGTGGGCTTGGATAAGCGCGAAGTGCCGTATAAGATTGCGCCGGTGACGGCGAGACTGATCGTTTTAGAGACTAAGCAGGCAGCGAGGTAGAAGACATGCGGGATCGTCGTTGGGTTTGGGTCGCCCTGGTCGCCGCGCCGCTCGTGGTGAGCGCGCAGACGGCGCCGAAAGATATAACTGGGCTTTCCATCACTCCGCCGGAAGTCACGCTCCGTTCAGCGGATCAGGGCACACACGTGCTTGTAACCGGGACCACCGGGGATGGCGAGAGGATTGACCTGACTGCCGCGGCGCATTTCGCGCCCGCCGAAGCCCCCGCCGGACAAATAGTCAAGCTTGGTAGCGACGGCTTGCTGTATCCAGTCCGCCAGGGCGATACCAAAGTAACGGTGACGGCAGGCGGGAAGCAGGCGCAGCTCGTGGTACACGTCGGCGACTTATCCAAGCCTCCGCGGATCACCTTCATACGCGACGTGGAGCCGGTGTTGAATAAAGCGGGTTGTACCTCGGGCACCTGCCATGGCTCGGCAAAAGGCAAGAACGGTTTCAAGCTCTCGCTCCGGGGGTACGATCCGGAATTCGATTACGAAGCGCTGCTTTACGACCTGTCCGGCCGGCGGTTCAATCGCGCCGATCCGGCGCGTAGCCTGATGCTGGCCAAGCCCACCGAGCAGGTGGCGCACGGCGGTGGATTGCGCATCGAGCCGGGCTCGCGCTACTACAACATGATTCTGCGCTGGATCTCGGACGGTGTGCCGTTCGGAAATGCGGCGGCCGACCGGGTTGAGAAGCTGGAAGTCCTGCCCGGTGAGGTCTTCATGCACGGGCCGGACAAATCCCAGCCAATCGTCGCGCTGGCGCATTATCCCGATGGCACGGTGCGCGACGTTACCGGCGAAGCCAATATCTCGAGCAACACGCCAGAGATCGCGGATGTGGACGCCAATGCCCGGGTGAAGGGCGTTCGCAAGGGCGAAGCCGCGCTGCTGGTGCGCTATGAAGGCAAATTCGTGGCGGTGCCGGTTACGGTATTGAATCCCAATCCGGGCTTTGCCTGGCAGCCTCTGCCGCAAAATAATTATATCGACGAGCTCATCGATGCCAAGCTGAAGCGGCTGAAGATGCAGCCCTCTCCCGTGGTGGACGACGCTGAATTTCTGCGGCGCGTGTCGCTCGATCTTACGGGGTTGCCGCCCACCCCCGAGGAAATTCGCGCCTTCGTAGCGGACCAGACCGATTCGCGCGCCAAGCGCAGCCGCATGATTGACCAGCTCCTGGCGCGCCGCGAGTATGTGGACCACTGGACGCTCAAGTGGGGCGATTTACTGCAGGTGAGCCGGCGTTATCAGGGCGACAAGGGCATGTGGGAGTTCCGCGAGTGGATCCGCGACTCCATCGCGCAAAACAAACCTTACGACAAGTTCGTGTACGAGTTGTTGACCGCGCGCGGCAGCTCCTACGAGAACCCCCCGGCCAATTTCTTCCGCGTCACGCGCAGCGCTAAAGTCTCGATGGAGAAGACCACGCAGCTGTTTATGGGCGTGCGTCTGGTTTGCACGCAGTGCCACGACCACCCGTTTGAGAAGTGGACGCAAAACCAGTATTACCAGATGGCGGCATTCTTCTCGTCCGTGGGCCTGAAACCCGGTTTTCAGAGCGGCGACGAGATTGTCTACGACAAGCGCGAAGATAACGAAGTCAAACATCCCAAGACAGGCCGCGTGGTAGCGCCTCAATACCTGGTGGCCAGCCTCGGCGCTCCGCCTATTCCCGGCAATGCGGAACGCCGGGAAGCCCTGGTCGAATGGCTGACCTCGAAGGAAAATCCGTTCTTCGCGCGCGCCATTGCGAATCGCATGTGGAGCTATTTCCTCGGTCGCGGCATCATCGAGCCGGTGGACGACATCCGCGCTTCCAATCCGCCGGTGAACGAGCCGCTGCTCGAAGCGCTGACGAAAGATCTGACCGACCACGATTTTGACTTGAAATATCTGATGCGGACCATCGTCAATTCACGTGTGTATCAGGCCAGCATTCAGACTAACGTCTGGAACGGGGACGATCATGTGAACTTCTCGCACGCCATGCCGCGCCGGCTGAGCGCCGAGGAACTGATGGATGGGCTGGCGCTGGCCGCCGGATCGCGGATCAACTTTCCCGAGGTGCCGCCCGACACAAAAGCGGAAGAGTTTCCCGATCCACACGTCGGCAGAGACGGCTTCCTGGACGTTTTCGGCCGCCCCGCGCGGGAGTCGGGCTGCGAGTGCGAGCGCCGCAGCGACGTCAGCCTGCCGCAGGCGCTCAACCTGGTCAACGGCCGCACGGTGGCCGATGCGATCGCCGATCCGAAAGGACGCGTGGCGAAGCTGATTCTGGCTGGTTCGACCGATCGGGCGATTGTCGAAGATTTGTATCTGGCGGCTCTGAACCGGTTCCCAACCGCGAAAGAATACGATGCGGCGGTCAGTTTTCTGAAGGCGGGCGAAAGCCGCGCCGCATGGGCGCAGGATCTGCTGTGGTCACTCACCAACAGCAAGGCATTTCTGTATAACAGATGAGGTTGCAGGAGGTTTTCGATGCTGACAATTCCAGGCCGTAAAGGCTGCTTGTGCGACGGACCAACCCGCCGCGAACTTCTCCGCGTGGGTTCGGTGGGGCTGTTCGGCTTGAACCTGGCGAACTTTTTTCAGTGGCAGAAAGCGCAGGCCGCTCCGCGTCTGGAGGGAGCGCCAGGGTTCAATTCAGCCAAGTCGGTGATCCTCGTCTTTCTGCAGGGCGGCCCGAGCCATATCGACATCTGGGATCCCAAGCCGGATGCGCCGTCCAACGTGCGCGGTGAGTTCAAGCCCATCAACACCAATGTTTCCGGCATTCAGTTGAGCGAGACCATGCCGATGCTGGCGCAGCAGATGGATAAGTGCATGCTCATTCGCTCGATGAGTTACACGCCTACGGGACTGTTCAATCACACCGCGGCGATCTATCAGATGCTGACCGGTTATCCGCCGGACAAGGTATCGCCTTCGGGGCAGCTCGAGCCGCCGTCGCCCGCGGATTTCCCCACCGCCGGCTCGCATATCTCGAAGCTGAAGCCGCCCACCGAGCCGGTGCTGCCGTTTGTCGAGATGCCGCGGCCGCTGCAGGAATCGAGCGTAATCGGCAAGGGCGGCGCCGCCGGCTTCCTCGGGAAAGCGTACGATCCCTATCGTCTCTACCAGGACCCCAACAAGCCCATCCAGCTCGACGACCTGACCTTGCGCAAGGATGTTTCGCCCGACCGTTTGCAGGAGCGCTTCGCCATGTTGAAGGGCATCAACGGCTCCATGCCGGATCTGGAGAAAGCGCTCAAGGATTACGCCATCGACGAGTACTATGGGAAGGCCTTCGACCTGGTGCTCTCGGGCAAAGCGCGCGAAGCGTTCGACCTGGCCAAAGAGCCGGATAAGGTCCGCGAGCGCTATGGACGCACCACCTTCGGCCAGGGCTTGCTGCTTTCACGCCGTCTGATCGAAGCCGGCACCCGCTTCGTGCAGATGAACTGGCCGGCAGTGGCCAACGGTAATCCCGAAGTGGACGCCTGGGATACACACGCCGCTAACTTCGGGCCGCTCAAGAATCTACACTGCCCGGTCTTCGATCGCGGGATTTCCGCGCTCATCGAAGACATGTCGCAGCGCGGCATGTTCAAAGACACGCTGCTGGTGACGGTGGGCGAATTCGGCCGCTCTCCGCGCCTGGGCGTCAGTACTTCGGGCAACACGAATTCTCCCGATGGCCGCGATCACTGGCCGTATTGCTATACCGCGCTGGTGGCCGGCGTCGGCATGCATGTTGGCCGTGTCTACGGCGCCTCGGACCAGACCGCCTCGTCGCCCAAAGAGAAGCCGGTGCATCCCAACGATCTTTTGGCAACGGTGTACTATTCGTTGGGAATCGATCCCGACATGACCGTGCTGAATCACCTCAATCAGCCGCGCGAGTTGGTGAAGGGCAAGCCGGTTCTGGAGTTGTGGTGACGACTCGTATCGGTCTCCTCAGCGCTCTCGGAGTGCTCTTATGCTCGGCAACCCAATTGTTCGCGCAGACTGACTATCCCGTTCCGTTCGTGAACAAGCCGCTTGTCCCGGAAACTGCCGCGCCGGGAGGCCGAGGCTTTATTCTCACGGTGAACGGGACCGGATTTTCCGCCCAGTCCGTGGTCAAGTGGAATGGCAGCGCGCTGCCGACAGTCTTTGTCAACGACACACAACTAACCGCACGGATCGCCGCGTCGGACATCGCCACCGCCTCCACTGCCGTTGTTACGGTCGTCAATCCCGGACCGCTGAGCCACATATCGAATCCCGTGACTTTCGGAATTACCACTCCTGAGCCATCCATTGTCTTTCAGAGTTCTTCGATACCCGTGGGCGGACCTCTCACAGCGGCGGATCTGAATGGCGACGGCATTCCCGATCTCGTCACTCTCAGTGGCACCACCGTGTATGTCGCACTTGGGACGGGCGGAGGGCAGTTCGGGCCCACGCAGTCCTATCCCGTTAGTGCGTTTCCCGGGTTCATCGCCGTGGGCGATTTCAGCGGCGCCCGTAAGCCTGACTTGGCCGTGGCGGGGACCAGCGGCGTCGAGATCCTGCCGAACAACGGCAACGGAACGTTTGGCCCAGTCCACCGGATCACAGACATCGATCTCAACTGGCTGGCGACCGGGGACCTCAACGGAGACGGCTACCTCGATCTGGTAGGAACATCCCCTTCGGGCGCGGTGTACGTGATGCTCTACAATCCCACGGGAGGTTTCCTGAAGGCCGTGCCGTACGCGGTGGGCGCCGATCCGGTTTCGGTGGTTGTGGGAGATTTCAACCACGACGGCTTCCTGGACCTGGCCGCGCTGAATTTTGACGACTCGATCTCCGTTCTGCTCGGCAACGGCGACGGCACGTTTCAGCCGCAAACGGTTTATCCCACCGGTGGAGATCGCGATTTCCCAACGGCATTGGTGACGGCCGATTTCAATGGAGATGGGAACCTGGATCTGGTCCGCTCAGCCTCGTTGGACCCCGCCGGTATTGGGATCTTGCTGGGCAATGGCGACGGCACTTTCCAACCAGTGCAGATCACCCCGGGCAGCGGCTACGGCTTAGCGGCCGGCGATTTCAACGGTGACGGCAAGCTCGACCTGGCGGTGGGGACAAATGGGACGGGGGCTGGCATCTTGTTGGGAAACGGAAATGGCACATTCCAATCGTGGCAGTACTTCAGCAGTCTCGGGTTTGTGCTTGCCGCAGCCGACTTCAATCAGGACGGACGTCTCGACATTGCTATTGAAACGGAGACAAGTGAGGGCTCCGGAGTGTACATGATCTTACTCCTGCTGCAATGAATTGGTATTGCCGCATCGAACGCTAGCCTAGCCGGGTGCCCTGCGCAGAAATCCCTTACCATGGAACGTAGTGGAAGCGGACCAGTTCAATCGCATCAACCGTGCACTCGCCGATCCGCGGCGCATGGAGATTCTAGAGCCGATTGCGGCAGACAGTCAACTGGTCTGCGCGGCGCTGGCGAGCGAATCTGTTATCGCAGCCGACCAGTTCCCACCACCTCAAGGAACTCTCTTTTCGGAATTACCACTCCTGAGCCGTCGATACCCTTGGCCGGGCCTGTCATGGCGGCGGATCTGAATGGCGACGGCATTCCCGATCTCGTCACCTTCAGTGGCAGCACCGTGTATGTCGCACTTGGGACGGGAGGAGGGCAGTTCGGGCCCGCGCAGTCCTATCCTGTAAGTGGGTTTCCCGCGTACATCGCCGTGGGCGATCTCGACCGCGCCCGCAAGCCCGACTTGGCCGCGGCGGGCGCCAGCGGCGTGCAGATCCCGCTGATCACTCTTACAATAAGCGCCGAATTTACGGCCCTCGGCCGAGGAAAGGCTTCCCATACAAATAGAAATCAACAGCTTATGCTGGAATCGTTTGCCTCCGGAGCAAAAGGTTGGTGGTTCGAATCCACTCGGGCGTACCAAACCTCACTGAAGAAATGATCCCTCCGCGCGTGGACCGGGTAAGAAGTTCCGTGCGTCATGTCACACTCCCGTAGCAGTTGTCTGATTCCTAAATAACTTACGAAGATTGGCAAGCCATATGCCTTAGGAAAGAGTGAGAGGCCATTCAGACACTCGGCCTGATGGCATTCTACATCAAGTGCAGAGAGGAACAATTTCCATGAATAGGCATTCACTCATTCCCTCGCGAGCAGCGCTGGCCATATGCTGCGGCATGGCGCTCGCAGCGAGCGTAGTTACAACCCCGGCTCGAGCGGACGAATGGAACAAGAAGACTGTTCTCACGGTAAACGAGACCGTTCAAGTAAGAGACACGGTCCTCGAACCAGGTCAGTATGTGTTCAAGCTATTGGATTCCCAATCGGACCGTCATGTCGTCCAGATTTTCAATGCCGATGAGACACACATCATTAACACTGTTCTGGCCATCCCCGCGCAACGGTTGGAGCCCACCGGCAATAGTGAGTTTACCTTCTGGGAAACACCTCCCGGAACCGCCCGGGCGATGCGCAGGTGGTACTATCCAGGCGATAACTTTGGTCAGGAGTTCCCTTATCCGAAGCACCTGCAGCAGGTGGCCATGCTGATTACTCCGGCCCCGGTAGCGGCGCCTGCCCCGGTGGTTGTCGAATCGAACGCAGAGCCTGCTCCGCCGGAGCCCCCAGCTCAACCAGAAGCGGTGCAGACTCCCGAACCGGCCCCAGAGCAGCAGCCGGTTGAGGTTGCCCAGAGTACGGCTCCGGCAGAGACGCCAGTGCCGTCCACGCCAGAGCAGCCCGCAGAGCTGCCTAAGACCGGAAGCCCGTATCCTGCCCTTGGGATCTCCGGCGCCCTGCTGCTTGGCCTCGCTGGCTTACTGCGACTGAGGCGGGCGTAGCTCAGGTACCATATCAGTTACGAAAGGGGAGACCGATATGAACCGGCGCGCGGCAATTCGGAATCTGATCATTGCCGGCGCCGTTTCAGTCGTTTTAGGCGTTCCATTCGCGGGTCGTTGGCTGAAGGCGACCGCGCGGAACGATCAACCTGATTTCGTGATCCGCAGCGATGTGCGCCTGGTGCTTTTGGATGTGAGTGTAAAAGACCGCGACGGCGGTTGGGTATCGGGACTATCCAAAAACGACTTCCGCGTCGATGAAAACGGAGCGCGCCAGGATATCACGGTCTTCGCGAACAACGATATACCGGTAACTGTTGGAATCCTAGTGGATAATAGCCGGAGCATGAAGCCCAAGCGGGCCGAAGTACTGTCTGCGGCAACCACTTTCATAGAGGAGAGCAATCCTCACGATGAGATCTTCGTGCTGAATTTCAACGACACCGTCAAGCGTGGGCTGCCTAAGCATATGCTGTTCTCCGATAACATCGAGCAGTTGCATGGCGCCCTCGCTCGCGGAGTTCCCGAGGGAAGGACCGCCTTGAACGATGCGATTGTGGACGGGCTGCGGCAACTCGGACAGGGAAAGCGCGATAAGAAGGCTCTGGTCGTCATCAGCGATGGCGGCGATAATGCGAGCCAGCACAAGCGCGCGCAAATGCTCGATATGGTGGAGCGGAATATCGCGACCATCTATACGATTGGACTGTTCGACTTTGGCGATCCGGACCGGGACCTGGGCATCCTCAGGAAGCTCAGTGGGGTTAGCGGTGGCATAGCCTATTTTCCGGCCAGCGCGCAGGACATGACCGAGGCGTGCCGCACTATCGCCAAGGATATCCGGACCCGCTACACGGTTGGCTATGCTCCGTCGGCCTCGAACGGCGGCTTGTTGCGGCGCATTCGCGTGCGCGTGGCCGCGCCGGGCCGAACGGGATTAAGCGCGCGGACGCGCATCAGTTATCGCTATGAGCAGGCGGCGGAGAACCAGTAAAGCGCGGCGTTGGATCGAAGCCTTGCTGCTGTTGGCGGGCGTGATTGCCGTCGGCATTTGGGCTTGGTCGTATGTGCGGATGGTTGTCTTCCAAAGCTGGGGGAACCAGGTGCTGGACCACCGCATCAATGGCCGATCGGCAACAGTTTCCCCACCACATGCCGCTCCTCAAGCGCAGGCGCCGCCACCCATCCGGAGCGGTGTCCTGATCGGCCGGCTCGCGATTCCACGCCTGAACATGCGCGCGGTGGTTCGTGAGGGAGCTGGCGAGGATACCCTGGATGTGGCTCTTGGCCACATTCCCGGCACGGCATTGCCGGGACAGCCTGGGAACGTCGGCGTAGCGGGCCATCGCGACACGCTGTTTCGCGATCTGCGCAAGATTGAAAAGAACGACGTGATTGACTTTCAGACACCCGCCGGAAGCTATAGCTACAAGGTGGAAAGTACCGAGATCGTTAAGCCAAGAGACGTCGGCGTATTGCACGCTAGCAAACATCCCGAGATGACCTTGGTGACTTGTTATCCGTTCTACTACGTTGGCGCAGCGCCGAACCGCTTCATCGTGAAGGCGCGTCTGATAACCGAACCAACGGCCCCGGCCATGGCCGTCCAGCCCGCGAGCCATTCGGATGAACGGAGCTTCCCGCCGTCTATCCGGCCTGCCCTCCCTGCCCTCCAACCTGCCGTCCAAAAGGTCAGTTTCGAGCTGAGCGAAAGCCAAAACCGCGAGGTGGCCCCTGGAATACGACTCGGCTTGTCGTCGGCGGACGCGGCCCAGCACCGGGCCAGTCTCTGGATGTTTGTGACGCCGGAGCAGCACTCGATATCCTTGAAGAACCAGGCGGAGCAGCGGCCGGTATTCTTCCACGGCCACGACGACGGAAAGCAGCGTGAGTTGATGATCACCCGGGTCACCGCGAATTCGGTTACCGGCTATCTGCTGCTCTATGGGAGTGCCCGCCCTGGATTAGCAGCTAGCCCACGGCCAGCTGAATAATTACACCGCTCACGGCCTCCGCCGATCCACGAAACGTTTTTTGATGAGAAACAACAGATTGTGAAATCCGTCTCTCCACGGGTTCAATTTCTTCTCGCCCACGCGCGATGAATACATGATCGAGATCTCCCCGAAGCGCACGCGCGGATTCTTCAGCGCCTCGATCTTGATCTCCTCGGAGAACGACATGCTCTCGGATTCCAGGTGCATGTCTTTGAGGATGGATCGCCGGAAGACCCACATACCCGACTGCGAATCGCGCACCCAGCGGAAATACAGAATCGACATTGCCAGCGAAAGCGCCAGGTTGCCGAAATGGTGCTTCAGACTCATGGCCTTGCGGTCGCGTACGGGAAAGCGTGAGGCATTCAGGAAATCCACGCCGTGGTGCCGGAACGCCTCCAGCAGATAGGAGAGCGCATCCACGGGATAGCTGTGGTCGCCGTCCAGAGTCACGATCAGATCACCCGTGGCGCAGGCGAATCCGCGCTTGTAGCTGCGGCCGTAGCCGCGCACGTCCTCCCGGATCACTTGCGCGCCCAACATCGCCGCTACTTGCGAAGTCCGGTCCGTCGAGCCGTTGTCCACCACGATCACCTCATCCACAAAATCCGGCATGCTCCGCAGCACCCGCTCGATGCCCTGTTCCTCGTTGAGGCAGGGGATAATGACTGTGATGGTGTCGCCTTTATACATGTTTATCGATGGATCGAGCCGCGATTGCTATTATAGTGAATGAGATGAAATGGGCTTTATCGCTACTATGTTGCCTTAACTTTTGTGTGGCCGGCGCCGCGGAACTCACCGGAGTCCGCACCGTGTATCTGATGCCCATGGGGCATAGCCTCGACCAGTTCATCGCCGACCGGCTGACCCGCATGCACGTGCTCCAGGTGGTCACGGACCCGGCCAAGGCCGATACGGTCATTACCGACCGCGTTGGCGCCGCCCTCGAAAGCCGCTTGAAGGATCTGTATCCGCCGCCACCCGCCCCGGGAGTTAAAGAAGCTGCCAAGGAAGCCCCTAAGGACGCCGCTAAGAGCAATCCGGAACCGCCCAAAGCCGGCGATGCGCCGCCGGGCTCCTCGGGGCCATTGGCCGCCTTTGGCGATACCTCCAACAAGGTCGCACAAGCCGGGAGCATGGCAACCTCCGGACATGGCCGCGGGACCATCTTTCTGGTGGACGTGAAATCCAGCCAGGTGCTCTGGTCCATTTTCGAGACACCCAAGAACAACACTCCGCGCGCATTGGACCGTACCGCCGAGCGCATCGTGAAACAGCTCAAATTGGACCTCGCCGGGAAGTAGCGCGTCGTTTCTCCGTCACAGCGTCCCGATAGCTCTTGACCAATCGCTCCGTAATGACGGTCATGTCCCAGTTTGCCGCCACTTCCGCGCGCGCGCGCGCCGCCATCTCTGCCGCCTGGCGCGGGCTTTCGAAAACTTCGAGCACCCTGTCCGCAAAGAGGCCGGCTTCGTCCGCCAGGAAACAAAGTTCTCCATCTTTGCGCGCCAGACCCTCGGCGCCGATCCCTGTCGAGACCACGGGAATGCCGCTCGAGAACGCTTCCAGCAGTTTGACGCGCACGCCCGAGCCGTTGCGCACAGGGCAGACAAACACCGCGTAACGGGCCAGCGGCTCGCGGACGTCTTCCACAAATCCCCGAATTTCGATGCCCGGCGCGCGGTCAGCATAAGGATGCTGTGGCGGCACATCCGAACCCACCACCACCAGCCGGGCTTGCGGCGTGCGTGCCACGATGCGCGGCAATACCTCATCTACAAACCACTCCAGGGCGATGCGGTTGGGACCGTGCCGGAAGCCTCCAAGGAACAGCATGGTGAGCGGCTCGCGCCCGCATGGCTGGAATTCGTAGCGCGCCGTGTCGATGCCCGCGCGCAGGCCCTCGCGCAGCCGGCCGCCCATCTTCGGCAAAAACGACGCCAGGTATTCCCGGTTCTCCCGCGTGCACACCTGCACCTGATCGCAGCGGCCCAGCAACCGTAGCTCGTAGCGCAGCGCCCGCAAATACTCGAAGCGCGCTTTGAGCCTGGCGATCGCCCCGGGCATATATTCCAGCGCGCGCGCGATCGACTGGAAATAGACATCGTGCTCAAACAGCATCCGTGGGATGGTCCGATATTGCCCCGCATACTGGCCGAGCGGCGTGTACTCGAGCTGCAGCACGTCGATCCGTTTCAGATACAGCTGCCGGTGAATCAGCCAGTCCAGCTCTTTGTTGGCGAACTCGCGGACGGCGTACGGGACGATCGACCCCGTGCTGTCCACGCGACCCGGCGGGCGCACCAGAAATTCAGCCGATGCGCAGAAATCCCGCAGCTCCTCCTGCGCCGGAGCCTGCCCGGGCTCCTCGAGCAGCGCCACCACGTGCACCTCGCAAAGCTTGGCGAGCGCGCGCAATGCCTGATACATGAATACGCCGCCGCCATGCACCGGCGGACAGATCGGATAGGGTGAAACAAAAAGTACCCGCAAAGGAGCTCCCGTCTCCGGCGGATCTCGAAAGCGGTCCCGATAGTACCCCCCCAGCGGCCTGCGGAACGCTTCGGTATCGTTCACTACTGCGAAGCCGCGCGCCCGCCAGCGCGAGGCCACCGCGCCGGGAAGTTGCCGAAATGCGCGCCACCAGCCATCCAGATTCGGGCGGCCCGGCGTATCCTCCATGGCTACGCTAAGCAGGGCTCCGCCAAAACTGAAGAAGAAGTGAGCCGCCAGGCGCCGCCACTCGTGGATATTCTTCCAGCAGAACAGCAGGTAATTCTTCTTGAGCACCGCCTGAATCTGCGCTTCGCTGAAGCGCTTGCCAATGGTGCCGCGGTGCTCATGATACACGATGCTGCGGGGCTGGTACAGCACCTTCCAACCGCGCTTCCAGGCCATATAACCCAAGTCCGTGTCTTCCAGATAGAACGGGGCGAGAAGATCGTCGAATCCGCCGAGCTCCAGAAACTTTCGGCGGTCGAAGGCACAGGATCCGCCGCCACCGTAGAAACAGGGGAACACATCGGAGAGGGACGCATCGATGCGATGCCCCACCTTCAAACCGCCGTCCTGCCACCAGCCCTCGGTCAGCCCGGTCTCTTCGCGCGGCTTGTTTGAATCGCGGAAGAAGATCTGGCACGAAACGGCGAATACGCGGTCGTCGCCAAAGCCTTCGAGCAGCGGCGCGAGCAAATCCGGCGCCACGCGCATGTCGCTGTTCAACAACACTACGACATCGTTTTTCGCCGCGCGGAAACCGGCATTCGAGCCCCCGCCGAAACCGTAGTTCCGATCGAGCGCCAGCACCCGCGCTTCGGGAAAAGTCCGCCGCACGAAATCGGCGCTGCCATCCGACGAGCCGTTGTCTACCACAATGATTTCGTTATCGGGATGGCCTGCCAGCGCGGCCTTGACCGACGGCAGGTATTGTTCCAGCAGGTAGCGGCCGTTCCAATTGGGGATCACTACACTGGCGGCATCCCGCCGGCATGCCTCGGTGGCCGGTTCCCTTCTTCGCCCGAACAGCAGCCACGCCAAATCGGTGAGCGCCAGCGCCAGCACCGCCGCCAGCAACATGAGCGGCGAAAGAATCAGCAGCAGAATTGCCCGAAGCAGGCGCGCAAGCGGGCTCATTTCAGCTCAAGTTCGGGTCCCAGTCCGACGCTGTGGCCGAGCCGCACCCAGCGCGAGGCTTCCACCAGCGCGAGTTGTCCGCGCAGCCGTTCCACATCCGCCTGCAGTCCCTGGCCCCAGCGCGTGCGCTCTTCGACCGTCTTCTCCGCCTGATGCAGATACTCGAGGCACTGCGCCAGCTCGCGCATTTTGCCGGCCAGCTCGCTGTCTAAGCCCTCCGCCCACTTCGTTTTCGCGCGGTTCTCCTCCTCGAGCTCCGCGATTTTCGCTTCGTAACCTTGCACCACGGCTTGGACGCTCTCCTGTTCCTTCTGCAGATCGAGAATGCGCGCAATCCTGGCTTCGAGCTCCCGATTCAGGCTCTCGGCCCAGCGGTTGCTCTGCTCCAGCTCCGCCGTCAGTTTCCGATGTTCCTGGTCGAGCGCGAGCAACTCACCCTTGGCCTGCTCCAGCCAATCGTCTTTCTGGCGCAGCTCGCCTTCGAGCAAAGCGATATGTGTCTCACGCTCGCGCAGCACGTTGGCCGCGCTGGGAACATAGACGAATGTAGGATTGCCCGCCTGCGGCCGGTGCGCGCAAACGGCCACGAAGAAATGCGACTCCGCCGGCGGCGCCTCCCCGCCATCTATGCGGACTTCAGCGGTATCCCCCGCCTCCACCGGACGGAACACTACCCCCTCCACGTGGTTCTCCAGAAACAGGGAGATGTGCGGGAAAATGGAAGACAACTCGTCGCGGAATTCGCCGAATTCGAATTCGTGCGCATGAAATGGATTGGGCCCCACGCGGCCGCGCGATTCCCCGTAATAGAGTTTGTTGGGCGTCGACACGATGAACTGCCCGGTCGGCGACAGCACCCGCCGTACCTCCATCAGGAATCCACGCCAATCGGCCAGATGCTCGATCACTTCGAACGCCACCACCAGATCGAAGGTTGCGTCCGGATGGGGCAGCCCGCCGCAGGAGGCCTGTTCGAAATGCAGGTTCGGCAGCCGGTAATGTTCGCGCGCGTACGCCGTCGCCTCGGTGGCCGCATCCACGCCGACTACGGAAAGCGCCGATTTCACCAATTCCGCCGAACCGTAGCCTGCGCCGCACCCGGCGTCCAGCACGCGCTTGCCGCGCGCCAGCCGGGCCGCGAAGGCATACCGCGCCAGGTGTTCGTTCAGCAGGTCCGGGTCCACCTGCCCCGGGATCACGCGCTCACCCGTGAATTCAATTCCCATCGAGTCAGCCAACGCCGTGCTCCGTGAGTTGCGCGGCGTTCGGGGCGAGCCTGGAATTCACTTCCACGCGGCAGGGCAGCCGCAGAAAACCGTAGATCTGGCCCTCGGAGTGACTCATCTGCAAAGCTATGGCATTATCGATCCAGTCGCACATACGGTAGCCCAGCAGCGTGCCATCCGCGATAGCCGGTGAGAAGGAAAACGCCGCCGGATAGAGCTCCGGCAGATCCAGATGGAAGTCCACCGTATAAATGTCGCCCGGCATCATGGCAGGCAGATCGTGACTTTCCCGGGCCGTATTCGTGCCCGAAAAGTCCACGCCCAAATGGTTGCGCATCATGAAGCCGACGATGGGCTGCGAGACATCTTCGCGGGCCAGCACGCTGATGCGCACGGTGATCCGTTGGGACGGCTCCATAAGGCCCACCGGGCTGCCCTGTGCATCCAGCAGCGCGATTCCCAGCACTTCGGCGCGGCCGTCGCCATAGCGGTGGTCGATGTTCGGAATATGGTCGACCACTTCCGGAGCCCGCACGCCATGCTCTCCCGGTTGGCGCTCGGGCACGCCCTTCAGCATCAGATACGCGGAATCCTTTTCCACCATGGCGGCCAGATATTTGGACACCACGCCGTCTGTTTCACCGATTTCCCTCATGCGCCCCTGCTCCAGCCACAGCGCCCGGTCGCCGATGGCCTTCACGTCGGCGACGGCGTGGGAGACGAAGAGAATCGTGATTCCCCGCGCGCGCAGCTCGTGAACTTTGCGCATGCAACGCTGCCGGAAGTAAATGTCGCCCACGGCCAGAGCTTCGTCCACCAACAGGATTTCGGGGTCCACATTGATGGCCACCGCGAAAGCCAGCCGCACCACCATGCCGCTCGAATAGGTCTTCACTGGTTGGTTAATGAATTCCCCGATCTCGGCGAAATCCTCGATCTCCTGGTAGCGCTGGTCGATTTGCCTGGTGCTCAGCCCCAGGATCGATCCATTCAGATATACGTTGTCGCGGCCGGTGAATTCAGGATTGAATCCTGCGCCCAGCTCGAGCAGCGCCGACACGCGCCCGTTGACCGTCAACGAACCGCGGCTGGGATGCAAAATGCCGGCGACCATCTGCAACAACGTACTCTTACCAGAGCCGTTTTCGCCGACGATACAGAAAGTCTCGCCGCGCCGTATCTCAAAGTTGACATCGTGCAGCGCCCAAAAATCCTTGTGGAGTTTGAGCCGGTTGAACGAGAGCAGTTCCTTCAGCCGGTCACCCGGCGAGTCGTAGATCGAATAGCTCTTCGAAACACCCTGAAATTCGACGGCGTTCACGTTTCAGTGTAGCGGAAGTGGACTGGGAATGTGTGGGAAGTATAAAACGGAGAGGGCGGCCGCCGACCCCAGCTGTCGTTTCAATTCCGGCTGAGGAGTCTTTTCGAATGCGGTGCAATTACCGCGGCGCCTGCTGCAAGGTAGACCTTGCGTCCGGCGCGTCACGACTCAGCAGCCGTCCAGCGGAGAAAGCCGGTAGCCGCCCTTGTTGTGGACTGGTTCTATGTAACAGCCTCCTTCCAAGTTGGCTCCCTTTTGCGAGGGATGATGTCAGATCGGGAAGCCAGTTGCACTACCCTTTCCACCTTCAATATGCACCTGTCGGCGCGGGCTGTCAAGCGCGGTACTTACCATGCGGGCGGTCAATTGAACCACCGGGTCTACTCAGAATGCGGCGCAATGGGCAGGTCGAAATCCGCGCCACGGGTATCAGCGCTGAAATCTGAGAAGTTCGTGGAAGAATTGGGGCGGGTTTTGCACTCCTACGGCCTTTGCGAGGCGCAACTCGAGCGGCGTAAAACGCTCGTACTCGAATATCGTTTCATGCATGGCTGATTGCAGGCGCTGTTCGAACTTTCGGTCGAGCTGCTCGGGTGAGACGTCGTGAGTATTTCGCAGAAACCACACTGTTCGGATTTGGGGGTCGGCCAGCCATTGTTCGACGGTATTCGCGGCTTCCGGGGTACCGGTCCGAAGAACCGGGCCGAGCGCATATTCCATTGCAAAAGGATCGGAATTGGTGGAATCTACCAACACCTCGGCATCGCGCGGCGTGGACTCGTGCCGGATCTTTGCGGCGATCTCAGCGATTGGCATGGGGTACTGCTTATTGCGGAAGCCCAACACGTGGAAGTAATCCCAGATGCCCGAGAGCGATAGCGCCAGCATCGCGGCCACGACTGCCGGACCGATTCCACGGAGCGTGGCGGCTCCCGCAACCAGCAGCATCAGGAACAGCGGAAACACGAAAATCATGCGCGCGGGGATGAACGGGTATGAATTCCAACGGGCTACGCCGATGAATCCGACGATCGCCGCCGGGCCGGCAATCCACAGCAGGTCCGGACGGCGGCGCGCTCCGGCGAGAACCAACCATGCTGCGCCAAGAATTACGCACGCGCCCATGATCAGGGCGACATCCGGCACGGCCTCGCCCAGCACAAACGAAAAAGCCCAATAGGCCAGCTTCACCGGGATTTCCAGCAGCACTCGGCCGGTGAGCGCGTAGGCATTGCCGCCATGGGCTCCCCAGGCAGGCAGAAACGCGAGCAGACGAAACAGCCAGGGCAGGAAGGCAATGCCAACAGCGGTATCGATCGTCACCGCATCGCGGAGCCGGCGCCGTCGCAGCAGCATCAGGTTGGTGGCGATCACCAGCGCGCCACCCGGAATGTAGTGGACATACATGGTCAGGATCAGCGACAGAGCGAGCGCGACACCCCACCGCCACGTTCGCTTGTCCAGGAATCGCAGTAAGCAGCCGGCGGCCAGCGTACCTGCCAGAAGCTGGAAGCTGTACGACCGGCTCATGCGGGAGTACAGCAAAAGGAAGGGAGAGAAGGTCCACAATGACAGGTAGATCAGACGCCACCGGTCCGGCAGATATCGCGCCCACAGACGGTCGGCCGCCAGCGTGGCGCCCAGCGCGAAGAGCACCGAGAGCGCCCGCGCCTGCACTGCCCAATCCAGACCGATGGGCAGCCGCATCCAGTAATAGATGATCGCAAAGTAAAGCGGAGGGTGGCCGCCGCTCGCCGCGATGTTCACCGAATTGGCTAGTGTGTTGTGCAGGTAGATAAGCTGGTCAGCCTCATCGAACCATGGAGAGAGCAGGCCCAAATTCCAGAAATACATGAGCGCCTGCAAGGGAAGGAAGACGGCCAGCGGCCGCTCGCGAACCCAGTTCGCGAATGCGCTCACCGCAACTCATCCAGGAAGTGATCGATATCGGCGGGGCGGATGTAGAAGTCGAGGAGTACAGGGAGAATGCCTCTGCGCCAGTCTTCGGCGGATGGATCACTATCTTTATCTTTGCGAGGCTTTGGATCAAAACCGTGATTGGTCAGGTGGTCGAAAAGGCGGTCACTGGCGCCCTGATCCTCGGCAGCGTGGCAAGTGTATACGCGCCCGTGCGGCATAGTTCACGGTATTGTACCCAAGTTCCGGTAGTGGGTCAATTTGAAATTTCTTCCGTGAAATTCCCTCAGTCGCATACCCCGCGATGGGGATGGCTGCTGTCCGAACATCGGGCCATACAGAGATCCGGTTTTTCGCTTCAGCCAGCCGAACAGCAGGCTCAGAAACAACAGTGGAGCAACCAGTTGGACCAGGTGGCCAAGCGATCCGATTCTCCCCTGAAAGGTCCGGCCCCACCATATGCTTGGCTATGAAGACCATACTCGTCAGCATGTTGCATCTCCAAAACGAGATCCCCGTTGAGCTGCAGGTGTTCCAGGAAAAACCACGGAAGGTGATCTCTTCGGTGATGGGCGCCACGACCACGAGGACCCGCCAGCAGGCCCCACGCAGAGCCTGCCAGAAGCGGCGGAGTTCGAGAAAATCCGCTAGAGACTCATATTTCCCCTAAAACCGTTCGGCAGCGCTTACTGTTTACCAGAGAGGTGCTTGGCGGCAAGATCGTCCGACACTTCTCCCTGGATAATGTCGCCGGGCCCCACCGGCAGCAAGTAAACAGTCAAGTGAACCAATTCATGCACTTTTCAGGGCGAAACCATAGAAATTATTTAGGATGTGAAACACCAGCGGCGCGTTGAGAGATCCGGTCTTCTGCTTCAGCCAGCCGAACAGCAGGCTCAGAAACAACACCGGCGCAACCATCTGGACCAGGTGGACGGGCGATCCGATTCTCCCCTGAAAGGACCAGCCGATAATATGCATGGCGACGAAGACCACGCTCGTCAGCAGATTGCCAATCCAAAACGACATCCCATTGAGCTGCAGACGTTCCAGGAAGAAACCGCGAAACGTGATCTCTTCGGTGATGGGCGCCATGACCACGCCGTTCAGGAATACGGCGTTTGGCTCGGGCAGGGCGAAGTGTTTGACGCTCGAATGGGCGCCAATTAGAAAGTCCGCGGCCAGTACCACAAGGCCAGCCAGCAGGGCCCACGCAGTACCTTTCCAGAAGCGGCGGAGTTCGAGAAAATCCACGAGGTTTTTTCTCTCAACCACAAGAATCAACGTGCATACTGGAATCAGCCAGATGAGAAACTTCATGGCGATCCAATAGATGGCATCGGTGGTGACGGCCCAGTGCCACGCGGACCTCAAGTCGAGATTCACGAGCCACGCGGCGATCCAGGCGAGCGCCAGCAGTAACGGATACCAATAGATGTACGAGCGCCGGCTCATGCGGTCTATCCCCCACCTCGCACCGTGATGCCCACCAACGCCAGCGTCAGCCCGATGATGATGACTACCGAGACCCACGCAACGGCATTATAGAAGCGCGAGTTGGCCCAGTCGCCCATGAGCGAGCGCTTGTTGATCAGCAAGATCATGAAGATCAGGACCACCGGCAGCAGCGCTCCGTTGATCACCTGTGATGCGATGATGGCCCTGACCAGAGGGAAGCCGGGGATCAGAATGACGCCGGCGCCGCCCACAATCAGCAGAGTGTAGAGCCAGTAGAAAATGGGCGCTTCCCCAAAGCGCTTGTTGACGCCGGCTTCCAGGCCCAGCCCTTCACACACCGCATAGGCGGTCGAGAGCGGCAGAATGCTGGCTGCGAAAAGCGAGGCGTTGAAGAGCCCGGCGCTGAACAGAAAATAGGCATACTTGCCGAAGGGCTTGAGAGCCAGGGCTGCGTCGGCGGCGGTCTCGATGTCGCGCGGCCGCACCTTCCAGATCGCGCCGGCGCAGGCCACGATAATGAAAAACGCGACCACGTCGGTAATCACGCAGCCGATGATTACTTCCAGACGCGATTGCACGTATTCCTTGGCGGTAATGCCCTTCTCGACCACCGCGGATTGCAGGTAGAACTGCATCCAGGGAGCAATGGAGGTACCGATCAGAGCGATGAGCAGGGCGATGAAATCCGGAGTCAGCATCAGCGTGGGTTTCACCGTCGAGATGATCGCCCGATGCCAGTCCGGCTCCACCAGCAGGCCTGAAATAATGTACGTCACGTAGATGACGCAGGCGCCCAGGAAAATCTTTTCTACGCTGCGATAGGTCCCTTTAACCACCACGATCCAGACCGCGGCGGCCGACAGCGGGACCGAAATATAGCGGCTGATGTTAAACAACTCGAGCGAGCTGGCGATGCCCGCAAATTCCGCCATGACGTTGGTGGCGTTGGCGAAGACCAGCGTGGCCATCATGAAGACGGTGGCGCGCAGGCCGAACTCTTCGCGAATCAAATCGGCCAGGCCCTTGCCGGTGACGGCGCCCATGCGGGAGCACATCTCCTGGGTGACGATCAGCAGCAGGGTGATGGGGACCAGGCTCCACAGAGGCAGGTAGCCGTACTTGGCGCCGGCCTGCGAATAGGTATAGATGCCGCCCGAGTCGTTGTCCACGTTGGCGGTGATCATACCCGGCCCGAGGATGGAGAAGAAGACGACGATCGAATACCAGTAGCGCTTCAGCAGCTTGGCCATGCGGACGGCATCCCGATCTTATAGTGTATGCGGAAAGCGCCGGCTGCCCGGGTGCTATACTCGATCTTTTTTCAGCCTTATTTCAGCATGGCCAGCATGGCACAAGACTCCGTGGGCGCCCATCCGCTGCTGGAGCGCGAGCGCATCTTGTCGCTCGACATGCTGCGCGGATTCGCCGTGCTGGGCATCCTGGTGATGAATATCCAGGCGTTCTCGCAGATCTTCCAAGCCTACTTGAACCCCACCGCTCCCGGCGGCGGCATTCAAGGGCCGGGATACTGGGTGTGGCTCGGGAGCCATCTGCTGGCCGACGAAAAGATGATGGCCATCTTTTGCATGCTCTACGGCGCCGGGATTGTTCTGCTCACCTCACGCATCGAGCGAAGGGGCGCGCCGCCCTGGCCGATCTTTCTGCGCCGCAGCTTCTGGCTCCTGATCTTTGGCCTGATGCACGCCTACTTGTTGTGGTCGGGCGACATACTTGTCAGTTATGCGATTTGCGGCCTGCTGGTGTATCCATTCCGCAAGATGGCGCCGAAACGCTTGCTGGTGATCGGCATCCTGGTGTTGTGCTTCGGCTCGGCTCTCTCGCTGGCGGCGGGGTGGACCATGCCATTTTGGCCGGCCCAGCAGGTCGCGGCATTCGAGCAGGGAGTTTGGCAGCCTTCGGCGCGCGATGTGGCGGCACAGGTGGCCGGTTACCGAGGGGGGTGGCTGGCGCAAATGCCCTTCCGCGCCACCGAGTCGTTCCTTTCAGAGACGTCCGGATTTTTGTTCTTAACACTCTGGCGGGCCGGCGGCCTGATGCTGGTGGGCATGGCACTGTATAAAGTGGGCATGCTGACGGGGAGCCTCTCGCTTCGCTATTACCGCAATCTGGCCATCGGCGGAGCGCTGTTCGGCTTGCCGCTGATTGCTTACGGCGTGCAACGCAATTTCCAGGCGCATTGGAGCGCGCACTATTCGTTCTTCACCGGTTCGCAATTCAATTATTGGGGTAGCCTGGGCGTGAGCCTCGCCTGGATTTCGCTGGTAATGATCGCTTCGAAAACGACGCGGCTGCAGCCCCTCACGGCGGCGGGCCGCATGGCCTTCAGCAACTACATTCTGGAAACCGTGCTCTGCACATCACTCTTTTATGGACACGGCGGCGGCCTGTTTGCGCGCGTGAACCGGGTGGAAGAGGCTGCCGTAGTGGTCGCGGTGTGGGCGGTAGTCCTGACGGTTTCTCCGCTCTGGCTGCGGCATTTCTATTTTGGCCCGCTGGAATGGCTGTGGCGCTCGCTGACTTACCGGGAGAAGGAGCCGTTCCGGCGGCGCCAGGGAGTTACAATTTGATTATGCCGACCACTGCAATGCCGGCGCCGCCGAGGTCCGCGCTCTACGAGACGGATTTTTATGATTGGGCCCTGCGCACCGCGGCTCTACTGCGCGAAGGTAGATTCGCGGAGCTGGATCTCGAACACACCGCCGAGGAGATCGAAGGCTTGGCACGCTGCGACTCTCGCCAAATTGAAAACCGTACCGTGGTCCTGATCGCGCATTTGCTCAAGAAACGTTATCAGCCATCCCTGGCCACCCGTTCGTGGGATCGCATCATCGTAACCCGACGCTCCCGCCTCCAAACCGTATTGCAGGACAGCCCCAGCCTCCGCCGGATGCTTCCCGCCATGGTGGAGCGCGCCTGGGAGAACGCCTTGAAGCTGGCCATGGTGGAAACCGGCCTAGATCGCGGCGCTCTCCCAGCCACTTGCCCGTTCACTATTGAAGAGATTTACGGCGCGGACATCCTCGCGCTCTAGCGTCCCGCGAGCCGCCCCACCTCGTCGATATACGCGTCTACGTTCGTCTTCCGACGCATCCCCTCGAGCGACATGTACCGCAGCGTGCCGAAGATGGGCCGCTCCGGCCATGGCCGATCATGCAGCCCGAAACACCACAGGATGTTTGTGTAGGTGTTTGGATCGCGCCCGTCCAACGCGTAGCGGTCGTGCAGGTAGATCATGGTCCGCAGCGCCTCTTCGCAGCTTGCCGACCACTCGATCACCTTCTTGCCCCAATACATGCGGTAGTAGCCGTGGATGGTCCCGCGCAGCAGCAGTTCGGTCTGGGTCGCGTTCCAAAGCGCGTCGTGCGTCCCGGCCCGCTCGAACTGTTCGGCCGTGTAAACCGGATTGCGGCGGTCTTGCCGGTGGCGCTCGATCGTGGTACGAGCCCAGTCCGGAAGCACTTCGAGCGAAATGGGGAGCGGGGCGAATCGCGCAAAGTTGAAAGCCAGCTCGCGCCGCACTATCAGCTCTTCCAGAAATTCATCCGCGATCAGCTTGTGCTCGTGGGCATACGATCGGGCAGCCTGGGCAACTTCGAGCGAGCCGATCTGACCGAAATGCAAATATGGGCTGAGTCCGGAAGTGGCGTGCGCGGATGGCTCACGGCACTCTCTCGCGTAACGCCGCAGGCTGCCTTCGAGGAAGCGGGCGAGTTGCTTTTCCGCTGCCAGCCGGCCGCCTTCGATCCCCAGCGCGGGCCGGACAGTATGATCGATTTCGCAAGCAGCCATCAGCTTGTCAATGTTTCTGGAGGTGACGTGCGTGTGCAGCTTATTTTTCCCCGCGCGAAACGGCTTGCGAACCTCCACGTCCGGCGGCGCCTTGAAGTATTGCGGCAGCAGTTTATGAATCTTCGGCCGGATGGTATATGCGGCATACTCGCGCTTCTCGAAGCAAGCCATGGGAACGATACAGCTTGCATCTACCGCGTAGAAGCTTACGTCCAGTTTGGGCGCCACGCTCAAGTTGTGGCGCGCGGCTACGAAGGTAGGATAATCGTCGGTCACTACGGCTGCCGCGCTGGCCGCCAGACGATAGAGCGCGTCATTTGGATCCGAGTGTCGCCGGCGCAGATGGAAAGTGTATCCGATGCCGCGCGCGGCCAGCCGCTTCTCCGTCTCCGCGACGCCTTCCAGGATGAAGCGATGGAACCGGTCGCTGGCGTAAGGGTACGAGCAGGTCAGTCCCTCATAGCAGGCCAGCGGTAAATCCAACTGATTGGCGAGCTCGATGGCGAACGATAGCGCCTGGTTGGAATCGGCGCGCCGGTTCATCTGCGACCAGTAAAGGACGTAGTCGGCCTGGGACCGTAAGCCCGCGGAGTTGAGCTGGCGCACTCGAACGTTCATAAGCATAGGATCATCCGTTGCCGGCGCCGGGTACAATAAGAGAACACGATGAGGGCATGGAACCGGGCGAAACTGCTGTGGGGCTACCTGGCGCGCCGGCCGAAGCTGGCCGCCCTGCCTGTGGAGTATATCGTCGAGACCACCGCCAAATGCAATCTCTATTGCCCCATGTGCCCGCGCGAAACCCACAAACAACCCAAGGCCGACATGTCCGGGGCGGTCTTCGAGCGCCTCGCGCGCGAATCCGGCAGCACCGCCGAACACATGATGCTGATCGGCCTGGGCGAGCCGTTCATGGACCCGCACATCTTCGAGCGCATCGAGCTCTGCCACCAGCACAGCATCTCCACCCTGCTCTCGACCAACGGAACGTTCCTCGACGAGCGCATAGCGGAGCGCCTGCTGGCATCGCCCCTCGAGCAAATCACTCTCAGTTTCGATGGAGCCACCAAAGAAAGCTTCGAGTTCTATCGCAAGGGCGCGAAGTTCGAAAAAGTGCGTGATAACTTTGTTCGCTTCGCCCGTATGAAGCACGCGCGCCGCTCGAAAATGCAGGTGGTAGTCCAGATGGTGCGCATGGAGCGCAATGCGGCCGAGGTTGCTGAGTTCGTCAGGTTCTGGAGCGCCGTGCCGGGCGTGGACCAGATCCGCGTCAAGGAGGACGAGACCAACCTGATGCGTCCCGACGCCGGCCACGCGGCGGAGGATTGGAAGCATCATCCGTGCCACTACCTCTGGCGCGGCCCATTGTACGTCAAGCAGAACGGCGACGTTTATCCCTGCTGCCAGAGCTACATGTTGGATGGCGCGCCGCTCGGCAATATCGAAGAGCAGCCCCTCGAGCGCATCTGGAATTCGGACGAAATGCAGCGTATGCGCCGCGCCCATGCGGCGGGACGCGCCGGCGAGATCGATGTCTGCTCGCGCTGCTGCACCACGATTCCGCACCCCGCCCTGGTGGCGGGGAGCCTGGTCTTCAACGGAAAAACGGTGCGCAGGCTGCTGCCGGTGATCGAGCGCCTGGTCTACTATTCGAAGCTTCCCGCCAGGCTGTTGCGCCCGCCGGAGCCGGTGTCGCGCAAGCTGGATCTGGTGCAAATCAGCGGCCGGCCGTCTTCGCCGCCAGAATAGCCACAGCGCGCTGCGCCGTTTCCTGCACCAGAAATCCCATCTTGGGATGCGTAGGTTCCAGGTCGGGCCGCACGCCGGCCTCTTCGAGCGCCTCGGTGGTAGTCGGACCGATCGAGCCCACCACGGCGCGGCGCAAGCCGGCCAGCACGGCGTCTTCGATTCCGGCCTCGGCCGCCACCCGCAGCAGGTGTGCGATTTGAATGGATGTGGTGAACAACGCGGCCTGGAATTCGCCGGCGGCCAGCCGTCGCGCGGCATCTCGCAGCGGTTCGGTATTCTCCGGCAGGTCCCATTGATAAACGCGCACGGTAGCGACCTCCGCGCCGAGCGAGCGCAGCGCTTCGATCAGTTCGATATTCGAGCGCCCATACTCCTGCACCGCGATGCGTTTCTCGGGTCGATCCCGCAGAGCGGCCAACAGTTCGCGCCAGGTGTTGGGCTCAGGCGCCGCGATAGTCACCGGGACCTGCATTTCACGCAGGGTCGCAATCGGCTTCGGTCCGCGCGCCACCACCGTGATGCGCCGCAGAGCTTCGGAAAACCGCTCGACCGGATAGCGCGTGGCGAGCACCTTGTTCAACAGTCGCGTGCCCACGCCCGTGAGCAGAATCATCATGTCGAACTCGCCGCGAAACAACCGTTCGGCGAAGCGAAAGGCTTCCTCGTTCTCCGCCAGCGGAGCCTCGCGCATGGAGGGCGCCACCACCGGTTCCCCGCCCTGCCTGCGGATCAGCTCGGCCATCTCGACCGCGCGCCGGCTCTCGAGCGACAGCACGCGCATGCCCGTAAACGACATGGCTAGAATGTAGCAGATTCGGCTGCGTCGCTGTATCGGCGTTCTAAAACGGCGCCGTCAGCCAAGGCGCAAACAATACGTTCGGTCCGCCTGCCAGAGAGCATCCTGTTACCAGGGGACCACCGGAACAGCCCCACCAGTTTTCCACGGCATATGCTGAGCCGCTTGTGCCAATATTGTCCAAACCAAACTGCGCATCGAGGAAATTATTGAGATTAGCCTGCACTTGGGTGGGTGTGTTGACCACTATGTCGAGTTGCTCGCTGTCGATTACGTTCTGCGAGATGATCGTTCCCGTAATGGCTGAAACGCCGAAGACATTAATCCCGGTCGGACCTGGAGTCGCCGCATCTTCGGTATCCGGGCCATTGCCTGAGATTGTATTGCCGACGATCATGTTGTCGTTCAGCGATTCACCAGTACCATGAGCGTGGAACGCAACTCCGGGCAGGCCGTTGTTCGTCAGTTTATTGTTGATTACAACGTTTCCGGAGACGTTCCCGCCCGGCAGAAATGTGAAAATGCCAACGCCTGCTCCGGCACCGGGAATGAGATAGCCGTTGTGAGACGACTCATTGTTGGCGACCGTGTTATGCAGCACGCCGAGTGGCGCGGTACCCGAGGCCGGCGGGTGCGAGGCCATCGTAATTCCGCAATCGTAAGGATTATTCATCACCGTGTTGCCGCTAATGAGGTTGTCGTGGGTTGGTAAGGTTTCGTCGGAAAGAAGAATCCCGCCCGAATTGCCCTGTGAGAGGTTGTTGGCGATAGTCGAGTGATCGACTCCGATGAGGTGAATCCCTTCGCCACAATCGTCACCCTCCGATGTCTCGAAACTCGGCTGACCGGGACACACGCCACTAGCTATGACGAGACTCTTGTCATTATCGATCACCCGATTCCCATAGACTAGCGAATACGACGTATTAGTGAGCAGGACGCCTTCAAAGTTCGCATTTTCTATGGTAAAGCCCGTCACCACCACGTTATGAAGACCTGGATTATCGATACCATCAATATAAATTCCATTAGATAATCCGGTCGCATCGATGATGGTATTACCAGGATTCATACCACTTAGCGAAAGTGCCTTTCCAATGATCACGTCCTCCTTATAGGTGCCGGCCTCTACGTTAATATGGTCGTGGATTGAAGCGGCCGCGACCGCGGCTCCAATTGTGGAGAAACAGCCCGACGAGCCGCCCGGATTCACGCACAGGGTGGCGGCGACTGCCGGCTGGCACACCTCACCGGCCAGCGCAGCGCCGAGTACCATCAGACTTGTCCACATACATGGCCGGCGCACGCCGACCTCCTCTTTGCTTCCGGTCTGTTGCAACATGGAATCCTCCTGATCAGTTAACCTGCACGGAGGAGCGTAACAGGTAAACGTCCGGGTGGTCAATTCCCCTTTTGTGCTGGATTGCACAGGGCTGTGCTATTCCTCCACAATGCAAAGTTGTCTGTACTAAAGACCCCATGAGCACACGGCGCGCCCCGAATAGCGATACCAGAGCGACGCTTCCGAGATAGACAGACGCGCAGATCGTTATCCACGCAGGAGGTGGACGGCGCGCGCGCCTCTACCGCCGATCGCGGCAAGCGCGGCCACGGACAGCGTTCCTACAGTGGCGAACGAGGCCACGAACAGCAGGTCGAAAAGCGGGGCGCGCGGAAAGTCTTCTCCTGACCGTAAGTAGTGATAAGCGGATGCCGCACACACGCGCGGTATTCGTAATCGCGATTCGCGGCGACCCCTTTCAACTCATACGTGAATTCGCCGGTCGACGTGCGCGCCGCCCATGGGAGATCGGTCCAAGGCTCGGTCTTCTCGGAAAGGTCCGTGCCGTCCTTCTTCTGGCGGTACTGAAATCCGACTTCCACTTTCGGTACATTGCCGAGGTTTCCGAGGCGGCCGTGCAGCACCACGGTCCCGGCGGATGGGTTCCAGTCGGCAGCCGCGGTAGTCACTTCGGGCGGTGTTAGTCCGGGCTCGGCGTCGGTAATCTTCAGCACGATCGGGTTGGGCCATGCCCGGTTGGTGTACAACCGCTGCGCCCGATAGGCTGTAATGCGCAGCCCGTTGCCGTCCTCGGTCCATGCCGTCTTGGGGATCAGACCGGGGTGGTATTCGACGATCTCATCCGACTGTCCGAGCACCGAGATCCGGGTCCGCGGCGTGGCCTTGACAGAGCGCAGAGTAATCGTCTTAGCGTCCCCCAGCCTCCAGGGGTCCATCTTAGTCAGAAACGCATAGACCGTATTGGAATCCTTGCGGCGCGTGAACCAGACATTGTTCTCGTTGGTGATCACCCACGGGCGCACGTCCTTGATGGCTTCTCCGTTGACGAAATTCCAAAGCGCGATCTCACGCAACCGGCCCTCCTGCTCGATGGGAATCTCCCCATCCGGCCTGGGCCCGATGTTCAGCAGCAGGTTGCCGCCCTTCGCCCGCGTTTCGATCAGAGTGTCGATCAGCTCGACGCCGGACTTGTAGGTTTCGTTCGTCGGCTTCCAGGGCCACTCCGTACCCATAGTCAGATTGCCTTCCCAAGCCCCCGGAAGCGCGACGCCCGGCGTGTACTGTTCGGGAGTCTCCATCACGCTTCGCGTGATCACCAGATTCGGCTGTAACTGCCAGACATAGTCGGTAAGCTGCGCCGCGGGGCCATCGAAGAAGAAGTAATCGATGCTGCCATAGTTAGTCAACAACTCCTTCAGTTGGCGTTTGGTGTAGTCCATGAATTCGGGGATGTCCTGCGGGTAGACTCCCTTCACGTGCCGATCGATAGTGATGCCGTGTTGGTACAACCAATGGAAATCGTCGGGTGAGTAATAGATCCCGATGGCTATGCCTTGTTTGCGGAAGGCGTCGATCAGCTCGCGCGTGACGTCCTTACCGTAGGGCGTATGCATCACGCTGAAGTCCGTGGTAGCCGTGTCCCACATACAGAAGCCCGCATGGTGCTTCACGGTGAAGGTCACGTATTCGAAGCCGGCGAGTTTAGCCAGCGCGGCCCATTCTTCGGGATGGTAGCGGACCGGGCTGAAGTAACCGGGCAGGACGCGGAAGAAGCGCTCTACATAATCCGGCGAGGCGCCCACCAGCGAGTGCGAGATGACGCCCCCGAGCGGGCCATCCACGCCCCAATGAATGAACAGCCCCAAGCCGCGGTCGCGAAACAGCTCGACCGCCGCGGGATCGTTGGCACGCCCGGAGTTCTGCGCGGCGGCGGTGTCCGTAAATTGCTCGGCGTTCGCCGCCGCGACTAACACCAAGGTAAGAACTGACCACCGCATGTTCAGTCGATCAACCCTGTAATAGGCACCCGAATAAACCGGGGAATGTAGTCATTGGCGCAGACCAGGTCCTGCCCGACATTCGCGTTTACGTTATAAGATAGGAGCACGCCCGAAGTATTAGCGAACTCCGGATGATCCTTCGGGTTATAAGTATAGAGCGTGCCCGTGCTGCAGCCGGGCTCGCCGGACTCCGGAGTCACATAGACGATGGTCCGCTCGGTCCATGGCCCCACCGGAGTACAAGAGTAATAGGTCACCACATTCTTCCAGTCCGGATAGGGCGGCGACCAGGTCTCCATGCCCGCCATCATATAGAACACACCGGCGGCGGTCGAGTGCCGAGTCACGCTGTACTCGTCGGTGATAGCGGGAACCCCGGCCATCGGCGTGGCGTTCGATTGCCCGGTAACCCAGCTTTTCGAAGTCGCATTCCAGTACTGCCAGGCCGCCGGATTGGTCAGGTCGCTATAAGAAGACATGCGCGCCACATAGGGCAGCTTCTGCCATGTTCCCGGATCCTGGATGCCGTACAGGTACAAATACTTTCCAACCTGTAAAAGCTGGGCGCCCCACTCGATGGTGAGGTCCGGAAGGGCTACGGAAACGACCGAATCCGTCGTCAGGGCGGGCCACGAAAGCGTTGCCAACGAGTTTCCCTGAAAGCTGAACGAGCCGGTCCACTCCAGCAGCATGATTTGCACTTGGTAGACACCCGGCGCGGTCTCGACCACCAGTCCGCCTCCCTGCCAAAACCAGTTATTCGGGTTCGACGGCGTAAAGTACGAGGTGGACTGGGGTGGATATCCCAAGGTCGTAATCACATTGCTGCCGGGCGCCGAGTGAGTCAGCGAGTTATGCGCTGTGAATAACCATCCGGAGCGCAGCCGCGTCTGCGGATTGACGGTTCCTATATAAGAATCCGACCACATCCACAGATCGGTTCCATCAGGAAGCAGGAGCGAGTAACTGCCATCGCCGCCGGTCCAGCCAGGTCCGTTCTGAGTAACCAGCGCATCGAAAGTGGCATCCGGCGCTCCTTGGCCGGGGACCGGCGGAAGCTGGCAAGTCTGGGTCGCCCACGAATGCCACGCAAGGACAAACATCCCGATCACGGCACGGACAAGCATAAAAACATGATATCGCGTCGCCGCGTCACGGCTGCGGGTCCAGCGGCTCGCGCGCCTCGGCCGGGTCGAACAGCCGCGCATCTTCCTCAAGAACCTGGTAGCCTGCGTAGTCAGGCGTATCCGTGAAGCAGTCGCCCAGGTCGGACGCCACCGCATCGAACAGGTTCAGCGGCGGCAATCCCAGCAGCCGGAAAATGGTCTTCAACATCCCGGGAAAACTGGTGTTCACGTGCGAGACATAGTTGCGCTTGCAGTACGGCCCTAGCGCCATCAGCACTGTCCGATGCGCGTCGATGTGATCGCGCCCGCCCTGCGCATCGTCTTCAGTCACGAAGATGGCCATCTCGCGCCACCAGGGCGTCTTCGACAGGAACTCCACGATGCGCCCCAGCGCGTAATCGTTGTCCGCCAGGAAAGAAGCCTCGAAAGGGTAGCCGTCCTTCGGCCGTGGCTTGGTCATGTGGTCGTTGGGCAGATCGATATAGATGAATCGCGGAAACGCCTCGCCGCCTTTCACGTATTTTTCCTGAATCTCATTGATGAATTGTGTGGCCCTGAACTGATCGGGCACGTTCATGTTGAAGGCCGGATAGGCGCGCGACGTGTTGCGAAAAAGCGGGTCGGGCATGGGCACATTGGTAACGAAGCGCCCGCCTGTGGGCTTAAAGCCTTCGCCTTCATCCAGGCCGGCCAGCTCGAATCCTTCGCCATAATTACGGAACGGGATGCCGTGGCGCTCCAGGTGATGCCAGATGGTTCCGCCTTCCGGCTGCTCCTCGGGATGCACCGAAGAGTTGCTTTCGGCGAAGTTCAGCCGCCCGGGCGCGGTCGTCGGAAAGCGGAAGTCTTTCCCATCGGCGTATGAAGCGCGGAACGAAGTTTCCGTCCAGGCATCCGGATAAGCGCCCACCAGCCAATGATGGCCATCCACGCTCACCTCCGAATCGGCGTAGAAATTGTCGCTGAACGACCAGCCCAGAGCCATGGCGTGATGGTTGGGCGTCACCTCCACCCGCTGCAGGCTGAGCCGGCTGCGATTGCCCGCAACGTAGCCCGTACCTCCGAAACGGGCCATCGCGGGAGCACCCATTACAGAACCGTTCGAAACGCGCAAGATGTCCCCGAACACCTCGTCGTAGGCTCGGCTTTCTTTAACGATCAGCACCACGTATTTCACGCCGGTGGGCAGCGCGGCGGCCGCCTCCTGGCGCGGGTCGAGACCGTTCGCTTCCATCACCACCCTGGTGTGGGCGGCGACGGCCGCCGCGTCCGGCAGCGGGAAACACGAGATAATACCCCGGCGCAGAGTGCCCAGAAAACTGTCCGCGGCCGGAAAACCCCGGCGCTCGACGTTTGGCCCGGTCCCCACGCCGTTCACGTTGGTCACGTACACCGTGCCGCTATCGACCAGCACGCGGCTCGGAAACCAGGCCGCCGGCAGATGCCCGATCAGCTTGGATTGCCGCGCATCGATCACCCCCACCGCATTGATGCCCGCCTCGGCCACCAGCAGCCAGCCGGTACTTTCGTCGTAAGCCATGCCGATGGGCAACACGCCGCGCAGCTTTTCGAGGCCGGGAAGACGGATCTCGATCTGCCCGGCGACGGTGTTGGTCTTCGGATCGATCACCGTAATGGAATCGTTGTGCCCGTTGGAAACGAAGACGCGATCCCCGGTGGCCACCACCCCGGAGGGACTGCTGCCCCCATCGGTCCCCGCGCCGAAGGGCAGTCCGGTGCGAATGAACGCCACCACCTTGAGCGCGGCGGGATCGTCCAACGCGACCACGGCCAGAGAGTTAGCTTCCCGCGCATTAGGGTCGCCTAAGCCGGGCACGTCCACCGGCCCCCTGGCCGTCTCTCGCCGCGCCCCGTCGCGCGCTTCCGGCGACGGGAATCCGAAGGCCGGAAAGGGCAAGGCCGTCTCGCGGAGGTCGTGGCGCTCCACGCCGGGTACCGGCTTGTACTCGAACATGCCGATATTCGTCACATAGGCTCTGCGTTTGTCCGGCGAGAGCGCCAGGGCAAACGGCAAGCGGCCCAGGCGAACCGATGAAAGCACGCGTTGCTTGCGAACGTCGATCGCCGCCATCCGGAAGTTGGCCTGATCCAGCACGTAGACCACGCCCCGATCGGCGTCGAACGCCAGGTCGCCCGTGAAGCTGTCCTCGAAGCCGTCCCGATTCAAATCGTAGATCTTCTTCGCGCCGCCAGTAGCCAGATCCACCAATCGCACACGGCCCGAGTTGCCCTCCGAAGCATAGACCGAATGCTCTGTGGCGAACGCCAGTCCCATGAATACGCTGTGCCAGGCTTCGTCGTCTTTATCGCGATCTCCTTCCTTTTCAACCGGCTTCTTCTTCGGTGCGATCAGTTGGCGCACGGACCACGCGCCGCTCTTTTCCTGCTCGAGCACCGTCAGCGAGAAGCGGTCGGGTCCGCTATTGGCAGATACCAGCGTACGGCCGCTTGCGCTGATGGCCAAGCCGAAAGGCCCCGGACCCGTAACATATTGATTCCCGAGGGGGGAAATGATGCGGCCACCTGGCAGGATGCTGGCGGCGCCGGGGCGGCGCAACGCGGGCCGGATTCCGGCCGGCGCCGAATAGTCGGCGGCGAATATAGGAATGGTCAATAGCAGCAATGAGATGCGCATTGAGTGGCCCTTCTGATGATACCGAGGCGCGGCCATTTTGGCGACGCAGAATTTGCGCAATGCGCAAGGTCTACACTACCCTCGCTTTCGCCTGCCCTTGTATACAACTTCACCAAGTTCTGCGTTTTATACTGGTTAAATCCATACAGTAACGATTGTGAGATTTGGCACGCCAAGTGCAAATAAGGGGCGGAACGATGGTAAGCCGTACGAGACATTTTCTGGGCATTTTGTTCTTGGCGGTTTGCGTGCAAGCGCAGACCGGCGAGACGCGGAAGCCCGGAAAGGAGTCGCTCACCGGCTGCGTGGATGAGCGGGACGGCCAATACGTGCTGACGAATGACACCAATCTTCAGACCGTCGCCCGGCTGCAACCGGAGGCAGGAACGGCCGACGACAATTTTGCCAGGCACGTGGGGCACAAGGTAACAGTGCGAGGTAAATTGTCGCGGGAAGACGCTCCGCCCGTAATGACAGTGCAGAGTGTGGTACCCGTTTCCGATACGTGCGCCGCCAATCCGGGGACGCATTGACATGACACCAATTAACCGAAATACATTTGGAGGGGAGTTAGTTATGGCAAGTAGTCTGACAGCGGTTGCACCTCAGAAGACGTTGGAAGATCCATTGGCCCATCTGCCGTGCTCCAGCATCGTGGAGTTCAAGAAGGGCCAGATGATTTATAACCAGGACCAACCGTCCACCAGCATCTACCTGGTGATCGATGGCAAGGTTAAAGTATCGCGGATGGCCGACGATGGCCATCAGGTGGTGGTCGACATCTACCAGACAGATGAGTTCTTCGGCGAATCCGCCCTGTTAGGCCTGCCACAGCGCGCCGAACAGGCCACGGCGCTCGAAAACGTCAAGCTGATGACCTGGACCAGCGCGGAGATCGAGGACATAGTCATGAAGCGGCCCAAGCTGGCAGTGGCTCTGTTGCAGATCCTGGTACAGCGTACCCTCGAATTCGGACACCGCATCGAGAGCTTTTCGGTGGACAATATTGCCCGCCGGCTGGCACGCTCGCTGATCCGTTTTTCCGAACGGCTGGGTGTCCCGGAAGACGATGGCTCCCTGCGGATGGTGCCGTTTACGCACGAGTTGCTCTCCCAGTACGTAGGCACTTCGCGCGAGATCGTGACGCACTACATGAACCAGTTCCGGCGACAGGGTTACCTGCGCTATTCGCGCAAAGGCATCATCCTGTACCGCAGCGCCTTCCAGGAGTGGCTGCATCAGAGCGGCCGGTAAGCGGCGGGGATCAGAACGTGATCCTGGCCGACTGCGCTGTTCCCACCGAGTTGGTAAGTTGAACCTGCGCCGCCACCACCAGGTCGGCGTTGCCGGTCACCGGGAACAGCGCGTCCAGGGAGAACACCCCACCCAGGCTGGACGTTGCGAAGTATTGCTCGAAGGCCGTAGCGCCATCCACTGTTACGTTCCCCGGCGCAATCATGCTCCCCGAGGAGTCATAGAAGGTAAAGACGATTGTGGACGCTGTCTGGGTATTATCCCAACCGTTGATCTGTAACTCTACATTAGTAGTCGTGCAGTAGACCTCGCTGGGAGCGCAACTGACGTCGCGGGCCGCCACCGCCGCATCGATCCCGATCAGCGCCGTGGGAATGACTACGTTGGTCTGCGCGGTATTGCTTCCGAGCACCACCGTGAAGACCAGCGTACCGGCCGTAGTTCCCGTGCCAAACGCAGCGGAAGGCCCCGCGCTGAACTGGCCCGTGGTAGCTCCCTGCGCAACGGTGAATGAAGCGGAGCTGGTGCCGTCCGAGAAGGTGACGGTGGGGTCGTCGTTCAGTCCGCTGGCCGGCGTAAACGCCAGCGTCACGGTTCCGCTGGCATTGGCCGGAGAGGCCGCCGCCAGGCTCACCGCAATGCTCCCCTGCTGCGCGCTGGCCACCGTCGCCAGATTCACCTGAATGGATGGTTGCGGCAGGACGGGCGGCGTGGCGGCGGTCCCGGTGCCCTGCAGCGGGTACGAAAGCACGCCGATGGTCAACGTGGCTTGCTGCGGCCCGGTAGCGGTGGGAGTGAAGACTACGTCCAGTTCGGCCGATGAACCAGGCGCGACGCTTGGTCTGGCGACGGCGGCGCCCGCTACGCTGAAGGCGGCGCCCGTGAGTGGCTGGATGGCGGGAACGGTGAGGGCTGCCGTGGTCTGGTTGGATAGGATCAACTGGACGGTCCCGGTTGAGCCGACCTGGACATTGCCGAACCCTATGGTCTGGCCCGCGGCGACGGGTTGATTATTCTGTAGTAACGTCAACCCGGGAGTGCCCGTTCCTAGCAGATAGACCTGGACGTTGTCCACGCCCTGAGTGCCATATGTGAGTAAAATGGCGCTGTAATTCTCCGGCCGGGTACCCGGGTTATTGGGCTGGAAATTGATGGTGAAATCCAGGTAGCCGCTGGCGGGGAAGGCAGCCGGCAACGTTTGCCAGTCGGTGGCGGCAACCGAGAATCCGGTTCCGGCGACGGAGAAGAAGTTGAGGTAGTAAGTGGGGGCGCTGCCGGTATACTGCAGGCGGAACACGACGTCCGCGGAGTCGCCATTGGCCACCGAGCCGAAATCGGATGACTCGCCGACGGGCGTCCGCACGCCGCCTTGCACCGTGAACAAGGACAATTGAGCGGAAGCGGGCAGCGCCAGCACGCACTCGACCGCTGCGCATAACAGGAACAACGCGACTGGCTTGGGCGTCGTCATGGGTTCGGATTCCCTATTGTGATCGTGGGGGCGCCAACGCTGACCACGGAACTGGAAACAGTCGACGACTTCGAGCCGGATCCGCGGCTCACAGCAAAAGCGGCGGCGCCGGCGGCCACCGCGACGACGACTGCCAGCACGATCCATTTCTTGCCGATCCGCGGCCCCATTTTGGCCGTCGTTGGCGTGATGCCGGGAGAACGCTCCACGGTCGCGGATGGTCGGGCGGCGGGTGGTTCGGCAGGGGGTGGCTCGGCGGCGGGTGGTTCGGCGGAACGCTCCGCGGATGGCTCTGCTGGCGCGGCTGGTGCTGCCGCCGCGACTGGGGTGGCCCCCTTTTCGCTAATGTACTGGAAGGAGATAATGCCGGCGCGAGCCTGTTCTTTGACCACTGTGATCCGGATGCGGAATTGCCCGCCATTGCGGTTCAATTGGATGGAGTGGATCGACGCGCGGCCGGCCGTGTCGGTAATGGCTAAATCCGTGCGCAAGCCGTTCGAGAACAGGCCGCTGGGACCTTCCGGCGGAAGCTGAAAACTGACCGCCGCGCCCGCTACCGGCTGACCCGTGTCGTCCGTTACCTGCACCGTGAGCGGCCGGGAAATGTGCGCGCCCGCCGGATGCGCCGCGCCCTCGCCTTCGAGGACCTTAATCTGTAGGCTGGCGATTTGAGCGACCGCCACACAAGGAAAGGCAAAAACCAGCGCCCTTGTGAGGAACGCCTTCATAATAGATCGGACTTCGTGGCCGACCCTACTGGCTGACCACGCTCTGCAATTACGCGATTATTCAGCTCGAAATCATTATTCAGCTCGCAACAGGGCTGCTGTAATGTTGTCCGGACCCCCCGCCGCACGCGCCGCCTCGATCAGCTCGTGGCACTTCTGCTCCAGCGGCTGGCCCGGCTCTCCATCCCGTAGAATGGCTTCGATGCGATCCTGTTCCACTACGCCGTGCAGGCCATCGCTGCACATCAGCAGCATATCGCCCGAGTGCAGCGTCACGGCGTAGTAGTTGATCTCGAGCGAAGCGCCGACGCCGATCGCCATGGTTAACACGTGCCGCATCGGATGCGTGCGCAAGATCTCTTCATCGAGGCCCAGGGGGCGGCCCACTTCGTTGACCCAGCTCTGATCTTCCGTAATCGAGCGGAAGCCCGCGTGGTCCAGCAGATAAGCGCGGCTGTCGCCCACACTGGCGATGGACAATTCGTCGCCGACCTGCAGCGCCACCACCAGGGTGGTGCCCATCCCCTCAAGAGCCGGGTCGCTATGCGCCGCGTCCAGCACGCGCTGATTGGCCTCTTCCACCGCCGCCAGCAGCGCTTGCGAATCCCGGCTGGGGGCTGACAGAATGCGTTCGGAGACGGCCTCGACCGCCAGCCGCGAGGCCCGTTCGCCGGCCTTTGCGCCACCCATACCGTCCGCCAGCACATACAAACCCATCTCGGGGGCGATCAAAGCATAGTCTTCGTTATTGGCCCTGACGCAACCTAGGTCCGTCAGGGCGCAGGCTTCCAGCATGGTCACGCGCTCCATAGTGTATTCAGCCACACACGCGTCTGTAATTCTACCGAAAGCCGAGGCGGTTTCGTGGAACATTCTTAAGCTGAATAGTAGGCTTGGCCGGGGGATACTCTCACGCGGTTTGGCCCGGCGGCTACAGCACCACCACCGGATGGTACAGATTCGGCAGCTTGGCCTCTCCAATGGCGATCAGCTCGCCATCGCTCGAAACCGCTTTTACGTAGCGCGATCCCGGGCCCACACGGAAAGGCGAGACCGGGAAATTGCGGCCCTGGCGGATCTGCCCCGCGGTCAACGACTCTACGTATACCGTCGGGAAATCAGGCAGCATACGTGCGGCCGGGACCAGCGCTTCACTCAGGCGGCCCTCCAGAGCAAGCTGCTGCAGGTCCGCAATGGTGTGCGCCTGTTCGATCGTGAATTCGCCGGAAGCGATGCGCCGCAGGTCCGCGAGATGTGCTCCGCAGCCCATGGACTGGCCCAGATCGTGGGCGATGGATCGCAGGTAGGTTCCTCCGGAACAACGCGCGCGGATGCGCGCCTCCGCACCGCGCAGCTCCAGCAGCGTGAGCTCATAGATCTCTATGGGAGCCGGCGCCAGTTCCACGGGCATCTGCTTGCGCGCCAGCGAGTAAGCCCGCACCCCGTCCACCTTCTTGGCCGAAACCGGCGGCGGCGTCTGCATGATTTCGCCTCGAAAGTTATCCAGCAGGCGCTCGAGGTCCCGTGTGTCGATCGACGGCTCGGTGCGTGGAGACGCCGGCTGGCCGCTGCGGTCGTACGTGTCGGTGGCGAAGCCGAAGCGGATGAGCGCCTCGTAGATCTTGTCGCTGCGCGTGTAGAACTGCGCCAGGCGCGTGGCCCGTCCGATCACCAGCGGGAGCACGCCCGTGGCGATCGGATCGAGTGTGCCCAGGTGGCCCACCCTCCTGTCGCCGACGATGCCGCGCGCCTTGCTCACCACGTCGTGCGAGGTCCAGCCCTCCTGCTTGTTGGCTACAATCACTCCATCCACGCTAAGATTCTCCCATGCGCATCAACTATGTGAAACAGTCCCTGGCCGAGGGCAAGGTGCAGCTCGGAACCGGCTTCGGGCAACTGCGCTCGCCGGAGATTCCCCTCCTGCTGGCCGCGGCTGGATTTCAGTGGGCCTTCCTCGATACGGAGCACGGCGGCTTCGACCTCGAAACCGTGCAGGACATTTGCCGCGTCTCGGCGCTGTGCGGCCTCTCTCCGATCGTGCGCGTGGCCGATCTGCAATATGCCCTGGTGGCCCGCGCGCTCGATTGCGGCGCCGATGGGGTGATCTTCCCGCGCGTGGAATCGCCCGAGCTGCTCGAACGGGCTATCGGTTGGACGAAATTTCCACCCGCCGGCGTGCGCGGCTATGGATTGACCGCGACGCAAGTGGAATACCAGCCGCTGACCTTCCCCCAGATCATCGAGCACGTCAACGCGAACACCATGGTGGTGCTGCAAATCGAGACCCGCAAGGCGCTGGAGGCGCGCGAAGAGCTGCTGGCCGTGCCCGGCATCGATGCCGTCATGATTGGTCCGGCCGACCTCTCCATCTCGCTGGGCGTGCCCGGAGAGTTTCAGCATCCCATCATGGTGGAGGCCATGGAAGCCGTGCGCGACAGTTGCAACCGCCGCGGCATCGCGCCCGGCACGCAGACGCGCTCGCCCGCCCTGGCACGCTTCTGGAAGGAGCGCGGCATGCGCTTTCTCGGATGCAGCAACGAGACGGGCATGCTGTACGAGCGCGCCGTCGAGCTGGTGAAGGCAATATAACCGGTCCGGCTACTCCGCCGCCACAAATGTTACGCACACCGGCGAGGGCACGTCGAACTTCTGCCCGCTCGGCGTCAAGTGTCCGTTCTTCGGATTCACCCGGAACACCACCACGGTATTCGAATTCTGGTTCGCGGCGAACAGGTAGCCGCCCGTAGGGTCGAGCGCGAAATTGCGCGGCTCTTTGCCCAGAGTGGGGTCGTCCTCGACAAACGTCAGCGTCCCTTTCGCCGGGTCGATGGCGAAGACCACAATACTGTCGTGCCCGCGGTTGGAGCCATACAGGAAGCGCCCCGAAGGATGCACTGCGATTTCCGCGGTAGTGTTCTCGCCGGTGAATCCCTGGGGAAGCGTCGGAACGGTCTGCAGCTCATGAAACGTTCCCAGGTCGCCGTTCCAGTCGAAAGCGGTCACCGTGTTCCCCATTTCGTTGATGGCATACGCGAACCGGCCATTCGGATGAAAGGCGAAGTGACGCGGCCCGGAGCCCGGCTTGACGCTCGCGTATGGCGGATCGTTGGGTTTCAGCGCGCCCTTCTGCGGGTCGAAACGATAGACCATCAGCTTGTCCAACCCGAGGTCGTTGACCACCGCGAAGCGATTGTCCGGCGTGAGCACCACCGAGTGGGCGTGCGGCTCGCCCTGCCGCTTCGGATCCACGCTGGAGCCCAGATGCTGCACGAAGTCTGAAGCTTCACCTAGTTTTCCGTCCGCTTTCACCGGCAAAACGGCCACGCTGCCGCCCGTATAGTTGGCCACCAGAACATTCTTGCCGCCCTTGTCCACGGTCACGTAGCAGGGGTCCGCGCCGCGCGACGCCACCGTATTCAGCGCGGTCAGCTTGCCGGTGTGGCGGTCTATGGCGAAGGAGCTGACCGAGCCACTTTTTGCGCCGTTATAATCCCCGATTTCATTCGCGGCGAACAGATAGTGGAGCGCGGGGTCCACCGCCAGGAACGAGGGGCTGGTGGTCTCCCCCGCCAGCTCCACCGGCGTCAGCTTGCCCGTGCCGGGCCGAAAGCGGCACGCATAGATGCCCTTGCTGGCCTTCCCCGTGTAAGTTCCGAAGTAGACCAAATACTCTTTGGAAGCCTTACCGGCGCCCGAAAGACGTGCGCAAAGCGGCAACAGCGCGGCGAATGCCATCAGGAGCGTGGGCCTATACAGAATGGGTTGCATGCGTTCATAGTAAACGCATTCGGCCATCCCGGTGCAAGCTGGGGATGGAATGCTGCCAACGCCCGTTGCGAATCGAGCGGCCCCGTACTACAAACGGAGGCATGGACAAGACCATCCGCGTCTATCGCAGCCTCGACGAAATGAAGGCCGACGAGTATCGGTACTGGCAAAGTCGGCCCGTCCATGAACGAATGAATGCGGTTGCTGAAATGACTCTTGCCACTCATGCGATAAAGGGCGCGGCCCCGGATGTACCCAGACTTCAAAGAATTCTTGTCCACCTTCAACGCCCACCGCGTTAAATACCTCATCGTGGGGGCTACGCCGTATTCAGCGAGCGTGGTAAGCTTTTCCGCATCGGCCCGCGAGCCTGTTGCCGTGGACATCTTGCCGGAGATCGATGGCGTTGATTTTGACTGGGGAACCAGCCCCTCGCCAAACCTAAGAAGAACGGTGGACCCGGTCTATGAATTATGGTTACGCCCGTATCGGCACCGATGATCAAACGACCGCGTTACAGCTAGGCCTCAATACTGTTTATCTAGCCAAAAGAACGACGGAGTAATCGCGCCTACATCAATCTACGCAGATCTTCAACGCTGAGGTGGCAATCACGGAGGATCTTGCTAAGCAGCCCGGGACCCATCGTTTCGCCCGAGTGCACTGGGACAACAGTACTCCTGCCTTCTTCATGACGAAGAAAGTGATGGCTACCTCGGACGCGCACGACCTGGAAACCAGCCTTCGCCAAGACGGCAATCAATTCAGAGCCGGTTATCCTTGGGCTCCGGCTCATGCTGCGATAGTGATGCGTTGAATGCCAATGAACTCCAGACTCTGTTCAGGCACCCCTTCCACTTCAAGGCACAGTTCGATCGCCTCACGAATTCGTTGCGTGACCTCGTCGAGGGATCGCGCCTGCGTGTGGCATCCAAAAAGTTGGGGGACTGATGCAACGTAGTACCCTTCCTCGTCGCGCTCTATGACGACATCGAACTGGCGTGGCAATAGATTGTCTTCAGATTCCATTTTACTCGATTCCGGATTGTCGGGATGTTGGGCTGGCGGGGAACTGCGGATCGGCCTGTCGCAGCGGCATTTCCCGGTACTAATCCGGAACAACCTGTATCTGCTTGCTTGGCGCCTTATTAAGGGTAGATAGCCTCCACCGCCTCGCCGTTGTGCAGCGTCAATTCCGTCGGCAGCGCCACCGCATCGCCCTCCCCAAGCCCGCGTACGATCTGCACGCGCGTGACGCTCGAAACGCCCGTGGTCACCGGCTGCCACGCAATATGGCCGTCGTGCAGCGCGAACACCCCCACGCCGTTCGCATCGCGCCGCAAGCACTCTTTCGCTATCGTCATCGCGTTCGGCACCGTGGCCGTACGGATATGCGCGTCCACATTCGTGCCCGGCACCAACTGCCGGCCCGGATTGTCGATGGTGCACGGCACTTCGCCCACCTGCCGGCTTGCCAGCGGCACAATATTGGCCGGCTTGCGCTCCACCGTGCCCTCCCACGTGCGGCCCGGCAGCGCGTCCCAGGTAATGGTCACCGGCTGGCCCTGTTGCACGCGTCCCAGCTCCGGCTCGTCCACATACACGCGCACACGCAGCCTGCCTGTCTGGCCGACATTCGCCACCAGGTCGCCGATGTTCAGGTACACCCCCGGCCGCGCCGCGAGATCGTAGACCATACCGGCAATGGGTGCGCGAATCACGGTCTGTGCCATGTGGCTCTTGGCCAGCTCCACGGCCGCCTCGGCGTCCCGCAGCCGCGCCAGAGCGACCGTCTTATCCGACTGGCCAATCAGCGCCGCCCGCCGCTTCTCCAGCGAATCGATGGCCAGCTCCGCCGCATTCAACCTGCTTCGCGCCGCCTGCACTTCCACCGCCGTAGCCGCCTGCTTGTCCGCCAGCCGGCGCAGCGACGAGTAATCGCGCTGGGCCACCTCTTTTTCCGCGCGCACGCGCGCCAGATCGTTGTCGATGGTGGTTAGCTCGATCTGCTTGCCGCCCGCCTCGATGGTCGCCAAGTCCGCCTGCGCCTGCGCCGCGCGCGCTCCCGCCGCTTCCAGATCCGCCTGCAAACCCGTTTCGCTCAAGGTCGCCAGCACATCCCCCTGGCTCACCGCCTGGCCCTCCTGAACCGGTACTTTGCTGACCAGGCCGGCCTGCTCTACGCGTACCGCCTGCCACTCGATCGGCTCCACTTTCCCGTTCGTGGGCAGCGTGCTCACCAGTGTTTCGCGAATGACTTTGGCAAAGGGGACCTGCGGCGGGTCGTTCTTCCGGCGGTAAGCCCACCAGCCCAGAGCGGCCAACAGGATCGGCAGCAGCAACCACAGCTTCTTCAATACGGATCTCCACTTACCATCTTAGAAGAGATCGCTTACTCCAGCAGGTGGTTGCGTATGAACTGCCGCCGGTCCAGTATTTCGGCGCCAGGATGGGGCCACCGTGGCAAAACATGCGTGCCAGAATGACGGTTTCTGCATGTGCGCCCAACGGCCAGGGCCTCTCGCCACGGCCTGCGAGATGGCCAGTGGGTTGCAGTGTTACTAACTCAGGAGGACCATAACATGCATCGTTACTTAGGCGCACTCGCGCTGGGCGCGGCCTTGTTTGTCCCAGTGGCGGTGATCGCCCAGGACAGAGAGAGTCCGGCTCAAGTGGATCATTCCAAAGACAAGCGTTACTACGACAGAGCCGGCAAGGACTGGCACGACTGGAACCCGAGCGAGGACCGCGTCTACCATCAGTACTTGCAGGACAACCACCAGAAGGACCGGGACTTTGCGAAAGCGAACTCTCGGGAAAGAGACGATTACTTTAAGTGGCGCCACACCCATCCGGATTCCCTTGACAAGCGTTAAGGGGTGCTAAAGGCAGGTGCTGGGTGCCGGCAAACGCTTCGACCGACTGCGGTGAGTACGCCGGAACCCAACATCCAGCACCAAGCACCGTCCCCAGAGGGTACCCCGAAGCGCGCACACGCTTCAGGGCCCACGTTCCCGACCTTTCCGGCTGCGCCGCGGGCGCCACGATCGAGCAAACGGGAACTGATCGCCCGCGAGTTGGATCAATGCCGGAGCAGGATCTCGGCAAGCTGCTGGCGTTCCTGCGCTCGCTCGAAGGAGGTCCGCGCTGGTGATCGCGGCGCTCAAAGGCGACGACGTCATCCTGTGCCAGGTCACCAGTCGAGTTCGAGCCGATGAGTCACGGCCGATGCGGGCATTATCGTCTACCGTGTCGGTCGCGTTTCCGAGGCGAAGCTCAACGAAGTAGTGGACCGGCTGATCGTCATCATCAAGCTGGCTCGAGCGTCTCTGAGAGCCCGACGCGCTGACGCGGGGTCCGCCGCTTTACGCTATATTCGCAGAAGACGACCTGGATGACCCGCCGCGATTATCTGAACTCCACTCTCCTCGCGTCCGGCAGCCTTTTGCTCGGCGGCGCGACCCCCATGGACCTGCTCGCCAAAGACGATTGGGACGGCTACGGCGGCGTGGGCGACTACGCATCCTCGAACGGCAATACCTTCGAAGTCATCGCGGACGCGCACAGAATGATCCGCGACCATCGCTTCGAACCGGCGACTGTCATCGACACCGGCGAAGAGTTCGATTGTGTGGTGGTCGGCGGCGGCATCAGCGGTCTGGCGGCAGCGCTCTTCCTTAAGCGCCAGGCGGGCCCACGCCACACCTGTCTGGTGCTCGAAAACCACCGCACCTTCGGCGGCGAAGCCAGGCGTAACGAATTTCTTGTCGACGGTCGTCGGCTGATCGCCCACCAAGGCTCCGCAATGTTTTTCCCTCCGCTCGCCGGCGCCTTCCTGGCGGATTTTTACGACTCTATCGGCATCGATTCCCGGCCGTTTGAATATCAAACCTGGACCGGGCGCGAGCCCGAAATCCCGCTCGGCAGAACCTCGTACATGGAAGGCGGCGCCAACTCCGCGTTTTTCTTCGGCGCGAAATTCGGTCAACCTAAAGGATTGTGGCTGGTCGATCCATGGGGAAAGAAGCTGGCGGGCGCGCCCATCTCCGATGCCGCGCGGCGCGAACTATTGGCGATACCCGGTGCAAAGCCGGACCTCCCTCAGCAGCACGGCGACGCGCTCTCGCGCCATCTTGACAGCATCACACTCGAGGAGCACCTGATGGAGACCCACGGCATCAGCCGCGAGACCGTCCGCACTTTCCTCTCACCGGTAGCGGGCGGAGGCTCGGGGCTCGGCGCCGACGCGCTCTCGGCCTATTCTGAATATGCAGCCGATGTGTTGCTGCCATGGAAATACGACGCCGGCGCGCAGATGTTCCCGGGCGGAAACGCGGGTGTCGCCCGTCACATTGCGAAAGCTCTGGTACCGGATGCCATCCCCGGTGCAGTCACACTGGCGGACGTGTGCCGTTCTCCGGTGAATTTCGCCGCTCTGGATCGCCAGGGTCAGGCGTCGCGTATCCGTCTGCACTCGACCGCCATCGCGGTCCAGCATGAAGGCGAGCCGCAAAGGTCGACCTCGGTAAAAATTGTCTACGCTCAAGACGGCAAGCTCTACCGCATCAAAGCCCGCGGCGCGATTATGGCCGGAGGAAGCTGGACCACCAAACATATCGTGAAGGACCTTCCGGAAACTCACCGCCAGGCATACGCGCAGTTCTATCGTGCGCCTTGTTTAATGGCCAACGTCGCGATGCGCAACTGGCGCTTCCTGTACAAGCTTGGGATCAGCGAATGCCAGTGGTTCGAAGGCATCGGCAATTATTTCGCGCTGCGCAAGATGGCGACCTTCGGCCCTGTGTCTTCTTCCGTGTCCCCCGATTCTCCGGTTGTATTAACGCTGAAGATCCTGTTCTCCTCGCCGGGCCTTCCGATCGGCGAGCAGGTCACTCGGGGCCGCGGCGAGTTACTCTCAACGTCCTTCCGGGAGTATGAGCAGCGCATACAGGACCAATTTTCCGCGATGTTTTCGGGTACCGGCTTCGACAGCCGCAGGGATCTCGCCGGCATTATTCTAAACCGCTGGGGACACGCTTATTTGAGCCCGCAACCCGGCTTTTTTTTCGGGAACGACGCGAATCCCGCGCCCGGCGAAGTCTTGCGGAATACGCCTTTCGGCCGCATCGCCTTCGCGAACTCGGACCTGGCCGGGATCATGGACCACCGCGCCTCCATCCTCGAAGCGCGGCGGGCGGTTGGGCAAACCATGCAGTGAGCAACGGATCGATCCTGATCTCAGCTATACTGGCATTGGAACACCAGCAAAATGAATCGCTTGGGCCCGCGGGAACTTTTCCTGCAGGCGCATCGTACCAGCTAATGACGTTGCCAATTCTATGACCGCTCAAATCGCAAGTATCCATACCGATCAGATCAAAGCGCTCCTGGCCGACAGGGGCTATGACGTTACCGAGCCTACTGCGGGCGTTCTGCGCATCCAGGAAGTTCGCAGCGGCGTGGCCGTCCAGGCTGTGCTCGAAGGCGACATCCTGTTCCTGTCGCTGACTTGCACGACTGTGCCGGAACGTGCCATTACGCCGGACATCATGCGCACAATGCTGTCGGCGCACAACGGCATTTCGACTTCGTATTTCCAACTGTACGATTCCGGCGACGGCCAGATCGCCGTTACCCTCAGTAACTTCTGCAAACTCGAGGACCTGGGCCATGAGGACCAGGACGACATACTCGCTTGTGTACATTTTCTGCTGGTGGACGTGCTGGCTGCGCGCCAGCTATTGAGCGACTTGTTGGTGTAACCGGAGGCAAACGAGACATGGGATTCCTATCGGATATTTTCAATCGCGCCGGCCGCGTCGCCCGCGGACAGGCAAATGATGGTATGAGCGCCGTCGAGGACGCCACCTTTGACGCCACCGTGCGGCAAACCGTGGCGGACATGAGGACGGAGTTGAACAAGGCGGTCAACGCATCCGCGGTGGCCATGAGCAACTACAACCGCCTGGACGCCGAGTACGAGAAGTACGTCCGGCAGTCGCAGGAGTGGAAAGACCGCGCGGGCGTGGCGCTGGATGCGGGCAATGAAGACCTGGCACGCAAGGCCCTGGCCAAGAAAGCGGAGAGCGATCAACAGGTCACGTCGATGCAGACTTCCGTGGACCAGGCGCGCAAGGCCAGCGACACGTTGAAGCAGCAGGTGACCGAGCTGAAGCGCAAGATTGACGAAGCCGAACGCACCGCGACTACGCTGGTGGCGCGCAAGAACGCGGCGCAGGCCCAGCGCAAAGTGGCCGAAGCGCTGGCCGGGGTGGGCAGCGCCGACAACGCGTTCGCGGCGCTTAACCGGTTCGAGGAAACCGTTTCCAAGGAAGAGGCCACGGCCCAGGCATTCAATCAACTGGCCTCGGCTGGCAAAGACGACGACCTGGAAAAGGAATTCGCCGCGTTAGGGGCCCACAGCGTGGACGCCGATCTGGCAGCGCTGAAGCGCGAGCGGTCGTTAGGTGCGCCCAGCATCCCGCTTAGCCTGCCCTCGCCGGGCAACAAGGCCGTCAGCCAATAGCCCGCGGGTATGGGCCCCATCACTTTAACGCTGGTAATCGTCCTCGGAGTTCTACTGATCATCGTGTTGAAAAAACTATTTGAAAGGCCGGCGGTGCCCGTGGCGCCCGCCGTTCCCAAACAGGATCTGGGCAGCCTGACGGTGGCGGATGCGAAAGTGGGCGATTCCATTTCCATCACCGGCGCCGGCGACAACTTCACCGACCTGGATTTCACTGTGGACCGGCGCACCCGCTACGAAGCCGGTGAGAAACAGTGGTTCGAACTCAGCGGCATGCACGGCGAAGGACGCATGGCGCTCGAAGTGCGCGAAGAAGACGAGGTCGAAGTGCGTGCCTTTCTCGCCGGCCTGAAGCTTTCGCTCGAAGACCTGGGCGTTTCCGAAGACGACCTTGCCCAAATGGACGAGCGCCAGAACACCGCCGACAATTTCGAGTTCGACGGCAAGAACTGGTATTACCGGCTGAGCAAGGAGGTTGGCATCTTCCGCGATGGCCAGACGCAGGGCACCGGCTTCTACGGCTGGGAATTCATCGAGGAAGGCGGAGCGCGCTTCCTGTCCATTCGCAAGCGCGAGGGCGAACCGTTCACTGCCGGGGTGGCCGTGAAATTGAATCCGGCGGACGTCACCGTCTTCCGCCCGGCGTAAGGAGTACACCATGAGCCGACGCGGGCTCGAGTTTTTAGCCGTCTTTTTGAGCTTCGTAATCGTTGTCGTCCTGTTCGCGGGATTCGACAATCTGCCGCGCAAGGTGCGCGCGGATATCACCACCGAACAGCAACAGCTTCCGCAAACCGCAAAACAGTTCCAGAGCGCCAGAGGCGAAGTCGCGGGGGATCTTTCGTCGGATCCCGATTTGTTTCGCGCCCACTCGATGGACACCGCGTTTCCGGAGCGCTTCCGCATCGCCGCCGGCGAGCTGGAGGGCGCGCAACGGGACGCGGCCGCGCTCGAACGGCTGCTCAAGGCCAATCGCCGCCAGGATCGCGAGCAGGCCGAAAAACTGCTGAAGGAGGAGCGGGCGCTGCGGACGGCCGCCCTGAACGAAGCCTCGTCGATCCAGGCTGAGGCCCAACACTGGGTCGATCTCAAGCGCAATCTTCCTACCGAGCTCCAGCAGATGGAGAGCGACCACCAGGCGCTCGAGCATGCGGATTTCGGTCCCATCACCGCGGTGGTGGAGCGCGCCGAGGCCGACTGGCCGGAGAAGAAAAACGATCTTGAAGTACGCCTTGCGGCATTACGCGCCATCCCCGCGGATGCCGGGAAAGTATGGACATCGAGCGATGCGATGCGGCGCCAGGCCGAAGCCAATAATCTGGCCGGCCTCGACTACGCCGCGCTGCTGACCGCGGCGGAAACGCTGCATAGCGACGCCGCGGCATTTCCAGCCCGGACCGAGGAGATCAAAGCTCTCACGGGCCAGCTTTACACCTCGTGGGACAAGATCCTGGTAGATCTGCGGGATCGCCACTCGGGCGGCTCGCGCGATTACGAAGAGGAGATCCGCACCGTCAAGACGACCTTGCTGGATGCCAGCGGGAAGAAGGGCGAGACGGTTTCAGATGAGTCCTGGGTTGAAGTCTCGAAAGCCACCTACCAGGTCAACGAAAAGAATATCGGGATGGCGGTGGGGCACAAGCCACCGGGCAGGTACGACACCGAAGCCGACGATGTGGCGGAGCCCGCCGGATTCGCCTACATGGCGCCGCTCGCGCAGGAACGCAACCAGTATGGATACTGGGACCACCGCGACGGCGGGAACTTCTGGATGTGGTACGGGCAATATGCGCTGCTGCGAGATCTGCTGTGGGGGCGCAGTTACCAGCCGATTCCTTCATACGAGTGGGAGTCCTACCGCACGGCGCGCAGCAGCGGGCAGACCTACTACGGCCGCGATGAATCCGCCGGCGCGCCGAAATACGGCACGCATGGCACGTTCACCCAGCAGCACTATGCGGAAAGCCGCTATATGCGCAGCTCGGGCGGCTATAGCAGTTCGAAATACGCCACCGGCGGGTTGCGCCGCGGCGAGAGCAGCGCCGGGCACACTTTTGGCAGCGGATCGAAAACGCCGAGTTCGGGGTACCGGCCCCGTAGCGCGCCGAGTTACCGGCCCAGCTTCCGTCCGCCTTCCGGAGGGCGCAGCTTCGGGAGGCGCCGGTAGGATAGGCTAAACTGGACTAGAGTAAAGGTACGCGCAGTTTGGGCAATCCCCGGTCGTCTAACGGTAGGACAGCGGCCTTTGGAGCCGTGAATCGTGGTTCGAATCCATGCCGGGGAGCCAACATTTCTGGAATCAGTAGCTTAGAGTCAAGGTAAAGCCCGTTGTACAACGGGCCGTACAAAACCCGGGTGTATAATCCTTTGTGCCCCTCACCATCTACCGGCGTCACTCCGTCGATTGCAGGGTCCACAAGCTCAAGCTCTCAGCCTCAGAGAAGGAATTCTTCACCGATTGCGATTGTCCGATCTGGCTGACCGGGAGCACCGACACAGAGCAATACCCGCGCCAGGCGCTCGGTCTGCGTGACTGGGCTGCGGCGGAAGCGAAGCTCCGTTCTCTCAGTGCCGCGAGTAAGGATCAGATTTGGCCGCCGAGTAGCCGATGCTTAGAAAAGAGTGGCTACGTTTTTTCTATCCCGGTGCCTCCACAACCAGAACACTTTCCCGGTAGGTCCGGTTCTTGGCCACACCCAGGGCATTTGAGATCAGAATTGGATCCACTCCAGAGCGGATCGCGGTCGTGTATGTCGTTTTTACAAACCCCGGAACCATCACAGGCCGGACATTCGCGTTCTATAAGGCCACTGTAGCGCGAAACAGCCCAGATTTTCCCAAAAGGGAGGAATACGTGGAAGCCTATCCACCCGTGGACATCTGTTTGCCAAGACGCGCCAGGAGTGACCGGACATACGGGTCGTTGTGTACGATCACTCATTCGAGGGCGACCGCGCATGGTTCCGCTTCGCGTTCAAATGGACTGATCCGAAAACCGGCGAGGCACGCAGCCGGGTAGGGAATGCAGTCCTACCGGATCGAGGCCGGCAAGCTCGCGGAGACCTGGCTTATGCTCCAACCGCTCGGCTCGGCCTGGACGGACGCTGTTGCGCAGAAGGACGAGCCCGCCGCCAATCAAGTAAGGCGGCTGCTGGCGCTGCCTTGCCAGCCGATCGCCGACGCGGGCTCTCGACAGAAGCGCCATAATTCCATGAAAAACCGCGATTTTCTAGCTTTCCTGAAGGACCGGCTCCAGGCCTCCAGGCGCACCCATGCGGAGAATGACCGGCGTATTCTCCGCATGATGAGCGGAGAATACCTTCGCCAGATGCGGAGATTACAGGGTATAATCTCCGCAGGAGATGCGGAGAATGTACATTCACGAGCTCAAGGGCTGGCCCCGGTTCCACTGGCGTGCGGAGAAACTAGCCGAACCTCTCGCCGCCGTCCGCCACCGGCAGGGCCGTCTGATTGGGCACATGGAAGCGCTGGGATTTGATCTTCAGCAGGAGGCTGTCCTGCAAACGCTCACCTCGGATGTTCTCAAGAGCAGCGAAATCGAAGGGGAGAAGCTCGATGCCGAACAGGTCCGCTCGTCGATAGCCCGGCGCCTCGGCATGGACATCGGCGCGCTCAAGCCCGCGGACCCCAACGTCGAAGGCGTCGTCGAAATGATGGTGGACGCCGCGCGGCACTATGACCAGCCGCTGACAGCCGAACGGCTGTTCGGATGGCATGCCTCGCTGTTCCCCACCGGCCGCAGCGGGATGACCAAGATCAGCGCGGGGGCCTGGCGCGACGAAAGCTCGGGCCCGATGCAGGTCGTCTCCGGTCCGCTGGGAAAGGAACGCGTCCATTTCGAAGCGCCGAAGGCAGGCCGCCTTGCCGGCGAGATGAAGCCATTCCTCGCCTGGTTTGAGGGCCATGACCCGATTGATTCCGTCCTCAAAGCCGGACTCGCACATCTCTGGTTCGTCACGATACACCCGTTCGACGACGGCAACGGCCGCATCGCGCGCGCGATCGCCGACATGGCTCTGGCCCGATCCGAGAACAGCCCGCAAAGGTTCTACAGCATGTCGGCGCAGATCCGGCAGGAGCACAAGGCCTATTACGACATTCTGGAAGCCACGCAGAAAGGGACGATGGACGTCACACCGTGGATGGAATGGTTTCTCGGGTGTCTCGGCCGCGCCATCGACGGGGCTCACGTCACTTTAAGCGCCGTGCTTGGCAAAGCGCGTTTCTGGGAACGCATAAAAGCAGTACAGCTCAATGAACGCCAGCGGTTGGTGATCAACCGCTTCCTGGACGGGTTCGAAGGCAAGCTCACGACCTCCAATTACGCCAAGCTCGCCAAGTGCTCGCAGGACACGGCTCATCGTGACATTCTGGCCCTGGTCGATCACGCCGTCCTCATTCAAAATCCCGAAGGTGGGCGCAGCACGAGCTATTCGCTCGCCCCGGCGCCATAACCGCTGCTGCACTGATCTTCTCTTGCGCAAGGGATCGTCACCGAAGGCCGAGACCCGCAGGGGCTCGGGGCGTAGCCTGGAGCCCGGTCCGGCGTCAGACGGATGCGCCCAAAAGCTCAAGCCCGCAATGCTCGCTAGAGCCTGCGGCCACACCCTGGGTCATTTTTGGGGGCGTTTTGCGGGACGCTCTCTTTTTCTTTTGGCTCGCCGCCTTGGCGTCGGCGTGGGCTGCCTTTAGCGCAGCGCGTGTTACGGGGTCCTGCTCGGCCAGGAATTCGTCGAGGGACTTTTTATGCTCTTTCGCGGCTTTCTTGTATTCGCGCGCCTGGCGCGAGATGGGCCATTCCGCAAGGATCTTGTACCGAGAGGCTGATTTTGATGCCTTTTGACTTCAGCGACTTTGTAGAATCAGTAAGTTACGGTACTTCAAAAACCTGTCAAGTTCGTGGTTCGAATCCATGCCGGGGAGCCACTCGTTTTATAATCAATTAGTTGCCAATTGATTTGACACGCTGTACCGATCATCGGTACTTTTGCTCTATCTATGAAGGGCTCACTGGTCCGTCAGTTTCACCACGATCAGGCTGCCGTCGGGCAATGTCTCGGGGCCGTAGGCTTCGTCCAGCAGCATGGGGGCTCCCCGGCCGCCGGCACGGAATAGATTCCTAAGGCCGGCCGGCCATGCGATCGAAGTAGATCCTGTAGCCATCGGGCGACCAGGCGGCGGTGGTGACGTAACCGTGCTCGCGGTCGTGGGTCAGGATGGTCCAACCGCCGCCGTTTGGTTTCATGGCGCCGAGTTGCGACACTTGATCCACGAATGCCAGGAACTCGAGCAGTTGGCCATCCGGCGAGAAGCGCGGCAAGAACGCTTTGGCGGGCCGCCTAGCATGACACCGGACCAAGCCTCCTGGGCGGGCGCACGCCCACCTGCCAGAATACGGCTCTGTCGACGATCAAAAAAGCTGCCGCGGCCGCCGCGATCCGTGCCGCAAGGCTTGGCAGCACGCGCCGCGGTTTCGGCTCCGGCGTTACGGCTGGCTGCTCCGGCGCGGCCAGCGCATCGTCGATCTCGATTTTGGCCACTCCGATATCCGGCGATTTTGCCCCCCTACAGTCCCCCCGATCCAAATCGGCACTGCGGGCTTGTACGAGAATCGTGCGTTCACGGTTGCTGGGGGTATCATATACGGCTACGACGAGGATTCCCGAAATGAGTGGCGGATGAACACGGCTAAGTAGCGCAGTCGGTAGCGCCCGGCTGTCGGACGCGCAAAGCCAATATGCGGTGACGTTCGCGTCCCAGGCCGGGCTGCCGGCACTCGTTTTGGGCGTTCCGCGGCTTGCCAGAAGACGGCTTCGTTACGCTTCACTGGGGTGGGCGAGAGATCCCCAACTTCTCCATCTTGTAAGCGAGCGACGTCCTCTTCAGGCCCAGGCGAGCCGCCGCTCCACGAGCACCTCCCACAACCCAATTGCTTTCGCGGAGTGCTCCCACAATCAGCTCTCGCTCAGCTTGCTCCAGCGCATTGCCCCCGCTAGCCGAACTTAGGCCTGAGTCAGTAAGAATTTCAGCCAACGGCACTCGCAGCGATGGACCCGTCGATAACAAGGCGGCTCGCTCGATAAGGTTCTGCAATTCCCGGATATTCCCCGGCCAGCTATAGCGGGAGAGCGCATCCATCGTTTCGTTGGGAATACTCTCAATTTGTTTTCCCATGCGCCGAGCGTACTTGTTGGCGAAGTAGCGGACGAGAAGCGGAATGTCATCACGGCGGTCTCGTAACGGTGGGACATCGATCGGAAACACGTTCAGACGATAGTAAAGATCACTGCGGAACTTTTTGTCGGCGACCATTTGGGCGAGGTTGGTATTCGTCGCCGCTAACAAGCGAACATCGACCCGTTGGGTGCGAGTACTGCCCAATCGCTCAAATTCCTGCTCCTGCAAAACTCTTAAGAGCTTGGGTTGCAGTTCGAGCGGTATATCGCCGACCTCATCTAGAAACAGCGTTCCCTTGTGCGCCAACTCGAATCTTCCAATCCTTTGGGCTATGGCGCCGGTGAACGAACCTTTCTCATGGCCAAACAGCTCGCTCTCGAGAAGGCCCAGAGGGATGGCTGCGCAATTCACCTTTACAAACGCCTGACCCTTGCGAGGGCTCAGGTTGTGAATTGCGCGAGCGATCACCTCTTTGCCAGTACCCGTCTCACCCTTGATTAGGACCGTCGAGTCCGCCGGTGCAACGATTCGAACGCTCGCGAGCACAGCTTTCAATGGTGGACTATTTCCAACGATCTCTTCGAAATTGTGCTCAAGCCGGATTTCGTCTTCCAGGTAAAATTTTGGCTCCGCCAGCCGCTCCTTGGCCTCCGTCATCTGCCCATATTCCAAAGCGTTTTCTACCGCGAGGGCGATCTGGTTCGCTACCTGGCCAAGAAAATATAAATCTTCCTCGCTGAAGGCATCGCCCCGCAGCCGTCCGAGATTTAAGGTGCCAATCGCGCGATTCCGTCTCATCAACGGGATAAAGCACAAAGACTTGAACCCTTCAGAAATCCGGCTTTGAACGACGGGATTATCTAGCCATGTTTCGAACGGCTTCTCGAGTGCCAAAGGCTTCATTGTTCGAAATGCCGTGCCGTACGGCGATCCCTCGATTGAATAAACCCCCTCCTCGTGGAAGAATCCTTTACCCTCCGGGAAATCAAGCACGTTAAGTTGCAACTGCTTGTTTTCCGCATTAGGCAGCGCCAAACTGGCGCAATCGCATTGCATCACGCGCCGGATGTTTCCCGAGATAGCCCGCAGGAGGTCGCGGAGTTGCAAATTCGAGACAACCTGATTGGTGACATCGAGGAGCAACTGCAGCCGGTCTTCTGCTTGTTTGCGCTTGTCAATATCAGTACTCAGGACATACCAGCGAATGATACGGCCTTCCGTGTCCAGCAAGGGGAGAGCGCGTACATGGAACCAGCGGTATACGCCATCGGCACGACGGATACGGTGCTCAGTGTCGTAGGGCTGCCCGGTTTCAATTGAACTCTCAAAAGCGGCGGCCACGCGAGGGAGGTCGTCCGCATGAATGAAGTCCGCGGTGGCCCAATGTTTCAGTTCCTCATGGCTCTTGCCGAAATAATCCAGGACTTGTTGGCTGACAAATTCGTTTTCGCCTCCCGCCGTCATAGTATTAACGAGTCCCGGAATGCTATCGACGACCAGGCGCAAATTGAGTTCGCTCGCACGCAGGTCATCTTCGGCGTGCTTGCGTGCGGTGATGTCAATGCTCGTCCCGATAAGCTCCACTAATTGGCCAGACTCATTGATTACCGCGTGGCTCACGCTGTGTATATGACGAACCGATCCGTCAGGTAATACTACTCGCAACTCAGTCTCAACATCGCTCTTTTCAGCCTGCTCAAGGGCCAACCGGAGTCTCGACCGATCTTCGGAATGAACTCTCCTCCAAAACATCGCTAAACTGGCCTTAGTCGTGCCGGGCTCATAGCCGGCTGATTAGTCATCGCTGAGTCTGTGAGGACGTGGCGGAGCGGCATCTCGACAGTTGTTTGATAAGGGGCTTGATACAGGAGAACGACGCGTCACCTTTTTTGTTTACGTGTCGGTATTAGGGTTTTCTATCAACGTTCGATGCAGCTTCTTCGATCAGGGCTACAACCTCCTTCGGCCTGGAGACATAGACCGAGTGGCTGGCACCTGAGACTTCGACCTTGTGACTATTAGCTCGGGCAGCATACCACCGTTCGAGGTCGGGGTTGATGGTTCTGTCTTTTCCCGCCACTAGCATCCAGCTCGGTTTGCTTCTCCACGCAGGCGCGGTGATGACTGCCTTGAAATTGTCAGAGGCGTTCAGCACCTGCGATCGCGCCATAAAAGCGGCCTGCTCAGCAGACAGGTCAGCCGCGAAGTACTCATGAAACTGGGCGGGGTCGAGGTAAGTGAAACCGTCCGCTGTCTTCTTGATCGCGTCAGACTTGCTTAGGTCACTTGGGAATCGCTTTCCGTCGTCAGCCTCATTTTCTCCCGCATCTGGCATGTGGGCTGCGATGTACACCAGACCAGCAACTGATGGATCCGTGCCGGCCTCGGTAATTACGGCTCCTCCGTAACTGTGAGCGACAAGTATGCACCGGCCGTTCTGTTGCGCAAGAGCGCGCTTCGTAGCGGCGACATCTTCTTGGAAGGACGTCTCCGGCTCCTGAACGATGCTGACGTTGTAGCCATCCTTGACAAGAATGTCGTAGACGCCTTTCCAGCCGGAGCCATCTGCCCAAGCACCGTGTACCAAAACAATATTCATAACGCGATGCTCTTCGTTCTGCGCTGAGAGCACGCCGCAGGTGAGCAGCAATAGTACAATCCCGACGGACTGGGACATTTTTCGTACTACTCGCATCGGCTTCATTGAATCAAAGTCTCCTTTGGCTTTCTCTCCCATTTCACGATCTTCGAATCCAATCCTGCGGGTCGTGCACGGGCACCTCAATGATCCTGCTCCCGGTGCGCCAGCCTGTTATCGATGGCTACCTTCGTTTGGTGAAGAGATGTGACGAGCGAATCTCTCGATACGCGGCGCACGATGGGCGTCACGAACAAGCGAAACGCTGCAGGAATGTCGCGGCTCAATGCGATGGCTTCCAACTCCGCATACACGCCCCCATCGCGCTCCTCAAGGCGCGTGATGCTGGATAGCCGCCAAATCAGGCCAGTACCCCGGTCCTCGGGGAAGGTTCGCTCCTCTGGGGTGCCAAATTTATCGATTTCCCGAATGTGGGTGGTGTTAGAAATACCGTACCAGTGCTGGTCGTCCACGCGAATATAGGAAACTTCGCAGTCGGCATCGAGAGCGGTCTTCGCTACTACCGACTTGTTCATAAGACGCATGGAAAAGAGGTCTTTCGTTCCGTCAGTACCGCGAGACATTGAGTCGATCACGCGTGGGCGATAGAATTCCTTGTAATGATCATAGTCCCGCAATACCGGCAAGATATCTGTGATTTTCGCGTCGGGGACGAAGCCCACACCAAGCCAATCGTGGATAAGTCCGTGCGGCACTTTCCTAGGTATCTGCCGGCTGATTGGAGCAATGTAAGGCCCCTTGGTACGCACCTCCTCTGCCCGATCCGGCTCGTCGTCCAGCCAAAGGAAATGTGCCCCTGGCTGGAGACGGGCCTGCATGGCATCATGGGCCGCCTGAAGATAGGTGTCCCAGGCTGCTATCGTCTCGGGTGTCAGAGTCGCGGCACCAATGGAAGGATGAATTCGAAGAAGGATCAAAAAAGCTGCCAGTCGAGTTTTGTTAATCATAATCGTTTTATCCGCTTCGAATCGCAAAGTCGGGAGCTTGCGGAAGAGCCTCGACCGGGATTCGCCCCCGCGCGCAGCTTTCCCATTTTTGTCGAACCACGTGTATTTCACCGACTTGGCGGTTCCGCTCCCATCGTCCCACGATGCAATTCCCAGCGTATTTCGCAGTCCGAGTCATTTCTCGCTGGTTCACTAAAGGCTCGGCGCATTGCTCTCTCCTCCTAGTGCCTGGTGAGTCTCAAGTGAGGTCCATATACTGATAGTACACTCCGCCGACAGTATCAAGTTTTCCTCAAGTCGATTCTCAAGCGAGATTTTTCGAGGCTAAGCCCACCTGTCAATCTTCGGCAGGTCAAGCCACTATGAAGTGCCGCCCCCGTGCGGCCGCGGTTGGCTGCCGTCCAGGATCTCCAGAATTCCATGCACCGGTATGCGCACCCAATCCTGCCTTTGGCTGAGCTCGTGGCGCACCTCGCGGAGCGCCCTTTCGAGCAGATAACAGTCGAGCAGCACGCGCAGATCATCGAGCGATTCGGGCAGGAAACCGGTGCGGCCGGCGGTCTCGAGATAGCCGCTGAGGAACATGGTGTTCGCCCAGTGAGACCAGAACTCGGCCCAAGCCCGCAGCGGTCCGGCGGCTTCGTCGCGCGGGATCACGCCGGGGACCTGGCCGTAGAGCGCGGAGTGCGCGGCATAGTGCAGCGAACGCAGCATACTGGCCACGTCACGCAGCGGGCTGCGCTTGATGCGCCGCTGGCCTATGGGCAGGTTGGGATCGCCCTCGAAATCGATCAGCACGAAATCCTTGCCGGTGTGCAGCACCTGGCCGAGATGGAAATCGCCGTGGTGCCGTATGCGCGTTGCGTTGATGCGGCGGTCCCGCAGCGCCTGCAATCGCGCGCGGACCTGCTCCTCGCGCTCGAGCAGCGTGGCAGCTTCGGAGCGCGCCGGTTCGGGCAGCGCCGACAGGCTCGAGCGCAGCAGCTCGAACGACCGCATGGAGAGCGCCACCATGCCGTGGTATAGCGACTGCCTGTAGAAATCGGTAAAGGGCTCGGGCGCGAACGCCGGATCGTCGAAACGGCTGGCCAGCGCCAGATGCATTTCAGCGGTGCGCTTGCCGAGCAGCCCCACCATTTGCACGTAGTCGCCCAGAAGCTCGCTCACCACGGGCGGCGCCGATTCGATGCGCAACGAAAGAGGAAAGGCGTCGGAGGCGGGAACCGTGACCGGGTCGTAGGAGCCCGCCAGGGCGCGCTCGAAGAACATGCTCAGCCGGTCCATGGTGTACTGCCATCCGCTCGATTCCGAGAGCACCCGCTGTTGCAGAATGGCCAGCGTCATGGGCTCCTCTCCGCTCGCGCGGTATTCCAGCCATCCGGCGATGCGCGGCGTGTGGCGGAAGCTTGTGCGCTCAGCCAGGAACTGCTCCACCTCCAGCTCGGGGTTGCGGCCGGACTCGACCTTCCGGAACAGCTTCAGGAAGAAGCGATCTCCGAACGTAAGCGCGGAATGGTTATGCTCGCCGCGCACGGCAGCGGGCTCCAGATGCGGCCGGTCGCTGCCCCAGATCTCACGGAAAGCCCGCGTGTGGGTGGCGAAGATCTCGCCTGCCGCTCCGCGCGCGCGCCGCCGCCGGGCAATGGCGTTCAACAGCGATATACCGAACTGCGGGTCGCGCAAGGCGCTGTAGAGTACCCCGGTGCTGCCATCGGGGTGGGTCAGGCGCGCCAGGACGTATTCGGGAGAATTATGCGCGATCTCTTCGGCCCTGGCGTCGCGCGCGATGGAAAGCGGCAGCGTGTAAATGTCCGGTTCGCCGCTGGCGTACTGCACGCGCAGCAGCAGCACGTGGGCGGCACTCTCCGGCACCGCGATAACATCCAGCAGCTCGGCGAAGCGCACGGTTCGCGACAGGCCCAGGTACCAGCGCCTGGTCCGCAGGAATTCCGGCATCATGAGCAGCAGCGCGGTTCTGAAGTCCGCCGAGAAGAGATCCTCCCAAGATCGGACGTTGAGCACCGGCGCGCTTTGCGGACCGGACTCCGTCCGTCGTGCTGCGTCCACCGCGGCTCTGGCCTCCAGCACGAACCAGTAGAACGAATGCGGGCCTAGTGAGACAAAATACGGGCGGTCGGCGATAGGCGGAAACTCCGTGCGTCCGAACATCTCCGTCGGCGTGAGGCCCTGGAATTTGGCCAGCGGGATCTCGGCGCCCTGAACGAAGCGCGACAGATTCGCCACCACCAGGATGCGCTCGCCTTGGTATTCGCGCACGAACGCCAGCACGCGGCGGTTGTCGGGCTGCAGCAGCTCGAGACTGCCGCGGCTGAGGGCGCGCGAGCGTTGCCGCTGCTGAATGAGCCGCTTCATCCACCACAGCAGCGAGTGGGGATTGTTCTGCTGGGCCTCCACGTTGATGGATTCGAAGTGATATTCCGGATCGATGATCACCGGCAGATATAGCTTCTGCGGATTGGCGCGGGAAAAACCCGCGTTGCGGTCGGTGTTCCACTGCATGGGCGTGCGCACGCCGTCGCGGTCGCCCAGGTAGAAGTTGTCGCCCATGCCGATTTCGTCGCCGTAGTAGATCACCGGCGTTCCGGGCAGCGAAAAGAGCAGCGAATTCATCAGCTCGATGCGGCGCCGGTCGTTGCCCAGCAGGGGCGCCAGGCGGCGCCGAATCCCGAGGTTGACGCGCATCTTGCGGTCCTGCGCATACACGCGGTACATATAGTCGCGTTCCTCGTCGGTCACCATCTCGAGGGTCAGCTCGTCGTGATTGCGCAGAAACAGCGCCCACTGGCAAGTCTCCGGAATGGGCGGGGTGAGCTTCAGGATCTCGGTAATCGGGAAGCGGTCCTCCATGCGCATGGCCATGAACAGGCGGGGCATCAGAGGAAAGTGGAAAGCCATCTGGCATTCGTCGCCGTTTCCGAAATAGGCGATGGCATCCTCCGGCCACTGATTAGCTTCGGCGAGAATCATGCGGCCCGGATATTTGCTATCCATGTGTTTGCGCAGATCCTTAAGAAAAGCGTGGGTCTCCGGCAGATTCTCGCAGTTGGTGCCTTCGCGCTCGAACAGGTATGGCACGGCATCGAGCCGGAAGGCGTCCACTCCCATATCGAGCCAGAAATCCATGGCCTTGGTCATGGCCGCACGGACTTCCGGGCAATCGTAATTGAGATCCGGTTGATGGGCGTAGAAGCGGTGCCAGTAATAAGCCTTGGCCAGCGGGTCCCATGTCCAGTTCGAGGTTTCGAAGTCCTGGAAAATGATGCGCGCTTCGCGGTACTTGTCCGGGGAATCGTTCCAGACGTAGAAGTTGCGCCACATCGAGCCGGGAAGCGCGCGGCGCGACCGCTGAAACCAGGGGTGCTGGTCGGAAGTATGGTTCAGCACCAGCTCGGTGATGACGCGCAGGCCGCGGCGATGCGCCTCTTTGAGAAATGTCTGAAAGTCCTTGAGCGTTCCATAGGCGGGGTGGACGCCGGTGTAGTCGGAAATATCGTAGCCGTCGTCGCGCCAGGGGGAGGGATTGAAGGGCAGCACCCAGACGGCGGTGACGCCGAAATCTTGCAGGTAATCGAGCTTGGCGGTGAGGCCGGCGAAATCGCCCATGCCGTCGTCGCCGCTATCGGAGAAAGCGCGGACATGCACTTCATAGAGGATGGCGTCTTTGTACCAGAGGGGATCGGACATCTAAAATCTCACGCGGAGGCGGCGCACTTGCTCAACAGCAGGAGCACGGCCGGCACATCCGGCACACGGAAGCGCGCGCGCGTCTCGTCGAATCCGACATGCACGGTGAAGGCCTGGGCATCCAGCGCGGCGAAGACATCTTCATCGGTGCGGTCGTCACCCGCGGCGAAGCGGAAATCCGAGCCGGCTCCCACCTTAAGCAGGCGCTCCACCAACGCGCCCTTGTTGGCCCACATGGGCCTGACTTCCACGTTTTTGCGTCCGCGATAGGCGCGCAAGTCGGTTTGCGCCAGCATGCCTTCGAGCAGTGCGACCAGCTCGCCGGCCAGCCATTCGCGGAACTCCGGCTCGGACATACGATAGTGCCAGACGAGTGAATATTCCTTTTCCTCGATGAAGCTGCCGGGCGTGCGATCGACGAAATGCTCCAGGACGGGTTTGACCGTGTTTTTCCAGTCGGCGGACGGCTCGGGGCGCAGGAGGGTCCAGTCGGGACACCCGGGCAGCCGCAGTTTGGCGCCATGCTCGGCGGCCAATACCAGCCTCTCGATGCCGCTGAACCAGCGGTCCAGATCGTCGGAACGGCGGCCGGAGATGAGCGCGACGCAGTTGGCCGGATCGGCGCAAAGGCGCTCCAGCAGCGCGATCAGATCGGGGGTGGGTATGGCTTGGCGCGGCAGGCTGGTGTAAGGCGCGAGGGTGCCGTCATAATCCAAAATCAGGAGGCGGCGTTTGGCCTGACGATAGGCGTTTACCACGCGCGAGGGATCCAGCCAGCGCACGCGCGTGACAGGCGCGGCGGCGCGCGCGGCGGCGCTCTTCAACTCGGCCACAAAGCGCTCGCCCCAGCGAAACACGTTGTTGCGGAGAACGCGGCGGTGCAGCGCGATCATGCGGTCGCGCGCTTCGTTGGGGTCCAGGCGCAGGGCGCGCAGGACCACCTCGGCGGTGCGTTCCTCGTCGTAGGGATTGGCCAGCAGGGCTTCGCCCATCTCCGCGGCGGCTCCGGCGAATTCGCTGAGCACTAATACGCCATGGCCTTCCGGCTGGCACGCCGCGTATTCTTTCGCGACCAGGTTCATACCGTCGCGCAACGGCGTGACCCAGGCCACGTCCGCCAGGCGATATAACGCCGCCAGCTCCGAACGGTGAATGCCGCGATTGATGTAGACCACCGGCGTCCACTCGGGCGTGCCCAGTTTGCCGTCGATCTCGCCGACCAGCCGGTTTACTTCGTCGCGCAGATCCTGATAGCTTTCGATGCCCTCGCGGGAAGGAACCGCCACCTGAATAAGCGAGACTTTCCCGGCCAGATCCGGATTTGCCGAGAGCAGGTGGCGGTAGGTGCGGAGGCGCTGCGGCAGTCCCTTGGTGTAATCCAGACGGTCGACCGCCAGGATCACCTGCTGTCCGGCGTAGCGGGCTTTGAAGTCGGCGTAGTGCCGCGCGGTCTCCGGGTCTTCGCCAATCAGCCGGGTAAACTCCTCGGGCGCGATGCCGATGGGCAAGGCGCCGAGGCCAATGGAGCGCCCGCTATAGTCTACGCAATCGATCTGGCTCTCCATGGCCAGCACGCGCAGCAGCGACGAGCGGAAATGCTGTAGATAGCGGTGGGTGTGGAAGCCGATGAAGTCGGCTCCCAACAGGCCTTCCAGCACTTCGTCGCGGCGCGGCAGCATGGAAAAGACTTCCGCGGAAGGAAATGGGATGTGCAGGAAGAAGCCGATGCGGGCGTCCGGCAGCCGCTGGCGCAACATGCGCGGCAGCAACATGAGCTGGTAGTCGTGAACCCAGATCAAATCGTTGGGGCGGGCGTGCTCAACCACTGCGTCGCAGAACCGGCGGTTGGCCTCGACGTAGGCCTTCCAGCCCTTGGGCACGAAGCGCAGACTGGAAGGCACGTAATGAAACAGCGGCCAGATGGCCTGATTAGGATATCCTTCGTAGAACTCGGGGACCAGGTCCGCGGGCAGGTCCACGGCGATGGCATGATCGCGCTCGGCCCACTCCTTGAGGATGCGCTGCCGCTCGGGATCGCCGGGATGGGAAGCGTCGCCGGGCCAGCCGATCCAGATACCTCCGGTGCCGCGCAGGATAGGGTCCATCGCGGTAGCCAATCCGCCCGAGCTGCGGCCGGTGATCCACTTGCCGTCCTGGAAACTGAGCGTTTGCGGCAGGCGGTTGGAGACTACTACCAGCCGCTCGCCCTCCGTCGGGGCTGCCGGTTGTATCGCTATGTTTGGCAAGGTGCTCAAGAACCTGTGCAATTTACGGGCGCTTGTGAGGAACAGGACAAAAGGTCAAGCGTGAACGAACACAAACGCCCGAGCCGTGCAAACTCAGATGGTAACAGGCCGGACTGCGAAGGTGTTGACGGCAGCGATAAGTACCGACCAGCCAGCGTGGACTGGTTCTCCGAGCCATTCGCGGCAAAGTAGGGCCCGGCGGCCCAGATATCGGTCGGGCTCAATGCCGTAACTCCGAACAGCCGGTTGGATTGGAACATGCTATTCGGTCCGATGTTGGGACTGGAGACGATCTGCCATACGCTTCCGTCCCAGGTCGAAAGTCCGACGGCCCCCATGCGTCGTTCGGCGCCGGCGCAACTACGCCATACAGCATGTTGGCGCCTTTCCCTTGAACGGGCGTCTTCGTAACGGTCCACGGTGTGCCATTCCAATGGAGCGCGATGCGTTCGTCCACCGACCCCGATTCAGTATCGCCCACTACCCGAATATCGCTCGAAGAAGAGCTGGTGATAAAAACCGCGCTCTGCTCTACGGGCTGGAACCACCGTCCATACCGTACCGTTCCATCGCTCGATCAGAGGGTAGCTAGTACAAACATCATAATCGGAATGATTCGTCAGAAGAATTTGTGGGTGAGTTCTGGCTCGGGCAGCTTGCCAAGTGAGTGATAGAGCGCCAGTTCGGTGACTCGGAAGGTGCGGAACCGCGCTATTGCCATACTGCCGCGATTGCCGCGATCTTTCCGAGTGGCCGGAGCGTTGGACGGGCGAAGAAAAAGATCTCCCGCCAGGGCGAAGACTCGTCCTATACTTCATGCCCTTCCTCCTTCATCTCATCGAGTGCGGCCTGTCGAAAAGAACCATCCAAAACCACGTCGACAATATGTGGCTGCTTGGCGGAGAGATCATTCGCGACGTGAACGAAGACCCTCATCTGAGGAAGGTTGCTGCGGAACAACTCGTCCGCAATGTAATCCACGAGGACGGCGGCCCGCTGATTCACAACGGCTGGGAAGACGAGCAGCGCTCCTTCGACTCCACCTGCCGCAAGTTCCACCGCTTCCTCTCTCAAACCCCAGCGCTGAGAGCCACCAGTTACCCACAGATTCCCCGAACGAGCCCGTTTTTCCTCTTCCCGGCCCGCGAAGATTATGGAGTCCTCCGGACGGTCGAGCAAGGATTCAAATGACACCAAGTCTGGGTCATTACTCCGCTGGCAGCGGAGCGATCGGTATACATCCGCCAGCGGGATTGGCTGCCTCATGCCTATACACTGGACTGACTGGGCCTGCTGAAAACTGATTGGAATGCGGTACAGAATTCGGTCGAGCCACGCTCCAGCGATACCGACCGCGGGGTCGCCATCCTTGCAAGTCAGTGATTCAGCGTTGCTTATCGCTCCTAGCATTTGAAACAAACTTTCAAACGCTAACATAAACTACCTGCTGTTCTCCATGTTGTCGGCTAGGCTCGGATCTTCGTTTTCCAATCGTAGGGCCGCAGTTCTTCCGGGTGGCTTCGCAGATAGGACAACACTTTATGACGCTTTTGCGGACCTCGGCCCTCGTGGTCGTTGACGTCACTCACCATATCGGGCATCGCCTCCGCGATACGCGCGAACGTCGAACGCCACCGGGCCTTCACGGCGGACAACTTTACTCCGAGCTCAGTAACTAATTCTGTGTCGGTAGCTCCTCTCAGCGCCGCCAGAAGCAGTTGCTGATCGGAATCTCGAAGGCGGAGCACAGGTTCATGAAAGCTGAAAATAACATTGCCAAGGGACCCAGGCAAGGCTCTTCCTGACTCGCTGGTCATCAAATAAATAACCCGTCCACGCTCCGAAAACTGTGCGATGGCCCGGAATTCAACTGAACGCTGCAAAAATTCTCTCGCCGGTTCGTCGGCCGTTTCGTGGAGGATTCTCCGAACCCGATATCCCGCGTGCCATTCCGTAAAGCTTGAGGCCAAAAGGGTTTGCATATCTTGCCTCTCGGCAGGACTAAGGATTTGGTCACGCCAGTTACCGTAGAGCACCAACACTTCAACGCCTTCGCCAGCGTTTGCTCGTGCAACCTCATTCCGGGTTGCCAGGACCGACTCGCCCGAATGAATACTCGCAATGACTCTGGAGTTGATATCCGGACGGGGATTACCGATCTCTGCGTTCGCGAATGCGGGCGAGACAAGAACCGATGCACCAAATCCAACGAGACGATTGCCTCGGATTACGGGGCTGGCTTCGAATACAGCCGAGGCGAAGAAAGGATCACGAACCAAATGTCTCCAAGCATCGAGAGCGGCCTCTACACCTACCAGAGCGTCACCACGATTCTTTATCTGAATCGAGAGACTCGGCTCGATGTCGCTCCAGGTTGCTGGGCGCCAGGTGATCGGCATTTGTTAATCTAGCGCGATTATAGCACCCCAATTGGCCAGCTATCTTTTAGATCATTGTAAACCAGCGAGACTTTAAGTATCCTTTTTCCGAGGATTGTCGCGACTCGCTAATGAAGCAAGACAGCCCGGTGCCTCAAAGAGATCTTCTGGTCATGAACGCATTGGAGCAAGTAAAGCTCGCTCCCTTAATGGAGCGAACCACGGGACGATCAGAAATTGTCATAGCGCTTATCGACGGCCCGGCGCTTATGGAAGACCCTGCTCTTTGGGGCAATAATGTCCGAAGATTCGACGGCAAGCTGCCAGCGACTTGCGTACACGCGATCAGCACTGCTTGCATGCATGGCACGTCTGTAGCCAGCATATTGGCAGCCAAGCGGGGTTCTGGAGCCCTGGGTATTTGTCCTGATTGCACGCTGCTCGTGCTCCCCATTTTTACCGAGTCCGAACAACACCATGGACAGATGCCCAGTGCGACACCTGACGAACTCGCCGCAGCCATAATCGACGCCGCCAACTACGGAGTGAGTGTTCTCAATCTAAGCGTAAGCTTCGCTGGACCATCGGCGGCCGGTCAGAGGCATTTGGAACAAGCTCTAGACTACGCCGCCGCGCGTGATGTGGTAACAGTCGTGGCTGCTGGAAATCTGAGCATGATCGGGGGCTCTGCCTTGACAAGCCACCCGTGGGCGATTCCGGTCACAGCGTGCGACGATTCGGGGCGGGTTATGGCGGGTTCAAACCTTAGCGCTTCAATTGGGAAGCACGGCCTGAGCGCCCCAGGGGCCAATATACCCGTTATAGGTGCTGACGGCTCACTATCTAGAATCAGCGGGACGAGCGCGGCAGCACCATTTGTGGCAGGAGCAGCCGCGCTTCTGAGGTCGGTGTTCCCTCGCGCCACTGCTAGCTCGGTCAAGTTTGCGCTGACCCAGAGAATACCGGGCGAACGACCGAGCTTGGTCCCCCGGTTGCTAAATGCATCGGCTGCTTATCAGATCTTAGCGGCAGCGGCATAGGAGTGCAGACATGGAGAGGCATGACAAGAGTCAAACGACCTTCGATGGTGGTAGAACCGTTTCGGATACGATTGCCGGGCTTTCTAATCGAAGAACAAATTGGTCTTGGTGATGTCGTCAAACGAGTGACGTACGCGATCGGAGTTCGGCCCTGCGGAGGCTGCGAGAAACGCGCCGCCGCACTCAATCGTTGGATGACTTTGTCTCGAGGACTTTCCCCTGTTCGGAAGGAGGACTAACGTTGAGCGACCTTATGAATGAAGTTAAAGAGCAAACGCCAAACACACCCGCTGGCGGAACCGCGCCGGCTATAATCAACTCTGCCGTCACACCCCAAAGCTGCGCGAACTGCGGAACCGCGCCACCTGCCAACGGTGGAACAGCAGCACCTTCTTCATGGGTCTACGCCATTGGGAGCATTGAGGTGAGCTACCCCAGCGTCTCCGTGGAGAAAGAATTCGCCCAAGCCGTCGGCCGGGACGAGACTGCAGGACTCACCGACCGGCAGGTGTTTCACGCCGTGCTTTCCAAGCCAGAGAACCGCTACCTGGTGCGCCAGCTCTGCTTCGTCTTGACCATCGAGGGACTGAAAACCTACTTGCTGCGGCCGCGCGATCCGTCGGACTTTAACATGCTGGTCGAAGCCATCCGCCCCAACCCCAGTCCCCTGGACCTCGATGTCGTAATCGGCATCAAGGGCCCCATCGCTCCCCCGCAAATGTGCAATGGGTTGATGGTTCCCATTGTGGTTTTCGACCAACTCTATTCTTTCGACCGCGACGCGCTCATCAAGTCCATCCCCAAACCAGATAAGCTCTCGGCCGAAGAATTCGCGCCCGCGGCTGAGGAGCTATTCGACCGTATCCTGCAGATGACCGACAATGCGGGAGCCACCGACGAACACCGGGCCCTGAACTATCTTGCCCTTCGCTACCAGGCAATCTACTCGAAAGCCGCGGAGTATTTTGCGCAGAACGCTTCTCTCACCGGGGTGAATACCCAAGTCTCACCTCTCAGCAGGGCGCGCAAGATACTCGAGGTGAACTTTTCTTACACCAACCGCAACACCGATGTAGTGGATCAGTGCTTTGTGCGAGTTGACGTCACCGACGAGTTCCCGTTCCTGGTGACGAAACTGTCACCATACTATTATCGGTGAACTAAAGTACACAAAGGAAAGACTATATGACTATACCGGGATACGCTGCAGAAGCATCACTGTATAAGACTGCACGATTTTACCGCGCATACGGCGGAGCGGCCAGTGGCTATGCGGCTGGGAGTATTGTCCCGTCGCAAGTTTGCGGCGACGACTGCTTTGCAGTGTGCGGGGTCGTGGCTGGGGGCGCTACCGCCGGATGCATCACTGCACTGATAGCGGCATTGGCGGCTCCGCCCCCAATTGATGTTGTTTTGGCCGGAGTGGCATTTGGAATCTGTGAGGCCCTTGGCGTCGGTGTCGCTGCAATCGGATGTGCTCTTAATTGCCCTTCCTGCCCCAGTGGTGGCCCTCCTCCCCCTCCAATGTGTTGTCCAGTTGGAAGAAGATGCGGCTGCGGCGGTAGCTGTGTGCCGCTGGCCGGTGGAGGGTACCGATGCATCGGCGGTCTGTGCCTAGTTCCGCGTCAAGAGTGCCCTTGATTAAGACAGCGGCGCGCATATCGACCGCGATATTGCACCGATTCGGAGCTGGATACAGATCGAGAACGGATGGTAGCCTACGGGTGGACGTGTCCAATTCCGGAAGTACCGAAGGACAACAAACAGTGCGCATCGGTTGCCGGGCTGCGCGAGCCGAACTTCCGGCCGCCATTGGAGCATATCGGTGACCCACAGATTTCTCCGACAAGGCATCGGAATCATGCGTGGTGTCATGACGACCGCCGTAAACGGTTCCCCCGTCTGTTAAGATTGTGGTCGAATGACGGGCAAGTCCGATCTGGCCCAGCGCGTCGCCCATCAGCTTCTCGATCGCAACCAGCTTGCCGGCGCATTCTTCTCCCAGCAGGCCGACCGCCTGGCAATCGCATGCCGCGAGATGGCCGATCGCTTCCTTCGGGGAGGCCGCCTGCTGGCCTTCGGGCGCGGGCCCTATGCGACCGACGCCCAGCATGTCTCGGTCGAATTCGTGCATCCCGTAATCGTCGGCAAGAAGGCCCTGCCGGCCCTGGATTTGTCGCTGCTCTACCGGCCCTGGTTGGAGGCGATCGTCTGCTCGGACGATATCGTGATGGGCTTCGGTCCTCCTGCGGGCGATCCCGACGTCTTGTCCGCGCTCGACTTCGCGCACACGCGGCACGCCATGACCTTCGCCCTTCCCGGCCACGATGCCGATTACGCGGTCGCTTCGCCAACGAGCCATCCGTTCATCCACCAGGAGCTGATGGAGGTGCTCTACCACACCCTCTGGGAGACGGTACACGTGTTCTTCGAACACCACCAGATGGGGCTCGACACCGGCGACGCAGGCTTTCTGTACCCGTTCCTCGGCAGCCAGCAACAGCCGACGGATGACTTACTCGGTGAAGTCGCCGCATCCATACGGCTCAAGGTGCAGGACGACGAGCGCCTCCGCGCCCAGGTGGCCGGCGAACAATCCGAAGCCATCGTCGAAACCGCGCAGGCCATCTGGCAGTCGGTTCAGCGTGGCGGCAGGCTTTTTCTGTTCGGCAATGGCGGCTCGGCGACGGATGCCAACGATTGGGCTATCGACTGCGTTTGCCCGCCCGAGGGCTACCGGCCGGTCCCCGCGGTCTCTCTCGCGCTCGAGCCCGCGAATATTACCGCGGTGGCCAACGACGTGGGCGTCGACGTGATCTTCCTGCGCCAACTCATCGCGCAGGCTCGGCCGGGAGACGTGGCCATAGGAATTTCTACCAGCGGCGGCTCACGCAATATTGTTGTGGCGCTGGAGGAAGCGCGCAAGCGGAAGCTCGTCACCGTGGCGTTGCTGGGCTATGACGGCGGAGAAATCCTGCGGCGAGGCCTGGCGGACTTCCCCGTGGTCGTTCATTCCGACTACATTCCGCGCATACAGGAAGTGCAGGCGTCCGTCTACCACATCATTCGCGAGACTCTGGAGACGTTATGACGAAACTGATCGCAGTCATGGTCTGGACGTGCTGGTTGGCGTACGCGCAAAACAAGCCCGTATCCCCGCTACCAATCGATATCGCCAATGCTCCAATCCCCATGCATATCCTGGTCGAAAGCCCTGCCGAAACCGACACGGACCTTCAGGTGATCTGTCTGTTCAGGTCCTCTCCCGCCAATACCTTACATGGCTCACTGGTCGAAATGAATGACAAGCTGAAGGGGCTCCTCGATCGTGTCCGGAATCCCAACCTGTTCCGCGGCGAACTGGGAGAGACGCTCCTGCTTCGACCGCCGAAAGGCAGCCTTGGGGCGAGGAAATTGCTCATAGTTGGGCTGGGAGATTCGCAAACGTTTTCATCGGAGCGCATGCAATTGGTCGGGGAGATTCTCTATACCGAAGCCAGCCGCCTTGGCGTGGCGCACCCGTTTTTCGCTCCAACCATCCTCGATGGAGGAGTCGCCAGGTTCACCACCGGCCAAATCTCCGAACAGGTAATCCGCGGATTCCTGCGTGCGCTCGAGACGGACAAAGTCGTCGAAAATGCGAAAGCGTCGGCCGCTCAAAGCGTCACCGCGCTTACCTTCCTCGCTGGATCGCAGCACGCAAATGACACTCGCGAGGGGATCGAGAAAGCCATCGCCGCGAGCCATTAATCAAACGATACAGCTTCTCCCCTGCCAGCCAACCTCCACTACCCTGCCCGCTTCCACCAGCACCGGCACGGCCCGCTGTCCTCCTGCAAGCGCTTTCATGCGATGGAGCGCCGCGGGGTCATTCTCAACATCGTACTCCACGAACTCGCAGCCTCTGAATTCCAGCCAGTCGCGCATTTCCCGCGTATAGGGACACCTTTCCGTCCCGTAAAGCTCGTAGTTCGTCGCCATCGCTCCTCCTAACAAATGCGCGGCAGCGGATCGCCCACCAGCATATCCACAATGCGTGTGCCGCCGTACGAGGTCGCCGCCAGCACCGCGCCGGCCGGCTGCTCGCGCACTTCACCGATGATGGCCGCCTCGTGGCCGCCCGGCGAGGCCCGCAAGGCTGCCAGCGCGGCATCCGCCCATGGCGCGGCAACCACCGCCAGAAATTGTCCTTCATTGGCGATGTGTAGCGGCTCCAGGCCGAGCAGCTCGCAGGCCCCTCGCACGCTATCGTGTATCGGAATCCTGTCCTCCGAGAGCCGAATCCCCAAGCCGCAGTCGCGTGCCAGCTCGTTAAGCGAAGTGGCCACTCCGCCCCGCGTCGGATCGCGCATCCAACGAATACCGGGAGCCGCCGCGGCTGCAAGCGCTTCCACCAGCGGCAGCACGGACCGCGTATCCGAGCAGATCTCGGCCTCGAAATCGAGCTCCCCCCGGGCCAGCAGGATAGTAATGCCGTGATCTCCGATCGGGCCCGACAACAGCACCTGGTCGCCGGGACGGACGGATTCGGGCGCCACATGCAAGCCGTCGATCAAGCTGCCGATTCCGCAGCTACTGATATACATCCGGTCGGCCTTGCCATGCTCGACTACTTTGGTATCGCCGCCGGCGATCGCTACGCCCGCCCTCCGCGCCGCCGCCGCCATGGCGCGCACTTCCTGCTCCAGGATCTCGGTCGGCAACCCGGCTTCCAGCACATAGGTCACCATCAGCGTTTGCGCCCTGGCGCCTGAAACGGCCAGATCGTTCACTGTGCCATTGACCGCCAGCTCGCCGATCGAGCCGCCGGGAAAGCGCAAAGGCTTGACCACGAAGCTGTCTGCCGTGATGGCGATGCGCACGCCATTCATTTGCACATGGGCGGCGTCGCCCAGCGGCCCCAAAGACGAATCGCAAAGCAGCGGTGCGAACAATCCTTCGATCAACCTGCGGCTGGCCTTGCCTCCGGCGCCATGCGCCATCTCGATCTGCGTGTCCCGGAAACGGATTTTGGGCGCGGCAGCTTGCATGTTCAGAACTTACGGCGCCGAGGCGACGCTCGGCACCATCGCCGTCTTAAGATGTTCGTAATTATAATACGCGGCGCACGAGCCTTCCGACGAGACCATCAGCGCGCCTACCGGACGCTCCGGCGTACATTCATTGCCGAACAGTTTGCACTGGTGCGGTTTCAAAACACCCTTCAGCACTTCGCCGCACTGCGCGGCTTTCGGATCCGTTACCCGTATGCCGGGAATATGGAAGCGCTGTTCGGCGTCGAATTCCGCGTAGCTGTCGCGAAGCCGCAGCGCCGATTGCGAAATGAAGCCCATGCCGCGCCATTCGAAGTACGGCCGCAACTGGAAGACCTCCGCCATGGCCCTCAGTGCCGCGCGATTGCCTTCCCACGGAACCACGCGCTTGTACTGATTCTCCACCTCGACGCGCCCCTCCTTCAACTGGCGCAGCAACATCATCACCGATTCCAGCATGTCGAGAGGCTCGAAGCCCGAGACCACGATCGGCTTGCGCTCGTTGCGGGCGATCCACTCATAAGGCCGGCAGCCTATGACCGTGGATACGTGGCCCGGCCCGATGAAGGCGTCCAGGCGCATATCCGGCGAATCCAGGATGGCCCGTATGGCCGGAATGATGGTCACATGGTTACAGAATACAGAGAAATTCCGTATTCGCTGGGCGCGCGCGCGCATCAGCGTGAGCGCTGTCGAAGGCGCGGTCGTCTCGAAACCGATGGCGAAGAACATCACGTGCCGGTCGGGATTGGCCTGGGCTATCTTGAGCGCATCGGCGGGGGAATAGACAATGCGCACGTCGGCGCCGCGGGCCTTGTATTCGAGAGGGCTCCCGCGCGTTCCCGGCACCCGCATCATGTCGCCGAAGGCCGTGAAAATCACGTCCGCCTGCTCCGTCATGGACAGTCCGTCGTCGATCCGACCCATGGGCAGCACGCACACCGGACAACCGGGCCCGTGGATCAGCTCGATATTGGGCGGCAGCAGGTCCTTCAAACCGAAGCGATAGATCGCGTGGGTGTGGCCGCCGCAGACTTCCATCATGCGGTAATGCCGCGTCGGGTCGGCGAGACGGCGTATCTCCTGAGCGGTCTTGGCGATCAGTTCAGGCTCGCGGAATTCGTCGACGAATCTCATGGTGTCTCCGCCCAGCGCTCCCCCAGGCCGTATCCTTCGATCTCCCGCATGGCGGCCTCGTCCTCGCCCAGTATGGCGAGCGTTCGCATCTGGTCCGCGGCATCCTGCTCGCTGATCTTGCTCATGGCGAAACCGACGTGAATCAGCACCCAATCGCCAGCCTTGGCGGGATCGTCCTCGAGCAGTCCCACGTCGATCTTGCGGCGGACACCGCCTACCTCGACCAGCGCGAGATTCTCGCGCTCGGCCAGCAGCTCAACAATTCTTCCTGGAATCGCCAGACACATTCGTTTTACTCCGATTTTCGGCGAGCCACAATATCAAACGTGAACTTGAGCTCGTCCTTGAGCTTGAGCGCGCCGCCGGCGACCGACGCCAGCTTGATGCGATAGTCCGTTTGCCGCAGGGTAAACTCACCGTTGGCGCGCAGGGTATCCCCCATAGGGGCCAACTGCGCCGGCAGCGATTGGGGGCGCGTGAAGCCATGCAGAGTCAGGTTACCGTCGATGTTCACGCGCACGGGACCATTGCCCTTTACAGCCGACACCGCCGTGCTCTCGAACACGATCTCAGGGTAGCGGCTGATTTCGAGTACTTCATCTTGCATGCCACGTTCCATCTCGCGGCGATCCTTCTCGCTCATATCGTTCTGCACCGCCAGAGTGGCCGCCAGAATTACCAGCCGCAGGTGCGCCTGTGCAGGGGCCTCCGGGTCCCAGCGCGCGTCGCCAGTAAAGCCGCGTATAGCGACGACGGGGTTGTGGCCGAGCCCGGACAACAGTCCGCTGGCGAAGCCGCGCACCGTGAACCGGCTCACACCTGCGTCGATCAGATAGTCTGGCACTTTACATGTTTCGCAGTTTTAAGTACTTCTCGAAGTCGGGCACTGCCGCTCCCAATAAGCTGAGGCCGCCTACCCCGGCCTGGCCCATGTAACGCCGGACGATCGGATTGGACAGAATCAATCCCGCGCCGAAGATGACCAGCGCAACGCCCCCCATCATGAACAACGTATCTTTTGCATCGTCCACCTGCTGATTTTCCATGGCAAATCGTCTCCTTTCCAAAAGTTCTCCGACAGTTCTCAGGCCGCCGCGCCTGCTTGCAGCTCCTCCGTGATTCTCGAAACCAGTGACTCGACCATCGCTATCGCGCCGCCCACCGCCGCTTCCACCGGAGCGCTCAGGCCCATCGCTCCCTCAATTTCATCTCCCAGCGTGGCGGGCTCGCAGCCCACTACCAGTACCCGCTTTGGACGGCCTCCCAAGGCCCGCGCCATATCCAGCACGCGCATGGGATTCATGCCGTGCGCTTCCACCAGCGCCGCATCGGGATCGCCCTCTGCATCCTCCGACTCCGGTTCCGGCTCGATAACATACAGCGTGCCGGGATCTCCGCCCCGTGCCGCTGCGTCCACCAGAATGGCTGCATCGTAGCCATCGAGCAATGCATACGCCAAGTCCATGCCGCGGATTCCAAAGTCGGCTACGCGAACATTTTCGGGCATCGCCCGCCGCGACATGCGCCAGGCTACTTCCACGCCGAATGCATCATCGCCCAGGAAGATGTTCCCGATGCCGGCCACCAGTATGCGCGGCGTCGTCATGGCGCCGGCTCCACTTCTTCGGGATCGAAGAAAAAACGGTGTCCCGGCTGCCGCAGCAAGCCCATATCCCGGCCAGGATCGTCATCCAGCACAACGGCAAAATGGAACTTGCCTTCGTAATCCTGTTCAATGCATTCGATGGAGGCGATCTTGCCAGCGAGCGCCATGTCCAGCACGTCGCCGCCCTTGCGCGGACGCAGCCGCACGTGATCGCCGGTCCTTAGCTCAACGCCGTCGACGAGCAAATATTCTACCGGGCGCTTGTCTTCAAGTAGCTGCCATTCCCACTCGTTCATTGGCTTTCCTTCGCCGGGCGCAAGCCGCGCAGCGCGCCGTGAAGCTTCATCAACTGCTCCTCGGGAAGCGTCTCGGTTCGGGCCAGGATGCGGCGGGCGTGCTCGCCGGAACTCCGCATCTCGCGTTTCTCTTCTTCCGTAAGGGTCAGAATGCGCAGAGTCAGTATCTCGTCGATCTCGGTTGCGTCGAACAGGTCGCCGGGGCTCTCCGCGGCCACCTCCGGGTAATCGTAAAGAATGATTGGTGAAGAAAGCATTG
>Ga0302324_100000876_pt1 | contig 75843 bp, 76 predicted proteins | sample Palsa_T0_1_FD_201949 | JGI IMG/M metagenome (GOLD analysis project Ga0302324, IMG submission 201949) | Peat permafrost microbial communities from Stordalen Mire near Abisko, Sweden - Palsa_T0_1 | ecosystem: Environmental > Terrestrial > Soil > Palsa > Peat permafrost | place: Sweden: Abisko...
TATAGAAGTGGCGCTCCAGGCGATCCAGGTCCACTTCGACGCCGGCTTTCAGTTCCACCGTCACCGAGTTGCCGAGTTGCCGCGGATTGCTGCCGTTGCCATTGGCGTTAGGCGACCAGTGGATTTCGCGAATTTCGCCGGCGTCATGGAGGATGCCTTCGGTGAACAGGAATCCGGCGGCCAGCTCGAAGTCGTGGCCGGGGGTCCGCATGGTGAGGGAGACGGGCTTTTCGCCGAGGCGGATTTCGAGTGGTTCTTCGACGGCCAGAAGATCCTGAACGGGAGCTGAGGAATCGCCGTCGACCTTTTGGACGGGTACTGTCAGGATGGGCCGGTTCACTCCAGCTTCATGGTAACGCGGCAAGCCGGGGCGCGGGCACGGTGGTGGCGCGGGCTTAGGCCAGGTTCGGGAGTTTGATGATCTTTTTCTGGATGGCGTACTGAACAAGCTGCGCTTTGTTGTGGATGTCCAGCTTGCGCATGAGATTGAATTTGTGCGCTTCCACGGTCTTGACGCTCAAGTTGAGATCGCAGGCGATTTCTTTTACCGAGTTTCCCTCGGCCAGCATCTTGAGGACTTCGCGTTCGCGCGTGGTGAGGGTGGCAAAGCGCGGCAGCCGGTTGGCCGACTTGATGCGCGAGCGGAAATCATCCACCAACTGCGACAACATGCGCGGGCTCAGGTAGCTTCCGCCCCGGCAGATGTCGCGGACCGCTGCGACCAGTTGGGCCGAGGGGCTGTCTTTGAGAACATAGCCGCTGGCGCCCACTTCCATGCCTTCGACAAGGTAATCCTCATCGTCGTACATGGTGAGAAACAAGATTTTGGTTTCGGGCCGATTCTTCTTGATTTGCCGCGTGGCTTCGAAGCTGCTGAGACCGGGCATGCCGATGTCCATCAGCACGACGTCAGGACGGAGTTCGGTGGCCTTCTCGACGGCGTCGCCACCGTTGGACGCTTCGCCTACCACTTCCATATCCGCTTCAGTAGAGATCAGAGTTCGGATGCCCTGGCGGAACAGGGTGTGATCGTCCGCCAACATGATGCGAGTCTTTGCCATAACGTATACCCGAGTTCGAAACTGTCTCGGAACCCTTTCCTAAGCTTGAGCTTTCCGCCTGCGGCTTCCGACGTACCGAGCTACGCTCCGGCCGCCCTGATTCTCCGCGCGGTTCTTCCTCCCGTGGGCCTGGCGATCATTGGCTCGATCGAACTAGACGCCGGTTCCTTTGCGACCGGTAGCCGGATCAGGATCTTGGTACCCCGGCTAGTCTTTTTGCGATCAACCCAACCATTCCTACCGTTCCCATTGCCGGCGTTACTACCGGACTCGCTTCTGGGACGGCTACGAATTTCAAACCTGCCACCAAGCAGGGCCACGCGCTCTCTCATGCCAGAAAGTCCAAATGAGTCCTTCCGAGCCAGCGCCTCCTCGACTTTGAATCCGACTCCGTTATCCTCAACGGCCAGCCTTACCCATCCATCGGCCGAACTGACAGAAATGTTTACGCTGGTGGCCGAGGAGTGTTTCGCGATGTTGTTGAAGCACTCCTGCACCAGCCTATAGACCATGATTTCAGTATGTTGTGGGAGCCGCCCCAAACGGCCGAGCTGTAGCTTGACGCGAATGGGATTGAGGCGGCGGAAGCGGTTCACGAGCTGGCGCAAAGCCGCCCCCAAGCCGAGTTGTTCGAGCACAGCCGGGCTCAAAGCGGCGATCAGGCGGCGCATTTCAAGTATGGTCCGTTCCGTGAGATCGCGGGCCTCTCGCAGCTTGCTGATCCATTCCACGTGTTCGGCGGGAAGCGCTTGTTCCAGAAGCTCGATTTGGAGCCGGATGCACAGCAGCGACTGGCCGGCCTCGTCATGCAACTCACGGCTGATGCGGCGGCGCTCCATCTCCTCGACGTGGAGCATGTGCTCGGCGAGCTGCCGGATCTGCTCCTCGCGGGCCGCCAGGTCTTCCATAAGGCGGGCCTTTTCGGCGGCCATCAAGCAGCGTTCGGCGGCGGCGGCCAGCAACTCCTGCTCGCGCGGCAGCCATTCATAGGATTTCGAAAAGGCGAACTGCATGACGCCCGAGGTGCGTCCCCCGGCGGCCAGCGGAATGGACCAGACGGTTTGGAATTGGTCCTTCCAGGCCGGGTCGAGCAGCAGGCCGGCGGCGGCGTCATCCTTCAGTTCGATCTGCCGGGAATGGGCGAGGGTCCGTAATTTGGCGGGGCCATTTGAGACTACGGCTAACGCGGGGCGCCCCTGACCGCGGGCCTTGGCCTGAGCCCGCAATACCCAAGCGGTGCGTTTATCGTTCAACAGGTAGAGATGGCCGGCGTCGGCGCGGCAGACATGCACCAGCGAATCCAGGAAACGGCGCAGCAGCTCATCCAAATTGCGCGATTCCAGTTCGACGCGGAACAGCTCGTAAAACGCCTGTGTTTCGGCTTCGCGAACCTGGTAGTAGGCATTGTTCAGCGTCAGAATCACGCAGAAATGGAGCTGCTCGCGCACCCATTGCAAGTTGGCATGCTCGTTGGGGAGCAGCTTGCGCAGCAGGGGCGTGAGCAGGCGGTCATATTCCTGCAGCGCCTCCACGATGCTACTGGGCGGAAGGTTCAGTTTGGCCAAGCGGCGGCCGTTATATTCCACCTGTTCAATGAACTTGAGCGGGGGCTGGCCGCTGGCGAGAATGCGGGCGGCGGCGCCGGGCGTGATGGCGGCTAGCGCCACGCGGATTTTCGAGTCGAATTGGCGCGGTCCGAACTTGTCGCGCTTCAGCTTGGCGAGGAACCGCCGGTCGAGCGTTTCGGCGTGCGGCAACAAGAAGGCCGCCAAGCGATGCAGATGAACGCGTAACTGGTCGCTGAGTACGTCAGCGGCGTCGGCCAGTTCCGGCGATATTTCGGTGAGCGGCACCTGATTGTACTATCGGTACCTAGGGGGAAAGCTTTAGCGGTTTTTGCGCAGCGGAGCCGGGCGAACGTGGCCGGTTGTTGGTTCCGGGTGACTGGGGCTCGCCCCAGCGCGCATTGAGTTTCGGGCCGGGCATACGGTATCCTAATAGCTGTACAAGAATGGCAAACACTTATTCAGCGCTGAAGCGCATGCGCCAGACCAAGCGGAAGACGTTAGTGAACCGCCTCCGCAAATCGCGGCTCCGCCACCAGATCCGTTCGGTGCGCCGGCTGCTCGAGCATAAGGACGCCAAGGGCGCCCAGGATGCGCTTCCGGCCACGTTTTCGTTGATCGACCGCTCGGCCCGCTGGGGCATCATCAAGAAGAACACCGCGGCGCGCTACAAGAGCCGGATACAGGCCAGGCTCAAGGCGCTGGCGGCCGCCTAGCTCGTCAGACTCAGCACCAACTCTTCCATCACCACGCGGTCGTCGGGGCGGGTGTCCCTCAGCGCTTTGTCAGCCCAGAACACCTTTTGGATGGCGCGCGCCAGTTTCTCGTTTGGGAATGCACTGACGGTCTGCTGCACCTGCTCGGCGCGATCGCGCCAGATGCGAATCCCCTGCTTGGTGAAATGCGCCTGGATTTGCTGCGAGGTTTTAAGCCCTGCTTCGCGGGCGGCCATGGCCAGCCGGAACTGCGTGGCGAGAAACGTCAAGGCCAACGGCAGGTACTCGCCTTCGCGCAGCAGCGTGTCGAGGCTGTCGAGCGACCGCTTTCGATCGCCGCGTCCTAATGCCCCGACCAGCGCGAAAATGGTGGACGCCTGGGCGTTCGGAACCAGGCGCAGAATATCATCGGCGGTGACCTTGCGCGTGCCGCCAGTGTACAGGCGCAACTTTTCGATCTCGTTGGCGATGCGGCTGGCGTCGGATGCCAGCGATTCCACCAGCAGTCCGATTTCGGAGAGTCCGATCTCGAGGCCGGCTCCCTTGGCGAGATCCTGCGCGAGGCGGCGGGCGGATTCGAGCGTGTAAGGCCGCAGCTCCACCACTTCGGGAATGGCGGCATAAAATTTCTGGACGCGCTCGATTTTGGCGCGGTCCTCACCTTCGAAATCGTAGCGGCTGGCCTCGAACACGAGCACACAGCCGGGCGTATTCGGATACTTGAGATAGGCTGAGAGATCGGCGGCGGCGGCGTTTTCGTCGTCGCTCGCGGCTCGGCCGCGCGGCAGCGCGCTTTCAGCGCCCGAGACCCACACTACGCGGTTGGGCGCGAACAGCGATAGCGAGCGCGCGTCGTCCAAAACCGCCGCGAGGGTGGTTTCTTCCAGATCGTGCCGGCTCAAGCCATTCTCGCGATCCTCTGGCGCGAGCACCTTGTCCACTAACGCCCGGCGGCAGGCGCTCAATTGATATACCTCCGGTCCGAGAAACAGGTACACGGGCGCGGGCGGCGCCTTTTGGAGGCGCTGCAGGAATTGATCGGGACTCAAAAGTTCTCCAGGCCTAGAAATTTTCGAGAATCGAACTGACCACATCGCGCGCCACGTCTTTGCTCAAGCGCTGCAGGCCGGTACTGTTCTCGTCGAAGTATTGGTAGTTGTTGGTGGTGGACAGCTCGTAGCGCTCATGCGCCTCGTAATAAGGCCGCGCGAAGATGACTTTGCCGGTGGCACGCTCCGTCAGGGTTATACTCATGCTTACGATAATGATCAGGCCGCTGGTGCGCCCGGTGACTTGGTTAATCAGCGTCGGATAAGCGATGTATCGCACCACGCTGCCGGTCAACACGGCATCGGCCTGACCTGGATCGCTAACGGGCTTATAGCGGGTGCGGGTAATGAATTCGCGGCTCAGGGCTTCCGGAAGCCAGTCGCTCAGTTTGTACTTCACCGAGCCGTTGGTGAAAGGTTCAACGGCGATGGTGTGGACGTTCTTGGGCACCAGGTCGCCTTTGCCCGCCACATGGTAACCGCAGGAGCCGAGCGCCACAAAAAGGACAATCGCAAAACCCGCTCCCGGCCTATTCCAAATACCCACGTGCGACCTCCCAGGCGTTTTCGGCCGCGATTTGCAGATTGTCCGCCACCACCCAAAACCACCAGGCGCGCGGTTGATTGCGATCCTGCGCGATGCTGCCGACGGTGATGCCGCCTTGTCCAGCCACGCCGACGTTAGTGGGCGGCTCATGGTCCCTGGTGCGAACGTCGATGTTGGCCGATGCGAGGGACTGAAAGACGGCGTCCATTTCGAGGCTCTCTTCAAATTCTATCCAGGCCGAGACGCTGTAGCCGTGGAAGACCGGCGCCTGGATGAGGCGCAGCGAGGGCATGGGAGCACCACTGGCGGCCAGCAGGCTGGCCAGGTGACGGTCGATTTTTTGCTCGATCTCATCGAGTGGGAGCGGCGCTTCGGAGCCGTATTGCGAGAGCATATTAAAGCTGACCTGCGCGTCAAAAATCTCCTTTGGCAGCGGCTTGAAGGACAGCAGCGCGACGGCTTGCTTTTGCAGTTCTTCGATGCCGGCTTGGCCGCGCTCGCTGACAGGTTCAAAAATTTCAACAACGGAACGACGGATGGCCCCGGCTTTCTGAAGGTGGGTCAACAACAGAGCAATTGCGATGGCGGCGGGGTGGGCAATGGTTTGAACAGCGGTTTTAGCATCGAGGCCCGCCTCGAAGCCGGGCGGCTCCACCATGGGCGCGCGCAGACGTGCCTCCGCCAGATCTTCTAAGCCGCCGCTGACATCGATGACCGCGGGAGCGGGCTGAGCGCCGCGAATTTTCTGGTAGGCTTTCTCGCTGGATGCCTTCGATCCGGCCAGGATGACCACGCGCGCAACGCCTAGATCGGCCAATTCAATGGAAGCCATCACCAGCGGCTCATCCATTCCGCTCGTAAGCCCTCTTGTGAGAATGCTGGTAACGCCTTTGGGCGCGTCTTCGACCTCGATAGCCGCGACCAGCTGGAGAGTGGCCGGGGCTTTGCGGGATTCCAGCAACTCGTGGACTTCTTTCCCCAGGAGCGATTCACCGCCGACAATTGCGATGGTGGCCCGTTGACTGCTTCGATGACTGTGCATTAGCTGGGTTGATGCTCCGGTGCCGGCTGTGGCGGCGGGGGATTATGCGGGCGGAAACGACGGCGGATGATGCCCGCGGCGCGAATCACGATGCCGGTGGCGACGTAGACGCTTGCGAGCGCCAGCAGCACCGGCTGCGAGTAGTTCCAGATCATGTAAATGAGCGCCCCAAAGAAAATCACGATGAGCGGCGAGCGCGGGCCTTTGAGGTTGATCTCCTTGAAGCTAGGATAGCGCCAGGTGCTAACCATCAAGAACGAAAGCAGGGCCAGCAGTCCGAGCCACAGTGCCGAGTGGATCCACCATCCCAGCGGTACGCTGTCGGTGGCGTACACGATGGCGGCGACGATGGCCGCGGCGGCGGGAATGGGAAGGCCGACGAAATATTTGCGGTCCGGGCGCCCGGGATTACTGGGAACGGGATTGGTCTGGACATTGAAGCGAGCCAGCCGGGCCGCACCGCAGAGCAGAAAGATAAAGGCGAGGAAGTAGCCCGCGCGATGGTCCGTCAGAAATCCGCCGGGCGTGGCGAACTCAACGCCCCAGGTGAAGGCCAGAACGGCGGGAGCGATGCCGAAGGTGATGACGTCGGCGAGGGAATCCATTTCGCGGCCAAAGGCGCTGACGGTGTTGGTCATGCGGGCGATCCTGCCGTCCAATCCATCCAGCACTACTGCCGCTCCGATGGCCTTGGCGGCCACTTCGAAATGAGGATTGTTACCGAGTTGTCCGCTGGCGCCCAGCAGAGCGCCCTCCACCGAGCGGATAATGGCGATGAATCCGAGGAAAATGTTTCCCGCGGTGAATAGCGTGGGAAGCGCGTAGGCGGCGCGCCGGGGACGCCGCGAGGGCGGGCGGTCGTCGAAGAAGCGTTCCTTGAGTGTGAGCCGCGCCATTATATGAGCCTGCGCCGGGCGAGGATGCTGGAGCCTCCGGCCACGCGTTGGCCCGGTTGCACCTGGATGTCCCACTCGGGTCCTAGGAAGATGTCGACGCGCGAGCCGAATTTGATCAGTCCCACCCGCTCGCCCTTGTCGACGGTGTCACCGGGCTTCTTGTAGCAGACAATGCGGCGCGCGATCAATCCGGCGATCTGCGCGAAGCGGACGCAGATGGGTTGGCCCGCGATGGTGCCCGCGATGGAAAATGTGTTGCGCTCGTTTTGGGAGCTGGCGATTTCGCGGCTTGCGACCAGAAACTGGCCCTTGGTGTATTCGATATTCGTGATCTTGCCGGCGATGGGCGCGCGGTTGACATGAACGTCGAAAATGTTCAGAAAGATGCTGATGCGGGTGCATTCGGCGCCGTCGCCAATTATTCCAACGACTTTGCCGTCGGCCGGCGAGACAGCGACGGGTCCGTCGGGGATGGTTCGATCGGGATCGCGGAAGAAATAGAGACAGAACAGCGCGAGCAGGAACAGCGGCGCGGCAAATGCTGGATGGATCAAGTACCAGAGCAGGGCTCCGCCGGCGGAGAACGCCAGGGCGTAGTAGATGCCGTCGATGACCATCGCTGTCTCTATTGTAGCGGTGCCCTCTGCCTAGGGGCTTCCATTCGGGTTTCAGATAGGTTAAGAAGAAATGGTGACAGAGGTGCTCCAAGTGGTCAGCCGGGCGTCGAAGCGATCTTCGGCGCGTGTTCACGAGGAGATGAGAGCGGGCGTGTACGGACTCGCGACCATTGCATGGCTCGCTCCCTGGATCGGAATGTTTGGCACCATATTGGGCATTGTAAATTCGTTCCCGGGCATTGCCGGCCAACGGAGATCCGTAATAGCGCACATCTTCGAGCGGCTGTCGGAATCGCTCTGGCCTACGGCGTTCGGCCTTGCAGTCGGTTTGGTTTCGCTATGGTTCTACCTTTACCTGACTGGCAGACTGCGAAGCATCGATCTTGAGATGGAGAATGCATCTCTTGAATTGTTGAACCAACTGAGCCGTATCCCCAGTCGAAGGACAATGAAGCCATGAGTGGAATCCAGTTTGTCACCGACGAGAAGGGCCGTAAGGTGGCGGTCCTTATCGACCTCAAGAAGCATCGGGATCTCTGGGAAGATATTGAGGATGTTCTTGTCTCCCGGTGGAGGCGGCACGAAAGGCGAATTCCACTGGAAAAGATGAAGGCGGGCTTCATTAAGAGCGGTAGGCTGACGCGAAGAGCGGTAGGCTGACGCGATCAGCCTGAAGATGTCGAACTGCTCGACTTTGCGGGCGGCCAGGAACTGCCCACGGCGTCCTGCACTTCATCGAACATCTCGAACAACGTGCTCAGTTGGGTCATCAGAAGCAGTTCCAGGGCGCGCTTGCTGGGGTTCAACAGCTTCAGGGTGCCACCTTGCCTGGTAAGCGAAGTATAGCCACCGACCATCGCGCCAAGGCCAGCGGAATCGACATGAGAGACGTTCCTCAGATCGAGAACCACTTTCGAACGGCCCGCTGCGCCGAGCGCCTTAATCCTTTCAAAAAGACCATCGGATTCGCGAAACGTGAGTTGCCCGCCGGGCGCCAGGATCACGACGTCATCGCGAATGCTCTCTTCGATGGCCAAGCTCATACGGCGAAGATGACTTAACCGATTGTATACCGAAACGCCGCGGCCAAATGCGCTATGATATGAGACCAAATGTTGCGAATCGTCGGAGCGGTTTTGGCCGGATATGTGGCCATCGGCGTCCTGGTGGTCCTCACCGACCAGATCTTGGGCGCCGCTATTCCGGGCTTCCGGACCATGGCCACGCCGCCGCCGTATTATTTCGTGATTGTGACGTTCACGGACACGCTCTACACGATCGCCGGCGGATATTTGTGCGCCGCATGCGCACGGGCCTCTGCTCGCACAGCCACGCTGGGGCTGATCATCTTCGGTGAAATCGTCGGTGTCGTCACAACCGTCCTAGGCTGGCGCATTCAGCCGCATTGGTTCGCGTTCGCGCTCCTGCTGCTCTATCCGTTCGCGGTCTGGATCGGATACCGGCTGCGAGCGCGCGGCGCCGGGCAAATCATAATCAGCGACGTTGCCTAGGCCCCGGCCGCATCTTGGGCCGGCAGCTTGAGATCGAGACCGAAGTCCTTCTTGACGCGTTTCCGGAAGCCTTCCGCGTCCAGCGCATTGAAATCGATCCATTGCTCATCGGTCATGGCGGCTCTCCAACCCAGAAATGGTTCAGCGTCCGGTCCGCAGGGATGGCGTAGCTTCCAGGTACCGCTTTCGATGACCTCTCTGATCGCCAACGCGATGATGGCCGGCTTCGCATGCTGCTCGAGGACGGCCTGAAACAACGCCGCGAAGTTCCTTCCTTGAGGGTAAAGCGACGGAGGCGCGTCGCTGATGGCGTGCGCCATCGGCGTCTCGATGATGCCCGGTTCCACGATGGCAACCCGCACGCCAAATGGTTTCATCTCCCCCGCCAGCGCTTCGCTCAAGGACTCCAGCGCGAACTTCGACGCCGTATAAGACGCTAGCGGCGAACACGCGATTTTTCCGGCCACCGATGTTACATTGACGATGCAGCCGCCCCCGCGCTCTCGCATCCCCGGCACTACCTGGCGAATGCACCGCAATGCTCCGAAGTAGTTGGTCTCCATAGTGGCCCGAAATTCCTCCATGGGAAGTTCTTCCACCGAGCCGTGGCGCTCGATTCCGGCGTTGTTGACCAGAACGTCGATTTGCTCGCCCTGCCCATGGATCGCGGCGAAGCAATCCTCAACGGAGCGATCGGAATCGACATCCATGGTGAGAATGGAAATCGGCAGTCCTTCCTTGGACGCTCGTTCACCAAGCTCGGGCGCTCGGGCGGGATTGCGCATGGTGGCATAGACCTTGTGGCCTGCGCGGCCGAGTTCCAACGCGGTCGCCAGTCCGATTCCAGAACTGGTTCCTGTGATCAGTACCTTTGCCATACGTGCCCTCCGTACCGAACGACTACGATATCATGTCATCATTTGAAACGCCTGTCATAGGCGTGCGTCCAAGGAGGGACCACTCATGCCATGCCTTTTCCTGATCGTGATCCTGGCGTTCCCGCGCGTGGCTTTGGCGCTCTTGTTCCTGTTCACCCATTATCTGGACCGCGCCTTCCACAGCATCCTCCTTCTCATCCTGGGCTTCATATTCTTGCCGTTCACGACGCTGGTATTTGCCTGGATGGTCAATAGCGGCCTGCCGATAGCAGGGGTCAACCTGCTATGGCTCTTGATCGCCGTCGTAGCGGACCTGGGAACAGCCGGCCATGGATACAGCCGTCGACGGGCATAGTTTGTACCGCCCCCTTGACAGCCAGCATGGCGTGCTATACTGGCCAAGTCAGACATAACCTTACTAGCTGCTAAGTTATTGATTTTAAAACACTAACCGCGTAGATTTTACCAACTCTTTCTTTTTCAGAGATTTTCAAACCAAGCGCCTTCTGCTTGGAGCCAAGCACTGGGAGGAATTACCGAATGAAGAATGCTCTCGTGGTTGCCGGACTATTAGCAGCGCCCTTTGCAACCAGCGTTCAGCAGTATCATGCGCAGCCGACGGTGGATCAGAACGATCCGCGGCTGTCCCAGCTGAAGAAGTTCTTTGCGGACCGCGATTGTCCGCTGAAAGACTCTGCCAGGGATTTTCTGGTGGCTGCCGACCAAAACGAGTTGGATTGGCGTTTGTTGCCCAGCATCTCGATGATCGAATCCAGCGGGGGCAAGGACTACAGGAACAATAACGTTTTCGGCTGGGCTTCCTGCAAGGAGCGTTTTCCGTCGGTGCGCGCAGGAATCCATTACGTAGCGGCTCAGCTTGGAAAATCAAGCCGGTACAAGGACAAAGACACCGACCGCAAGCTGCGGATTTACAACCCCTTGCCAGAGTACTCCCAGCGCGTGAAGGCCGTGATGCGGGCCATCGGTTCCTGCTCCCAACCGCAAGTGTTAACAGCGGATTGAGTCGATCTTAAATTCCTTGCATCGAATGAACGCCCCAGTAAATTCCAGCGAAGACAATCACGGCGATGGCGATCATCAAGACCCAGCGGAGCACCCGTTCGGTATTGGACGTGGATTTGTGCGCGTCCAACTTGATTTGCTCGTCGAGGCTTTCGAACATAGATAACCTCCTAAATAAGTCCGGTATGTATACGAGCCAGCCTCAGTATATTCCTGATACGCGCGAAATGACAGGCCGTTAGTTGCTTTGTTTTGAACGAATGCCGCTTGCTGACGCGCGCGGTTCAGATAGACATGCGTTCCAGCTTACGGTAGAGCGTTTTGCGCTCGATCCCCAGAATCTTGGCCGCGCGGCTCTTGTTGCCGCCGGTGGCTGCCAGGACGCGCCGGATCTGGTCGGCTTCAGTATCGGCCAGGCTCTCGCTCGCGGTATCGCGCGGCTCGGTAAGCTCGATGGCTTCCCGCACCGCGGCGTCGTCGATGCGGCCTTGCGGAGTCACGATGACCAGCCGCTCGATCATGTGCTGCAATTGGCGGACATTCCCCGGCCAACTATAATTTTCGAGCGCGCGCAGCGCCGACTCGGTGATTTTCGCTTGTTGGCCGTAACGCTCGTTGTATTTCTTCAGAAAATAGTGCGCCAGCAGCGGCACATCGCCGCGGCGCTCCACCAAGGGCGGCAGGATAATGCGCACCACATTCAGGCGATACCACAGGTCCTCGCGAAACTTGCCCTGGTCCACCATCTTTTGCAGATCGCGATTGGTGGCCGCAACCACGCGCACATCCACTTTTCTCCCGCGCGGCGAACCCAGCGGCCGGATCTCTTTTTCTTGCAGGAAGCGCAGCAGATTCAGTTGAAAGCCCAGCTCCAAATCGCCTATCTCGTCCAGGAAGACCGTGCCATTATTGGCCGCCTCAAAAACGCCCATGCGATCGCGGTCGGCGCCGGTGTAGGCGCCCTTCAACGCGCCGAACAATTCACTTTCGAGCAGCGACGGCGCGATGGATCCGCAGTCCACCGGAACGAAAGGCTGATGCGAGCGCGTGCTGTTGTTGTGAACCATGCGCGCAATCATTTCCTTGCCGGTTCCGGTTTCGCCCTCCAGTAGCACCGTGGCGTTGGTGGGCGCCACCAGCGAGACGGTCTTATAAATATCCACCATCTTGGGCGAACTGCCGATCATTTCGCTTTCCGGAAGGTCTTCGATTTCAGAATCCTTGTCGTCCTGGTGCTGCCCGACCGAAGCCTCGGCGCGCTTGACAGTGTCCAGCATGCGGTCCAGCTCGAACGGTTTGGCGATGTAGTCGAAGGCGCCGCCCTGCGTGGCTTTCATCACCGTTTCGATGGTCCCGCGAGCGGTCATCAGAATCACCGCGCAGTTGGGGTTGTTTCTGCGCGCCCGTTCGAGCACGTCCAGGCCGGTGCGCTCATCGATGTAAATATCCGAAATGACAATTGGATAGGAATCGGCGCCCAGACGTTCCAGGGCTTCGCGGGTGGAAGCAACTGCGTCCACGCTATAGCCTTCCAATTCGAGAAAAGTCCGGATCGTATTTCGAACGGAATTGTCGTCTTCAACCACCAGCAGTCGCTGCACTTTTACGCCACCTTGTTTATATCTATTAGACTAGCAGGCTGGGTACCGGCTCCCTGAAGGTCGCGGCTCGGTAACGCCCTGTGACGCACGGTCGCGCGCGGGGAACACCACGGTAAAACAGGAACCCTGGCCGGGTTGGCTGGTCACTTCCATCTTGCCGCCGTGGTGATGCACGATCTGTTCCACGATCGAGAGTCCAATGCCGGTGCCCGCTTCGCCCGAGGCTTCGGCGCGCTTGGTCCGGTAGAACTTCTGGAAGATCTGGCGCAGCTCCTTGGCGTCCATTCCGATGCCCTGGTCTTGGACCGAAAGGCGTAGCTGAGGACCTTCGCTGCGGCACCCAACCGTGATCTGGGTATCGGCGGGCGAGTATTTCACGGCGTTCGTGAGCAGATTGTAGACGGCGTACTCCATCAGCTCGCGATCGCCCTCCAGGTTCCCATCAAGCTCTCGTGTAAGGATACGGATGTTCTTGCGCTCCGCGAGCGGCCGCGCCCGGGCGACGCAGGTTTCCACGATCTCGCGAACTTCGAATGCTTCGCGTTTCAGCTCCATCTGACCATCGGAGAGCCGTTCGACATCCAGGAAGGTTTGGATCATGCGCGCCAGCCGCTTGGACTCCACGTTGATCATCTCGGCGATCTGCTTGTTCTTCTCTTCGCTCAGCTTGTAGCGGCCCATCAGCTCGCTCGATCCCTGGATGGCCGTCAGCGGCGTGCGCATTTCATGAGTGACGAAGTGGATGGCCTGCTGGTAGCGATGGCGTTCGGTTTCAGACGCCCGCAACGCCCGGCGCGCGACAAAGTGCTGATAGCTGGCCGCAGCGATGGCCGTGAGCCAAGCCGAAGCCAGCGGCGCGAAGAAGGGGAACACGAGCCCCGCGCGGAACAGCAGAAACGGCGTGACGTGAGCGCCGAGCAGCATGACGCCCGCCGCCGTGTAGGCCAGCCAACCGGATAGGAACGCGAAGATCAGGCCGGCGAGAACGCCAGCAGCGATGCACAAGCCGAGGACCGACAGATTCGAAGCGTCCGTGAGGAAGGTTCCGCGCTCCAAGGTTTCAAAGAGCTGCGCGTGAACCTCGACGCCGGGGATGCGGCCCCGGCCGTAGGGTGTCGCTACGCGGTCGTAGGTGGCCGATATGGAAGTAACGCCGATGAACACCACCTGTCCGTTCAATCGGGCGGCCAATTCCGGATGGTCTACCAGATCCTTGAGGGAAACGCTGGGAATCGGCTCGCGCGTATAGAGGACGCGCAGAGGGCGGCCGACGCTTCCGGCTCGTGGCGACGGAATCAATTCGTCTCCAACCTGCAGGTCGGTGGGCGACTCCAGAATCCGGGCGCCTCGGGCTAATCGAAACGCCTCTAGCGCCAGCGACCAGTGGCGCTCTCCTGCGGTCCGTTCTTCTAGAGGAATCTCGCGCGTGACGCCGTCGCTCGATAACTCGTCGGCGCCGTCGTGACCCACCGCCGCGGCATGCTGCCGGAAAATGGGCAGGGGGTCCTCCCACTGGCTGTTGTCCAAATGCGCCGCCAGAACAAGGTTATTGACGCCCTGCATGGCGCGGTCCAGGCGCTGGTCTTCGGCCGGATCTTTCCAGGGGTCGGACAGAACGACGTCCAGCGCCACGGCCTCCGGATGCGCGCGCTTTACCAGATCGAACGCCGTGGTCCACATGCTGCGATAGCCGCCCACGCCGCCCATCGCGTTGAAGGTAGCATCGTCAATCGCGAGAATCACGCAATGCGGAGTCACCGCCGCGGGCGGATTTAGGCGAAACATCCAGTCGTAGCCATAGTCGTCGATCTGGGCGGCCAGCGCGGTCCATCCGGCGAGAATCGCCAGCGCCAGGGTCGCGCTCAGGATTGTAACGTAGCCGAGCGTGACCTTATTTGGAGACGGCTTCTGGATCAAATGTCAATTTATCAAAAGTGATGAGTGAACAGCGCAATGATAAGAATGATCGGAATCGGTACGCCTATGAAATAAAGCAAAATCGATCGCATGCTGAGCCTCCTGATTCTATTGCAGACTAAACGGCCTTTACGTGATCGCGTTGTCTTCCGCCGATTGTGGCGGCATAGCTCGCGCTAAAGGCGCCCATCATCAGCGCAAGGAACAGCCACAGCAGTAAATGTGCCGCCACTTTGCGCGCCGTATCCGCGGTTTGGCGGGCATCGGCGACCACGTCCGAGACCCGTTTTTGGGCTTCAAGCAGACTGATGCCGGTCTTGGCGGCGGTAAGCCGGGCTAAGTAATTTTGATCTTCGGTGGGCATCTGATCCTGCCGGAGAGCATTGGCGAGAATCCGTCCAGCTTCCGCCTGGAGCGCAACATCCTTGTTGTCCGAGCCAATGTGATCGGAGCGGAACAGCGTATCGACGAAGTACCCGTTGGGATCCGTTGCGCTGGCCGCCGTCACGCCTACCATGGTGGCGGCCGCGGACGCCAGAAAGGTCACGCTGATCACCAGCGCTACGGCCCATGCCAGAAAACCATTCGCGGTGTCGCGAAAATAGACTTCGTCCGTGTGTATCAGCGCCCATTTTGTGCGCAGCCGTCCAGTGAGATATCCGCCCAGTGCGGAAGCGACGATTTCGATGAAGATCAACCAAACGATGGCTGCGGCGCCTACGGACGACGCTGATGCTCCAACGCTCGACCAGGGCGAGACAGCGGACAAGCCTAAACCGGCGCCCAAAGCGAGAAGGATCAAATAGAACGCGGCAGCCACGAAGGCTCCGCCAATCACCGCGCCCCAGGACACGCCCGACGAGCGCGCCTCCTTGGGGTAGCTTACCTCGTTAAAGTAGCTGGTATCCGAAGAAATTACGTTACTTTCCATCGATTCATGCCTCTTTTCGATTTCAGAGCAAATTAGGAGCCATTCCGGATCGTATTCCGACGACACGTTCGGCGTCATATCCAGGCGGTTAAAGTATCCTCCGCCGTCGGTCGATCTGTCGAAAGTAGTACTCACGTGACCGAAGACGCCACAACATTCCGTTCCAAGGAAAAGGTCTTATGTGACCTCTCTAAGGCGCTGCAATTCTCTCCGGAATCGCTGGAGGCCAATCGCAAAGGACGGCTTTCCAAGGAGCAGTTCAAGAAGCTCGCCGGCGGCTGCTTCCAGCCCGTATTCCTGATGCTGCTTTTTGCCGTGGCGCCATTCCTGGCGTGGACCCACATCACGTCCACCCGGCAGCAGATTTCTGTTCAGGTGGCGTTGCCGGTGTTGATCCACAACATCACTCACGTGAGCGATCTGTTCGAGGCTGAGGGAAAAATGGGCGGCGTGATCATGCTGGGGTCGATCCTAATTTCTCTGGCCGTCGCCGTCGTCCTGGCTTTTCGCGTTTCGCTGGCGCTGTGCGCTGATGTCGTGGACCGCAAGGTGACCATGCAGGAAGGCCGGGTGATCGCTCGGGAAGAGACCATCAATCGTCCCAACGGGCGCGATCCCATCGAGAAGTACTTCTTCTGTTTGCGGCACCTTACCATGCCCGTTAATCTGGCGGCGTATCGGGCCATTGAACCCGGGTCCATTTACCTGGTTTACCTGCTGCCTCGGAGCGAACTGCTGATCGCGATCGAACCGAAGATGGAGGACACACCGGAGATGCTGGCGGCGCAGGCTGCATCCTCGGCGTTTTCGAGAGGCGAGAGTTCGTCCACGCGGGTTGACAACGAGGCGAAGTCGACTGCTGCTCAACCGACGAGTTTGTCGTAGCCGGCGTGGCTTCCGATCCAGAAGCAGAAGCGCCGTCGCGTCCCCACCGTATCCTTGCGCTAAACTGAGGTGGAGATGCCACAAAAGACGGAAGGCAAGGAAGCTGGCGGTGAGCACGTCTGGCTTCCCACTGGCGTTCTGCTTCGGCCGCCGGTTACTGCCGAAGACCTGAAGGCCGATACCGAGTATGACCCTGAAGGCGCGGACGAATTTGTGGCGCTCATCCGATCGCTTCGGCGGGAAGGGCTTCGGCCAATCGCTTTCTAATGACCGCTGCAACGCCCGTCGTTGTAGACACTGACGTCATATCGTTTCTGTTTAAGAGCCATTCCTTAGCCTCGGCGTATCAGGTTCTTCTCGTGGGCCGGCCCCTGGCCGTGTCCCTGATAAGCCTGGCTGAAATTGAGTATGGGATGGAGGTCAAGAACTGGGGGAGCGCCCGACGGGATCTGATGCATCGCTTCCTCGCCCGTTTCCCTGATCATGACACAGCGGCGCTGTGGGCCAAGATCAAGAGCAGCTGCGAGAAGAAGGGCCGCCCAATTACATTCGCGGATGCCTGGATAGCGGCATCAGCCGTGCAGCTCAACATACCCCTTGTGACCCATAACGTCGGCGACTACGTTGCAGTTAAGAGTCTGACGGTTCTGACCGCCGCGCCCGTCTCTTAAGCACGCCCTAGGGTAAACGACGCGTGCGCCCACCAACGACCAAGAACCAATAACCAGCCCCCAGCCCGCCGCCTGCTAAAATAGGATCTCCCCCGCGACAATGCTCAAACGCATCACCGTGCACGGCGCCCGCCAGCACAACCTCAAAAACATCGACGTCGAGATCCCCCGCAACACCTTCACCGTCATCACCGGCCTCAGCGGCTCCGGCAAATCCTCCCTCGCTTTCGACACCATTTATGCCGAAGGCCAGCGCCGCTACGTGGAAACTCTCTCGCCCTACGCGCGCCAGTTTCTGGATCAAATGGAGCGGCCGGAAGTGGACTCCATCGACGGTCTCAGCCCCGCCATCTCCATCGAGCAGAAAACCACCAACCGGAGCCCGCGCTCCACGGTCGGCACCATCACCGAGATTTACGACTACTTGCGCGTGCTCTACTCCTCCATCGGCGTACCGCATTGCCCCACCTGCGGCATCGAAATCTCGCGCCAGAGCACCGAGCAGATCCTGCAGCAAATCCTCGCGCTGCCCGAAGGCGAGCGCATCATGATCCTGGCCCCCATCGTGCGCGGCCGCAAGGGCGAGTATAAGAAGGATCTCGAAAAGCTCTCGCGCCAGGGTTTCGTCCGCGCCCGCGTGGATGGAGTCCTGCGCTCGCTCGACGAAGATATTCCGCTCGACAAGCGCAAGAATCACACTATCGAGATCGTGGTCGATCGTCTTCCGCTCAAGCCGGGCTCGGAAAAACGCATCGAAGCCTCCATCGAGACCGCCGCGAAGCTGGCCAACGGATTAGTCACCGTTTCCGTAGTCAACGGCGACGAGAAGCTGTATTCGCAAAAGCTGGCTTGTCCCAATTGCGGCGCCAGCATCCCGCAGCTCGAGCCGCGATCGTTCTCGTTCAACAGCCCGTTCGGCGCGTGCGAAACTTGCCACGGACTCGGCAGCACCTGGAGCTTCGATCCGGCGAAAGTGATCGTGGATTCTTCCAAGCCTTTATTGGATGGTGGACTCGGCCCCGGCGCCAGCGCCTCCTACATGCAGCAACAGCTTACCGACGGCGCGGCGCGCTTGCGCATCAAAATCAACAAGCCGTTCGAGGAGCTGCCCAAGAAGTCGCAAGCGCTGCTGCTCGAAGGGGGCAACGGATTCGACGGCATCATCAAGATTCTGACCGATACCTACGAAGAGGCCGGCCCCGGTTATCGCGAGTGGCTGATGGACTACATGTCGCCCGCGCTTTGTCCCGATTGCCATGGACGACGGCTGCGGCCCAGCGGTCTCGCGGTGCGCGTGAAGGGCGCAGGCATCGGCGAGCTGACCGAAATGTCCATCGATCGCGCGCTGGCCGTCGTCAAGCTGTGGAAGCTCAATGAACGCGAGCAGCAGATTGCCGCGCGCGTCATCGAAGAGATCCGAAATCGCCTGGAATTTCTCACCGCAGTGGGTCTCAACTATTTGAGTCTCGCGCGATCCGCCGCCACGCTCTCGGGCGGAGAAGCCCAGCGCATCCGCCTGGCTACGCAAATCGGCTCGAAACTTCGCGGTGTGTTGTATGTGCTGGATGAACCATCCATCGGGCTGCACCCACGCGATAATGACCGCCTGCTCAATACACTGACGCGACTGCGCGACCTCGGCAACACGGTGCTGGTAGTCGAGCACGATGCCGAAACCATCGAGCGCGCCGATTACGTCATCGACCTCGGCCCTGGCGCCGGGCGTCTGGGCGGGCAGTTAGTAGCCGCGGGGACTCCGCGCGAGATCCAAAGAAATCCCGCTTCGCTGACCGGCCAATATCTTTCCGGCGCTGTCCGCATTGAACCACCCCCCGGACGCCGCCACGGCAGCGGCAAGAAACTGATTGTGCATGGAGCGCGCGAACACAATCTCAAAGATGTCACGGTCGAATTTCCGCTCGGCTGCCTGGTCGTCATCACCGGGGTTTCCGGCAGCGGTAAGTCCACGCTCATTAACGACATTCTCTATCGTTCCCTGGCCAAGGAGCTGTACGGCTCGCACGACGCTCCCGGCGAGCATGGCTCCATCGAAGGACTGGAACACATCGACAAGGTGGTCGAGATCGATCAGTCGCCCATCGGCCGCACGCCTCGCTCCAACCCGGCGACCTACACCGGCCTGTTCACTCCCATCCGCGAGTTGTATGCGATGCTTCCCGAATCGCGCGAGCGAGGCTACAAAGCGGGCCGCTTCAGCTTCAATGTCAAGGGCGGACGCTGCGAAGCCTGCCAGGGCGACGGGCTCAAGCGCATCGAAATGAATTTTTTGCCCGACGTGTACGTCACCTGCGACGTCTGCCGCGGACGCCGCTACAACAGTGAAACGCTGCAAGTGAAGTATAAGGGTTTGTCCGTCGCCGACCTGCTGGAATCCACGGTCGAGGACGCGGTCCCGATTCTCGAAAACATTCCGCAAATCAACGCCAAGCTACGCACGCTGCACGATGTCGGACTCGGCTACATTCATCTCGGCCAATCCTCCACCACGCTCTCGGGCGGCGAAGCCCAGCGCATCAAACTTGCGCGCGAGTTAAGCAAGCGGCAAACCGGCCGCACGCTTTACATCCTGGACGAACCCACCACCGGCCTGCATTTCGAGGACGTCAAGCGGCTGCTCGATGTACTCCAGCGGCTGGTCGATCTGGGCAATACTGTCATTGTGATCGAACATCAGCTGGATGTGATCAAATCGGCCGACTGGATTATCGACATGGGGCCGGAAGGCGGCGAGCGCGGCGGCAACGTGGTGGCTTCCGGAACGCCCGAGCAGATTCTGCGATTCAAGAAAAGCTACACCGCGCAGGCGCTCGAAAAGGTGCTCCGTACGGGCAAAGTCGCATGAGCCGGTACACTCATGAGCCACTGAGCTTCGAAGGCCTCAAGACCGTTCCCATCCACGCGCGCGGCGGCAAGGTTCGCATCGAACACTTTGGAAAAACCTACACGGGCGGCGGCGTCGCTGCCTGGCTGGATTCGCTGCCACGTATTCTCGCGGCCGATTCGCTGCGCTCTGTCATCGACGCATTGGCCAACGCCCGTGCTCGTAACAAGATGATCATCTGGGGACTCGGCGGCCACGTCATCAAGTGCGGCCTCGCGCCGATTGTGATCGATTTCATGCGCCGCGGCTATGCCACCGCTTTCGCCTTGAACGGCGCTGCCGCGATTCACGATTTCGAGATCGCTATCGCCGGCCAAACCAGCGAAGATGTGGAAGCCGTGCTCCCCGATGGAAGCTTTGGCGCAGCCGAGGAGACCGGCCGGGAGTTTAATGCCGCTCTCAAATGCGATCAGGGCTTCGGCGAGTCGCTCGGCCATCATCTCGAAACCATCGCCGACCCGCGCTTCGCCGCCTCCAGCTTGCTGTGCGAGGCCTACCGCAACTCGACGCCCGTCACCGTCCACGTCGCCATCGGAACCGATACGCCCCATACGCATCCCAGCGCAAACGGTGAAGCTCTAGGCCGCGCCACGCACCATGACTTCCGGCTGCTCTGCTCGCTCGTCAAAGAGATCAACGACGGCGGCGTCTATCTCAACGTGGGCTCGGCCGTTGTATTGCCGGAGGTTTTCTTGAAAGCCGTCTCGGTAGTCCGCAACGTCGGCCATCCGCTCGCGAATTTCACTACCGTCAATTTCGATTTCCTGCAGCATTACCGGCCAAAGCTCAATGTCGTTGAACGCCCGCACGCCGGCTCGGGCGGCCACGGCTACTCCATCACGGGCCATCACGAAATCATGATTCCGCTGCTCGCCGCAGCGCTCTTCGAGCGCATATGAACAACGAGGTGACGGTTATCGGCGCTGGACGCATGGGTTCCGCTCTTGCGACCGCCCTGTTCCATAAGGGAGTTGCCACGACGGTGTGGAACCGGACCAGCGCGAAAACGGAGGTCTTGTCAAGGCTCGGTCTCAACGTAGGCCATAGCGTCGAGGAATCGGTTCGAGAAGCGGATATCGTTGTTGTTAGCCTCAACGATTACCGTTCAACGCGGCAGCTGTTGCGACAACCTGACGTTGAAACCGCCCTCCGCGGCAAGACCGTCGTGCAATTGAGCAGCGGCACGCCCAAAGAAGCCAGGGAAATGGACGCCTGGGCCCACCGATGCGGAATAGCGTATCTTGACGGCGCCATTCTGGGCAGTCCCGCATGGATCGGGACACCGGCCTGCACGATCTTCTATTCCGGGCCGGCGGAAGTCTTCAACAGCGCGAAGCCTGTTCTAATGGCCTTTGGCGACAGGACGGTGTTCGTAGGGAATGAAATCGGTCATGCCTCGGCATTCGATGTCGCTGTCCTCACCTTCGGCGTAAGTGCGATGTTGGGCTTTCTCCAAGGTCAGGTTGTTTGGGAGAGTGAAAATCTGCCCGCTGGAGGATTTCTGGAGACGATCAAGGGGATGATGCCAACCATGGAAGCAGTCTTCACCGATATGTCGCGGAGAGTTTCGTCAAAAAATTACAGCGGCGATCAAGCTTCGCTCGAAGCGTATGCTGTGGTCACCAGGCAGCTTGTAAGCTGGTGCGAAGATCGAGGTTCGGACCACACTATTCCCGATGCGTACGTTAACCTCATGGAGCGGGCGATGCAGGCGGGCAAAAGTCAGGCAGATTTCGCATGCCTGTTTGAGATCCTGTCCGACGCCACGAGCAAGCCAATCTGATATTTCGGTATGATTCCCCAGCCCGAGCCCGCGTCCCCCACACCCCACCGCCCACAACCCTTTTGGGGTTATCCGGACCTCCTCTTCTTCATCGGCCTCTGTATTCCGTGCCTCTTGATCGCCGGACTGCTGGTGCGCGCCGCCAAAATCTTCGCGCCCATGCCGACCCCCATTCAATTGCTGGCAGTCCAGAGCGTGTGGTATTTCCTCGCGTTCGGAGCGGTCGCCGCGCTGTTTCGAATCCGCTATGACCAGCCTTTCTGGCAGTCTCTCGGTTGGCTGCCGATTTCTTTCAGCACCGCCGCGGGCGCTATTCTGGCCGGCCCACTGCTGATGATCGCCATCGGCTTGTTGGGCGCTGCTCTGCGGCCGCCCGAAATCGAGCTCCCGTTCGAACAGATGCTCGGCTCTCCAGTCACAACTGTTTTGCTCGGAGCCCTGGTGGTCATTCTCGGCCCGGTGGCCGAGGAACTCGCTTTCCGCGGATTCTTAATGCCGTTGCTCATGCGTAGCGTCGGAGCGGTGAGCGGCATTGTGCTCACGGGCGTCATCTTCGGAACCGCCCATGGCTATGAATATCGATGGTCCTGGCAGTACATGGTGCTCATCTCGCTGGTCGGCTGCGTTTTCGCCTGGGCCAAGTACAAAACTCGATCCACAATCACCTGCGCGCTGATGCATTCCACTTTCAATCTCGCTCAATTCGCCGCGCTGCTTTGGCGCAGCCGCACTTTATGATCGAAACGATACAGTGGACCGATGCCGGTGTCGTAATGATCGATCAAACGCGCCTTCCGCGCGAAGAGGTTTACGTCACTTGCACCGATCACCAGCAAGTCGCCGAAGCAATTCGATCTATGGTGATCCGGGGCGCGCCTGCCATCGGGGTCGCGGCCGCCATGGGAATTGCGCTGGGTATGCGGCACGCCAAATCCAGCGCCGAGTTCGACGGCATCTGCGAAACCCTTCGCAGCACGCGCCCCACTGCCGTCAATCTGTTTTGGGCCATCGAACGCATGCGCCGCGTGTTCGCTGAATCCGGCACGCTCAGATTTGGGGAGCTGCGCGAACGGCTGATCGCCGAGGCCGTCCAGATTCGCCTGGAAGACATCGCCATCAACCAGTGCATCGGAAAGAATGGCGCGCCCCTAATTCCCGACGGCAAGACGGTGCTCACGCACTGCAACGCGGGAGCGCTGGCCACCGCCGGTTATGGCACCGCTCTGGGCGTGATTCGAGCGGCCGTCGCCGCGGGCAAAAAGATCGACGTTTTCGCGGATGAGACCCGCCCATTTCTACAAGGCGCGCGGCTCACCGTTTGGGAGCTGCAACACGACCACATTCCCGCCACGCTGATCACCGACAACATGGCCGGCCATTTTCTACACTCCGGCCGCATTGGCTGCGTCGTGGTGGGGGCCGACCGAATTGCTTCTAACGGCGATGTCGCCAATAAGATCGGCACTTACTCGGTCGCCGTGCTCGCCAGGGAAAATGATGTGCCGTTTTACGTGGCGGCGCCCATCTCCACGCTCGACCTCAGCCTGGTGTCGGGCGATGAGATTCCTATCGAGCAGCGCGCGGCCGCTGAAGTGACGCACGTTCACGGCGTGCCCGTCGCGCCGGAGGGAACCGAGGTCGCCAATCCGGCCTTCGATGTCACGCCGAACCGGTACGTCACGGCCATTATTACGGAACGCGGCGTGGCGCGCGCGCCTTATACGGAATCCCTCCGAAAGCTGGTAAGTTAAGCTTATGATCCGCTCAGCGCTTGGCCTTCTGGTAGCGTCCGGGCTAGCCTTGGCCGCCTCCGGCGATTTATCCAACCGTCGCGCGCCCGGCTTCGCGTTGCCTGATCCCGCCTACCATCATTACTACGATCTGCAGGATTTCGCCGGCAAAGTGGTGGTCATCGATATCATGTCCACGCGCTGCCCGCACTGCCTGTTATTGTCCAGCATGCTCGAACAGGTGAAGGCGCGCTACGGTGATAAAGTAGCGATCCTGGAGGTGGTTCTGCCGCCCGATAACCTGGATACGGTTTCCAAGTTCGTCACAACGAACAACATCACCGTTCCGGTAGTCTGCGACATGGGACAAATGACCGCATCCTACTTCAATGCCACGCCCAGCACCATGAGCGAGATCTCAGTTCCGCACCTGTTCCTGATCGACAAGCAGGGCATGATCCGGAATGACTTCGCCTATGAAGAATCTACCCTGGCTGTCTTCGAAGGTGCGGGATTATTTCCGGAAATCGACAAGCTGCTGAAGTAACTAATTTCAGTTCACCTCTAAGTAACTCATCTCTAAGGTGTTCGCCTTAGGCTCCGCTTGGCAGCGAAATTGCATTGCTTCTGAGCCATGAAGGTCACCAAATCACAACCCGCGCAAATAGAACAGGCGCATGACGAATTCGAGATCGCGTTACTGGCAGAGTTGCGGCACCTGCGCAGCAGCGAAAAGATCTTGCAGCGCATGTATCCGAAGCTGAAAACCAAGCCGCAGCTTCGAAACCGTTTCATGGATCAGCTCGCGGAAATGCAACTGCGCGCCCAACGTTTGGACGCGGTCCTGAATCCGATTGGCGCGTTGCGATCCCCGATCCCGGCGGCGCTTGCCGTAAACTTGCCCGCTGCCTAAAGGAGGCCGCCATGGTTCGTACCTTACTGTTAATTATTTTGGTCATTATTCTCTTGGGCGCGCTTCCCGCCTGGCCCTACAGCGCGGGGTGGGGCTACTATCCCAGCGGCGGCCTCGGCTTGGTGCTCCTGGTCGTTATTATTTTGATGTTAATGGGACGCGTGTAGCAAAGACCGCTTGCTTACGCGCGCGGTTCAGCAGGTAAAACGCGTTACAGAGCCGCGACCGTAAGGGAGACGGTTTTGACACCGTGGGTGCTAAGATGTTGTTGATTCCGCACCATGGGCACGCACGGCGTCAAAATTGTTGTAATCTATCCACGGCCACAAGACGAAGAGGCCTTCGAAAGAACCTATACGGAACAGCATGTTCCGCTGGTGGAGCAGAAGCTTAAAGGCATCACCCGCCTGGTTCTAACGAAGGTAATCGGATCCCCGCAAGGTCGAGTGACCGCCTATCGAATCGCGGAAGCGTATTTTTCCTCCATAGAAGACTTGAACGCGTGCATCGAGTCGGACTCCGGCAAAGAAGTTATCGCGCACGCGCAAGCAATCTCCACCGGCGGTTTGCCGCTCATCCTGATTTGCGAGGAAGAGGCCTTCGTGTACTGGTAGGCCGAAAAAATTCCATGAAATTTGCAGCGTGGATTTGCGTGTTGACAACGGCCGCCTGGGGTGAATCCGCCTGGTGCGAAACGCCCAGCGCCCGGGTGGATGTTGTGGGTTCCACCGGGTTCGTTCAATTAGAGGCCAAGAGTTTTCCGAGCCTGCCGGCGCGCGAGCAAGCGCTGGCTTACTGGCTTTCCGAAGCATCCATCGCGATCAATCCAATCATTTACGATCAGGCTTCGCGATTCGGGTTGCGGCAGAAGCGCATGCTGGAGCTGATTGTGGCGCACCCCCAAAGCATCGATCCCCAGGCTTACTCCAAGATCCTGGCGTTCACGAAACTGTTTTGGGCCAACCGCGGCAATCACAATGTAACCACTGCGCAGAAGTTCCTGCCGGATTTCAGCTTTGAACAGCTACAGGCGGCCGCTCGCGCCGCCGGCCAGGATCCCGCCTTGGAGAAGGAGCTCGAAGAACTGCGTCCATCGCTCTTCGATCCCAATTTCGAGCCGCTCATCACCGCCAAGAGCCCGCGCGCGGGGCTCGACATGCTGCAAGCCAGCGCGAACAATTTCTACTCCGGCGTCACGCTGGCCGATGTCAAGAATTTCGTCGAGCATTATCCACTGAACTCCCGCTTGGCAAAGGTGAACGGGCAACTGGTGGAACAGGTCTATCGCGCGGGCACTCCGGATGGCAGCGTGCCTGCCGGGCGCTACGCTGAATATCTTGCCAAAGCGAATTCGTATCTGGAACATGCCGCCGAACTTGCCGAGCCGGCGCAAGCCAAGGCGATCCACGATCTGATTCGCTACTACCAGACCGGCGATCCGAAGGAATGGCTCGAATTCGACCGGGATTGGGTCGCGAACAATGCGACTGTCGATTTCACCAACGGCTTTATCGAGGTTTATCGTGACGCTCGCGGCGCCAAAGGCACTTCGCAAAGCTTCGTCACAGTAACGGACCAGTCCGTGCATGCCTTGATGCAAAAGATCGCCGACAACGCTCAATATTTCGAGGATCATGCTCCCTGGGAGGCGCAATACAAGAAGCAGGGCGTGAAACCGCCGCTCGCGAAGGCGGTGGAGACTTTGATCGAGACCGGCGACTTTCATGTGACAACGATCGGCGACAATTTACCCAACGAAGACGAAATTCACGAAAAGTACGGCAGCAAGAGCTTCATGTTCCTGGGCAGTTCGCACGCGCTCGGGCATGCCATCGGGTTCGGGATGCTCGAGGAATTCGCCGCTTCGCCCGAGGAGATTGCGCTCGGCAAGAAATATGGAGACGAAGCCGACGACCTGATGACGGCGCTGCATGAAGTGATCGGACATGGCTCCGGAAAATTGAGTCCAAAGTTGACGCACGAACCGGCCTTCTATTTGAAGGAATATTTTTCGACGCTGGAAGAGGCGCGCGCCGATCTGATGGCGCTGTGGAGCGTGTGGGATCCAAAGGCGCGCGAGTTGGGCCTGTTTTCCAATCCGGATGTCGCCAAGGTGATGTACTACGATGCGGTCCGCGCGCCGATCATCCAGCTTCGACGGATTCCCAAAGGCGACACCATTGAAGAAGATCACGAGCGCGATCGCCAGTTGATCGTCAATTACATCAAGGATAAGACCACCGCTATCGCCGAAGTGAAGCGCGGCGGCAAGACATATCTGGAGATTCGCGATTTTGCGAAGATGCGCCAGGGCGTGGGGCTGCTGCTGGCGGAGCTGATGCGCATCAAAGCCGAGGGCGATTACGATGCCATCAAGGCTTTGATCGACAAGTACGGCGTACACTTCGATCCGGCGCTGCGCGATGAAGTGATGGCGCGATATGCGAAGCTGAACATTCCCACCTACTGGGCGGGAATCAATCCTGAGCTGACCGCGGCCTTCGACGGCGCCGGGAAAATCTCCAAGGTCGAAATTTCTTATCCGCGCGATTTCGTCAAGCAGCAGCTCGGCTACTCGGCTAAGACTTCCTTTACCTTATCCAGCAGCGATCCTAGCGTAAAGGGCTTCTGAAGGAAGGCGGTTCCCGCGGGCAGCTCGCCCGAGTGAATGGTGGTGTCGTCGGTGTAGCCGGAGACGTAGAGTACTTTCATGTTGTGCCCTTGCGTTTGCAGGCGCTCCACCAGTTCGCGGCCGCCCATGTGCGGCATCAGCACATCGGTGATCAGAAGCTCCACGCGTTTACCCTGTTCCCGGCACAGCGCCAGGGCGTCCTGGCCGTTGGCCGCTTCCAGGACTTCGTAACCTTGACGCCGCAATATCTTTCGGACCAGTGCGCGGATGCCGGGTTCGTCTTCGACCACCAGAATGGTTGCAAGCGGGGCGGGTGGTGGTTCCGGTGCAGGGGGCGCAGGCTCGGGGACCGCAGCCGCGGGGTCAACGGCAGCCCCCGCTGGAGCTTCCAAGCGCGGCAGGAAGATGCGGAATAGCGAGGCGGCGTGCGCATTCGAGACCGAGATGTCGCCGCCCCATTGCCGCACGATGCCATAGGCGCGGGATAGCGTGGCTGCGACCTCGTCCCAGGGTTCCTTGCCAGGAAGCGAGCACTCGAACAACGCGGCTTTGGCTTCCCCATCCAGCGCTTGGGAGGGCGCAGTGATCGAGATCACCGCGTAGGATCCGGGCTGGAGCGGCGCGTTGGGGCGCCGCAAATCCTCCGTGATTTCGAGGTGCGAAGTCCCCAGCGTGATTCGTTCGCCGGCGTGCATGCCTTGCCGCGCGCGCTCCACGATCGCGGTCAGAACGTGCTCCAGTTGCGAGGCATCGGCGCGGACCCGGTTCGGTTCGGCGGATAGATGCAGGTCCAAGCCGACGTGGGTTCCAAGGATCGCGGCGAGCCGTAAGCCGATTTTGCCGAGCGCGAATTCCAGTTCTATCTCCGCGGCAGCCTGGCCTTGCCGCCGCGCGAACGAAAGCAGTTGGCTCGTGAGCCCGCCCACGCGTTCAGTGGCAGTAAGGATTTCCTGGACATCGGACCGCATGGTGCTGCCCGCGGGGAGAGCTGTGAGCAGCTCTTCGCTGTAGCCGGTGAGTATCATGAGCGCGTTGTTCAAATCGTGCGCCATGCGGCTGGCCAGGCGCGAGACGGCTTCCACGCGCTCGGCCTGGACCAGCTGGTCTTCGAGCATGCGGCGTTCCGTGACGTCCACCGCGACGCCGATCATATAGCGCGGTTGGCCCTCGGCCGCGGGAAGCAGCCGTGAGTACTCGCGCAGCCAGAGCGCCCCTCCACCGGCGGTGATGGCCTGGAATTCGAGGGATTGGGCAGCGCCGGATTCGATGGCGCGCGCATAGGACTGCGCCACCCACTCGCGATCCGCGTTATGCACCCGATCTAACCAGAAGGATGGATGGCTGGTCCAGTGTTCCGGAGCGAAGCCGAGCAGTTTTCCGGCTTGCGGGCTGGCGAAAACGAAGTTCATGGAGGGTATTTCCACGGCCCAGACGATGGCGTCGAGATTGTCGATGAAGTCGGTCGCGGCGACAGCAGGGGAAGGAGCGGACGGAGCTTCTATTAACAGGGCCTCGACCACGGGAGATGGCTCGGGCGTCAGCTCCACCGCGGTCAAATCTTCGATGGTAAGCAGCGCTTCCTGGGCGGCCTCCTCGTCCCAATTGCGAATCGCGAGAATGCCGACGCGCAGGCGGCGCTTGTCGCGGGTGGTTTCGATCATGACGCCGGTGGCCGCGACGCCGGTTTTGAGCACGTCTTCAATGCGATCCAGCAGGGAAGTGGGGAGGATGGTGTCCATGCGGCGACGCTGGGAGTCGCCCGTGTGCAGGCCAAAGATCTTGCGCGCGGCTGAATTGGCCAGCAAGATGCCGAGATCGGACGACAGGACCATCAAGCCGACCGGAATGGACGCGACGATCTCCTGGTAGTAGCGGCGCTGGGTTTCGACGAGCGCCAGCAAGCGCGCGACTTCTCTAGACCGCCACTGATCCAAGTCCGTTCTTTCCATCTGTGTTCCCACTTAACAGTGTTGACCTTACTGGACGGCTAGGACAAGGTACTTTCCATCCAAACGGTACTGCGGAGTACTACAGGTTGCGGGCTTTCGGTTCCAGCACTTGCTCCAGTCGGCATATTATTGCCCCTATAAAAAGATTCGTTATGAGACTTATGGCGGCCTTGTTGGAATGACGCGAGAATGAAAGTGATGCGACATGTGACTTCCCTGGTTTGGCTGGCCCCGCTGGTACTTTTCCTGTCCGGCTGTTCGGACGCTCCCAAGACCGTTGTCGAAAAAGCGCCCGCGAAACCGCCCGAGGCGCTGACGGGACGGCAGGCATTTCAACGGATGTATCCGCAGGCGCGCGGGTGGGCGCCCGATGCGCAGCCGCTGCAAATCCAGAGCCTCAACCTGGCGCAGGTGAAGACGGAGCCAGGCAAGGCCGGCGCGTGGCAGGTGATTTTCGTTTCGCCCTCACGCGGGAAGGCGAAGACGTACACCTACTCGGCGGTGGAAGCGGACAATCTGCATGAAGGCGTGTTCGGCGGAACCGAGGAAGACTACACGGCGCGGGGGGATTCCTCGCCCTTTCAGATCGCCGCCATCAAGGTGGATTCCGACGAAGCTTACGCGGCCGCGGCGAAGAACAGCGCGGAGTATCTCAAGAAGAATCCCGAGAAGCCCGTGATATTCCTGATGCAGCTGACCAAGCAGTTTCCGGATGTGACGTGGCGCGTGATCTGGGGCGGGTCGGTGGGGACCAGCGACTATTCGGTGTTCGTGGACGGAAGCACCGGGCAATATCTGGAGCGCATGCATTAAGACTGCGTGGCTAGCTGAGTTTGTCCGAGTCCTCCGGATCGATATGGGCCTGGTTCAGGATGCTGCGGAGTGTGCTGATTGGGATTTCCGACCTCTTGTTTCGACGAAACCCGCCTGCTCAAGACGACGCTTGACCTCACGGAAGGGCTGCGGCTTAAGCCGCCCCAACTTCTACCTCGATGGTTCGAACCTTTGAAGGGCGTGTGGCTTGCGGCGCCTCGAAGTGAAGTTCCAACGCCTCCTTCAGATTGGCCATAGCTTCTTCTTCAGACTGGCCCTGGCTGGCAACGTCAACCTCAAGACACTGAGAGACGTACCAATTGCCTTCGCGCCAGACGGTCGCTGCGAATGGCCGCTTCATTTTTATATTCTTTCACAGGACGCGGAGTTGCTATGCAGACGCACGGGACGCGTCGATTGCGAGATAGTAGTACCTTGACAATCTACCTACGTAGAGTATCATACTAGCTAGAGATGGCTAACAAGAAGACGGATCTGATCCAAGGCACGCTGGATCTGCTGATTCTAAAAACTGTCGCGCACGAGCCGATCCACGGCTATGGAATCGCGCAACGGATCCTTTTGACCTCAAAAGAAATGTTGCAGGTGCAGCAGGGATCTTTGTATCCGGCCTTGCACCGGTTGCAGCGTAAAGGGCTGCTCAAGTCCGAGTGGAAAGAGTCCGGCAGCGGGCCGATGGGGAAGTACTATACGTTGACAGCCTCAGGACGCAAAACTTTGCAGGAAGAACAAGCGCAGTGGCAGCGCTATGCGGGCGCGGTTGCGCTGGTGCTGGAGTCGTAGTGAGCCCGAGTCTTTAGCGAGCTGGAGTCTTTGGCGAGGAGGACCAAATGCGTTTTCCCTGGAATCGAATGGAGAGTGACCTCAAGCGTGAGGTTGCACATCATCTGGACCTGTTGACAGCGGAGTATGAGCGCCGGGGCCACTCTCACGAAGACGCTGTGTGGATGGCGAAGCGCGAATTCGGCGGCAGCGAGCAGGTGAAAGAAAGGTGCCGGGACGAGCGGAGGTGGGCGTGGATGTCGGGGATCTGGCAGGATTTTACGTTCGCCCGCCGTCAGATGCGCCGTTCTCCCGCCTTTGCCGCGACCGCCATCCTTACGCTGGCGCTGAGCATCGCCGCGAACGTGATCGTTTTCGGCGTCCTGCAGGCCTTGATCCTGCGGCCCTTGGATGTGCCTCATGCCGACCGGGTCATGACGCTCGCGCGCACCGATCAGACCTATCCGATTTTTCCTTATCCCGAGGTTGGCGATGTCCGGGATGCAAGTACGGTGTTTTCCGCGGTTGCCGCCTGGAGCGTATGGGATCTTGGCCTGGAAGCCAACGGCGTAACCCGGCCGGTGTGGGCGTTCCCGGTCAGCGGGCAATACTTCGAGGCCGTGAGTATCCAGCCGTTCCTCGGGCGTCTACTCGGGCGCGCCGATGACGACCATCCCGGAGCCTCGCAAGCCGCCGTGCTTTCCTGGCCAAGCTGGCAGAGCTATTTTGGAGCCGATCCCAACATCGTGGGAAAGACGATCCGCTTGAACAAACATCCGTACACCATCGTCGGCGTCACTCCGGAAGGCTTCTACGGGACCGAAAAGTTCGTCCAGCCGGCCCTTTTCGTTCCGATGGCCAATGCAGCATCGTTCGGAGAGGGCGACCTGGAATCACGGGGCTATGCCAATGTCTGGTCGATCGTGCGCATCAAGGACGGCGTGAGCATGCCCCAGGTGCAGACTGAATTGAACACGATTGCTGCCGGCATCCGGCGGCAGTTTCCGAAAGCGGACGAAAAGCTAGGGTTCAAGCTGACCCGTTCGGGACTGATGGGCGATTTTTTGGGCGCGCCGGCGCGCGCTTTTCTGGCCGCGGTGATGGCGCTGGCTGGTATTGTGCTGCTGGCCGCCTGCGCCAACCTCGGTAGCCTATTCGCAGCGCGCACGGCAGACCGAACGCGTGAGATTGCCATCCGCATGGCCATTGGATCGAGCCGGTGGCGCATTCTCCGTCAAGTCCTGGTGGAGGCTTTTGTGATTTCGATCCTCGGCGGCGCCTGCGCCTGCGGTATTGCGTGGATGGCACTCACCAGCCTGGCTGCCTGGCATCCACCCACCACGTACCCTATCGTGTTCTTTGTAACGCCGCAGCCATCGTTGATCCTGATGGCGTTACTGACCTCGGTGCTGGCCGGCGTTCTGTTCGGCGTGATGCCGCTGCGGCAAATATTCAGGACCGATCCAAATGACGCGATTAAGAGCGGGGGAAACCAAGCCTTCGCAGGACGCCGTTGGGCGCTTCGCGATGTGCTGCTGGCGGCGCAGATCGCGCTGTGCTGCGTCACCGTCACGGCTGCCTTTGTCTCGTTGCGCGGGCTGGGCAAAGCCCTGACCATGGACATGGGTATCAAGCCGAAGCACGCTTTGATCGCGAAATTCGAGTTGAGCCAGGCCGGCTATTTGGGCGCTGCCGCCGATCAATTCCAGCGCCGGCTGCTGGAACGGGTGTCGCAGCTGCCGGGAGTAGCGGCGGCGGGCTACGCGAATAGCACGCCGCTCAACCAGGATACGCCTACGACGGAAGTCTTCTCTCAACAAACCACCGATTTCAGAGCCTCAAACAGAGCATTCTATAGCTACGACTATGCCGTCTCGCCAGGATATTTCAGCGCCGCTGGAACAGCACTGCTCGCGGGCCGCGATGTAAGCTTCGCCGACACTCCCAAGACGCCGGACGTGGCCGTTGTGAATCAGCAGTTCGCCCGGCGCCTCTTCCATTCCGAGGACGCCGTCGGCCGCTATTTCAAGAACTCCTCCGGCCTGCCGATCCAGATTGTGGGCGTCGTGGCAGATGGAAAATATCTGACTCTCAGTGAAGATCCGGCGGAAGTGGCGTTCTTCCCAATCTCGCAGGAAGCGGCTACTAAGACATCGCTTGTGGTCCGAATACGTCCCGATTTCCCCGACGACGCCACGAACGATATGGCAGCCACCGTCCGCAAAGTGATCCGCGATCTTGATCCCAGCGTTCCTATCCGGGAATCCAGCCCCTGGAACAACCAGCTTGGAATGACGTTTTTCCTATCGCAGGTGGCCACCGCCGCCCTGGGCATCTTTGGCGCGTTCGGGCTTCTGCTCTCCATCGCCGGCACGTTCGGCCTCGCCTCCTATACGGTCAGCAAGCGGCTGCGCGAGCTGAGTATTCGTGTTGCACTTGGAGGACAGGCGAAACAGATTCTCGCGGCATCGCTGGGCCGTATGCTGATCCTGCTGGGGAGCGGCTCCCTGGTTGGCATTGTGCTGGGTGTCGCGGCCAGCAGGCTGCTCTCAGCCGTTGTCTACCAAGCCTCCGCGCAGGATCCGTTCGTGCTGATCGCCGTTGCGCTTACGATGGTCCTCAGCGGATCGCTTTCGGTGGCGGGTCCCGTGAGACGCGCCCTGCGCACCGATCCGGCAACCCTGCTCCGGGAACAATAGGCGCCGGTAGTGGGTTCAAATTCGACGCCGGGGTTAGCGCTTGTCCACGTGTGCTCGGTCCTTCTCATTCTCAGCGCAGACGAATTCGAGGACATCGCTGTCCGGGATCAAGTTCAATTGCGTCTTCAGAGTGAAAGGCCGCGTGTAGTAGGTCGGATCTTCGAGAGTCACCTCCAGATCCATATGCCCGAAATCGCGGCGGCGATAGCGCTCGGTGATGTGCATCGATTCGCTCCGCGGGTGGCCGGATCCATCGAGCCAACTCTGTTCATTAAAACCGATCGTTTCGACGGCCAGCGTGTCGTGTTCCCACTTGTTCACCGAGTATCCCATCCAGGAAGGCTCGGGATCTTTGGGGAGGCTACGCCCATCGGTGTGAATCTGTCGCGAAGGGTCGACGTCCTCAAACAGGATCACAATCTCCTGGGGGGCTTGAATCATCTTGAAAGCTAAAATGAACATGCCGGCGGGTATGCCATTCGGGAGACAGCGACTGTACGGGGTTGCAAGCTTTGCGCGCTGTTTAAGGATCGCCAGCGCCTCTGGCCGAAGCGGCTGCTCCTCGGGTTTAAGGCCCCAAAACACGTTGGATGCATCCTTGGTGACGTCGTTGACCAGACACCAGAAAGATCGGGTTTGCCGTTCATCCGCGGCGCGGGAGCGGTCAGGTTCGGCTTGCCGTCCTTGGTCCGTGGAGTCCGTGCGTCGGGACAATTCAGCCACTGCGCGACGAGGGGCAGGCTGGACGTGGCCAGCAGGATCGCAACCAGCTTCATCAGAGTTGGTCCTTGGCCCCCCACGGTTAGTTCGCTTTGGGTCTTTTCTTCTTCGGGATTTCGATGACCGCGGGCGCGCGCATCTGCACCACGGGGATCAGTTGGCGTCTGGATTCGGCCGGGGATTGGCGGGCGCGGTCGGCGAATTCCTGATTCAGGGTGGCGACGAATGCCTCGATTTGACCCTGCATCGCAGACATCTTCTCGCGCATGTTGAGAATAATTTCGACGCCGGCGAGGTTCACGCCCAGATCGCGGGTGAGTTTGAGAATCACTTCCAGGCGTTCCAGATCGTCGTCGGTATAGAGGCGCGTATTGCCCTCACTGCGCGAGGGAGCCAACAGCCCTTCGCGCTCATAGAGGCGCAGGGTCTGAGGATGGATCTGGTATTGCTCGGCGACGGCGGAAATCATGTAGGCGGCTTTGGATCGGGCTTTCGTCATGATTACACCTTGGTCCACATATCCTTGCGCGGGTCTTCCGAACTCACCTGCGATAGCTCGCGCAACAGCTCGCGGGTGCGCTCGTCATCCACTTTGGGCGCCTGGATAACCACCTCAACGATTTCGTCGCCACGCTGATTTTTGCGCGCGTTCATCACGCCTTTTTCGCGCAAGCGGAACTTCTGCTGATTCTGCGTTCCCTGCGGCACCTTGAGAAGCGCGCGGCCGTCGATGGTGGGGACTTCGATCTTAGCGCCGAGGCCGGCTTCCGACACCGTGACCGGAACCTGGATGTGAATGTCGTCGCCGTCGCGGCGGAAGAAGGCGTGAGGCTCCACGCGCACCGTGATGTAGAGATCCCCCGCTGCGCCGCCCCCGCGACCGGCGTTCCCTTTGCCAGCCACGCGCAGGCGGGAGCCGGATTGCGCGCCAGGCGGAATGCGGACCTCGACCGTTTCGGTCTTCGACAGGCGGCCATCGCCATGACAAGTGGGGCAGACATTGCGCAGCCGTCCCTTGCCATCGCAGCGCGGGCAAGTGAGGCTGAACTTCATGGCGCCAGCCATCTGGTTGACGCTGCCCGTGCCGTCGCACTCCGGGCAAACGGTGGATGCGCCGCCCACTGCGCCCGAGCCGTGGCAAGTCTCGCAAACTTCCTGCCGCGCAGCATTGAGGCGCACCTGAGTGCCGCGGATGGACTGCCAGAAGTCGATGTCCAGTCCGTATTCGAGATCGGAACCTTTCTCCGGACCGTCGCCGGCTTCCTCGCCGCGGTGGCCGCCGAAGAACTGGCTGAAGATGTCGCGAAACGCGCCCGAGCCGCCGCCCGTTTGCTGACCCGCGCCAGTGTGGTTCGCGTAATCGGAAAAATCGAAGCCGCCGAACCCCATACCAGGCTGACCGCCGGCCGAACCACCTTGTCCGGCGCCTGGGCCGCCAGGAGGAATGTTGTCGGAATAGAAGCCGTACTGATCGTAAACCTGGCGCTTTTTCGGTTCGCTCAGGATATCGTAGGCTTCCTGCACCTTCTTGAAGCGCTCTTCGGCGGCCTTGTCGCCGGGGTTCAAATCGGGATGGTGTTTGCGGGCCAGCTTACGGTACGCCTTGCGGATCTCGTCTTCCTTGGCGCCGCGAGATACGCCCAGCGTTTCGTAATAATCGTGTTTGCTTGCGGCTGGCATAAAGAGTTGCTGGTAATTGGTGGCTAGTGGCTAGTTATCGGTGTGGAGTTCCTGCCAGGAACCAGCCACCAGCAACCAACCACCAGCCACGGCTTTCTTACTTCTTGTCGTCGACGTCCACGAACTCGGCATCCACAACATTGTCTTTGGGTTTCGATTCGCCGGCGGCCCCATTGCCATCGGGACCACCTTGTGTGGCCCCACCTTGCGGGGGCGCGCCACCCGGCTGGCTGGAAGCTTTGTACATCGCCTCCGCCAGTTTATGGCTGGCCGTTTCGAGCTTGGAAGTGGCCTGGTTGATGCGATCGATGCCGCCCTCGGACATCGCTTTCTTGGTATCGGCGAGCGCGTCCTCGACGGCTTTGGCGTCGTCCGCGCTGACTTTGTCGCGATGCTCCTTCAGCATCTTTTCGATGTTGTAAACCATCGCGTCGGCCCGGTTGCGGGACTCGATTTCTTCCTTCTTCTTGCGATCCTCGGAGGAGTGCGCATCGGCGTCCCGCGCCATCTTCTCGACTTCGTCCTTTGCGAGGCCCGAAGAAGACGTGATGGTGATCTTCTGCTCATTGTTGGTGGCTTTGTCCTTGGCCGTGACGTTCAGGATGCCGTTGGCGTCGATGTCAAACGTGACTTCGACCTGCGGAATCCCGCGCGGCGCCGGAGGGATGCCCACCAGTTGGAACACGCCGAGCATTTTGTTGTCGGCGGCCATGGCGCGTTCGCCCTGATAGACCTTGATCTCAACCGAGGTCTGGCTATCGGAGGCGGTGGAGAAGATCTCGCTCTTGCGCGTGGGGATTGTGGTGTTGCGCTCGATGAGCCGCGTGAACACGCCGCCCAGCGTTTCGATGCCGAGAGAGAGCGGGGTAACGTCGAGCAGCAGAACATCTTTCACTTCGCCGCCCAGCACGCCGCCTTGTACCGCGGCGCCGACCGCGACCACTTCATCCGGGTTCACGCTCTTGTTGGGTTCCTTGCCGAACAGATCGCGCACCTGTTGCTGGACTTTGGGCATGCGGGTGGAACCGCCCACCAGCACCACCTCATCGATCTGCGCGGGTGTGACATTGGCATCCGTAATGGCCTGTCTGCACGGGCCGCTAGCGCGATCCAAAATATCGGCGACCATTTGCTCCAGCCGCGCGCGCGTCAGCTTCACGTTCATGTGCTTGGGACCGCTGGCATCGGCCGTCAGGAAGGGAAGATTGATTTCGGTTTCCAGGGTGTTGGACAGCTCGATCTTGGCTTTTTCGGCGGCTTCTTTGAGGCGCTGCAAGGCCATCTGGTCCTTGGAGACGTCGACGCCGGTTTCCTTCTTGAACTCCTGGACCAGCCAATCGATGATGCGCTGGTCGATGTTGTCGCCGCCGAGATGCGTGTCGCCGTTGGTGGACTTCACCTCGACCACGCCGTCGCCGACTTCAAGAATTGAGATGTCGAAGGTTCCACCGCCAAAGTCATAGACCGCGATGGTCTCGTTCTTCTTCTTGTCCAGCCCGTAAGCCAACGCTGCGGCGGTCGGCTCGTTGATGATGCGCATGACCTCCAGGCCGGCGATCTGCCCCGCGTCCTTGGTGGCCTGGCGCTGTGAATCGTTGAAATAAGCCGGGACCGTGATGACGGCCTTGGTGACCTTTTCGCCGAGATAGGCTTCGGCGGCTTCCTTCAACTTGGTCAGAATCATCGCGGAAATCTCGGGCGGAGAATAGCGCTTGCCGTTGATCTCGACGCGGGCGTCGCCGTTTTCGCCGGCGACAACCTTATATGGAACCAGCTTCATTTCCTCGCTCACTTCGCTGAAGCGGCGGCCCATGAAGCGCTTGATCGAATAAATGGTGTTTTCCGGGTTCGTCACGGATTGGCGTTTCGCCACGGTACCCACCAGGCGTTCGCCCGTTTTCGTGAACGCGACGACCGACGGCGTGGTCCGGCCGCCCTCCTGGTTCGGGATGACGACGGCTTGGCCGCCTTCCATCACGGAGACGACCGAGTTGGTTGTTCCCAAGTCTATGCCTATGATTTTGCTCATTTTCCCCTCAATCCTGCGGCTAACAATTCGAGTTCGTTTTAGCCTGTTTCTATTATTAAACTTTAGTGTGTTGTTGTCAAGTGAACCTGCGGGCAATGGAGCTGAATCCTCGATAAGGCTCGCGGGGGATTCCTGGGGTAGATACAATGAATTCATTGATTATGACCACCATCCAGCGGATTCGCTTATCCGATCTGGCGGCCCGGCTGGGCTGCGAACTTCATGGCGACCCGGACCTTGAAATCACGGGCGTGGCGGGGTTGGAGCAGGCGGAGCCTGGCGATCTGACGTTTCTGGCCAATCCCAAGTATGGGCCGAAGGTGAAGAACACGCGCGCGGCGGCGATTCTGGTGAAGGAAGCCCTTCCGAGGCAGACGGCGGGACCGGAGCCCGGGCCGGGGCCGGCGAGCCTGGTGTCGACGAATCCGTATCACGATTTTGCGCGCGCACTGGCGATGTTCTACCAACCGCCGCGGCCGAAGCCGGGCATCCATCCCCAAGCCTCCATTGCAACCACGGCGCGGATCGGCGAAGGGGCGTCGGTGGGGGCCTTCGCGGTGGTTGGCGAACACGTCAGCATCGGCAAGAATGCCGTGCTGCATCCGCACGTGGTGATCTATGAAGGAGCCACGATCGGCGACGATTTTTGCGCCCACTCGCACGCGGTGGTGCGGGAACATTGCCGCATTGGGCAGCGCGTAATTTTGCAGAATGGGGTGGTGGTGGGCGGCGACGGATTCGGTTTTGCCAAGACGCGCGAAGGAACGCACTTCAAGATCGTGCAGTCGGGCGTGACCGTGATCGAGGACGACGTCGAAATTCAATCGCTGACCTCGGTGGACCGCGCGACCATGGGCGAGACGCGCGTCAAGCGCGGGGCCAAGATCGACAGCCTGGTGCAAGTGGGCCATGCCTGCGTGGTGGGCGAGGACAACATCATTTGCGCCCAGACGGGACTGGCGGGGAACTCGATTCTGGGGAAGAACGTGCTGCTGGCCGGCCAGGTGGGAATTTCCGGGCACCTCACCATCCACGACAACGCGATCATCTACGCGCAAAGCGGCATCGGCGGGGATGTCCCGGACGGCGCCGTCATGTCGGGATCGCCGGCATTTGAGGCGCGCGAATGGCTGCGCGCCATCACGGCTTTTCCGAAATTGCCTGAGTTGTTGAAGACAGTGAGACAATTGGAAAAGCGTTTAGAGCGCCTGGAGGGTGTTTCGACGGCCTCGCCCACGACTTAGCCCTCGCCCACTTAGCAATGACAGAAGACAGTCCCACAAATGGCCGCCGGCCCGTCGCTTATCTCAACGAGACGTTTCTGGAAAGCCCCGACGCTCGCGCGTTGCGGATTCTTTCGGAGTACCTGGAGCCGCTGTCCCACTTCCGCGATGAAAAGATTCAGGACACCATTGTGTTCTTCGGCTCGGCGCGGCTGACCGAAGATGGTCCACTGGGCCGCTATTATCGCGATGCGCGAACGCTGGCGCGATTGATCACCGAATGGTCCAGCAAATTGGAGGCGACGCCCCATCGCTTCGTGATTTGTTCCGGCGGCGGCCCGGGCATCATGGAAGCCGCCAACCGGGGTGCGGCGGACGCGGGCGGCAAGACCATCGGGCTGAACATCGGGCTGCCGTTCGAACAGCGGCCGAATCCTTACATCACGCCGGAGTTGTCGTTCGAGTTCCACTATTTCTTTATGCGCAAATTCTGGTTTGCGTACCTGGCGAAGGCGCTGGTGGTGTTTCCCGGTGGCTTCGGCACGTTGGATGAACTGTTTGAAATCCTGACGCTGGCGCAGACGCGGAAACTGGAAAGCAAAATGGTGATCGTACTATACGGGACCAAGTTCTGGAACGAGGTGCTAAATTTCGAGGCGCTGGCGGAGCACGGCACCATCGACCGCGAAGACCTTCGCCTGTTTCAACACGCCGACGATCCCGAGACGGCGCTGGCCGTGTTGCAGGAAAATTTGACGCGGTATTTTCTAGAGCCGGAGAAGCCCTTGCCGGAGGCGGCGGCGGAAACTCCCGAGATCGCCAAATCGCGCGTGTGAGCTTTTCGATCAAATCCCTGTGGAAGCGGACCGGGAAGGTGGAAAAAATCTTCGCGGTGCTGCTAGTCGTGTATCTAATTCTGCCATCCGGCGTTCTTGCGACTCTGGTAGCGATCCCGGCTTTCGTGCTGGGCGCTTGGGTGGCGTTGCGTCTGTTGCGCATCGGATTGCAGAAGGCAACCTGGCGGCTACGCAATCGATTGATCGTCGCGTATCTCTTCATCGCGGTATTGCCGATCCTGCTGATCCTCACCCTGGTGGGGCTCGGCGGATACATGCTGGCGACGCAGGTAGCGGTGTATCTGGTGCGATCGGAGCTGGACCGTCGCGTGGCTTCGCTGGAATCGGCAGCGGAGGTGTTAGCCGGAACCGGGAACGCCGCACCCGATGCCGTTCTGCCGCGAACCGCCGAAGCGTTTGAGAAGCGCTTTCCCGGGATCGCTTTTGTCGTGGAGGAAAAGGGGAAGGTCCGGCGTTGGCCCGAGAACGCAACGGTTAACGCGCCGGAACATCTGCCCTTGAATTCGGGCGGCTTGGCGGAGCTGGACGGGCGCTACTACGCCTGGCACTATGCGGCCACCGATGGCGGCAAGTATTTGGTTGTTGCGCCGCTATCGCGCCGGTATCTCAGCGGGATGTTGCCGGCCATAGGCGACGTTTACTTTCTGCAGCGGGATGTCGTTACTTCATCGGATTCCAAGCGCGAGGTGAAGCCAAAACAGAAAACGCTCACGATGTCCAGCAAGGCTGCCCCCGGATATCCGCAACACTTTACACTGGGGCCGGCCGGTGGTGACGCTGCTCGCGCCGCCCTGCCTCCGCCGGTAAATCGATTCGATCTGGACGTGCGCTGGGGATCGTTTACGCGGGCGGTGGATTGGGCGCACCCGGAGCGCAGCGAGCCCGCGCTGTTGGTGGTTCACACGCGATTGTCCGCGATCTTGGCCGCCATCCTGAGCCAGGGCGGCGACGAGTCGCAGGGCGTTCTCCTCATAGCGTTTTATGTCGTCGCAGTGGCATTTTTGATCGTGGGCATCGCAGGACTGGGCATCGGAGTTTCGATGTCGCGCAGCATCACCGGCGCGGTGCATTCCCTCTATGCGGGAACGGAGCGGGTGATGAGCGGGAACTTTTCGCATTTAATTCCGGTTTCCGGCCGCGATCAGCTGGCCGAGTTGAGCACTTCGTTCAACAGCATGACGCAGAACCTGGAGCGGCTGTTGGTAGTGGCGAAAGAAAAAGAGCGAATGGAGACGGAAATGGAGATCGCGCGTGGCGTGCAGGACCAACTGTATCCCAAAGCTCCGCCGGTTTTCAAGGGCCTGCAAGTGCTGGGGAAGTGCGATCCGGCGCGCACGGTGTCGGGCGATTACTACGACTACCAACTGGTGGATGGAAAGCTCGCGGTCGCGATTGGCGACGTGGCGGGCAAAGGAATTTCGGCGGCCCTGCTAATGGCGACCATACAGGCGGCCATGCGCATGGAGCTGCGGGCTTCCTCGGATGGGGCAGCCTCCATGAACGGCTTGCGCTTCTCGACCGCGCGCATGGTGTCGGAGCTCAATCAGCAACTGTACGCAACTACGTCGCCGGAAAAATACGCGACCTTTTTTTTCGCCATCTACGATCAGGGGACGGGCGTGATCACGTACACCAATGCGGGCCACTTGCAGCCGGTTTTGATCCGCGGCGGCGCGCCCATTCGCCTGGACGTAAATGGAACCGTGGTCGGCGCGTTTCCTTTCTCCAAGTACGAGGAGAGCAAGCTGGCGCTTCAGAGCGGAGACTTGCTGGTGTGTTACACCGACGGAATCAGCGAGCCGGAGAACGAATACGGCGAGATGTTCGGCGAAGAGCGGCTGATTGAGCTGGTGGCCAAGAACGCGGACCGGGACGACGCCGCGATTATCGATAGCGTGATGGAAGCGGTGCGGCAATGGACTGGAGTGCCGGAATTGTCCGACGACATGACGCTATTGCTAGCTCGCAAGCCATGACCTGCAAGCGTGAAAGACGGCTAGAATGCGGTCCCGCTAGAATAGCCTAAGCATGCGCCGCGTCCGCAACTGGCTGATCGTCCTCGGCAGCGGAGTTCTGCTGATTTTCACCCTCGGAACACTGGGCTTCATATGGATCGAACACTACCCTCCCTTCGACGCGTTTTACATGACGCTGATCACCATCACCACGGTGGGCTACGAAGAGTTGCATCCGCTCAGTTTTCACGGGCGGATTTTCAATTCGTTTCTGATATTCTTTGGCGTAACCATGCTGCTGCTCGCGGTGGGCGGCATGACGCAGGTAATCATCGAGCTGGAGCTCACGCAATATTTTGCCAAGCGGCGGACCAGGAAAATGATTAGAAATTTGCAGGACCACATCATTGTCTGCGGTTTTGGACGCGTGGGCCGCGGCGCGGCTCGCGAGCTGCAGCGGGCGGGTGTTCCGTTTCTCATCGTGGACAAGAGCGAGGACCGCGTGGAGTGGGCCATGCGCGACGGCATGCTGGGCGTGCTGGCGGACGCCACCGACGACGAGACGCTGAAACACGCGGGTGTGCTGCAGGCGAAAGGTTTGATTGCCACGCTGCAGAGCGACGCCGACAATCTGTTCGTGATCCTCTCTGCCAAAGCGCTCAAGCCAACGCTTCAGGTCTCGGCCCGCGTGGCTTCCGAGCAAAGCGAAAAGAAAATGCGGCTGGCGGGCGCCGACCACGTGTTCGCTCCTTACGATATGACCGGAAATCGCATGGCGCAGGTGATGCTGAAGCCGCACGTCTTTCAATTCATCGATTTCACCACCAAGGGCATGGGGCTGGACGTGGGAATCGAACAGTTCAGCGTGGCGGCATCGAGCGAGTTTGCGTCGAAATCGTTGCTCGAGAGCAAGATCCGCAGCGACCTGGGCGTCATTGTGCTCGCGATCCGCAAATCAGATGGGCGCATGTTGTTCAATCCTCCGGCGGAAGCAGAAATTGTCGGCGGGGACTATCTGATCGTGATGGGAGAGCCCGCGAACCTGCAAAAATTGGAGCAGTTGCTGACCGAGGTGCCGACGTGAAGGTCTTAACCGCGGGGCAAATGCGCGAAGTGGACCGCCGCACGGCCGAGCTGGGAATCCCGAACATCATCCTGATGGAGAATGCCGGGCATCGCGTCGTGGAATTTGTGGAACGCGAGTATGCGCCGCTCTCCAAACAACGGATTGTTGTGGTGTGCGGCAAGGGCAACAATGGCGGCGATGGATTGGTGATCGCGCGGCAGCTTTTCACGCGGGCGAAGCCGGAGTGGTTGCGCGTGGTGCTGGGCGGCGACCCTGAGGCCGGCCCAAACATGCTGCAAGGCGACGCGCTCGAAAACTACAAGATGCTCACGGCGGTGGGCTGTCCGGTTTCGTTTGAGATCACGCCGGAGATGCGGACCGCGACGCTGGTGCTGGATGCGGTCCTGGGAACGGGCTTCGAAGGGCCGGCCCGCGGTAGAGCCAGTGAATTGATTGACGCGATCAATGGGTCCTTTCCATTGGCCGATGTGGTGGCTGTGGATGTGCCCTCGGGAGAGGCGGTGCGCGCAAAACACACCGTCACTTTCACCGCGCTCAAGCCGTGCCTGGTGCTGTCGCCGGCTTGCGAGCTGGCGGGTAAAGTTCACGTCGCGCAGATCGGGAGTCCGCCGGAGTTGTTTGAGAACGACGACTCCATTTGGCTTTCGGCATCGGAACCGCAGGAGTTCGCAGCGCTATTCAAGCCGCGTTCCAGCGATTCCAACAAGGGCATGTACGGGCACGTGCTGGTGATCGCGGGCGGGCGCGGAAAGACGGGCGCCGCGGCTATGTCGGGAATCGCCGCGCTGCGGGCTGGAGCGGGACTTTCTACCGTTGCATCGGCGGCGTCGGCAATTACTGCGATCGCATCCTATGCGCCGGAGATTATGACGGAGCCCTTGGCGGAGACCGAGTCGGGCTCCATCGCCATGCGCGCCCCGGACGATCCCGCGCTGGCCGCAATCACGGAGAAGAAAAATGTGATCGCGATCGGTCCTGGGATGGGGCAGAATCCGGAGACGGTGCAATTCATCCGGCGCTTCGTACAAGAATCGCCCGTGCCGATGGTTGTGGATGCGGACGCGCTGAATGCAGTGGCGGGGCAGCGCCTGCGATTCCAAGCTCCGCGAATTCTTACGCCACATCCGGGCGAGATGTCGCGTTTGACCGGGAAAACGATCGCCGAGATTCAAGCGGATCGCATCGGTCATGCGCGCGCCTTCGCGACGGAGCATGGCGTCTATCTGGTGCTCAAGGGCAACCGCAGCGTAATCGCGTTTCCGGACGGACGGGTATGGATCAATCCCACCGGCTCGCCGGCCATGTCGACCGGAGGAACGGGCGATGTGCTCACCGGAATGATCGCAGGACTAGTGGCGCAGTTTCCGAAGCAGTTGGAAGACGCATTGCTCGCTGCGGTGTACCTGCATGGGCGCGCGGGCGAGTTGGGCGCCGAGGCAATTGGCGAAAAATCTTTCATGGCCACCGACCTGTTTGAGTTTCTGCCTGAGGCGATGCGTGAAATCGCAGATTTATCAGACTGAATCGGAAGACGAGACCATTGCGTTGGGCGAGAAGCTGGCGGCGGAGCTGCCCGCCAAGGCCGTAGTGCTGCTGATCGGACAACTCGGCGCGGGCAAGACGACGTTCGCGAAAGGCATCGTGAAGGGGCTGGGGGCGGCGGTGCCAGAGGATGTATCGAGTCCGACGTTCACGCTGATTCACGAATACAGCCGGGCCGTTCTGAACCACGACCGCGAGGGAGTGGCCGTGTATCACATCGATCTGTATCGATTGGATACCGCCGCGCAAGTCGCGACGCTGGGTCTCGATGACATTTTCGACCGGCGCGCCGTAGTGTTGATCGAATGGGGCGAGCGGTTCCCGGACCTGATGCCTTCGGACCGCATCGAAATCCGGCTGCGTGGAACCGGAGAGTGCTCACGAGAGATCGAGGTACAATGGAATCAGTCCTCCCCCTAGTAGAGCAGCCCCAGTAAGGAATCGGAATGAGTTCCGCGCGGCCCTTCGTTCATCTACATTGCCACACTGATTATTCGCTGCTCGACGGCGCGTGCGAGATCGGGCAGTTGATGGATCTCGTGGTGGAGCAGAAAATGCCCGCGGTCGCGATGACGGACCACGGCAATCTTTTTGGCGCGGTGGAGTTCTACAACGAAGCCAAACAGAAGGGCGTGCATCCGGTGATCGGATGCGAAGTGTACGTTTCGCAGCAAGGCTTGGCGAGCCGCAGCGATAGCGATCGCTACAACCATCTGGTGTTGTTGTGCGAGAACCAGGAAGGCTATCGCAATCTGCTGAAGCTGGTGTCCACGGCGTTTCTGGAAGGTTTTTACTATAAGCCGCGCATCGACAAGGATCTGCTGGCCCGGCACTCCAAGGGTTTGATCGCGATGTCGGCTTGCTTGCGCGGAGACATCAACGAGACCATCCTGGCGAATCGATACGAGGAAGCCAAGCGGCTCGCCTATAGCTATTCGGATATGTTCGGCAAGGAGAATTTCTTTCTCGAAATCCAGGATCACGGCCTCGATCAAGATAAGGTTGTGATTCCCGAACTTCTGCGATTGTCGCAAGAGACGCGCATTCCGCTAGTGGCGACCAACGATTCGCACTACATGCGCAAGAACGATGCGCGGGCGCACGAGATCCTGCTGTGCATCCAGACCGGCAAGACCATGAGCGATCCGCAGCGCATGCGGTTCACCGTGCCGGAGTTTTATTTGAAGACGCGCGATGAAATGCTCGCCCAATTCGGAGAGACGGGCGAGATGGAAGCTTCGCTCAATCGCACCTGGGACATTGCGCAGCGTTGCCAGGTGAGCCTGGAAAAGGTCAAGGAACCGTTCCCGAAGTTCGATGTTCCCGCCGAGCACTCTACCGACAGCTACTTCGAATACGTGGCGCGGCAGGGTTTCGAAAAGCGGCGTTCGCGCCTGGAGGCGTTGAGCAAAGAAGGCGCTCTGAAACACCATCTGGCCGAGTATGCCGAGCGTCTGGATCGCGAGATCCGGATGATTCAGCAGATGAAGTTCTCGGGCTATTTCCTGATCGTTTGGGATTTCATCCGGTTCGCAAAATCGCGCGGAATTCCGGTGGGGCCGGGCCGGGGGTCGGCGGCCGGCAGCCTGGTGAGTTACGCGATGGAGATCACCGACATCGATCCGCTGGAATACGGGCTGCTGTTTGAGCGCTTCCTGAATCCGGAGCGCATCAGCATGCCCGATATCGACATCGATTTCCATACGCGCCGGCGCGGCGAAGTGATCCAGTACGTCACCGAGAAATACGGGCGCGAGCAAGTGGCGCAGATCATCACGTTCGGCACGCTGGGAGCGCGGACCGCGATCAAGGACGTCGGCCGCGTGCTGGACATCGGCTTCGCGGACGTGGACCGCATCACCAAACTGATTCCCACGACGCTCAACATCAAGCTGAAGGAAGCGATGCAGCAGGAGCCGGCCATCGAGGAAGCGGCCCGCAAGGATCCGCGTTTGAAAGAAGTGCTGGAAGTTGCCTGCAAAGTGGAGGGGATGGCCCGCAATGCCGGGATGCACGCGGCGGGCGTCGTAATTTCACCGGTGCCGCTCACGGAACTGGTCCCGCTCTGTAAAACAAGTAAAGACGAAATTGTTACGCAGTACGATATGGTTGGGCTGGAGAAGCTGGCGCTTCTCAAGATGGATTTTCTGGGGCTCACCACGCTCGACATTATCCAGGATGCGGTCGCGTTGATCGAGCGCTATCGCGGCGTCAAGCTGGACACGGAAAAGCTGCCACTCGATGACGCCGGGACCTACCAGATTTTTTCCAAAGGTTTCACCAGCGGCGTGTTCCAGTTTGAATCGCCCGGGATGCGCGATATTCTGCGCAAATATCAGCCCACGCGCATTGAAGATTTGTGCGCGCTGAACGCGCTCTACCGGCCGGGGCCCATCCAGGGCGGCATGGTGGACGACTTTATCGATCGCAAGCATGGCCGCAAGCAGGTGACGTACGATTTTCCGGAGTTGAAGGCGATTCTGGAGGAGACCTACGGCGTAATCGTTTATCAAGAGCAGGTGATGCAGATTTCGAATAGCCTGGCCGGCTATTCGCTGGGCGAAGCCGACATCCTGCGGCGCGCCATGGGAAAGAAAAAGGCCGAGGAGATGGCGGCGCAGCGCCAGCGCTTCATCGAGGGCGCCAAGGCCAAAGGCCATCCGCAGAAGAAGATCGAGAAAATCTTCGATCTGATGGAGCAGTTCGCCGGGTATGGTTTCAACAAATCGCACTCAGCCGCGTACGCATATCTGGCGTACGTGACGGCATATTTGAAGGCGCACTACGCGCTGGAATTTTTGTCGGCGCTGCTGACGTCGGAAATGGGCAACACCGATAAGGTGGTGAAGTACATCAATGAATGCCGTGAAATGGGTATTCCGGTGCTGCCTCCGGACGTGAATTCGAGCGGGCGCGATTTTTCTCCCGACGGCCAAGGCATTCGCATGGGGCTGTGCGCGATTCGCAATGTAGGCGCGGCGGCGGCGGATTCCATCATCCAGGCGCGCGAGAACGGAGGACCGTTCGAATCGCTATACGACCTCTGCGAGCGCGTGGACTTGACCAGCGTGAACAAGCGCATTCTGGAGAATTTCGTCAAGGGGGGCGCGCTCGCGAGCCTGGGCGGCAATCGCGCGCAGTTGACCGCGGTGATCGAGAACGCGATGGAGAGCGGCCAGCGAGCGTGGAAAGATCGGGAGAGCGGGCAGGCTGCTTTGTTCGGCGCCGTGGCCAATGAGCCCGCGCACGTGGAGCATCCGCTGCCGGCCTTGCCCGACTGGACCGTGCAGCAGAACCTGGCGGGCGAGAAGGAAGTGCTGGGAATCTTCGTCACCGGGCATCCGTTAGATGAGTTTTCCGGCAAGGTCGCGGAGCTTTCTTCGCACGATACCGAAACGGTGGAGGGGTTGGAACGCGGGGCGGAGGTGGCCATCTGCGGCATTCTCACCGGCATCCAGCGCAAGCGCAACAAGGAAGGCAAGCTCTGGGCGGCCATGCGCGTGGAGGATCGCAAAGGCGGAGTGGAGGCCATGGCGTTCTCCACGCAATACGATCGGCTGCTCACCAATCTCGTGGAGGACCAGGCTGTGCTGGTGCGCGGGCTGGTGCTGCCCGAAGAGAATGGGCCGCCGAAGCTCTCGGTGCAGGATATTATTCCGCTGGCGGTGGCGCGCGTGAACCTGCCGACCCTGATCTCGATTCGAGTGCCGGTGGGCGTCAACGGTAATGCGGACAAGGCCGGCGCGCTGAACCAGCTTTTCACGCGCAAGCAAGGCGAGACCGAAGTCCGGCTGCGGCTCGAGAAGCCGCGCGATTTTTCCGTTATTCTGGATGTGGCTGCGAAAGTCCGCCCGGACAAGGAGTTTAAGGCGGAAGTGGAGCGGATCTGCGGGCCGGAATCGGTCGAGATTCTGGCGATCTAGCGGCCCATCCTCAATGTCGGAAAATCCCGATCTCGAAGCAACCGTAGCGGCTACCAACCCCACCTGGGAGCGCGTGCTGCTGGCCCGCCATCCTAAGCGGCCGCACTCATCGGACTATATCAGCCGTGTCTTCACGGGGTTTTCGGAGCTGCACGGCGATCGCTTCTTTGGCGACGACGCGGCGGTGATGGGCGGCTTCGCTTTCTTGGACGCCCGTCCGGTGATGGTGATCGGACAAGAGAAGGGCCGCGACACCAAGCAGAAACTGCATCGCAATTTCGGTATGCCCAAGCCGGAGGGCTATCGCAAGGCCATGCGGTTGATGCGGCTGGCCGAAAAATTCCAACGGCCCATTGTGACGTTCCTGGATACGGTGGGCGCGTATCCCGGCATCGACGCCGAAGAGCGCGGGCAGGCCGAGGCGATCGCGAACAACTTGCGCGAGATGTCGCGGCTGGGCGTGCCGGTGGTTACGATCGTGATCGGCGAGGGCGGCAGCGGAGGCGCGCTCGGTCTCGGGATCGCGAATCGCGTGTACATGCTCGAGAACGCCTACTATAGCGTGATTTCGCCGGAGAGCTGCGCCGCCATTATCTATCGCGATTCGGGACGCGCCGCCGAAGCTGCGCAGTCCTTGCGGCTGACGGCCCAGGATTTGGAGCGCCTGGAGCTGATCGACGGCATGATAGAGGAACCGGCCGAGGGCGCGCATACGGATCCGAATCGGGCCGCCGAGCTGGTGAAGGAGACCATTCAAAAGGCGCTGGCGGAACTGGCGCCGTTGTCGGCGCAGGAACTGATCGACGATCGCTACGACAAATTCCGCCGCATGGGCAACTTCTTTGCGGAGGGGCCTGTTGTATGAAGCAGGACGCATGAGTAAAACGGTGACCATCGGAGTTGTTTTCGTGCTGGTGGTAGTGGCTTTCCTGGTTTATTCCAGCATGCACATCGCTAAATACCGGGTGGAAGTGTGCATCGCTTTCCACGGGGCAAACCAATGCCGCACGGCTTCGGCCGACACGCAGGAGCATGCTCTGAGGAGCGCGCAATCGAACGCCTGTGCGCTGCTGGTGTCGGGCGTGACAGAGACCATGCAGTGCGAGCACCAGGATCCGGTCAGCGTGAAGTGGTTGGAGACGAAGTGAAGGACGGGGCGCGCACCGCCTCCGAATTCAGAATACAGAATCCAGAATCGTGGTTGCCGAATTCTGAATTCTCGAATTCTCTTAAAAGTACTTCTCCGCCAGTTCCGGCTTAACTTCCACCGCCCGCTGCCAGCAGCCGCGCGCTTCATCCTCATGGCCAAGGGCATGCTGCGCGTGTCCGAGATTGAGGAACGCTTCGGCGAAATCGGGCTTCTCTTCGGTGGCGCGCCGGTAGCAGCGCGCGGCTTCCTCCTGCAGGTTGGATTGCTGCAGCAGAATACCGATGTTGTAGTTCAGCTCGGGGTTGCGTTCGCCGAGCTGATCGAGCTTGGCTTCGGTGTCGAGCGCGAGCCTGTAGTCGCCCTGATCGGTGGCCACGGCCGCTAGGCCGCGTAGCGCGTCGGTGGATTGCGGGTGGCACGCGGAGGCTTGGGTGAAGGACGCCTTGGACGATTCCAGATCGCCGCCGCGGCGCTGCGCCAGGCCGAGATTGATCAACGCCTCCAGCCAGTCCGGACGCTTGCTCACGCACACGCGGAAAGGTTCGATGCTCCCCGCGGCGTCGCCGCGCAACAAGCGCAGATAGCCGATGCGGAACCAGGCTTCCTCGCGTTCCGGATCCACTTCCACCAGCTTCTCGATGCATTTTTCGGTTTCCGCGGTGTTGCCCAGGCGTTCCTGCACAATGGCCAGATTCCACAGAGCCGTGGTGTTCTCGGGCGCGTATTGCAGCGCGCGTTCATAGGCCTTGCGCGCTTCCGGAAGATCGCCGCGTTCCTGTAACGTCGCGCCGAGATTGGCATAAGCGAGCGGGCTGTGGGTGCGGAGTTTGAGCGCTTCGGCGTACGCTTGGCCGGCCTGTTCCAAGCGGTTGGTCTTTTGATACGCCACGCCCAGATTAAACCAGCCTTCGAACGACTTACTGGCCACCTTCACCAGTTGGGCGCCGTGTTGGGCCGCGGATTTGAAATCGCCGCGCGCCATGGCAGCCGAAATCATGCCTGTCAAAGCGGCCTGTGAATTCGGCCGAACGCGCAGCAACTTCTCGGAATACTCGCGAACCTTATCGCTTTCTCCCAGCGCCAGCGCCGCCCCCATCATATTGGTGAGAAACTCGCCGTCGCTGGAGTTGGTCGGCAGAAGTTTTTGATAGAGCTCCAGCGCCTCCCCGGTGCGTCCGGACTGATGCAGCGCGACTGCTTTGCCGTAGAGAGCTTTCTCGCTGGCTGGATTGGACTGCAAACATTCGTCGAAGGCCGCCAGCGCTTCTGCCAGGTGATTGCAGTGCAGTTCGGAGATGGCCACGCCAAGCTTTGCTTCCGAGAGGTTGGGATCGAGATCCGCCGCCGCGCGAAACGCCGCCGCGGCTTCTTCGTGACGCTGCAGCTTTTCCAGGCACAGGGCCACATTATAGGCTGCGGCCTTGTGATTCTTCTGCGTCTCCTGCACCTGCTGGTAATGCTCCAGGGCGTCGTTGAACAGGCCAAGTTGGAACTCCAGGTGAGCTTCGGTCCAGATCAGCTCTGGCAACTTTTCGCCGGCCTCAATCGCTTCGCGGATTTCACGCAGGGCCTGCTCGGTTTTGCCGTCCATGTTCAGAGCCAGCGCCCGGACCAGGGCCGGAGACTGAACGGGCCGCTTTTCGCTGGCGGCGTCCAGGGCATCGGTGCGGGCCAGAGCCTCAACCAGCTCGTTATCGACAAACCATAACCATTGATCGTTGGTGTTTTCCATGCAGCCCTCTGAAGTGAATCTGCTACTTGGCGCCATTCAGGTAACGAATGGAGACTGATTTCACTTTCCCCCGCTCCTCTCGCTCGTTCAGGAAGCCCACGCCGCCTGTCTTCAATTGATCGTCGGTCCAAACGTCCACCAGCTTCCCTTGAATGGAGGTGCTGAATTGGGGGCCCCGCGCGTCGGTGCGTATATTGAAGACGGTGTCGGCCTTCACCGTCAGGTCGATGGGGACCCGCCCCACTTGCGTTTGGCGTCCGTTGAGCACCAGATATTTGAACAGGGCCACTTTGGAAGACAGTCCAGAGGAGACCTGCGTCAGCTTCATGGCGTAGTAGTTGTCCGGATCGGTAGCGCGAAACACCCAGCCGATGCTCTTGGTATCGATAGTGGCCTGGAATTCCACGCGATAGTCCGAGAGTTTGAGCGAGGGCCGATAAAGGGTGATCTGACGTCCGGGAATTGCCCCGGTGCGGTCGCCACCCCAATCTTCCACCCAGCCACCTTCCCCCAGAATGATGCTGGGCCCGGACCCGTCGGCGGAAATCGCCGAGTTGGACGCGGCCGACCCGTGTGACTTGCCACCCCAGCCCAGCCAGGTGGAGCAAGCCACCACCAGCAGCGCGATGGCGATGCCTAGTTTGACCTTGAGAGAACCCAGGAAAGACGGATTGGGAAGCTGAACCGCTCCGAAGTTGGGCGTGGTTTCCGGGGCTGGCTCGCGGCGCGCCGGCTTCGCGAGTGGCGATGCGGCTGCTGCCACGGCCGGCTTTGCGCTTTCCTCGGCATTTTGGGCAACCATCGGCTTTGTCGGAGCGGCGCTTGACGCGGCAGCGTGCGATGGCGGCTGTATTCTTGGCTCCAGCTTGGGAGGGTCTGCTGTTTGGGCCGGCACCGGTGGCTGCTTGGGTTGGACGAAGCGGGCGACCGGACGCGGGGCGGGCGCGGGGTTCGATCGAACGATGGTCTGGGCCGCTGCTAATCCCGCTGGCTGAGCCTGGCTGGTGGACGGCGGGACGTAGCTGTGTGCCACCGCCATCTTGGGCCGCAACGGCAGGGATTTCAGATGCGGGAGTAGCGGTTCCGATTCGCTCACCAGCCCGGCGCCTTCCAGCGGAACCGGCTTGGCGGGTGGAAACATCCGGATCGCGATGTCCAACAATTCGGTGGCTCGTCCAGGGACTGCTGTTCCCGACTGGGGTTGCACTTCGGCCGCAGCCTGCTCGGGCTCGGGCGCCGGTTCGGCAACTATCACCGGATCTTCGGCCTTCGTTTCTTCCGGTTGGACCAAGTCCTGATGCAATCTGGACAAAGCTTCGAGCGATGATCGAGGGCCGTCGTCTTCGGCCGCCCGGTTGTTCTGGCGAAAAACCACCACGCCCGAATCCTCCAGCGGGAATTCAATTCCCGTAGAGGGCAGTTCGAATAGCTGGGAATCTTCCACCAAAACGGCAGTCTGGAAACCGAGCTCGCTGGCAACGCTTCGATCGGCACCGAAATCAATGCCGCTCGCCTTGACCTCGATGGAGACGGGACCGGCGCGAGGTAGTTGATGCGCAGTGGTCACCGTCCAAGGCGGGGTTGGCCGGCCATGCCCGTTCTCAAACTCCCGTGGCGTCACGTCCGCCGGTCCCACAGAATGTCCGGCCCGCGTAGCCCTGGGCTGAAGGCCGAGCGAGACTGACGCCGCGGTTGAAAGCGTGGGGGTTCCGTCTTGAAATTGCCAATCCGCAACGGCCGGCCCGGGGGAGAACGCGAGCCAAGGTTCCAGGTGTGGTGGCGCTTCATCGGGACATGCGGCGGCCGCAAGAGGACTGTCGCTCAAGAAATTCGCGATTTCTAAAGGTTCCGCGCCGGATTCCCCTGGGGCCTTCGCGGGCGCATCCCGCTCGGGGCGATTGCCGGCCACAGACGCCTCTAAGTTGCTGATTTCCAGGGGCACCGATTCTGTGACCGGCGCTGCGGCGGTATGCTCTCTGAGCACGGGCTCTGGGGCGGCCGGCTCCTCAACGGCTACCGGCGCTCCGGTTTTTTCGCCGGAAGACTCGGTCTCGCGCCCCTTCTGAGCCTGCAGCAGCCGCCGGAGTGCAAGCTGGTTGTATTCATCCTGATAGCTCTGCTTGTGCGCTTCCGAACAAAATCCGCCTCCTCCCGTGAGTCTCTTGAGTAGAGCGAGTTCCTTGCCACAGTAGCGGCACCGCATATGGGTGTAATCGGCGTTTCTAGGCGATTAGTGAATAGGCACTGAGGTTGTTTATATACGGTAAAGCTCTTATGGCGACATTTTCAGGTATGAACCTTATCACCATGGGCTAAACCATTGCGCGGCGTACAGCCTAGGCCGGTATAGCTATGGCTTCTGGGCTCTTTCGGTCGGCGGCGTGAAAATGTTTCGCGAATCCGGGAAAAGTAATGTGTTTGTTGGAAAGATCGGCTAAAGTTAGCGCCTTACGCGAACGATCTTACTAGTAGCGCAGCGTGCGCCCGCGTTTGTACGCCAACGCGGGGGACCGTCAGGACGCGAGATCGTCACGACGCGAGATCGTCAGGAGAGGATTCATGGTGAAACACGAAGCTTTGAAGAATCATTTGGAGAACCTTCGCAACTCGATTCCGGAGCTGCGGGGCGTGTTACTGGCCTCGAACGAAGGCTTGCCCGTCGCGCATTCACTTTCCAACGGCACCGATCCGAATCGCGTAGCCGCCATGGCCGCCGCGGCCTCCAGCCTGGGACGCCGTATTAGCGAAAGCATGGCCACGGGCACATTGTCGGAGGTGAGTATCCGAGGCGATGACGGCGTCCTCTTCGTGTACTCGGCGGGTCCCAAGGCGGTGCTGGCAGTCATGGGTCCGATGGGAGCCAACGCAGGCTTGATTCATCTGGAATCGCGCGGGATCGCCAAGGATATCGGCGACCTGTTCTAACGTCCGCGTTGCCTGGCTGATGGGTATACTGGTTCCAGGCCCATCGAATGCTCGCGAGATCCGAACAACGGGGCGTCTCGGAGCCCCAGACTGGATCCGAACGCGCCGCCCACCAGTCGCTCCTGGACGTATCGCAGGCAATCCTGCAGCATCGCGACCTTAACGGGCTGTTTCGTGACTTGGCAGTGCGTCTGCGGGCTATTGTCCCTTTCGATTTTCTGAACCTGGTTCTTTACGATGCAGCCAGCAATACCATGCGGCTGCACATCCTGGAAAGCACCACTGACATAGAGCCCCACGTCCCGGAAATGGAGTTTCCACCGGAGGAGTCGCCTTCCGGGTGGGTTTACGTCCATCAGGAACCGCTCGTCATACCGGACGTGAACAAAGAGACGCGTTGGCCGAAAATCATGGATGTGCTAAAGCGCAACCGCGTGGTCAGTTCCTCCTGGTTGCCGCTCACCACGGCGCAGCACCGGCTGGGCGCATTGATGTTTGGGTTCGTTTCGGGTGGCCCGCTGGAATCGCAGCTGGATTTCATGCGCCAGATTTCGGCCCAGGTGGCAGTGGCCGTCGACAACACGCTGAATTTCGAGAACTCCGAAAAATACCAGCGGCAGTTGGCCCGCGAGCGCGATCGCTTGCAAGTGCTGCTCGAAATTACGAACGTGCTGGTGTCTGAGCTCGACATCCGCGAACTCTTTCCCAGCATCAGCGCTTGCCTGCGGCGCGTCATGCCCAGCGAATATTCCAGCCTGGCGTTGCTCGAGGAAGGCGGAACGCTGCTGAGAAACCACGCGCTGGTGTTCGCCGGAAATCCGGATATCATTCCGCAAGGGGCCGGGGCGGCGTTGGATCACACACCCGCCGGCCGAGCCGTGGAAACGCGCCGTCCCGTGGTGCTGGATGAAACAGAGCTGGCGCAGTTTAGCTCACCCCTGGTTCAGCGGCTGGCCGCGGCGGGCTTGAAGTCGGTGTGCTGCATTCCTTTAATCTCCCGCAACGGCGTGCTCGGAACGCTCAACGTGGGCAGCATGAAGGCGAACGCCTTCACGCCCTCCGACGTCGATTTTCTCAGCCAGGTGGCCGCCCAGGCCGCCATCGCGATCGAAAATGCTACGGCATTCCATCAGATCGCGCAGCTCAAGGATCAACTGGCCGAAGAAAAGCTGTATCTTCAGGATGAGATCCGGACCGAGCAGAATTTCGGCGAGATTATCGGCGATGATCCGGCGTTCCGGCGCGTGCTGGAACAATGCGCCACCGTGGCGCCTACCGATGCGTCGGTTCTGATTCTCGGAGAAACCGGTACCGGCAAGGAGCTGATCGCGCGCGCTATTCACGACTTGAGCGGCCGGCGCGACCGCACCTTCGTGAAGCTCAACTGCGCGGCCATTCCAACCGGGCTGCTCGAAAGCGAGCTGTTCGGGCACGAGAAAGGCGCGTTTACAGGGGCCATCGCGCAGAAGGTGGGCCGTTTCGAGTTAGCCAACAAAGGCACGCTCTTTTTGGACGAGGTGGGCGACATTCCGTTGGAACTGCAGCCCAAGCTGCTGCGCGCGCTCCAGGAGCATGAATTCGAGCGGCTGGGCGGCGTGCGCACCATCAAAGTGGATGTGCGGCTGGTGGCGGCTACGAATCGCGATCTTTCGCAAATGATCGCCAGCCGGGAGTTTCGCAGCGATCTCTATTACCGCCTCAGCGTCTTTCCGCTTTCCGTGCCTTCGCTGCGCGAGCGCACCGGCGATATCCCCAAGCTGGTCCGGTATTTTACACAGAAGTATGCGCAGCGCATGAACAAACGCATCGACACCATTCCGTCGGCAGCCATGGAAGCCCTGGTGAGCTACGGCTGGCCTGGCAACGTGCGGGAGCTTGAGAATCTGATCGAACGGGCCGTGATTCTCACGCGCGGGAGCAGTCTGGAGATTCCCCTCGCCGAGCTGCGCGCCACGCCTGATGCCGCAACACCGGTAACGCTCGAGGACGCCGAGCGCGATCACATCCGCCGCGTGCTGGAGCAGGCCGGGGGCGTGGTGGGCGGACGGAATGGAGCCGCGGCCCGCCTGGGGATGAAGCGCACCACCCTGCAATCGAAGATGAAGAAGCTCGGAATCTCCCGTTGAGTGGCGCGCGCTTTAGCGCGACGCACTCTTGCGTGCCGCGTCCCCCGCCTCGTGATCGCGGCTTCCGGCTCTACTGAAAAGAATATTTTTCTTGACAGAATAGTATTTCCGGAGTTAAATCGATGCATGCTGGCGACGTTGCAAATCGTACAAAGCCCGGAAAAAGCGGGCGTCTTGCTCCAGCCTGGCCGACTTCGTCTCCTCGAACAATTAACTGAGCCCGATTCCGCCGCCGGACTCGCCCGCCGCCTGGGCGTGCCTCGGCAGAAACTGAACTACCATCTGCGCGAACTAGAGCGCGAAGGCTTTCTGGAGTTGGTCGAGGAACGCCGTAAAGGCAATTGCGTGGAACGCGTGGTGCGCGCCGTAGCCCGCGAATTCCTAATCGCTCCCCAGACCGGCGATCGCGTCACTGCCGACCGTTTCTCCGCCGCTTATCTCGCTTCTACTGCTGCGCGTATGATACGCGCGCTGGCCTCTCTCTGCATCCGCGCCCGCCGTGCCGGAAAACGCGTCGCCACGCTTACCCTGGAAACCGAGATCCGCTTCGCTAGCGCTGAATCCCGCGCCGCTTTCGCCGAAGAGATGACCGCATCCATTGCGCACCTCGTGGCGAAATACCATAACGAGCGGGCCGAAGGAGGGCGGCGTTTCCGCCTGCTCTCCGCCGTTTATCCCGCCGTCAGGCTGGAAGAATCCGCCAGCGAATCCGCAAACCTGGAGTGAAACATGAGCAGATCCCATGAGATCGTCATCGATGTAAAAGCGACCCCCGAAGAAGTCTTCCGGGCCATCACCGACCCCGAACAAATTGCGAAATGGTTCGCCCCCGAAGCCCGAGTCGATCCGCGCGTCGGCGGAGAATATTACTTCTCCTGGGGCCCGGGGATGGAGGGTAGAACCACCATCACCGCCTGGGAGCAAGGTAAGCATTTCGGCACTTGTAGCGAACGTTCCCGCACCTACGGCCGCAAAGGCCCGGTGGACACAGGCGTTGTACAAAAAATGTGTGTCGATTATTACATCGAATCGCTGGGCGGAGGAGTCACGCGCCTCCGTCTGGTTCAGTCCGGCTTCGGCCCCGAAGCAGCCTGGGACGACGAGTTCGCCGAAACAAAATCCGGATGGGCGGCCTTCCTGAAAAAACTCAAGGAGCTGCTCGAAAAATGAGACACATACAAGGAATACCCTGGAGGACAATTGCGCTAGCCTCGCTGTTGCTCGTCTCGGCCTGCGCAAAAGGAGGACAAGAAGTGCAATCTCAACAATCTGAAAAATCGAAGCCGCCTGTCAAAACGGAGCAGCGCGGGCGCATCCTTGGAATCGGCGGTGTCTTCTTCAAATCCGCTAATCGTGATCAGATGCGCGAATGGTATTCGAAGCATCTTGGACTCGCTGACAAAGGCGAAGGTGTGATGCTTCCGTGGCGCGAACACGACGACCCGCAAAAGGAACACGCTACCGTTTGGACCATTTTTTCCGCCTCCACTGACTATATTCCAGCCACGCAACCGTTCATGGTCAACTACATCGTCGACGATATGGATGCTTTGCTCGACCGCTTAAAAGAAGAGGGAGTAAAGATTGACGCCAAACGAATGAATGAATCCTACGGTCGCTTTGCCTGGATCTATGATTTGGATGGAAATAAGATCGAGCTCTGGCAGCCGGTGTCCCCAAAGCCCTAAGGGCCGACCCAGCCACCAACAACCAATAACCAACAACCTCCCATACCGAACTTTTCTGTTGCGGCTTCCACTCCTCTTGCGCCATAGTAGAACTGAAAGACCATGTAGGGCGCAGCCGAATCCGCAATAATCGAGACATCGCGCGCTCCACGGGTCATAATTTATGGGCTCGGGCGATTCTCGATGGCGGACGAATTTCTCTTTCTCACCGAACTGCTGGGCCTCAAGGTTTATGACCTGAAGGGCCGCCGCCTTGGCCTGGTAAAAGACGCCGCGCTGGTTCCTCTGATCGATCCTTCCCGCGTCGACCGCTTCCTGGTGGGCGGTGGTTGGGCCTGGCTGAGCATCCGGCACGATCAGATCCGCTCCATTTCGTTGGACGGGATTTACCTCAAAGACGAACAGCTCACCCCCTACCATTCCGACGAGTATATGCTGCGGCTGGTCCGCGATCTGCTGGATCAGCAGATCATCGACGGGCAAGGCCGCAAAGTGGTGCGGGTGACCGACGTCACGTTCACCATTCGTCACGAGGAAGAGGGTGACGTGTTGAGCATCATCGATATTGATATCGGATTGCGGAGCATGTGGCGGCGCCTGGCGCAAGGAGTGGTCCCGCCGCGCTGGATCCGCCGCACCCAGAGCATCATTCCGCCGCATTCCATCCCTTGGGAGCAGTGCAGCATCCTCGAGGCGGATCCGCAGCGGCGATTGCGCCTCAATATCAGCAACAAGATTCTGGAGGAGATGCACCCGGCCGATCTGGCGGACATCGTCGAAGATTTGAGCCCCGACGATCGCGAAGCCATCTTCGAGACCATCGACAGCGAGGTGGCCGCCGAGACGTTGTCGGAGATCGAGCCGGATGTGCAGGCCAGCATTCTGGAGTCGCTCGAAACCGAGAAGGCCGCCGACATCGTGGAAGAAATGTCGCCGCACGAAGCCGCCGACGTGCTGGCCGAACTGGAGGAACAAACCTCCGAAGACATTCTGGAAGAAATGGAAGGCGAGCCCAAGGCCGAGGTGGAGGAGTTGCTCGAGTATCACGAACATTCCGCCGGCGGGTTGATGAACACCGAATTCGTGGCGTTGCCGGAGGATACAACGGTCGCGGGGGCAATGGACGCGCTGCGAGCCCACGAAGAGATTCTCGAGAACCTGAACACGCTGTTCCTGGTCGATTCCAATGACCAACTAACGGCGTCCATTCCGCTGGCGCGATTGTTCACCACGGCAGGCGCGACGCCCTTGCGGGAATTGGCCGCCGACCCTCTGCTGCACGTCGACGTAGAAGAGCGCCAGGATCGAATTACCGAACTGTTCGACAAATACAACTTGCTGACGCTGCCGGTGATCGACGCCGAAGGCAAGCTGGCGGGCGTGATCACGGCCGATGAAGTGATCTCCCTCCTGAGGGAAAAATAGGGCGTGCTCAAACGCTTTCGCTATCAAATCGCGATCTTTCTGTCGGTCATCGGTCCGGGCCTCATCACCGCCAATGTCGATAACGATTCAGGCGGTATTTTTACCTATTCGCAGGCGGGCGCGAAATACGGCTATCTTCCGCTGTGGACGTTGATCCCCATAACGCTGCTACTGATCGTCACCCAAGAAATGTCCTCGCGTATGGGCGCGGTCACGGGCAAAGGTCTATCCGATCTGATCCGCGAGGAGTTCGGTTTACGGACCACATTCTTTCTGATGATCGCGCTGGTGCTAACCAATTACCTCAACGTCATCGCGGAGTTTGCGGGCATCGCCAGCTCGCTCGAGCTGTTTCACATCAGCCGCTACATTTCGGTGCCCATCTGCGCCGCAGCGGTATGGCTCCTGGTGGTACGGGGCAATTACCGCAGCGTCGAGAAGATCTTCCTGGTCGCGTGCACTTTGTACGTGACGTACATCATCTCCGCGTTTCTACTGAAGCCGGATTGGAAGGAAGCGGCCATCTACAGCGTCAAGCCGATTCTTATGTTCGACACCGACTACATCACCATGCTGATCGCCATGGTGGGCACTTCGATCGCGCCGTGGATGCAATTTTACCTGCAGTCAGCGATCGTTGAAAAGGGGATCACAGCAAAAGAATACGTTCAGTCGCGCATCGAAGTAGTGGTGGGCTGCATTTTGACGGACGTGGTGGCGTTCTTCATCATCGTTTCTTGCGCAACGGCTATTTGGGCGCATGGTCCCCGAGATATTAACGATGCCGCCGATGCCGCGGTCGCGCTGAAGCCGTTCGGTCAGTACGCCTATCTTTTGTTCAGCGCGGGTCTGTTCAATGCATCATTTTTCGCGGCATGCATTTTGCCGATTTCCACCGCATTCACGGTGTGTGAAGGGTTGGGGTTTGAATCGGGCGTCGATAAGCGATTCAACGAGGCGCCGGAGTTCTACTGGCTGTACACGTTGCTGATTGCGCTCGGCGCGGGCGTGATCCTATGGCCGAATTTTCCGCTGGTAAAGACCATTCTGGCGTCGCAGGTGCTCAACGGCGTGTTATTGCCGTTCGTGCTGATTTACATGGTGCTGCTGATCAACAAGAAGGGCCTCATGAAGGAATGGACGAATTCGGGGGCATACAATGCGGTGGCGTGGGTATCGGTGGCGATTATGATTGGCTTAACGCTCGCGTTAGTGTCCATCACGGTGAAGCAAATAATGCAAGCCTCGGCCGCTCCGATTGAGCGATCAGCCCCGTTCGCCAAGATGCAAAGCTACGATCCCAGCCGTCAGGCGCTCAAAGCGGACATTCACGAATCCCGCATCGCGCATTTGATTCGCCAGACCCTCCGCATCGGGAAATTTGCGGACTGATTCCGGCAGATAGGTGTAGGCGTCCCTAGAGCCCGAGATCATTCCGCCGACGGTGGGCAAAACGGTCCGCGAGTAGAAGCTATAGAGTCCCGCGAGCAGCGCGTTCGGAGGCGTGGAGAATTCCAGGATGGCGAGCGTGCCGCCTGGTTTCAAGATGCGCCGCAGTTCCCTCAAGCCGCCGCGGTAATTGGTGAGATTGCGAAATCCGAACGCGATGGTAGCCAGATCGAACGAGGCGTTCGGCGTTGGAAGCTCTAAGGCATCGGCTTCGAAAAGCGCGGGACTGCGTTTGCGGCGGGCTGCAACCAGCATGGGGTGCGAAAAATCGCTGGCGAAAATCCGCGCCGATGGCCCGCGCCCCTGGAGCGCGAGCGCCAGATCGCCAGTGCCGCAGCAAACGTCCAAAACGCATGCGCCGGGCCGGGCGAGCACAGATGCGACGCGTGAGACCGTGCGTGCACGCCAGTAGCGGTCGATATTCATCGACAGCAAGTGATTCAGCAGGTCGTAGCGCGGCGCGATGCGCCCGAACATTCCCCGCACCCACGCGGAAGCTTGCTGCTCGGTTTCGGCGCCGGCGGGTGTTGTGCCCGAGGAAGTCCCCGGCGTCAGCAAGCGAGTGCTTCCTCGATGGCCGCGGCCACGAATCGCTCCTGAACGTCGGCCGTGATTTTGACCGCGCCGATGCGCTCCGGCAGGACGAAGTGGATCTTGCCCTGGACGGTCTTTTTGTCGCTCTTCAAGCGTGCGGCGATGCGCGCCGGATCGACGCCAGTAACGGGCGGCAGCGGTCCGTAGGAATTCACGCAGCGCAAAATCTCCTGCGTGTCCTCGGCGGAAAGCAGATGTTCCATTGAGCCCAAAAGTGTCGCTGCCTTCATCCCCCACGCCACCGCTTCGCCGTGCAGAAACTGCGAGTAGCCGGTTTCGGCTTCCAGGGCGTGGCCGAAGGTGTGGCCGAAGTTGAGGATGCGGCGGCGGTCTTGCTCCTTCTCATCACCCGAGACCACTTCTGCCTTGATCCGCACCGAATCGCAAATCATGCGGTCCACCAGCTCCGGTGCGTGCGCGAGCACCCGCGTCGGCTCGCGGCTCATCAGCCAGAACAGATCCGCGTCGGCGATGACGCCATGCTTGATGATTTCGAACAGGCCCGCGCGATATTCGCGCTCGGGCAGAGTGTCGAGCACGCCGGGGTCGATGATCACGGCCAGCGGCTGATGAAAACTCCCCAGCAGGTTCTTGCCGCACGCCAAATTGACGCCTGTCTTTCCGCCCACGGCCGCATCCACTTGCGCGAGCAATGTGGTCGGAATTTGAATCACTGGAATGCCGCGCATAAAGATGGCCGCCAAAAAACCAGCGACGTCGGTCAAAATACCGCCGCCAAATGCGACAATAACGCTGGATCGATCGCCCCCGCGCGCGACCATTTGATCGGCTAGCGCCTCCACTTCCCCCAGGCGCTTGCGCGGTTCACCGCCCGGGAAGAACAAAATCTCATGTGGATGATCGCCAACCGCGTCAGCCAATGCAGGCCCGTGAAGCTGCCAGACGTCCTCAGTGGATATCAGAAAAACCTTGCCCGCGCGTTTGGGAATGAACTGCCGCACGTTCCCGAGGCCGCCGCGCTGAACCAGCACGGGGTAGCGGCACGCGGAGGTGTCGACGAAATACGACGGCATACACTCGTTGTACCATGTGAATGTCGCGGGTTCACCCAAACACAATTGAAAGTATATGGAAAGATGAAAGAAAGAGTACGTTCTACCACCATCCTGTGCGTCCGGCGTGGCGGCAAGGTGGTGATCGCGGGCGACGGGCAGGTAACGCTCGGCCAGGAAGTGCTGAAAGCCTCCGCGAAGAAGCTTCGCCGGCTCTACAGCGACAAGATCGTCGCGGGATTCGCCGGTTCCACCGCGGACGCCTTCGCGCTGTTCGCGCGTTTTGAAGCCAAGCTGGAACAGTTTAACGGCAACCTCCCCCGTTCAGTGGTCGAGCTTGCCAAGGAGTGGCGCACCGACCGAATCTTGCGGCATCTGGAAGCCCTGCTGCTGGTGGCCGACATCAGTAATACGTTCATCGTCAGCGGCAATGGCGATGTGATCGAGCCCGACGGCGAAGCCGCGTCCATCGGCTCCGGCGGACCGTTCGCCAAGGCGGCGGCCACAGCGCTCATCGAAAATACTAAACTGGGAGCGAAAGAAATAGCAGAGAGGGCCATGAAGATCGCCGCACAAATTTGCATCTATACCAACGACACGGTGATCTTCGAGGAACTGGGCTAGATGGTGATCTATTTGCCCGGCCAAGCGCTCGATGAAACGCCGTTGCTCGACGAGCTGACACCTCGCGAGATCGTTCAAGAGCTCGATAAATACGTGATTGGGCAGGCCGACGCCAAGCGCGCCGTCGCAATCGCGCTGCGCAACCGCATCCGCCGCCAGAAGCTGGAACCGGAGCTGGCCGATGAAGTGATGCCGAAAAACATCCTCATGATCGGGCCTACCGGCGTGGGCAAAACAGAAATAGCCAGAAGACTCGCTAAGCTCGCCAACTCGCCGTTCCTGAAAGTAGAAGCCAGCAAGTTCACCGAAGTCGGCTACGTTGGACGCGACGTGGAAGCCATGATTCGCGACCTGGTGGATATTTCCATCGACATGGTGCGCGAAGAGAAGCTGGAAGAGGTCGCCGAACGCGCCGAGAAGAACGCAGAGGAGCGGCTGCTGGATCTGTTGATGCCTCCGCAGCCGGAGGTTTCCGAAAGCGCCGACCGTACGCGCGAGAAACTCCGCGACAAATTGCGCGCCGGCAAACTGGACGATCGTTTGGTGGAGATCGACGTCCGCGAGCGCGGTCCAACGTTTGAGATCAGCACCAATACCGGCCTGGAGGAAATGGACGTCAATCTGAAGGACGTTCTGCCGGGGCTGTTCGGGCAGCGCACCCGCAAACGAAAGATGCGCGTCGCCGAAGCCGCCGAGTACCTGGTACAGGAAGAAGAGCAGAAGCTCATCGACATGGATCAGGTGACGCGCGTGGCGCTGGATCGCGTGGAGCGCAGCGGCATCATCTTCCTGGACGAAATCGATAAAATCGCCGGCCGCGAATCCGGCCACGGCCCCGACGTCAGCCGCGAAGGCGTGCAGCGCGATATTTTGCCGATCGTCGAGGGCACCACCGTCAATACCCGCCACGGTTTCGTGCGGACCGATCACATTCTATTCATCGCGGCGGGCGCGTTCCATGTCTCGAAACCCAGCGATTTGATCCCGGAGCTGCAAGGCCGCTTCCCGATTCGCGTGGAGCTGAAATCGCTTACTGAAGCCGATTTCATTCGCATTCTGAAGGAGCCCAAGGGCGCGCTGGTGAAACAGTACATCGCGCTGCTGGATACCGAAGGCATCAAGCTGGTGTTCACCGACGACGCTATCGAGCAGATTGCCGGCTTCGCGGCGCGCGTCAATCAGATGGCGGAGAATATCGGGGCGCGGCGCTTGCACACCATCATGGAAAAGCTGCTCGAAGAGATCTCGTTCGCCGGACCCGACCTCAAAAAGAAGAACGTCCGCATAGACGCCGCGTACGTTCGCAAGCAACTGGCCGACATCGTGAAGGACCAGGATCTCAGCCGGTATATCCTGTAGCCGAATGCGCACGTTCGCCGCGATTCTAGGCGCCTGGGTCTGCGCGCTGCTGGCCGGATGCGGCTCCATCGGTGAGCCTCTGTATCCCGCGTTGAAGATTCCTTTGCGCGTGACCGATCTCGCTGTGGTGGAGAAAGGCCCCAATTTCGACTTCGATTTCACCATCGCGCCGCTCACCACCGAAGGCGTGGCGCTGAAGGAAATCGGAAGCGTGGATTTGCGCGTGGGTCCCAGTCCCAGCGACGGATTCAATCTGGGCGAATGGCTGAAGACTTCCGCGCGTGTCGAGGTGCCCACGCCGGATAAACCTGGTCCAGTTCACGCCGAATTCCCCGTGGCCAGCTTTATCGACAAGGACGTCGTAGTGGCCGTGCGCGTGACGAATCCCAAGGGACGCGATGCCGGTTGGTCCGATTTCAAGACCATCCATGTGGAGCAGCCGCTGCCTACCCCGGCCGATTTTCACGTCGCGGCTACGGCCAAGGGCGTTCAGCTGACTTGGCGTTCCGCGGGAGCTAGCGAATTTCGCATCTTTCGAAAGACTGAATTGCAAACCAAGGCCATCCTGCTTGCCACTGCTACCGAATCCCCTTACGTCGACATTAGCGCGGAGTATGGAAAGGCCTATCAATATTCGGTCCAAGGCACGCGCGGCACAGAGGAGAGCGATGTGGCCGGCCCCGCAAGCATTACGCCGGTGGATACATTCGCGCCGGAGGTCCCATCCGGCCTGACGGCATCCGTGGGCCTGGGCTCAGTGGAATTGGCGTGGACGCGGAACACCGAGCCCGATTTCAAGGAGTATCGAGTTCTCCGCTCCGAGGAAGGCGGGCCCTTCGTCGAAATCGCGCGCGGATTGAACGCCCCTGCCTACTCGGACTCCACCATTCAAAGCGGAAAGCATTATCGCTACGAAGTTACGGCCATCGATGAGATTGGCAACCTGAGCATGCCATCTGCTCCCGTCGAAATTACCGCGCAATGAAGATCGTCCGCTATAGTCCCGACGGCACGCGGCTTCTGCCTCCGTGCGTCCCGTCCAAGATTGTGTGCGTCGGCCGTAATTACGCCGAACACGCCAAGGAGCTCGGCAACGAAGTGCCCCCCGAGCCCACCATTTTCCTGAAGCCTCCTTCGTCGCTGATCGCGTCGGGCGATGTGATTATTTATCCGCGGTTGTCGCAGCGCCTCGACTATGAAGGCGAATTAGGGGTGGTGATCGGACAGCGTGCGCGCAACGTGCAAAGCTCCGATGCCGCCGGCTACATCCTGGGTTATACCTGCGTCAACGATGTCACCGCGCGCGATCTGCAGCGCAAAGATGGGCAATGGACGCGCGGAAAAGGCTTCGACACGTTTTGTCCGGTGGGACCGTGCATCGTCCCGCGCGATGAAGTGGATCTCGCGAGCTTGCGTGTTCGCACGTTTGTCGACGGCGAGAAAAAACAAGACGCGTCTATTACGGAGATGATTTTCAGTGTGGGTGATATAATCGCTTACATAACTGGATTCATGACGCTCGAGCCGGGTGATTTGATTGCTACAGGCACTCCTTCCGGCGTCGGTCCGTTGCAACCGGGGTCGCAGGTGCGGATTGAAATCGAGGGCATTGGTGTGTTGGAGAACACCGTCGTGGCGGAGAATTAGCCGTGGCTGCCGTCATCAGCGCCGTATCTTTTGTCGTGGTCGCTGTGGGAGTTTTCATCGTGCTGCGTATGCGGCGCAAGCCAAAAGATAAAGAGAAACGGCGGCGGCTGGAAGTGAACTTGAATGGACGGCTGGGCGATGCCACCATCCTCGAGATCACCGGTGACGCGATCTTCTACGAATACTCGGTCCGCGGCATCACCTACACGGCCGCACAGGACATCTCAAAGCTGCGCGAGTTGATTCCGGGCGATCCGCAGCGGCTGATCGGACTGCCGGCATCGCTGAAGTATGCGTACCAGAACCCGGCGAACTCGATTCTGCTGTGCGAGGAATGGTCCGGCCTGCGCGTGGGACCTACGAATCAGCCGTCACGCATGCTTTCCTAACGGCACGGCGCCGTCCAGCCCGGAACTTTTACCCGGCCGCAAGTGTCCAAACTTGCGTGGCGATGCAAATCGGTTCAGCTAAGAATACCGCCGTCATCAACATGACGTCGATGATCGACATTCTGCTGGTGTTGCTGATCACGTTCATGCTGCTTCCCAATCGCAGCAAGGGTCTGCCATCGGAAGTTCCCGACCCCGCGCCCGAAAATCAGCCGGCGATCGCGAACCGGCTGGACGTGGTGCTACGAATCGAAAAAGACCAGTCCATCGAAATCGATTCGCAGTCGGTCAGCCGGCCGGAACTCGAAGCTCGCCTCAAATTGATATTCGCAACGCGGCTCGGCGGCGTCCTCTTTGTCGACGGCGCACGCGAACTGGACTTTGCCGACGTCGCAACGGTGATCGATGCGGCCCGAGGTGCAGGCGTGTTCCGGATAGGACTCATCACCGATCATGAACGGCCCTGAGTGTTATAGTTGGCTGTACAAGGCCATGAACGACAAATACTATCGAGAAAATGAGTGGTGGGTTAGTCCTTATAATTACGTTCCGCAAGTACTATCGACCTTCCAACTACCGCCGAAGGTGAGCATTCACGACGCCACGCTGCGCGACGGCGAGCAGACGCCGGGAGTGGTCTTCAGCGTCGCCGATAAAGTGGCGATCGCCGAGAAGCTGGCTGAAATCGGTGTGGATCGCATCGAAGCGGGTATGCCCGCTGTCTCCGAACAGGATTTCCAAGCCATCAAGGAAATTTCGAAGCTGGGTTTGAAGTCGCAAATCTTCACCTTCGCGCGCGCCATGAATGCCGACATCGACAAGGCGGTTGAATGCGGCTGTCACGGCGTGATTATCGAGATTCCGATCGGTTATCCGAAACTCAAATACCAATTCAAGTGGACTTGGGAAGACGTTCTGAAGAAGAGCATCGGAGTCATTAACTACGCGAAATCGCGTGGTTTGTACGCGGTGTATTTTCCGTACGACACTACGCGCGCCCGAGAGGACGATCTCACCAATCTGCTGACTCGGATCATGCAGGAGGCGCCGCCGGATTCGGTCGGTGTCGTGGACACCATGGGCTGTGTGTTGCCTGAGGCAATGAAGTATCTGGTGCGCCTGGTCAAGTCGATTACCAAACTCCCGGTGGAAGTGCACACGCACAACGATTTTGGAATGGCGGTGGCGACCGAACTGGCGGGCGTCGAAGCCGGCGCGGAAGTAGTGCATAGCTGTGCGAATGGCCTGGGCGAGCGTACCGGCAATGCCGCGCTCGAGGAATTGATCGTCGCGCTGCACGTGCTTTATGGCTATGAGACACACTACGACCTGGGCAAGCTGCCCGAACTCGGCGAACTGGTCAGCCGCATCAGCCAGTTCGACATTGCGCTGAACAAACCGATCCTGGGCGATCGCAACTTCACGCGTGAATCCGGCATCGGCGTCGATCTCGTCGTGAAGGAGCCGCTGGCGATGTTCGGAACGCATCCGGCTCTCACCGGCCGGCGCGGCGAAGTGGTGCTGGGGAAAAAGAGCGGGAAGGCGTCCATCACTTACAACCTCGAACAGCTGGGCATCACCGGCGTCGACGATGAAGCCGTCGCTGAGATGCTGCGGCGCGTCAAGGATAAGGGCATTGACAAACGCGGGCTCCTGAGTCCGGCCGAATTCAAGGAAATCGTCGAAGACGTACTTGTTGCCAAGCGCTAGAAAACTGACCCTGACGTTCGACAACGGGCCGGAGGCGCAAGTAACGCCTGCAGTGCTGGATTGCCTGGCTCGCCACCGGATCACAGCCACTTTCTTCGTGCTCGGCAGAAAAGTCGTCACGCCAGAGGGCTCCGCAATCGCTCGTCGCGCCATTGCCGAGGGCCATTGGATTGGCAACCATACCTTCACGCACTCCTCTTCACTGGGCCGTTTGGATCGCGCGTCCGCGTTGTCCGAATTCGAGCGAGCCGAGCAGGCCTTGGCCTGGATAAAACAATCGCGCCGTCTCTTTCGTCCGCCGGGCTCGGGCCAGCTTGGCAGCCACCTCTTGCACCCGGCGGTGGTCGAAAAACTGATCGCCGGTTCGTACACCTGCGTGCTCTGGAACTCCGTGCCCGGCGATTTTCGCGATCCGGATGGCTGGCTGGAACGGGCGCTCGTCGATTGCCGTTCACGGTCGTGGACTCTCGTGGTCCTGCACGATCTGCCGAACGGCGCGATGGCGCATCTCGAAGAGTTCATCAGACGCCTGGAAAGTGAAAGCTTTGATTTCACGCAGGATTTTCCGCCGGAGTGCGTCCCGATCCTCGACGGTCGAGTGGTCCTGCCGCTGGAGCCCTATGTGAGCGGACTGGACGCCGAGCCTCACTAGCGCGCTTGCGGTTTTAGCAGAGCGGGGAGTTGTTCCGTCGCGTGGCCCAACTCGCGCGCCAGGCTCAATTTCGCCAAATTGTGGGCGAAAACACTATTGATCAGGTCCAACTGCGCGCTCGAGACGGTCTGCTGCGCTTGCACAACTTCCACCGTGTTGATGACGCCAGCTTCCATGCGCGCGCGTGTCATTTGCAGCGTCTCCTGCGCGACATCTACGTTCTTGCGCGCAACTTCCACCTGTCCGGCCGCCGCTTCCAGATCCAGATACACCTCGCGGATTTCGGCTTCCACCTGCGCACGTGTGTCCTCCAACTCGGCCTGACGCTGCGCCAGCACAGCTTCGGCTTGCGTGATGTCGGCGCCGGTCTTGCCGCCTTGCCAGATCGGAATGTTGAGCGTGCCCACTACGCTGAAAGCTCCGTGCGACTCGGACGGGTTGGTGCCGATTGCCTCGTAGTAGCCGCTGACCGAAGCCGACGGCAGGCGCTCGGCACGCGCTGCGGCCAGGGCTTTCGCGGCTGCTTCCACTTGCGATTGAGCGGCCTTCAAGTCGGCGCGTTGTTGTTCGGCGCGCGTCACGGCGTCCTCCACGTTTTGAACCGGCGCCGGGCTGAACGGGAAGTTATCAGTGAGCTGATACTCGGGATTTGGGGGCAGACCGGTGAGGCGCGCCAGGTTGATCTTCTGTTTGGCAAGATCGGTGCGCAGCGTGATGATCTGCTGCTGCTGGGCTAGCGTCTGCAACTGGCTCTGATCGACGTTGAGCCGTCCCAACACGCCCTCCTGATGCTGCTCGCTGGATTGATGAAAGACGGCATTGGCGGTGTCGAGTTGGGCTTGCGCGGAGTCCACGCGCGCTTGCGCGGCCAACACTTGCAGATAGGCGCCGCCGACCGCGAGAGTGACCAGGTCGCGAGCGTCCAGCAAGCTATATTGGCTGGCCCGCGCCGTCGCTTTGGCGGACCGGTAGTTGTCGATCGCGGTCAGGTTCGCCACATTTTGGCTGAGGCTGGCCTGGAGGGCGAAATAGTTGTATGGACCAACAACGGTAGCAATGTGAAAGCCGGCCACGCTGAAGCGCAGTCCGAAAGCGGCGAGGTCGGTTTGCTCCACGGTTTCGCTGAGACTGCCATTGATGTTTGGAAGCAGGGCGCTACGTGCAACCCGCACTTGTGCGCTGTTTTGGCGCGCGCTCTGCGCTAACCCGACTGCACCTAAGTTATACGTGAGTCCGCGCTGCAGCGCCTCGTCGAAAGAGAGCTTGCCTGAGAACGGCATGGCCGCGGTGCTGCGCATACTGCCGCCGTAAGGTCCGGAAATCGCCACGCTGGGGTTCAAGGTATTGACGCTGGTTGTGGTTCCCGGGACAGGTTGCTCGGTGGCGCCGACCGAGCCGCCCTGATTGTTGCGGCCCGAGGCCGGGAGAATCGTCGCCGCGGTTCCACTGCCGGATGAAGTTTGCGTGGCTCCCGGAGTTTGCGCGAAGGCGCTGCCAGCGCAAGTCCAAACCAAAATGATGCCGAATGGTCTCATGGTATCTCTCGTCATTTCGAAATCGCGATCAGTTTGCGCATGGCGGCCACCAGCTGGCGCTGTTCGGCCGCGGAGAGCGCCGCCAGTTGCTGCGCTTCAGCGCGTTGGGCACGTGGTAGCGCGCGCGCGAACAAACGTTCGCCTTGCTCTGTACGCTGCACCCATTGCACCCGGCGATCGTTTGGATTACGCCTGCGGTGCAGCAGTCCACGGCGCTCCATGCCGTCCAACACGGCCACCAGCGAACTGGGATCGAGGCCGCACAGGCCGGCCATCTCCTGCTGCGAGACATTCCCCCGGCCGGCGATCACCAACAGCCAGAATTCTCTGGACCGCAGCCCCAGCGGTTCAAGAGCGCGATCCAGGCGCCGGCGCACTTCCAACGAGATTTTCCAATTACAGAACCATAGCCCGAATAGAGAGGGGGCATCGGCGTCGATTGCCTTCAATGCGGCCGTGCTGGAGGAAGCGCGGGGCATACCTACAAGGTCCGCCGGAACAGCAGAGTTGCACCCGACAGCACGACGATGGAAGTCAATGTCAGCGCGAAAATGTCGGTGGTGATCGCGGAGACTCCGATGTCTTTGAGCAGAAGAGAGCGGAACCCGTGGACCGCATAGGTGAAAGGATCGCCCTGCGACATTACGCGCAGCCACTTGGGGAATCCGGCGATGGGATAGACGGCGCCGCTGGGGAAAAACAACAGCGTATTCAACACGCCAAAAATCGCGCGCGGCACCAACGGGTCGCTGATGCGCGCCATGATCATGAACATCATGCCGATCAGCGCTATGGAAGTCAGGATCACCATCATGGTCAGCTCGATCAGGCGCACCGGCTCGAAAAAGTCGGGAACTCGCGCGATCACGGCGCCTAACACCAGCACGGTCTCTCCGGCCAGCACCGCTTTGATCACGCCTGACAGGTTGAAGCCCAGGATCAGCTCCCACTTGGTGATCGGCGTGACCATGTAGCCTTCGTGCAAGCCGCGCGATTTGTCGTCGATGTAGAGCATGCCGCCGCCGATCATGGCGGTAACGAAAATCGCCAGTGCGACGGAACCGGGCAGCAAATATTTGATGTAGTCGATGTATGGATAAACTTCCACCACATCGAGCAGCGCCTGCTGCGGCTCACGCGGCGCCACTTGGGGCGCGTTGATGGAGGTCACGAGCGACGCCATCTGATCGCCGATCGCGCCCGCCACCGAGCGATCGGTATTATCGGTAATCAGCGCCAGGTGCGGCTGATGCTGTTCCAACAAGTCGCGCGAGTAGTGCTGCGGAATAATCAAGACTCCGCCCAGCACGCCCTTGCGCAGGTCGCCGATAGCCGTGGTCTGGTCCGCGTAATCGGTGGGCAGGAAGGTGCGCGCGTTCGCGCCCACGGCCCGGACGCGCTCCAGCACATCCACCGATTGCGGTCCGCGATCGAGATTGACTACCCCCAGAATGACGTTCTTGATGTTGCCCCCGAACGCGTTGCCCAGAATAACCAACTGCACCAGCGGCAGCACCAGCGACGCAAAAATCAGCGCCGGACTGCGCCGGAACTTGCGCATATCGCGCTCGACTAAAGCTAAGGCGCGTTTCATGAGTGGCCTCCTTGCCTGCCGCCCGCGGCGGGTGCGGCCGTTTCGGGCATTTCCATCAGGCCATGGCCGGTGTAATGCAGGAATACGTCGTCCAAAGTAGTGGATTGCACCGAGAGCGCCTTCAATTCCAGCTTGAGTTCGCGCGCCAGTTCGATCAGTTCCTGCGCCGAAGCCGGTCCGCGGTCGCTCGAGACGCGATAGGTGGCCGAGCCCAGAGCGCGTACGGACTTCACGGCCGGCAAGCACTCCAGGTCCGCCGCGCCGTTCGGAAGATCGGGCTCAAATTGCAGTTCGATACGGCTCGCTCCCGGCACCGATGACTTCAACGACACCGGCGTGTCCATCGCCACGACCTTGCCCTTGTCGACAATCGCCAGCCGGTCGCAGAGGCGGTCCGCCTCATCCATGTAGTGCGTGGTGAGAAAAAGCGTGCGTCCCTCTTGAACTCGAAGATGCGTGATCATTTCCCATACCGATATTCGCGAGACTGGATCCAGGCCCGTGGTGGGTTCGTCCAGGAAAAGAATTTGCGGGTTATGCACCAGGCCGCGCGCGATTTCCAAACGCCTTCGCATTCCACCCGACAGAGTGGAAGCAAGCGCGTTGGCGCGGTCGGAAAGGCCGACTGCTTCCAGAAGTTCCTCGGTGCGCTTGCGGCGCGGCGCCCCGGTGATGCCGAACAGACGCGCATGAATTCCGATGTTCTCGGCGCACGTGAGCTCAGGGTCGCTCGTCAAATTTTGCGGAATCACGCCGATGTTGCTGCGTACCGCGTTGGGCTCGCGGATGATGTCGTGTCCAGCCACCATGGCCGTGCCGCTGGTGGGCGGCACCAAGGTAGTCAGCATGCGAATTAACGTGCTCTTGCCTGCGCCGTTCGGCCCCAGCAAGCCAAAGATCTCGCCGCTTTGCACCGTGAAGCTGACGTTATCGACGGCCTGCAGCGTCCCAAAGCGCTTGCTGATGCTTTCCACATCGATGGCGACGCCGTTTGAGGAGTGATTTTGAACTTCCATAACCGCTACTCCTTCGCGGCGGTCGCCTGCGGGCGCGGAGGCAAAGCGGGCACCGGGAGCATCACCCAGGCAGTCATACCCAGCGGGAGTTTGCCATCGGGATTGGCCACGCGTACCCGTATGGCCACGGTTTTGATGTCGCGCTTGGTGCGGCTGACGTCTCGCTGCGTGGCAAAATCGGCTTCCACCGCTTTGTATATCACCGGACCGGTGACTTCCGCGCCGGAAGGCAGACGCACCCGTAAAGTTTGTCCCATCGAAATGAGATCGGCGTAGGTCTCCTCCACGTCGGCGTCAACCCAAGTGGAACTCAAATCAAAGAGCGTGACAATCGGATTGCCGGGATTCACCACCTCGCCCTGACGCGCCGCGCGCAGGGTCACAATCCCGCTAGCAGGCGCGAAAATCCGGGTCTGTCCGAAACGCGCGTCTGCAGCCGCGGCGTTGGATACGGCCTGAGCTTCAGCGGCGCGCATGGCGTCCGTCTGCCGCTGCTGCACGGTTACCTGGCGCTCCTCTTCCCGGGCATCCGCCAGTACGGCCCGGGCCGCAGCCACCGAGCGCTGCGTTGCCTCGACACCGGCTTGAGCGGATGCCACAGCGCGCCGCGATGCCTCAGCTCCCGCTTCGGCCGCCTGTACGTTGGCCTTGGCGGAATCGAGATCGGCCCGCGCCGAGACCAGGTCTTGCGGCGGGTTGATGTCCCGCTCCACCAGCGGCCGGATGCGATTGAAATTGTCCTGGGCCTTGGCCAGCGCCGCCTGAGTTTGCGCCACCTGCGCCTGGGACTGCTGGAGCTGCGCTTGGGCCTGCGCCACTTGCGACTGGTTCTGCTGCATTTGCGCTTGGGTTTGTTCTACCTGCGCGCTGGCCTGTTGAACTTTCGTGGGCAGCGTACTTTCCAGCAGCTCCGTCTGCGCCGCGGCTTGTTGCGCGTTGGCGCGGGCTTGTGCGATGGCATGGCTGGCCGCGCCCTGGTCGGCGCGCAATTCGTCCTGATCGAGCACGGCAATCAGATCGCCGGCGTTCACCCGTTGGCCGTCGTCCACCGCCAGGCTCACGATGCGGCCGGTGATTTTGCTGCCCACCACCACTTCGTTGCCATCCACGGTGCCGGTGAGGACCAGAGTCTGCGGGCGGGGGCGCTCCTCCCACCAGACGGCCAAGGCGATGACGACGAGCAGCGTGAGAAAGATCACTAAGCGTTTCATGCTGAGACCTCAGGATTCGATTGTAAGCCAAATAATTTGAAACTCAAAGTAAAAGTCGTTGGCGACGAGCCCGTTAAACGCGAGCAGCTACAACGTGTTGAGCGAGTCCGGGTGGGACGCGCAGGTCTTCAACGTCGTGGAATCCCGCGGCTCTCAGTAGTTTTTCCAGCGCGTACGAATCAACGTAAAGTTGTAGCGGCTCGCCCTGGGCGGCAATTCGACTGGCAAGCGCGTCCATGGCCGTCTCTTCCCCTGGAACGGACGGCGCGGACCGGCGCACCGCATAGTCGAATACTAAACCGCTTCCAGTGGGCAGCGATCCGATAAAGGCCAGCGTTTCGAGCGTAGTTTGCGCGCTCGGATAGAGAGAGGCCCCGAGCCAGGAAAAGAAGCTGACTTGGCCGGCTTGAAATCCCGCGGCGTCGAGCGCCGAGCGAAGGCTCCAGGCTTGTGTGGCGGGATGTTCGACTTCGAAAACCCGCAAATTCGTATTCTGATTGCGGTACGAATCCGTACCCAGCCCGCGGCCCAGGATCACGTATTGCGTGGCCCCGCGCGCTATAGCGGCGTTCAGTTCAACCTCCAGATATTCACACGCGCTTGGGTTCACTGAATTCCTCGGGAGCCACGCCGGCACGGCCACAACGGTTCTGCATGCCCTGTCTGAATCTTTCGCGTTCTTCAGGAGACATCCGCGCCCAGCGGTCCTTCATGCGATCTCTCCAGTGCCCGCGATGACCTGGCCGGCCAAATCCGCCGAACAAAATCTTGCTCAGGATCAGGATCCCGAGTGCCTGCCAAAAGGTGATCGTTCGCGCTCCGAAGATCGCCGGCGCCAGCCAATTCCACAAATTCATCAGAATGAATCCGAAGACGGTGACAGCCACAATCGCGATGGCCGCGATTTTCAATCCTCTTATTACCCAGCGTGCTTTCATATTTCTATCCTCATGTACTTATATACTCTTCGTAAATTGCTTTGAGCCGCCGCCTTAAATAGAGAACCGCATAGCGTTTGCGCGACAGCAGTGTGTTAATGTTCAGTCCCGTTTCTTCGGCGATCGCTTTGAAACTGCGACCCTCCACTTCGTGCGCGATGAATACGCTGCGCTGCTCTTCCGGAAGATCGTCGATCGCGCCCTCGATTTCATCCAGCAACACGGTCCGTGCATATTCAGCTTCCGGCCCGCCATCGGGCGACGGGAGCAGATCTTCGAGTAGGAGTTCCTCTTGCGCGGTTCCGGCGCGTATCTCGTTGCCGGCGCCCAGCCTTTGCTTGCGAAAACGATCGATGATCCGGTTTCTCGCTACGCGGTACAGCCAGGCGCCAACCTGCTCGATAGGCTGCATCAACCGGTACGCCTCTATCAATTCGTAGAAAACATCCTGCAGGATGTCTTCGGCATCGCCCTCGTCGTCAACGCGTTTCCGAATGAATTGGAATAAGCGCCGGTACTCCTGCTGAATGACGTCGGATAGGCGACGGTTCTGCTCGCTCGCCTGCTCAGTCGGCTGCTCCACGCGATCGGTTGCGACGCTCAGCACATCCTCCATGCACTTTGGTAGACGAAACGGGGGCCGGGATATTGTATTGGGTGCTTCCAACCAAGGAATACGCGCTGGATCGGCCCAAGGTTCCTGTCAGCGGCGCATTCGGGCCAGCACACGGGAACTGATCGGACCCGGAGGATCAAATGGCAGAGTTATGATATAGTGTGGCTGGAACGAGCTTCGGAGAGCGACAGAAGGCGGGAGTAATTCAGTGGTAGAATGCCAGCTTCCCAAGCTGGACGTCGCCGGTTCGACCCCGGTCTCCCGCTCCAACCTTTTCAACGACTTCCAAAACCCAGCTTCATTCTGAACACCGTTTGAAC
>Ga0302324_100000877_pt1 | contig 75840 bp, 74 predicted proteins | sample Palsa_T0_1_FD_201949 | JGI IMG/M metagenome (GOLD analysis project Ga0302324, IMG submission 201949) | Peat permafrost microbial communities from Stordalen Mire near Abisko, Sweden - Palsa_T0_1 | ecosystem: Environmental > Terrestrial > Soil > Palsa > Peat permafrost | place: Sweden: Abisko...
GATCGCCCCACGGCTCCCGTGCGCGCCATGACGCAATATGCGCAATGTCGGTGAACCCGGTGCGCAAGGTATACGCTGCACCTTCAATTCGGGTGCATTAGTGTCGAACCGTGGAGCGGCATCATCCCCGATCAGGAAGAGGGCGTCATGTGCGTGGGAGACAATCAGGACCCGCCGCAGCAAGTAGCGCGATAAACACCAAACAGCAATCTCTTCCTCGGTCATGCCAAAGTCCCGCAACGCTCGCACTGCCATCGCTGTATCGACGTTGTCGGAAACGGAAAACGACGGGGCGAAGCCTTGCCCGAGTGCCGAGAACTCGCGAAATCTGTGCGACGCAATCACTTCTTCGTTATACCACCAAAGGGCACTCATCGTGAATTGGTTGCGTGCTCGTTCCTGGGATGAGCCGGTGCAGTGCATTTTTGAAGGGTAGGGGATACCGTTTGGGACTGAATGGCCACACTTCGCGCACATGCGGCCACGTCGCGCCCAAACCGCCCCGGACGGCCCGTTCTACCAGTCCGCCGTTCCGGCACAACCGGCCGCGCCATTCCATGTCCACTCGTTTTGCACATCACTGGGGGGAAACTGGGGGTACCCTCGCGTCCATGGAATAGGAAATTTGGGTAAATTTGGGTAATGAATTTTTCGGGCCGCCGTTCGGCCACACTCCGGCAACCTGCGTGTTATGCAACAGATACGTTGAAAGGAAAGGACTTAGTTTGGCTCCTCAGGTAGGATTCGAACCTACAACCCTTCGGTTAACAGCCGAATGCTCTACCATTGAGCTACTGAGGAGCAACGCGGATCCAGCACTTTCATTTAATCAGAGTGCGCTGGCGGGTGTCAAACCCAGTTGGCGGGCTTCGAGGCACGGGAGGTCCCGCGCATATCTCAGGAACAACTCCATGCCTTGCCGTTCCGGCGCTCCCAGTTCGAATACGATGTGCGAACCGAGGTAGCGTCGCACCAAGTCCACCGGGAAACCGCGCGCGAGCGCCTCTTCGGCGGCAATCCGCTCGAGGTTGCGCAACCCGAACGCGCACGAGTCCTGAAAGGCCGCCGCCACTTGCGGCGTGACGAATTCGCGCGGTCCGGCCCATACCGCGAAGACCATGGGCAGTGCGGTCATCTCCGTCCATTCGCGGCCCAGATCGTAGACGTGAAAGGGCGACCGATCCGGCGCGATATGCAGCGCCGGATCGCCGATGATCAGCGCGCTATCCGCTTCCGCCAGCATACTGGCCAAATCCGGCGGCCGCCGCACCACCGCCGGCTCGGCGGCGTAGCGCCGCGCCAGCACGATGCGCGCCAGAGCTACGGATGTGCGGGAACTCGAATCGGCCGCCAGCGTACGGATCTGGTGCGCGGGCATTCTCGAAACCAGCAGGATGCTGCGCACCGCGCCCCGGCAGGCGATGCCCACCCCGGGAACGATCCCAAAGTCCCGCCCCAGCAGTTCGAACGACGGGATGATGCCCATATCGGCGGCTCCCGAAGCGACCATGTCGGCGCAGCCGGCCGGCACCCGGAACTGCAGATCGAAAAGGCCTTGCTGTTCCCCGTGCAGCATACCCCAAACCAGGGGGACCGTATTCAGATAGCTGACCGCGCACACTCTCAGCCGGGGGATGGAATTGGTTGGATTCAATACGCAGTGTAGCAGACCGCGCCGCTCTAATCTGGTATTCTCGGTGAGGGAGGCCCCCGAATCCCTATGCGTTCTCTATACATTTATCCGTTACTGGCTGTGACGTTCGCGGCCGCCGCCGGCGCGCAAATCGTGCTCGACCCCAGCCCCGCCCGCGTGCTGGGACATCAGTTCACGACCCCCGCCGAACAACTGGTGGTCACCAACACCAATCCCAATTTTTCCGTCAGCGGCGGTATGTATGCGCCCACGGGCGTGGCCGTGGATACCACCGGCTCCGCTCCCATCCTGTACGTCGCCGATACCTTCAATAACCGGGTACTGGCCTGGAAAAACGCCACCAGTTCGACTTTGACGACCGAGCAGACGCCCGATTTGATTATCGGCCAGCCCAATGGCGCTTCCACGCTTCCGGCGATCAATGGCGGCCTGCACGAACCCACCGGACTGCTGGTCGATCCAAGCGGCAACCTATACGTGGCCGACTCGGGGAACAACCGCATTCTGCGGTATCCCAAGCCCTTCGCCAACATCGGCGGCGCACCGGATATCGTGCTGGGGCAGCCGGACCCGTATACTTCCAACAAGGGGAACCAAGGCGCGAGCACGCCTACCGCGAAAACGATTTGCATTGGCCTCGGCTGCCCGCGCGGCAACGGGCCCTTCTTGGCTTACATGGCCCTGGATAGCTCAGGCAATTTGTTCGTGGTGGATGCGGGCAACAGCCGTGTACTGCGTTTTCCCTCCGCCTCGCTCACCTCGGGAGCCCTGGACCCGGCAGCGGACCTGGTGGTGGGCCAGGCAGGTTTCACGGTAGTCAATCTTCCGACCGGCGTGACGGATAAAAGCACCCTCATAACCCCGGCTGGCGTGGCTTTCGATTCCGCGGGACACCTTTTCGTTACCGACCTGTATAGCCGCATGCTGGTGTTCCCGGCCACCGTCTCCAGCGCCACGGGGACAAACGGCATTGCCGCCATTCGTTTCGCGGGCATCGTGAACCCGCCGCCGGCTACCGCGACCGCCAGCACGATGTTCAATCCGAATGGTATCGTGATGATCAGCGGCAACAGTCCGGCGGTGTTGGACTCGGGCGATAATCGCTTACTCTTCTTCGATGCATTCAGCAGCGCGGATTGGGCCACTACCGATCCGAACCTGGTCAATCCGCCGCCTGCGGCCACCGCGGTGCTGGGACAGGGGACCAACCTTACGAATTTCGCCGGCGTCATGGCTAACGCCGGCAATCCGCAGGCCTCTTTCAGCAGCAACAACACGCAAGTCGCGACGTTCAGCGATCCGACGGCCGCCGCGGTAAACGGAAGCGGAGACCTGTTTGTGGTAGACTCCGGCAACAATCGCGTGCTCGTCTATCCGAATGGCGGACAGGGTGGCACGGCCACCGTGGTCCTCGGACAAAACGGCTTTCCCTATAGCAGTCCGAACAGCCTGCATGGCAAGGAATTCTTTTTTGGACCCGGTCCTTCGGGTGCATACGACGCGGGAGTTGCGGTGGACTCGAGCAGCAGCACCCCGCACCTTTATGTCTCCGACCCCAGCAACAACCGCGTGCTGGGATTCGCCGACGCGCGCAAAGTGGGGCCGGGCGTCCCGGCGGATATCGTCATCGGCGAGCCGGACTTGATGACCTCGCTGCAAAACTTTGGGGGCGTCGTGAATCCCACCGGCACGGAAGTGCTTCCCCGGCAGCCCACCAATGCCAGCGTCGCTTACCCCACGGGACTGGCGGTGGATCCCGCCACTGGGGACCTTTTCGTGGCCGACACCGAAAATGGGCGCGTGCTGCGATTCCCGGCACCATTTGCGGCCGCAAACTCCAGCCAACAGGCCAACCTGGTGCTGGGCCAAACCGGATTCACGGGGATCGCGAACCCGCAAGCCAGCCAATCCGTGATGGTGGCGCCCTACGGCCTGTACTTCGACCCGGTGCGGGGCTTGCTGGTTTCCGACGGATGCAACCCTCTTACGGGCGCATGCGGGAATCGCGTGCTGCTCTTTCCCATCTCCGCTTCCACGACCAACGGCGAGCCGGCCTCCACGGTGATCGGACAACCGAATTTTTCGAGCACCGGCACCTCCGTGCTGAGCCAGCCGCACCATATCGCCGAGGACAACATCGCCGAGCTTTATGTAGCCGACTCGGCGCATGGCCAGATCCAGATTTTCAACATTCCCGCAGGCGGCGGATCCACGGATACGCCCATCAATGCCATTACCGGCCTTTACTACCCCGAGGCAGTCTGGGTGAACGCGAATACCGTGGCGGGCTACCAAAACGATATCTGGGTGGGCGACAGCTACAATGGCCTTACCAGGTATCCGGTACCCAACCCGTTGGTTTCCGGCATCACCCCGAGCCTGACGATGCCGGCTGCGGAAGTGGCGCCAAATCAACCGCTGATTTGCGCCGGCGCAAACCCTTGCTTGTACCCGGCAATTGCAATTACGCAAGACAGCTTCGGCAATCTTTACGTGGCCGACACCACGAACCGCGTGGCGATCCATTATGCGGCTCTATCGGCGACTAACGGCGCCAGTTTCGTGTGCGCCATGGCATGTACCTTAGGCGGCCTGTTGGAACAATCGTATTATCTTGCACCGGGCGCTTACGGGTCCCTGTTCACGTTCAATAGCCTTTCGTTTCCGGTGACCGCAACCGCCAACTACGTTCTGCCGGTGCCCACGGAACTGGGCGGCGTCGAAGTTCTGGTGGGTTGCGCCACGGGCGCCACGTGTCCGCCGCCGCTGGCTGCCGGCCAGACCTGCGTCACGTCGCCGGGCTTCGCCTGCGCGCCGCTGGCGTACGTGTCGCCCACCCAGATCAATTTCGTGGTCCCGTTTGAAGCTCCCGTATCGGGAACGGCGGAGTTGGAGGTGGTCAACCCGTCTACATCCCAGGTGCTGGGCAGCGGATCGTTGATCATGAACTCGGCTGCGCCCGGATTCTTCATTGAGACCTGCGCGTCGCCTTGCAGCAACCCGAGCGGACAGACGCCGGCGCCCGGGCAGATCGCGGCGTTGAACTGCAACACGAACGTGAATGGCTGCGACGACCACGTGAACGGCATGGCCTATCCGGCGAACACGGGCACCGCGATCCAACTCTTTCTCACCGGGCAGGGAGCGGCGTTGGAGGGGACTGTCCCGGCGGACGGCCAAGCCGTTTGCGGGCAGGTTAAGACGCAGGCTATGCCAGAGGTGGTGATTGGCACAACCCCCGTCCCCAGTACCAGTATCCTTTACTCCGGCATCGCCCCCTGCGAGGTGGGCCTGTGGCAGATCAACGTCATAATTCCTAGCAACCCAGGCCAGCCTGCCACCCAAGGCTGGCCGCCCAATATCTTCCCGGTGCTGGTGAGGTACAACGGCGCCGTAACCGATCCCCCACAGGACTTCTCGAACGCAAGCCTGGCGGGCACCATCGTGATCAACGCTCCACAGTAGCGGTCGGTGCTTCTGGCGCACCGATTGCCGCCTGGAAAGGCGCTCAGGCCGGGATGCCCTGCGTTCCCTGGCGATAGCAAACACGTGTAATCAAGTGGAATTGCTTGAAGGTGTGCATGACTCGTCGTTGCGCCACGGCAATACGAGGGCGTAATTGTTAAAAAGCATCCATATTTTCCGTAACGCCCAAAACTTTCTCTTGCGCATTTTGCTGTCAGCAGCATAATTAACCCTAGGCGCGTGCTGGCTGAGGGTGGGCTGTCTGGCCGCCTTGGGCCCCCGCGAGGATCACCGTCTGGCCGGGCGCCGTCGCGACGGACCCGATTTGTTCGATAAAGGAGAATATCATGAAACTTAAGTTGACGTTACTGCTGGCCGTAGGCGTTCTCGCGTTGGCGGCCAAGCCTGCACGCGCGCAGCGGGTCAGCGCACTGTGCGAAGCGAACTCTGGCACCTGCGGTACGCTGACCAATGGCACGTACATATCGGCTTATGGCACCAATTTGCCTGTCGGCGATACCGTGTATGTGTACATCATTTACCCCGTCATTTTTTCGGCTCCGTTGTGCGACGATCCGTCTGAGGATTGCCAGGGCTACGTCGTGCAATACTTTACGCCCACTTACACCTCGTCCACCCAGACCAACTTCTACCTGGACATAACCGCCTCCGCTGCTACTCCAATCTTCAATCAGCTCTTTCCGCCGTGGTTTTTCCAGATCTGCTACTACGGAGGGGCGTGCACCTTCTTGATATCGCCGTCTGAAGTCCTCTCGTGACTTGCCGGCGGGCAACGTTGGCGCTTCTCCGGAGACGGCGGTCGTTGGCGAGCCGGGTCGTTCTCGCCGGCGCGCTGGGGGACTGTGGCGGGTGCTCGCGGAGTCGGGGCGACGGGGTCCCGATAAGGTCCGCTGGGGCGTGCCCGTTCCCCCAGCCACCCCGCCCGTCTCACGGTCGCCCTGGGCTTCGCCTGCGCGCCACTGGCGTACGTGTCGCCCAGCCAGATCAACTTTGTAGTTCCGTTCGAAGCTCCCACATCGGGAACGGCGCAGTTGGAGGTGATCAACCCATCGACGTCCCAAGTGCTGGGCAGCGGATCGTTGAACATGAGCGCGGCCGCGCCTGGATTCTTCATCGAGACCTGCGCGTCGCCTTGCAGCAACCCGAGCGGGCAGACGCCGGCGCCTGGGCAGATCGCGGCGCTGAACTGCAACACGAACGTGAATGGTTGCGACGACCACGTGAATGGCATGGCCAATCCGGCGAACCCGGGATCCACGATCCAGCTCTTTCTCACCGGGCAGGGAGGGGCGTTAAAGGGGACTGTCCCGGCCGATGGCGAAGCCGTTTGCGGGCAGGTTAATACGCAGGCTATGCCAGAGGTGGTGATTGGCACAACCATCGCCAGCAGCGTCACTTACTCCGGCATCGCACCCTGCGAGGTCGGCCTGTGGCAGATCAACGTCGTAATTCCTAGCAACCCCGGCCAGCCTGCCACCGCGGGCTGGCCGACCAACGTCTTCCCGGTGCTGGTGAAATACAACGGCGCCGTAACCGATCCCCCACAGGATTTCGCGAACCCAAGCCTGGCCGGCACGATCGTGATCAACACGGCTCCATAGGGTGGGCGGCGGCGCATGGCGCCACCCCACTGGCCTGTGCGACTTGAAACGATCAAAGCCCAAGTGGTTGGATCGAAAGGAGCGGATGGGTGGTAGCGGGCAGGTGGCGGGTTTGGGCGTCACTGGCGGCGCATGGCGCCACCCTACTGGCGTGCTTTTGGGGGGTGGTGCAGAGACAGTTATCGCGTACCGGTTGGCGTCGTTGGCCAGATTGTCAAAGATCAAGGGGGCAGACTGCTAACGGCTATCGGTGGTGGCGGGTTCGCGAACGCCGGCCATCACGTAATCGGAGGGCGGGGTCTGCGGCGGGGTTGGCTTTGAAGCCGGCGTGGACGGGGGCTGCGCGGGTTTCGCGGGTTGCTCCGTTTGCGCGGGCTGCGGCTGACGGGGCTGGCGTTCCTTCTGCGACTGCTTCATGTCGGCGACGGCGGTGCGGAAAGAGCGCTCCAGTTGGGCGCGCTGTTTGTAGACATACGCCAACATCTTAAACCGTTCCTCCATGTTCCCGATGACCGCGTAGATGTGCCGTTCGCTGAGGGCAATGCGGCGGAGCAACCATTGGGAAGTGACCATGGTTTCGAGGTAGCACCGCTCGGTGCGGCCTTGAGGCTGCCACTCGGCTTCCAACTCGTCCCATAGCCGGGAGTACTCAGCGGCGTTTTCGCGTTCGAGGATGGTTTGGCGGGTGCGGAGGCCGTAGGTGAGGGCGTTGAAGCGGATAGCTTCACGGCCTTCTTCGGTCTTCGGGCCGGTGCTCTGCTGTGAGTTCTGACGGTTGGCTTGGTGCTGCTTGTCTGAAATGATCATTTTAAATTGTCCTTTCTGGGTAGGGTCGGGCGGCGCATGGCGCCACCCCACTCGCCACCCTACCTCCGACTTCAGGATATAGGGCGAGTGGTGGAAAACGAACCTAGCGGGAATGAGTGCGGGCGGTAAGTCGTTTGGCTGGTTTCGGGTGCGGGGGAAGAACTTGTTTTCCCGCCTTGTGACTGAAAACCGTCGAAGTCAGGAGTCGGAAGACAGCCCTCCTGGATGTGACTTCTAAAGCCGGCTTTTCAGCCGGCTTGGCCGCCTGAAAGGCGGCTGCGGGCAGAATTGCCCGCCCCACAAAAACCAAGGCTACCTTTCCGCATGTCCGGTCGTCTAAAATGAGTCGCTATGACCAAATCACTTTCGCTGCTGATCCTGCTGCCGGCGCTATTGCCGGCCCAATCGCCCGCCGTCGCCGGCAGATGGTCCGCCGCCGCCGATTTCTACGGCACGCCCATCGACTTCCCGATGGAGCTGACTCAGCAGGGAGACAAGCTCACCGGCAACTTCGACGGCGACAAGCTGGAGGGAACTCTCACTGGCAACGCTCTCCACTTTCTGGCCAAGGACGAGCGCGGCGGCACGGAGGAACTCACCGCCACCGTCCAGCCCGGCGTCATCTCCGGGAGCATCGTCTTTGTCGAGAGCGACGATAAGGAGCATCCCAGCACACACCAGTTCACGGCCACGCTGGTTCCGCCGCGCCGGGCTGGGGCGCCGCAACGCTTCGACTTCACGCCGTCCACGTTTTATCGGCAGTTCTCGGCAGCCAACAAGCCGGTACTCACGGTTTTCCCCGGCGACACGATTCACACCACCACCGTCGACGCCGGGGGCACCGACGAAAAAGGCGTCACGCGGGTGCTCGGCGGCAATCCGGAAACCGGGCCTTTCTACGTTGAAACCGCGGCTCCCGGAGACATGCTGGCGGTGCACCTCACGCGCCTGCGCCTCAATCGCGATTGGGCCATCGGCGACGATGGCATAGTAGATCGCGGCGTGGACAGCGATCTCGCCGTGAAGATGAAGGACGGCTTCAAGAATGTGCGCTGGCATCTGGACCTGCAGCGCGGCGTGGCCACTTCCGAAAAGCCCGGCGACCACTTGGCGCGCTATACAGTGCCTCTCCGGCCGATGTTGGGATGCGTGGCGGTTGCGCCGCGGTCCACGCAAGCGTCTCCCGGCACGGGCGATTCCGGCCGCTGGGGCGGCAATATGGATTTCAACGAGATCGTGGAAGGCGCGACCGTGTACCTGCCCGTGAATGTCCCGGGCGCGCTTCTGTATGTGGGCGATGGGCACGCGGCGCAAGGGGACGGCGAACTGAACGGCAACGCGCTGGAGACTTCCATGGATGTGGAGTTCACCGTAGACGTGCTGCCGCACAAACCCATCATGAGTCCGCGCGTGGAATCCGCCACGCACATCATGGCCATGGGCTTGGCCGGATCGCTCGACGACGCCTTCCGCACGGCCACCGCCAATATGGCGCAGTGGCTCACCGACGACTATGGACTGACTCCCTCCGAGCTCGCGCAAGTGCTCGGCACAGCGGCGGAATATAAGGTGAGCGAAGTCGCCGACCGCAACGCGGGGATTGTGCTGAAGATCGCGAAGGACCGGCTGCGGCCTCTAGCCCCGTGAAGTGATCGGCTCTATGCGCTGCTTCTCGACCCGGTAGATGACGAGGTAAGCGCCGACCGGCCAGAGCCGAACCCGGATACAGGGTCAGTTCTTCGTGCTTGTGACCCATACTGGCGTTTGCCCAGGGCTTCGAACGCGACCAAGGTCCAAAACGGATCTGGCCAAGGACATCATTGGTCACGCGCCCGACTTTCGGCGCGCCTCGGACTTGCGCTGCAGTCTGGTGCGGGAGTTGGAGGGGTCAATCCGCTCGCCTCGGTCAAGCAAATTGAGGCGGCGGCCAAGCTCCCGATTAAACTCTGCAAGCTGGGTGGCCCGGGCTTCGTCGTGCTCCTCCAAAAGGCGAAGCGCTTCCCGCACGACCTCGCTGGCGGAATTGTAGCGGCCGGTTTCCACCTTGGCGCTAACGAACTTCTCCAGTTCGGGGGTAAGGGATACGTTCACGTTTACTACCTTACCGACCCATAACGAACATTGTCAATGCTTAGAGCATACCGCGGGAAGTCGCGCTCCCCCAAGACGGGTTTGGGTGGCGGCACTTTTTGGACGCAGAATTGGGGTTCACACTTCAGCAGCGGCGTCCGCATGAACCCTTCTGTTGGGGAGGACTGATGTCAGGTCGTCATTGAACCCCTGCGCGAGCAGTCGCTTCGGTAGGGTCCAAAACTCTACGGCACGATCGAGGCTCCACAACGCTGGGTCGATCGGTATCGCTTGTCTGCAATACTCCTTAATGGACACGCCTATTCCGGGTAACTTATAGCCTGGTGGATGGCATCAGTTCCGGCCGTCCACTGCAACGGCGCTATGGTAACCCGTGAGGTCGATCTCAAGATGAACCCGGCGCGCAATCACGGCAGGCACGCGCGTACGGTGTGGGCCGTCCTGAAAGGATACAATCCCAAGTTCGGCAAAGCGCTTAAGAGTGCGCGAAAGGCTGGGCTCCTTCCGCCCGGTCAGCGTAGCAAGCTCCCGCATGGACGCTGGTTTGTGGCGGCGTATCGCTTCCAGCACGGCAAGATTGCCGGGAGACAGCAGCTTAACCATAGCCTCGGCCGACACCTGGCTGGTCGCCGCTCGCGCTGCCGTTTCCTCGCTATCGAACCACTTCTTTGGCGCGCCATGCGCGCTCTTGCGATCGCGCACAACGCTTTTGGTCCACTCGGCAAATTCACGCGGCGATCCAACCTTATAAGTCGTTTGGGATTCCTTTTTCATCGAGCGTCCTCTTTACCTCTTTCCAGAAATCCTCGAGTAACTGAATGGCCGTCGTGAAGTTGTAGGGACGGCCTTTATCGTTCTCCGTTCGGTGCCAGTGGTCGTAAGCGGCGCGCGTGCGACGATACCCTCGGCCTTTGTCAACAGCGTGGGCGTTGTCGAAGCGCACCCACGGCCTGCCCCCATCCTTCCGTCGCAGAACGAATGCGTAGCCGATGCGATGAGAACGCTCTGGCGTCGTCTCCGTGCGGCGGTAAATTCCACTACCACCCCGGCGCCATCTCGAAATCCGAGCCGCCTAGAGGGCAAACAGCAGATCAAGCTCGTCCTCGGCCCATATATTAACATAACACGTTAAGATATGTTTGCAAAGAGCCAAGGGGCAGCAGATGCGGCCAGGGTTAGTAGCCATGTCCTGCCCGGCTCGAATCGTCAGGCGCCAGCCCGGCCATCCCACCGCCGCCCGTAAAAGCTCAGCGACGCCAGATACCCAATCGCGGCCAGCACTAACACAACCAGTCCGCGCTCATGCTCCATAAACCCCAACGCCATACCGCCCAAGCCTTGCAGCGCGCCCACCGGCAACAGACGCCCGCCGGTGAAGCGCCAGCAGTGCTGCGGCAATTCGAGCAGCACCGAAGAATGATGACCAAGGGCCAGCGCCGCCAATCCGAACGTCATGCCCGGACCCGGATCGAGTGGCAGCAATAGCACGAATAGCACCGCCAGAAACGCGATGTCTTTCGCCAGCAGGACTTCCCACCCGCCCAGCGGCAGAAGCCGGTAGCGCGTCATGCCGGATCCCGACGCCAATTCCAGACCGAATAGCGATTGCGCATAGGTGCTCATAGTCAAGGCCACTAACAACCCAATAATGGCAAAGGCCTCCGCATCGGTGTGCCGGCCGAATACGCGATATGCGGCGCCGCCGACACTGAAGAGCAGCGCGGCATAAGGGTCCAGCAGGCTGAGCATCTCGCGTACGTTCTTGCGCACCAGTCCGCCCAGCCGTCCGGGAAACTGGGGGATGTAGCGCAGCAGGTTCCAATGCGGATCGCGCCGGGCCGCGTGCCGTCCTAAAGCCGCCGCGCCTTGCATGCCCGCCGCCAGCCCGCAAAATACGAGCGCCGCCAGCGGACGCGCGGTCTTCAGCAGAATCAGGACGCCGATCCATGTGACTGGGCTAAGCGCCAGGCTGGCAAGGCGCAACCCCAATCGCTGCCCGCCCGTCAGCGGCCACAAGGCCAGCCGTGCCGGAGGGATCTTGCCGAGGGGATCGGACGAAAGCGGAAAAAGCAGCAGAAAGCCGAGCAGCACGAAGAACGGCTCCGCGCTCTTCGGTGGCAGCCCGGTATTCAGCGCGCCGTACGCCAGCAGGGCGACAAACAGGAACAGGTTGTTCACCTTGATCGACCCGAAGGTCCCGAGGTCGCGGGCAACCGCGTGACGTAGCGCTTTCAGAATTGCCAGGATCGCAGCCAAGATTTACTCCGGACACAGGCTGAAGCCTTTGAAGGTATTGCCGCAAGCGGGCCTAGAGACCCGCCGCAGGCGTGGACGCCCGCCCCACGTTGCGATCAACGTACCTCAATAGGCGTGGCGGTCAGTTCCAGTTGCGTCTGGCCCTTGGTGCTCACATCGTCGGATGAGAAGATCACCGTAGGTTTGCCGATCGGCACGATCACGTTCGAGTTCCACTTGGTCTGCCTGATCATCGGCTGGCTGGACGAAGTGGCCGCGCTGCTGATTTCCGCGGTCACATTCAGAGCCAGGCTTCCCTCGATTTGGTTTGCCGAATGGCAATCGATGTTGACGCCCACGTCCACGTAGGTGATCCCCGTGGCGCCGCCGGCCTGGATGGGCACCTTGTTGCCGCTGCGGATGGTGCAGGTGCGATCCCCGGTCATGACGGTGGTGGAGTAGTGGCGCGCGTTGATTACTTTCCCGCCGTCCAGATCCTTCACCACAAACTCGAGGTGAAAATATTTTGGCTGTTCGGGCGCGGATTTGGCGTTTTCGGTTTGGGCTGGGCAGATACCCGCCGTCAATAGGATTGCACCGCAAACCGCGGCCAGTGTCGTCTTATTTCGTATCGTCGTTCGCATCATGACTCCTTAGTGGTTCTATATTGATCTCTTCTACTTGGATTGGTTCGGTGCTTAGCGGCTTTAAGTCGAGCGAAGCTTCGCGCATCTGGTCGGGCGCGCGCGCTGCCAAGGCCAGCCAAGCGCGCTCCTCGCGCGAGAGCGGGGGGTGGGCGGGCCTCCTGGCCCGTTTGCGGGGCGATCTTCGATTGGCGACAGCGGGGCTAAAGCCCCGCGCGGACTGAAGTCCGCCCCCCAGTTTTGCGGTAGGGAGCGGCCTCTTCCACAGAACGGCCGTTGTGATGGTGAACACCACCAGAATGGCTAGCGCCCAGCGCCCCCACTTGAATCGCCGGACGCCGCCTTCGGCGCCCACTCGGTTCAAGACTCGCTGTTCGAGTCCGGCAAGGGGATCTTCGGCGGAGTACCGCGCCAGCGCGCTATCCAGAAATTTGTCCAGGTCATCGTTTGTCATAACGGCCTTCCATCAACGCTGCCAACTTCCGCTTCAGAATTGCGCGTGCCCGCAGGATGCGTGTGCGCACGGTGCCCTCGGCGACGCCCAGTACCCGCGCGATCTCGCGCGAGCTCATCTCCTCCACCGTCGAAAGGGCCAGCGGCTGCCGCAGTTTTGGCGGCAATGCATCCACCAGGCGGTGTACGGCCGCGTTCCAGTCCGCCGTCACCAGCGTTTCCTCCGGGTTCGCGCCGCCGCACAACGCCAAGTCCGCGTCCAGAGGGCCCGAGGTGCGCCCGCGGCTCCTGAGCTTATCCGCCGCGGTCCGCCAGGCCGCGCGCGCCAGGAACGCCCGCTCGTTCTCGATCGCGTCCCATTGGCCGCCGCGATAGAGTTTCAGGAACGTATCCTGCACCACATCGTCGGCGTCGTGCGAATTGCGCAGCAGCGCATACGCTACGCGGAAGACGAAACGCGATTGCCGCTCCACCAGCCCGGCGAAGCGGGCCTCGCGGGCCGCCGTTTCCTGGCGTGCAGCCGATCCCGGGTCATGCAACGCGAGCGCTTCTGTTATTTCGATCATGCCGGACGTTTCACCAGCTAAGACTGGCGGTTTCACCAGCTAAGACTGGCGCAGGAGGGGAAGCGTTCAGATTTATTTTGTGGTGGCGCGGCGGGGCGGGTCTGGAGACCCGCTGCAGGCGTGGACGCCCGCCCCACAGATCATTCGCAACGAATCGTTTCCAATGGATCGAGCCGCATGGCGCGCCATGTGGGAAGGCAGCAGGAAGCCACTGCCACAACCAGGACGAGCGCGCCTGCCAGTGCATAAGTAGCGGCATCTCCCGATCCGATGCCGTATAGCATGGCGGAAAGCGTCTTCATCAGGAAGAATGCGTCCACGCCACCGGCGGCGAGGCCCAGCACCACGGGTGTGAGCGCCTGGCGCAGCACCAGAGTTCCCACGTCCCGGCCCTGGGCGCCCAAAGCCAGGCGGATGCCGATCTCCTTGTATCGCCGGTTCACGGAGTAGGAAAGCGTGCCGTAGATGCCCAGCGCGGCCAGCAGCATTGCCACGCCGGCGAAGGCCGCCAGCAGCAGCGTCTGGAAGCGGCGTTGCGCGGTAGATGCGGCGACAATTTCATGCATGGCCCGGATGGCCGGCACCGGCACATCCGCGTCGACCTGCCACACCGCCTGACGGATCGATCGGGCCACGGATGCCGCCGGCAACTTGGTGCGGAGAACGAAGGAAAGATCCAATCCGCGGTTGTGCGCGGCCGGCAGGTAAACCATCATGGGAGACGGATTCTGCAACTCGGTCTGGCGGACGTCGGCCACCACTCCGGCCACGCGCCACATGCGCGGGTTGGGAGATTCGTCGATGGTGAACTCCCGGCCGATGGGATTGCCGTCCGGCCACACGCGCCGGGCGGCGGTCTCGCTGACGAGGGCGGTCCACAGATCGCCGGCTGTTTCGGAATAGATGCGCCCCGCACGCAGGGAGATACCCGCGGCGCGGAAATAACCGGACGTGGCGAAGCGGATTTGGGCCATGGGGAGATCGCGGATGCGATTCGGAGTGAGCGCGATACCGGGCAGGAATATGGGGTTCTGGTAATCGTCGCCCGAAAGCGGGAGCTTGGTCACGGCGCCCGCCACGGAAATGCCGGGGATGCCCGCCAAGCGCTCCTCGATGGCGTGGTAGGCGGCATTGCGGATGGCCTGCTGTTCGTAGCGCGCACCTTCGAGCGGCACATCGGCGGTGAGCACGTTTTCCGTCTCGAAGCCGCGATCGGCGGTCATGATTTTAGCGAAGCTGCGCATCAGCAGTCCCGCGCCGATCAGCAGCGTGGTACAGAGCGCCACCTGGGACGCAATCAGCCACTGGCGCAGCGCGCCGGAACCGCGCGCATCGGTGGTCCCGCGCTGGCTTTGCCGCAGGGATTCCTGGGGGTCCGCTTTGGAGAATCGCCAAGCCGGCAGGGCGGCGAAGAGCAGCGCGCAAAGGAGCGTCAAAGCGGCGCAAAAGGCCCCCGCGCGCAGATCCACTGAAATGGCGGCGCGGTGCGGCAGATCCGCGGGCAGTTGGGTGAGAATGGCGCTGAGCGTCCAAGTGGCGCAGAGTACGCCGGCGGCGCCTCCGATGGCCGCCAATCCCAAACTCTCGAAGAACAGTTGCCGCACGATCTGCGCGCGGCTGGCGCCCAGCGCGGCCCGCACGGCGATCTCCTTGCGGCGCGTCAGCCCGCGGCTGAGCAGCAGATTCGCCATGTTGGCGCAGGCGATGAGCAGCACCAGGGCAACCGCCGCCATCAAGAGGCCGAGTCCGCGCTGTACGCGCTCGGTGAGATTGGTGCGCAGGCGCGCGACGATGGCGTTGCGGACGAGATCGCCCTTGATCGTCGCCAGATTGGCGTCCAGCTCGGCGCGCGCGCGTTCCACGGTGACGCCGGGTTTCAGGCGGGCCACGCCCCAGTAGCCGTGGTTCATCATCTCGTCCGGCGCTATGTCCGCAGGCAGGAGGAGATCGAAGTGGGATGCGTGTTCGGTCTGCAGGTCGATGGGGAGATCGAAGCCGGGCGGCATCACGCCGACGATATCGTAGGATGCCCCGTTCAGTTGGATCTTGCGTCCCACGGCCGCGGGATCGGAGGCGAAGCAGCGGCGCCAGAACCCGTTGCTCAGAATCGCGACTTGAGGCCCTTGATAGACGTCTTCGTTGGCGGCGAACGATCGGCCGAGCGCCGGCCTCACCCCCAAGGTGGGGAATAGCGACGCGGAAACGCGCGCGCCGAGCAGACGCTCGGGCGTGCCTGCGCCGGTGAGATTCTCAGTGCCGGGATGGATAATGGCTATGCTCTCGAGGGTGGCGGCGTGGTCGCGCCACAGGTTGTATACGAAGGGCGGAATGGGGAGGATGCCCAGGTTCTTTAGCGTGGTGATGCGGAGATGCAGGCTGATGAGCCGATCGGGTTCGCGATAGGCGAGAGGTTTGAGGAGCACGCCGTCGATCACGGAGAACATGGCGGTGTTGGCGCCCATGCCGAGCGCCATGGTGAGGACGGCGGCGGCGGTAAATCCGGGATTGCGCGTGAGGGAGCGGAGGGTAGAATGCAGCATCTCCCGGAGTTTAGCATGCTGGGTTTCTCGCAAAGACGCAAAGGGAAACCGCAAAGACCGCAAAGAAGAAAAAGAAAAATCCGGTTTTCTTGGCGGTTTCTTCTTTGCGGTCTTTGCGGTTTCCCTTTGCGTCTTTGCGAGGACCTCTTCTTTGCCTCTAGGGCTGCACCTGAAATACGACCCCGCCGCTCAGTTTTCCGCCATACGGAGCAGTGCCGAAGATCGTCCCTGCCGCGTTTATAACGACGCCCGCGTAGGGGCCACTCCCGTCGAGCCCGCCCGTAAATTCGTGAAGCACTGTTTCCTGCCCGAAAGTATCCAACTTATACACTACCCCTTGACCGGACGTGCCGCCCGAGTAAGTGGTCCCATAAAGATTGCCCGACGAGTCGAAGGTCAGACCGCTCAACGGGTGGCCCCCATCCGCTCCGCCCGTGAAGTTATACAATACCGTCTCCGTATGGGACGAATCCAGCTTGTAGACCACTCCCGCGCTTGCATTTCCGCCGGAAGAAGCTGTGCCGTAGAGGTTGCCCGCCGAGTCGAGGACTAGAGGCCCGTAGGGTGCGCTACCGTGCAAACCGAAGGAATAGATTACTGCGTAGACGCCTGCCGCGGATACCTCGAAAGCCACTCCGTCGCCGCCCCCGCCTCCGGCTAGTGTGGTCCCGTATAGGTTTCCATTGGAATCGAGGGCCAGACCGGCATAAGGTTCCGATCCATCATTCAGGTCCTGGAGGCTCGGTTGGAAGACGTGCAACAGGGTGAACTGCCCGGACGGGTCCAGCTTGTACACGGTACCGGAGTCATAGGGGCCGCCCTGGACGGTGGTCCCATACAGGTTGCCCGCCGCATCCAGGATCACGCCTCCATACGGGTCGCCTGCGCCATCGGGAAAGCTGTAGAGAACCGTCTCTTTACCAGACGGGTCCAACTTATATACGGTGCCGGCGTTGAATGCTCCGCCGGCGAAAGTCGTCCCGTAGAGATTGCCGGCCGCGTCGCCGACTACGCTTGTATAGGGATAGCCACCGTCAGTTCCGCCGGAGAAGCTGTACAACACCTTATGTTGGCCGGCGCTGAGCTTGTATACTGTACCCGCGTTGGCAGATCCACCATTGTAGGTAGTCCCGTAGAGGCTGCCGCCCGAGACGATTACGCCGGCAAAGGGCGCACACCCGGTGCCGGCCGGAAAGGTTCTGAGCACCCTCTCCTGGCCGGAGGCGTCGAGCTTGAACGCCACGCCCAAACGTGTTGAACCGCCGGAGCTGGCAGTCCCATATAGGTTACCCGCCGAGTCGAGGATTACGCCCGCATAAGGGTAGCCGCCGTCGCTGCCGCCGGTGAAAGTGTGCAGGACCGTTTCCTGGCCGGACATATCTACTTTGTAAACGACACCTTCGTTGTTTGCCCCGCCCTTGGATGTCGTCCCGTAGAGATTGCCGGCCAAGTCGCGGACCAGGCTAGCCGTAGGATTCCCGCCGTCGCCCGCGCCGGTGAAAGTGTAGAGGACTGTTTGGTTGCCGGCAGTGTCGAGTTCGTACACCACACCCGCGTTTGACGTCCCGCCCGAAGATGTCGTGCCGTAGAAATTACCAAAGGAGTCGCGGATCACACCGCCGGCAGGCTCATAGCCACTCGCCCCAAATGCGTAGAACACTTGGTAATGGCCGGCCGCATCCACCTTATACACAACGCCCGCGGCCCCGGATGGACCGCCACTGGTCGTGGTTCCGTAGAACGCTCCATGAGAGTCGGGGATCAGACCGGATTCGGGCATTGCCCCATCTTTGCACCTCCTGGGATTGGCGGCACAGAAGCTGTGTAGCACGATCTCTTGTCCGGAGGTATCCAGTCTATATACGATGCCCCCATTTCCGGCGCCTCCCTTCATCGTCGTACCGTATAGGTTGCCCGCCGCGTCGAGGATCACACCCGCAACGGGGTCCGCTCCATCCGTAAAGCCTGTGAATGCGTGCAGCACGGTTTCGTGGCCGGCTGGATCCAACTTAAATACGACGCCACAACCACCGGTGCAAGCGGCCGTCGATATTCCGCCAGACTGGGTAGTCCCGTAGAGATTGCCTGCCGAGTCGCGCACCACGCCGGCGTAGGGAAAGCTCCCATTCGGTGCCGCCCTTGAAGCTGTATAACACGGTTTCATTGCCGGCGGCATCCAACTTGAACACTATCCCCGCGTTCGACAGGCCGCCAATCTGAGTAGTCCCGTATAGGTCGCCACTTGCGTCGCGGAAGAGTGTGCCAGTTGGGTAACCGCCTCTCGGCGCGTTCTGGAAATTGTACAGCACGGCTTCGTTGGGCTGAGCCAGCGCGGGGACCGTTGCAAGAAGCGCTAGTGCGGCTTTCCGCAGCGGCACGCTAAGGCTTCGTTTCGTCATCTCACCAACTATACACCAGGCTGGAAGTTGGCAGCGACGTCGTGGCCCCATACGGTACTTACGGTACTGGGCCGGCCAGCGAGAGCATCTTGTTTGGCTGTTACGGCTGCCAGTCCATCGCCAGCCGCACCATGGTGCGCAGCGGCACGCCCGTAGGTCCCTTGGCTAGGAACGGCTTGCCTTCATCGAGCCAGGCGGTGCCGGCGATATCCAGATGCACCCACGGCGTCGGATCGGCGAACTCCTTCAAGAACATCGCCGCGGTAACCGCGCCGCCGTAACGGCCGCCCACGTTGGAAATGTCGGCATAGGGGTTTTTCAGATAATCCTTGTAATCGTCTTCGAGCGGCAGGTGCCACATCTTTTCGCCTTCCGCGCGCGCGGCGAACATCACGCGCTCGCGCAACGCATCGTCGTTGGCGAACAGGCCGACGTTGTAATGTCCCAGCGCCACCACCACGGCGCCAGTCAGCGTGGCGGCGTCCACCAAATGGGTGCAGCCCAGCTTCTGCGCGTAGGTGATGGCGTCCGCCAGAATCAGGCGGCCTTCCGCGTCGGTATTGATCACCTCGATGGTCTTGCCGGAGAGCGACGTAACGATATCGCCGGGACGCTGCGCGCGGCTGCCGGGCATGTTTTCGACGGCGGGTATCAGCGCGGTGACGGGGATGGAGGGCTTCAATTGCGCGAGGGCGCGCATGGCGCCGATCATGGCCGCGCCGCCGGCCATATCGTACTTCATCTTCTCCATGCCGTCGGCCGGCTTGATGGAGATGCCGCCCGTGTCGAAGGTGACGCCTTTGCCCACCAGGCCCAGATGCGGCGATCCGGCAAGCGCGGTAGCGGGCCGGTAGCGCAGCACGATGAGGACGGGCGGCGCGGCGCTGCCGACGGCCACGCCCAGCAGGCTGCCCATGCCGAGTTGCGCCATGCGGTCGCGGTCGAGCGCTTCGTATTCCAGGCCGTACTCTTCCGCCATGCGGCGGGCGTAGTCCGCCAGCACCAAGGGGGTCAGCAGGTTGGGCGGCTCATTAGCCAGCTCGCGCGTGAAGTTCTGAGCTTCGGCGATAATGCGGCCGCGCTCGACGGCGGCGTCCACATGCGGACCGCCGCCCGCGACCGCGACGGTGAAACGGGCGAACGGCTTCACGTCCTTTTTATCCGTTTTGTAGCGATTCGTTTCGAAGTCGCCGAGGATGGCGCCTTCCACGGCGGCGGACAAGTAATCGGCGCCGGCGTGGGGGGCGTCGAGCCAGATCGCGGCTTCCACGATGGACTTGGATTTCAGGTGGCGTATGGCGGCGCCCACGGCGCGGCGCAATTCGGCGGCGTTGAACTTCTCGGGCTTGCCCGCGCCGACGGCCAGCAAACGTTTCGCGCGCAGACCCGCTACATTGTGCAGCAGGGTCGTCTCGAAAGGCTTGCCGGAGATTTCGCCTGAATCGTACAATTCTCCCAGGCCAAACCGTTCCTCGCGGCGGTCCTGAAATACAGGCAAAATCAGGGCATCGGTTTGCACTTCTTCAATTGGGTGGCGCTGGAGGGTGACTTGCATCTTATTCCGACTCCTGACTTCTGACTTCTGTCTTCTTTTTCATTGTCTCGCTTTACTGGCACGCACCGCCGCTCTGGCTTCGGACTCCGCGGTCTTGGCGCGTTCGGTCTCGCGCTTGTCGTGCAATTTCTTGCCGCGCGCCAGGGCCACTTCGCACTTGATGCGGCCCTTCTTCAAGTAGACCTTGGTCGGAATCAGCGAGAGGCCTTTTTCGCGCGTCTTGCCCAGCAGCTTATCGATTTCCTGGCGATGCAGCAGCAGCTTGCGCGGGCGCACCGGCGGATGGTTCTCGCGATTGCCGTAGGCGTACTGGCTGATGTGCGCATTCACCAGCCAAGCTTCGTTTTTTTCGATCGCGGCGTAGGCTTCTTTGAGTTGGACTTTGCCCGCGCGCGCGGCCTTCACTTCGGTGCCGGTGAGCACCAGGCCGGCCTCGAAGCGCTCCATCAAAAAATAGTTGTGGCTCGCGGAACGGTTATCGCTTAGGATCTTGAAATCGGCTTCTTTTCCGGCCACATTTTGCTCTCAACGCGGGGAACTCCCACAGCGTCATCCAGATGAAGTAGCTTGGAGCACCCGGTTGCCTTTTATCTTACCATATGCCTCTCTGCATACCCGAAATTCATAGAAAGCGCTCTGTTTTCAGCATCTTAGCAATTCTGCTGGCGCTGGCGGCGCTGGTTGGGAGCTTGGCGGCGCCGGCGGCGGCGCGCACCCGCAAAGGCGACAAGTTCCTGGCCCAAGGTAAAGATCGGGAGGTGCACAAGGATTGGGACGGCGCTCTGGATTTCTACCAAAAAGCGCTCGAAGAAGACCCCACCGATCCCGGCTATCAGCTTGAAGTACACCAAGCCCGCTTCCAGGCGTCGGAGGCCCATGTCAAGCTAGGCCTGAAGCTGCGCAAGGACGGAAGGCTGGCCGAAGCGTTGCTGCATTTCGAGAAGGCCTTTGGCATCGATCCTTCTTCGAGCGTGGCCGAGCAGGAAATCCGGACCACCACGCAAATGATGGAGCGGGAGAAAAAAAAAGGAGCGGATTCCGACACCCGGGGCCTGACCCCCTCCCAACTGGCTAAACGCAATACCGAAGATCGCATCGATTCGATGTTGCCGGTGCCGGAGTTGAAGGCGCTAAGCCCGCAGCCCATCAACGTCAAGATGAGCAACAGCGCCAAGGTGCTCTTCGAGACCGTGGGCAAGCTGGCCGGCATCAATGTGTTGTTCGACCCGGAATTCAAGGAAGCCAATAAGCAGTCGATCGAGCTGACGGGGGCCACGTTGAACGAGGCGCTGGATTATCTGGCCATCGTGACCAAGTCGTTTTGGAAACCGCTCTCCGCCAATACCATCTTCGTTACGCAGGACACCACCACCAAGCGCCGCGACTACGAAGAACAGGTGATGAAAGTCTTTTATCTGTCCAACGTAACCACACCCCAGGAACTGCAGGAGATCGTGACGGCGGTGCGCTCGGTGGCCGACATACAGCGCCTGTTCGTCTACAATGCGCAGAACGCCATCATCGCGCGCGGCGAGGCGGATCGCATTGCACTGGCGGAAAAGATCATCCACGACCTGGACAAACCCAAATCGGAGGTGGTGGTGGATGTGGTGGTGCTACAAGTCTCCAGCGATATGACCCGCACCTTGGGGGCGGCTCTGAGCAGCTTAAGCATACCGGTGAACTTCGCGCCGCGGTCGAGCATCAGCACGCCGAGTTCTACCAGCACCACCACCACCGCGGCCACTTCCACTCCGGTTTCGAGCACAGTAGGCACAGGCACGACGACTGGGACGACGACCACGGGTACCGCTACATCCATACCGCTGGCCTATATCGGCAAGGTGAACACGGAAGATTTCTCTACGGTGCTGCCGTCCGGGATGCTGCAGGCGGTGCTGAGCGACAGCGGTACGCGCGTCTTGCAATCTCCTCAAATCCGGTCGGTGGACAACCAGAAGGCTACGCTGAAGGTCGGCGAGAAGGAGCCCATCGCTTCGGGAAGCTTCCAGCCGGGCATTGGCGGCGTGGGCATCAACCCGCTGGTGAATACGCAATTCACGTTCATCGATGTCGGCGTGAACGTGGATCTGACTCCCAAGGTGCACGAAAACGGGGAAATATCGATGCACGTGGAGGTCGAAATATCGAGCGTGCAGAGCTACGTGAACCTGGGCGGCATCTCGCAGCCGATCATCGCGCAGCAGAAAGTGATTCACGATATCCGCATGAAGGATGGTGAAGTCAACCTGCTGGGCGGGCTGAAACAGGTTCAGGACAGCTCCACGGTGAGCGGCATTCCGGGGCTCTCCAGCATTCCGGTGATCAAATGGCTGTTCAGCACCAAGACGGTGAACAAGAGCTCGCAGGAACTGCTGATCGCGCTGATTCCGCACATCGTGCGGCGGCCGGATTACAGCGAAGAGGAGTTGCGCGCCGTTTCGGTGGGCAATGCCACGGTGGTGAAACTGAACTACGCGCAGGCGGCGCAGCCAGACGGCGGGCCCGCGCCGAAGGATGGCGGGGCATCCACGCCGGCGAATGCGCCCGCCGGTGCGCCGATGACGCGGCCCGCGCCAGCGGTGAATCCTCCGGCGGCCGTGAATTCTCCGGCGGCGCCGCCGATTACCACGCCGCAGGCGAACACCCCGCCACCCGCCAGCACGTCGACGGCGGGCAAGCCGCCTGCCGCGCCGCAGGCCTACTCCCCGCCACCCGCCAGCACGTCGACCGCGGGCAAGCCGCCTGCCGCGCCGCCGGTCACGCCGCAGGGCGACGTGTCGGTCACCTTTGTGCCGGCCCAGATAGATCAAGTGTTGGGGCAACCGTTCAAGGTGAGCTTGATTATGACGAATGCCACGGATCTCTTCTCCGCGCCCTTGCAGATTAAGTACGATCCGAAAGTGCTGAAGCTCGACGATGCCACGCAAGGCGATTTAATGGCCAGCGACGGCCAGCACGTCACCTTAACCAAGAATATCCAAAACGACGCCGGGGAGGCCGACTTCACACTGAACCGCCCGCCGGGGGTCAACGGGGTCACCGGATCGGGCATGCTGGTCACACTTTCATTCACGGCTATTGGCCGCGGGCCGGCGAGCATATCGGCCCCGGCGTTTAGCCCCAGCAACTCGCAAGGCCAGCCTATATTCAACTCTTCGCCGCTGGTCAACGTTAATGTACAGTAGGAATATGCGACGCAAGAATCAGAGCGGACTCACTCTGGTAGAGCTAATAGTGGCATTCTCGATCATGCTGATCCTGACCACCATGGCCGTGCCGCTGGCGCGCTCCCGGGTGCGCATTGAGCGGGAAAAGGAACTGCGCATCGCGGAAAACGAAATCCGCCATGCCATCGATAAGTACAAGGACTACGCCGATGCCGGCTATCTCGGCCAGCCAAAGCTGGATTCCGACAACTACCCGGACAAGCTCGAGACGCTGGTGGAAGGCGTCAAGCTGCAAGGCCAGGTGGATAAGAAGATCCGGTTCTTGAGACGCATTCCCAAGGACCCTTTCACCAACTCCATCGACTGGGGCATGCGCAGCACCAGGGACGACCCGACCTCTAACAGTTGGGGCGGGCAGAACGTATTCGATATTTACACCAAGACGACGGAAAAGGCGCCGGATGGAACCAATTACTCCGACTGGTAGAAATCGCGCGGGACTGCAGTTGCGACGCCGCGAGTTGGGCTTCACCATGGTCGAACTGATGATCGTGATGGCGATCATCGTGATCCTGGTGTCTATCGCGATTCCAGCCTACCAAAAGGCGATTATCCGGGCGAAAGAAAGCGTGCTGCACAACAATCTGTTTACGTTGCGGCAGGTGATCGACGAGTATACGGCGGACAAGAAGAAGGCGCCCCAATCGCCCCAGGATCTGGTGACGGCCGGCTATTTGCGGGACATCCCCATCGACCCCATGACGGGTACCAATCAGACGTGGCACTTCATCATGGAAGACGTGCTGCAGGCCGTCGATCAGACCGAGCCGGGTATCTTCGACGTGAAGAGCGGATCGGATAAGACAGGCTTGGACGGGACGCCTTACGCGGACTGGTAATCCGCACAAATTGTGGGGCGGCAGCCGCCTTTTCAGGCGGCAGAGCCGGCTGAAAGCCGGGCTGCGGACAGAATTACCCCCCCTCCTTTACGCGCGCGGCTCGGCCAGGATCGCCGATTCCAGCGAATAGCCGCCCGGGGAGTGGCCGCCGAAGCCATCGGCCGCGAAACCGCCGGGGCTAAACCCAGGCTTGCCGCCGGCAATGGCGAACAAAACACCGCCGGCTACGATGGCCCGCAGCACCTGCACCGCAATATAAGCCAGCACATTGTTCCATGGGAAACGCTTGGCCATCGCCAGGCCGACGGTTACGGCGGGATTGAAATGGCCCCCGGAGATGTGGCCGACAGCGAAGCACATGGTCATGACCGTCACGCCAAAAGCCAGCGCCACACCCCCAAATCCGATGCCTAATTGCGGGAATGCGGCCGCCAGTACCGCGGCGCCGCAGCCGCCAAAAACCAGCCGGAACGTGCCGAGAAACTCGGCGCTGATACGCTTCATTTAACAGTAACGGGCCGCGTCGATTTCGCACTGTTTACCGAGCCGCGACCGTAAGGGAGCGGTTTCTTCCAATAGAGATCCCAAAGCTGGGGTCCGCCCCACCAGGCCGGCGCGAGGTGCTAGAGTATTTTGAAGGAAACAAGCTGCGCGCGACCGGGTTGCCGGCGGCGCGCCGCGTACCGCCTGCTAATCCCACGCGCCCGGAAAACGCCCCGCCGGCTAGTCTCAAGGCTGAGACTGCGGTGCGTGCGTCGCATCGCAAGTGCACCTCAGGCGCCCGGACAAAACTAGGAGATCGCGAGTGATCGAAAAATTACAGCGTTTCATCGTGCGCGCAGCGCTTGCGTCCGCGTGTGGGCACTGGCTGCTTTACGGCCAGGCGCCACCCGCGCCCGCCAAGCCGCAGCCCGACGTTTTGATCTTCACGGATGGCGAGAAACTAATCGGCCAGCTTAAGAGCGCCAAGGGCGACTCCGTGGTTTTCAAGAGCGACATGGCCGGGGAAATAACGGTCGCATGGAGCAAGATTCAGGAATTGCGCACATCGCGTCCGTTCGCCGTGATTGGCAAGAACGTCGAGATCCGCAGACATGGTGACGTCAGCCAGGTGCCGGAGGGCAGCCTGGCCATGACGGAACAGAAGATCGCCGTCCAACCCGCGGCTGGCGCGCCACGTACCGTGGCCGTACCCGACGCAGGCTTCGTGGTAGCGCAGCCCGACTTTGAAAAAGCAATAAATCGCGACGCCGGATTTTTCCACGACTGGGGCGGCGCGGTCACGGCGGGCGCCAGCCTGGTGGAGGCTACCCAGGAGTCCGAGACTTTCACGGGAGCGATCGCCTTGGTGCGCACCGAACCCACCGAAAGCTGGATGAGCCCCAGCGACCGCACCCTGTTTGGTTTCACGGCCGCCTTTGGCAAGATCAGCCAGCCCGGCGTGCCGGACATTAAGACGGCCATCTACCACGCCGGCGCCGAGGAGGACAAATACTTCTCGCCGCGCCTGTTCGGTTTCGTCCAGGCGGCCTTCGACCACAACTACTCCCAGGGCCTGGACCTGCAACAGATGTACGGCGGCGGCCTGGGCTGGACCGCATACAAGACCGCGGCGGCGGAGCTCGATCTGAAAGCCGCGGTGTCCTATATCCACCAGAGCTTCAGTGAATCCGCCGCCAGCGAGAGCCTGATCGGATCCACTTTCGCCGAGATCTATACGCGCAAGTTTCAACATGGCATCCTGCTGAACGAGCAGATTTCCGCCACGCCTGCGTGGAACGACACCAGCGCATATTTCGCGACTGGCAGCGTCACGCTGACTCTTCCGGTCCACAAGCGCTTGAGCGTGGCGCTGACCTCGGCGGATACTTTCCTGAACGATCCGCCCGCCGGATTCAAGAAGAATTCCTTCCAGTTCACCGCCGGCCTCACATACGCGCTCAAGTAGACCGGCAAAAAACTCAAAGGACAAATTCGACGATAAGTATGTCGGCGCCGCCGCGCATTTCGGCATGACGCGCAGTTACGCGGTGCCTGCCGGCGAGCACACGATCACGCTGCGGGAGCCGCGCTATGAAGTGGCGACCACGCACGTCACCATCGTGGCGGGCAAGACCGTGACTGTCAGACAAGACCTGAAAGCGTTGCCAGAGCCGAGAGGCCCATTGAGGCGGCTGAGCACCGAAGTGCCGGAAAAATACGCGGCTGTATACGTGAATGGCGCCTACATGGGTCACATGACGAATTCGACAACTTCGCGCAGGGCCTGTTGCGGTGAAGATCGTGCCCGTGAGCGGCGGAGCCGGAGTGGAGCAAGGCGTCGATTTGAAGGCCAACGAAACGACGCTCGTGCGCGCTTCCGGAAAGTAGCCGCGCGGGTTCACAGCAGGTGGAAGTTTACTTCGATTGCCGCAGCCGAAACCACCGGCTTTCCGTCGCGCGTGCCGGGACGGAAGCGCCACTGCTTGACCGCTTCGATGGCTTTCTCTTCCAGCCCCAGTCCCAAACCGCGCGTCACCCGGATGTTCCGCAGCCGGCCATTGGTATCCACCTCGCCCGAGAGCATCACCACGCCTTGCAGCTTGGCCTTGCGCGCATCCTCGGAGAATTCCGGCTCGACTTCGTAAAGAACTACGGGAGCGGTGGTCGCGCCTGTGAAACCCTGTGGCTTGCCACCGCCGCTGTTGCCGCCTTCGCCTGGCCCTAAACCGGGACCCTTGCCCGGCCCGATACCGGTGCCAACGCCGTCGCCGATGCCACCGCCCGCGCCTGGCCCATCCGAGGGCGGCCCTGGCTTTCCATGCGGGTCGCCCAGCGCCAGGATGTCTACTGGCGGCATCTTCACCTCCGCCGTGAAGACGAGCGTGGGCGCCATGGGCAGCTTTGGCTCGACGTTCTCGATCACCACGGCCGGCGGAACAAACTGCTGCCGCGCGATCTTCGGCAGTGCGCCCTGGCTGGCTGGAAGAGCGGCATGCTTGCCACCGCCTCCGCCACCGGGACCCGGCGGAATATACGGTTCGATCAGTTTGATTTGGCCGAGCGTGGACTGCACCGTTTGTTGAATCGTTGAATTCGCGCCAGCCAAGAAGAGCAGTGCGACGACGGCGCAATGAATGGTCACGGACATGGCCGGTCCGCGTGCGGATTGGACGGATTGCAGCATGGCGTTTTCCGCTAGGGCACGCGGTGTGCCATTTTTGAGCCGCAGGCATCCGATTGATACGCGGGGTGTTTGTGCGAAACCTATATCTCCGCGCTGTCGCCTGGGCGGATACAGGTGTGCGAAACCAAGTCACGTCCAATGAGGCAAGTGAATTTATTCGGGCCAGGCTCCAAGCCATGCTCGGTCACACGTTATGACGCACCGAAATATATCGCCTTTTTACCACACCGCTCCAGGCAATTCCGATGCAGCAGAGCCGGGTCATGCCTCTCTAGTACTGGGCCTCGTGCGCAAGGCGGGCGTGGTATCCTGCTGCAAGGCGAGTCGAAGGAGGCTCTCATGAAGCTCAAACTGCGATTAACGTGTCTCCTGGCCGCGGCCGGGATGGCGCAGGCGCAGACGCCCACGGAAAGCGTAATCTACAGCTTCTCCACCTTTCCCTATGGTGCGAATCCGTACGCGCCGCTGGTCCGCGATGCGGCGGGCAACCTTTACGGCACCACCAACCAGGGCGGGCAGGCGGATGTGGGCCTGGTGTTCCGGTTGAGTCCGTCCGGCAAGGAGACCATCCTGCACAACTTTATGGGCGGCAGCGACGGAGCCAATCCGTACTCCGGCGTGCTGCTGGCGGGCGGCGGAAATCTGTATGGGACAACTTACCAGGGAGGCGCTTCGAACGCGGGCGTCGTATACGAGATCAGCGCATCGGGGAAAGAGACGGTGTTGTACAGTTTCAGCGGTGGGGTGGACGGGGGCAATCCATACTCGGGCGTGATTGCGGACTCGGCGGGAAACCTCTATGGCACGACATACAATGGCGGCGCGTTTGGTTATGGGACGGTATACAAACTGGCACCCACCGGAGAAGAGACGGTGCTGCACAGTTTCACGGACGGGGCGGATGGCGGCAATCCCTACGCAGGCGTGATCCGGGATTCCTCCGGCAACCTGTATGGCACCGCCGTGAATGGGGGTTCGGCGCCCTTCTACCCGGGTGGCGTCGTGTACAAACTGAGTCCGGCCGGGCAGCAGACGGTGCTATACAGCTTCAACGCGGACAACTTCGGGCCGGGCCAGCCGTACGCCGGAGTGATCCTGGACTCGGCTGGCAACCGGTATGGAGCCGCGGCCGGCGGCGGGGAACACGACGGCGGGATCGTCTATGAAATCAGCGCGACCGGCGCCTTTTCGGTGCTCCACAGTTTCGACATCAACAGGGGGCCAGCGATGCCGAAAGGAGGGCTGGCCCGCGATTCGTCGGGAAACCTTTACGGCACCACAGAGGAATGCAATTTGACGGGCCTGGGGGCGGTGTACAAGCTGGAGCCGGGTGGCCAGATACAGGTGCTGCACACGTTTGCAGGTTCCGGAGACGACACCTACAAGGGAGACATGAACGCGGGCGTGATCCTGGATTCCGAGGGGAACCTGTACGGGACGACGCCCTATGGGGGCATGCAGGGCATGGTGTACAAGCTCAGTCCGGACGGGACGGAGACCACGCTTTATAACTTCACCCCGGCGCCTGGAGGAACCAACCCCTCGACGGGGGTGACTGCGGGTTCGTCCGGCGACCTGTATGGGGCCACGCAATTCGGCGGCGCCTCCGATTGGGGCGTCGTCTATAGGCTCGGCAGCGCTGGCCGCGAGTCCGCCCTCTACAGCTTCACCGGCGGCGCGGACGGGGGGGCCCCACGGGCTGGGGTCGTGCTAGACTCCGCCGGTAATGTTTACGGAACGACCTACGAGGGTGGCCTAGCGAGCGGCGCGGCGGGATTTGGGGTGGTTTACAAGATCAGCACGACGGGCCAGGAGACGGTGCTCCACACGTTCACGGGCGGGGCGGATGGCGGCAACCCTGGACAATTAATCATAGATTCCTCAGGAGATCTCTACGGCGTCGCCGGATACGGCGTCTTGGCGGACGGCACTACCGCCGCGGGCGTCGTGTTCAAAATCCCCCAGTCGGGCGTTGGGACCGTGCTTTACACGTTCGCAGGCGGCACGGACGGCAGCGGTCCGAACGGCGTGACGTTGGGCCCTGCGGGCAACTTGTACGGAACGACGTACGCTGGCGGCGCAGCGGGGTATGGCGTGGTCTTTAGGCTCAGTGCGTTGGGGGAGGAGACGGTCCTATACGACTTTCCGGGAGGCCCCGAGGGCGCCCTGCCTGGGGCCGCCCCGTACCGTGACTCAGCCGGTAATCTGTACGGAACGACCTCGACCGGCGGCGGCTCGGTGGGGGAAGCGGGGGCAGGGGTGGTCTTCGAGCTGACCGCCGCGGGCACGTACGCGGTTCTTTACCGGTTCACGGGCGGCGGCGACGGGGGATCGCCGTTCTCCGGCGTAGTCCGAGACGCGGCGGGCAATCTCTGCGGGACCACGTTGTCCGGCGGGACGACGGACTGCAACGGGGGGTGTGGCGTTGCCTACAGCGTGAGCCCTTCGGGGCGGGAGACGGTCCTGCATGCGTTCGCGGGCGGGGCGGACGGATGGTCCCCATACGCTGGCCTGTACGCCGGTCCCGCTGGCACGTTGTACGGGACGACGGCAATGGGGGGAACCTCCGGCGGAGGCGTGGTGTTCAGAATCAGTCAGTAGGCCGCGGCCACTGGGGCGCCCGCCCTGGGCCCCCAGCCCCGTAGCGGGCACCTCGTGCCAAGGGCTTGACTTAGCTTGGGCAGCTCGTTACGTAAGGCGTACCCACGCAGACTGACATTGATGCCCCCGAAGTCATTGTTTGGGGATTGGTAACCGTAAAGGTTAGGGTGTCGCCCGTGTCGACGGGGCAGCTCTGGGTGTTATTCGCGTTCGGGAATAGGGTCAACGGGCTGAAGTCGCTGAGTGGCGAGAGATAATCCCCCGTGCCCAAGTAGAGGTTGTAGGCCTCGATCGGTGCGTTAATCACCAGAGATATGCTGGTATCACTCCAGTTGGCGATGTACATCTGGCAAGAAGCACCGCCGCCGCCGGTGCCGGTGTCCCACCTGGTCGTACCGCTCGCCGAGTCGTTCACTTCCAGGTATTGGGAGCTCTGGGTGGCATAGGGAAGAGTTTCGCCCAAATAGCCGAAGCCCGACCCGACAATCGTCACAGGCATCGGGGGGGCCGTCGCGGTATTGAACGCGTCGGTCTGCGTGTACAGGGGTAATACGTAGTTGCAGGCGCCCGGCGTACCGCTGATGCACGTCGAGGACACCTCCGGCGACACCAGCGACGCCGCGAAGTTGATCGTGAGCGTGGTCGGTTGGTTCGGAGAGATTCCGGTAGCTGGGCAGACCAGGTTCTGCGACGCGGGCGAGGCGGTCCCCGGCCAGAAGGTGGGCCACTGCACGGTGTTACCGGTGAGGCTGAGCGTCGTCCCGTTGACGGTGGTCAGAACGGGCCGAGTCGTGGGCAGCGATGCCGTGGACTCCAGGGTTGGGCTGGTGGGCGCCGTTGTCCCGTTCAAGCTGCTGATCGTGGGGTAGGACACCACGGGTGCGTAGGGTCCCATCAGGCCGGCGTTTCCACCGGTATACTCGGCCGTGTAGAACGGCACCCACTGGCCCGCCGAGGTGAAGCTGCTGTTGGGGAGCGTGTTGCGCATCACGATCTGAAGATCCTGTGTCGTGGAAAGGGTCGCCCCGAGCCCAGATTGGGTCAGATCCAGCACTGTGTATCCCTGGTTCCAGGGGATGCACGCTGTGGACGCGTTTCCGAAGCCGAACGTCGCATAGGTCCCGGCTGTGCAGCCCGCGCTGCTCCCCTCAATGCCGGAAAGGCTGCCTCCGCCGACGCCAAGGATCAGCGTCACGTAGCACGTGCCGCTGGTGCAGGACGATTGGGCGCAGGAGGTGCTTGTGCAGAAGGCCGGGTCGGCCAGGCTCACGATTGTCTTGGTTGGATAGTTGCCCTTCGTGTCCACGCCATCGATGTCCCCAATAATGGACGGGCCGTCTGGCTCTTGCTCCTGAATGAAGGTAAGGCTGTAGTATCTGAGTTGCTCGCTGCCGGTAAGGTAGCCGGACTGGGGTATGGATGGCATGACCGGAAGCTGGAACTGCATCTGAATCACGCGGTTCTCCTCTGCCGCGTAGGCGAGGTGGGCCGCTGAGACGCGTGCCCCGATATATGCGTCGTCGGGATTCGGCGTGCCGACCCACTCGGGCCCGCGCACCCATGCGACCGCGTTGGCGCTGCCGCTGCCGTTGGCATAACAACCCTGTGGAATAACCTCGGCGTCGCTCGAGTGCAGGTCCTGCTGTACCGGGTCGAGCCAGTTCGTAATGCCGCAATTGGGATTGTCGCCTGGGGCGTTTGGGCACGACAGGTCCTTGGTGGAGGCGACGGCCCGGCAGCCCGTGGTGGTGGGATATGTCTTGCAGTGCAGCGTGGAGAGGCTGGCTGTGTTAAGGAGCGCGGCGTTATCGGCGTATGTCGCGGGGTTGTAGTAGGCGCAACCCGTGCTGACGTCCCGCAGGATTGCGTAGGGATTCGTGTAGGTGGTTGCGGAGGCTAGAAGGTAGCTGCGGGCGACGATTTCGCCGGCCATGTTCTCCCCATCGGCGCCTAGGCCGCCGGCACTCTGGTGGGAGGGAGTATCCACGGTGTGATACGTGCCGGGCGGTAGGCCGCTTTCGGGTCCCTGCACTACGGTATTCCAGTCCATGGAGGTGTGGCGCTGCGTCGCGTCCAGAAGGTTGTCTCCCTCGAACGGATCGATCTTGCAGCCGCTGCTTGTCGAGCTTGGAATAGCCCCCAAACTGACTGGCGCAAGGTACCACTGCCCAGCAGCGTAGGTATTGCCGTTCTTAAAGGGGTTGGAATAGGAGTCGCCCGTAGCGCCCTCCGGGTCGATAGTGAAGTCCGCCAGGGAAGGTGCCCACGATCACCAATTCAAAATTGGGCGTGGTGGTCGAGTCGCTTTGCGTAAGGGCGTTAGTGATGCTGTAGTACAGCACGTAGTAGGTCGAGTTCAGGTCCCCCTCCGCGGTGCTCCCGGACCCCACCTGCAGTGGGATTCCGTGACAGGCGAGGCCACTGCCGTCGGTGCCGACGAAGGACTTGAAGAAGTCAGCGCCCGGGCTTGCGTTGATAGGCCCGGTGGGCGTCGGGCACGTGATGTCCTGTGGCCGAGCGACCAAGGGGCAGAGGAGAAACAGGGCGGACGCCGCAAGGGCCGTTGGCGCGAGTGTCGTTCGTGTTTTACGCGTTCGGCGTTCCCTCGATGGATCGCCGGTGGTGCTGGTTTTGTAAAGAATTTCCCTGAGTGCCATGCCGGAGTTTTATGTGAGTTTTTCCGGCTTGTCAAGCCGCAAACTTTATGTTGTGCGCTATTTCGCACAAATAGCGCATTTACCACATTCATTGCCGAATGGGAAAGCTTGGGCATCCTAAAGAAAGGGGAATTCCGGCATTTGGGCGGTCGCAGGGAGGGCCGGCGTTGTATGCGCGCGGCGATTCACGAGCGGCCGGGGATAAGTCAGGTGACCGTGCGAAACCGATTCTCAGCGCTGTCGCCTAGGCGGATACAGGTGTGCGAAACCAAGTCACGTCCAACCGTCATCGCCCGGGGCCGTAGTCGACGTCGTCCGGCAACTCGTTGGTGTCGCTGGCGGCGCGGTAGGGGAAATGCTTGGCTAGATCCTCGCCGACCGCTTCGATTCCGGCGACAAGGCCGCCCGTAAAATCGCCTTGCTGAAACTTTTCGGACACGGTGCGGACGATGTGATGCCAAAATTCCTGGCCAACCTTTTCGTGGACTCCGCTGCCGCCTAACACGACGAACTTGCGGCGCGCGGGAACGACGAAAAATAACACGGCATTGCGATCCTTCGTGGCGGTCATACCGAGCCGCTCGAATGCCTTTTCGGCCGCTTTCCGGACATCGCCCCAGAACAGCGGCGACACGGAAACGCGGATCTCGCCGGACGTCCGCCTCTCGGCTTTCTGAATGGCTTGCTTGATGCGATCCTTGTCTATGGTTACCATGATCCGCTCGCTCCTCCGCCTCCGGACCGTCCGCCGCCCCCGCCAAACCCTCCTCCGCCTCCTCCACCACCGCCGCCACTGCCGCCGGACATGATGCTGGCCAGCAGGTAGAAGGCTAGCCCCGGATGCGTAATCAGCAACGCCAGGAACAGTATCGCGCCGATGCCATAGACAATCCATCGAAACAAGCCGATTGGCTTGGACTGCTCCGGCGCCGGCGCGGGCGGAGGCGCATTGGCCTGTCCGCCGATGACTCCAGTCAGTGAGTCGATCGCCGCCGTTACCGCGTCATCGGGATGGCCGGCCTGAATCCGCGGCGCCATGACTTCGTTGATGACACGCGACGCGATCGCATCGGGCACTACGGCTTCGAGTCCGTAGCCGACCTCGATCCGCATCTTACGATCCTGGGACATGATGAAGAGGGCCAGCCCGTCATCCAGCCCCTTGCGGCCGACCTTCCATTTTGCGAAGGCCCGGACGGCCCAGTCCTCGATGGGCGCATCGCCGGTGGTGGGGGCGATGTACACGATCAATTGATGGCCGGTGGCCTGCTCGTAGGCGGCCAGGCGGGCGTTCAGCGAGCGCACCGTTTCCGGCGACAGGAGGTTTACGGTATCCGTGACCCATTCGGTAGGTGACGGCGGGATGGGCGTTTCAGCCGCGTACAGGAGCGCGGTTGAAGCGAGGACGATGACGACGGGCAAACCACGGCGCACAAGCAACCTAGAACTTCACTTCGGGCGCTTTTTCGCTTCCGGCTTGTGCCTGGAAGTAAGGCTTGGCCGCGAATTTATCGCCGAAGAAGCCGGCGATCAGCACTGCCGGAAAACTGTTCCGGCGCGTATTGAAGGCTTGCGCCGCCTCATTGAACCTCTGCCGCTCGACAGTGATGCGATTCTCGGTGCCCTCGAGCTGGGCTTGCAGGTCGCGGAAGTTGGCGGTGGCTTTGAGCTGCGGATAGTTTTCGGTGACCACCAACAAGTGAGACAGGGCCGAAGACAACCCCTGCTGCGCCGCCTGATAGCGCTGGAAGGCTGCCGGATCCTTGGTGATATCCGCCATGGCGGCGGGGGTGACCTGGCCGACCCTGGCGCGCGCTTCAGTAACCGCCGTCATGGTGCTTTGCTCAAAGTTGGCGGCGCCTTTGACGGTGGCCACCAGGTTGGGCACCAGATCGGCGCGCCGCTGATATGCGTTTTCGACCTGGGCCCACTGCGCTGAGGTGGCCTGATCGAGCTGCACCAGCGAGTTGTAGAGTCCGCTGACGGAAGCTCCCACGATCAGCACGAAGAGGAGTGCCGCGCCGGCACAACCAATGGCTATCTTTTTTCCCATTTTCGCTCCATTTCTCCGCTTCAATTATACTTGATCCGGCGCATGGGGGATTGTGCATGATGATCCCGGCCGAAGCTGCCGAAAATCACGAACTGGTCGAAGGGGAACTGGTTGACGTGTCCGGAAACACTCCCGGGCATAACAAACTTCGCGACCGGCTCGTAGCTTTGATGCTGCCCTGGATGAGGGAGCGCGGTCTCGGGACAGCCATTGCCGAGCAGGAGTTTAACTTTCTCGGCAACGCGCACGGCTCCGGACGTCAGCGTCTTGGGACCTGCCAAAGCGGCCTGTTCGACAGGCGCGTGCAGCGCTTCGTCCCGGATCTCGCGATCGAAGTCGCGTCCCAGTCGGATACATATGAAGGACTCCTCGCGAAGAAAGAGCGCTACCTGAAATCGGGAGTAGCCGAGGTTTGGCTATTCTCGCTGCGCACCCGTGAACTCGCCATCCACGGCGCCCATCGCAATTGGACCCTGCGGGGTACGGACCGGATCGCCACGGACGTGATGCCGGGATTCTCGATCACCGTCGAGGAGCTGCTGCAAGGGTTGTAAAGCGCCGGCGCCGCCGGTCCTGGGCTGCCCTCAGGGCAAATGAGTAGCGCAATCAGTTCCTCTGCTGTGCAGTGAGCCGCGGACCATCGAGCGTGTAATCGAACCAGCCGATCATCATCTCTTCCCAAGTCTGCGGCCCCCACTTCACTTCCTTCCCCGGATCGGGATTGGCGGGATTGTTAGGCGAGTTATCGAAGTGCGCCACGCAATCCAGCCGCGCGCCCTTCGGTAGCACCAACGGGTCCTGCATGCGGTAGACCAATTGCCAGTTGAAGTTATATTTGGGCACGCGCAGTACGACCTCCGAATGGCCGTCCGGATAAACCACCGTGTAAGTGAAATCCTTGCCGCGCACGTGCATGTGCGGCATCAGGTCCACGATGCGGACGTCCTCGGGCGCGGTCCAACTGGAGCGCACTTCGTAGTTAGGATCGCCGGGTGGTATCGCGAAGCGGTAGTTAGTCGCGGTGCCACTGAGCGCCGGGTGCTCGACCGGGCCGCGGGCGAAGATCAGGCCGATGGAGGTCCGGTCCGTCGCAGGTCTGCCGTTCGGGGTGTAATGCAGTTGGAAAATCAGCTTAGTCCCGGCCTTCAGCAGTTTGGCGGTCCCCGGCGGATACATTTTAGGTTGCTCGCCGGGTGCGAACCCGGCCAGTTTGGCGCTGGCAAAATCGCGGCCGCCTTCGTCCTTGTTTTGGCCACCCGCGCGGTTGCCGGGACTGCGGTCCGCCGCGAAAACGATCACATGGTGCACCACCGCCCGATTGCCGGGGCGGATCTCGGCTGCCTGCACCCATTTGTCCTCGCCAAAGTTGGTGGCGACGGTGATATAGCGATATGGGATGACTCCCTCGGCGGGCACCGCCACCTCGTCCGGCAGGGAGATCACCGCATCGGGCTTGCCGATGGTCCAGCCCTCCTCGAATCTTGGCGCTGGCGGCAGGTCGCGGTCGTCGCCCGCGGGCGCGCCCGCGTCCACCCACGCGACGATGGTGTCGACCTCTTTCTGTGAGAGGCGCCGGTCGTTCGAAAAATGGCCGTAAGCCGCATCCGCCAGCCACGGTGGCATACTGCGCTCCAGCACTTTCTCGCGGATGGCTTTGGCCCAGGGGCGCACCTGTTTGTAGCTGATAAGTTCCATGGGAGCAGCCTCGCCGGCCCGATGGCACTCCACGCAGCGGCGGAACAGAATGGGCGCGACGTCCTTCGCGTATGTGGCATGCGGGTCGGCGGTGCTCGCGGCCGGCAATGCACAGGCGGCACACACCAGCGGCAGGATCGACAAGCTCACTCTGTTCATGGACCCTCCCAAGGCTGCCTCTTGCATCATAAACGATTCAATGGACGGCGGCAATCGGCCATTCGCCGACAGCGCGCCGGGTCTGGTCGCAAGACGGAGCTGGAATCCATAACGGCCCTGGCAGATTCTCACATTAAGAATGTTAATGTCGCTCGACGGCTAGGCAAAGATTTCCCACATATTGCTGATAATAAATAAGTTATGCGATAACAGGAGCTCCTGCTCCCCGTTGCAGTGTGCTGAAGGATCATGAAATGAGTTTGCATGTGGCACAAAAAGGTGTATGATAAACACAGAGGTTAACCAATGGCTGGATACGCACCTGGATACGATACTGGCACGGGCACCGCAGTGGCGCCTCAACGCGAGGTGGAGAGGCTTAATTTCAATGTCTCCCCAACTGTAGCTAAAGAAGTTAGGGCTATGGCGGACGAAATGGACATCTCGATGACCCAACTGTTCCGCTACGCTTTTGGGATTTTGAAGATCGCTATGGCCGAAGCAAAGAAGAGTCGGAAGCTGGTGATCGCGGACGAGGAGGGCAGGCCGGTAAGGGAAATTGTGCTGCCGGGCTAAATAACCTGGATAGTCTCCTGAGACTTTACCCTCTCGGAACGACTATTCCAGTATGCTGCCACGAATCGGCTCGGAACACGAAATCGTGCAGAGTCTGGCGGGGCTCGACGAGATCACCCGGCCCATCCATAACCAGCGCATCGTCGAAGCGCGCGTTACGTTTTGGTTTGCCATTGTGCTGTTGGCGATCGGAACTGTGATCCTGGTAATCGGCGCTTTGGGTTCCTCCGCTGAAATGCATTCATCCAAGCTGGCGGTGGGCGCCCTGTTGAATCTGATCGGCGGCGCCATCCTCAAGCTGCATAAGGATGTCCACGCCAAGCTGGACCGATTCCATAGAGACCGCGACCAAATGCACATGATCCTGCAAATCCAGGACAGACATGCCAGGGACCAGGCCATCGAGACGTGCGCCGAATCCCTCCGGGACGGGAAGGCGGTTTGGCGGAAGCGCCTCGCGCGATAAAATAAGAGTGCGGCATGCGATTGTTCACCGGCCTCGATCTTTCCCCCGAAGTCGTCCACGCTCTCGACGCCCTGCTCGACCAACTCCGCCCCGCCGCGCACCTCAAGTGGGTCCCGCCCGCGAACCTGCACATCACCACCCGCTTTATCGGCGAATGGCCCGAGGAGCGTCTGCCGGAACTGCGCGCCGCGCTCGACGGAATGCCCAGCCATGCGCCGATCCCGATTCACGTCCGCAAGCTGGGCTTCTTCCCCAACCCACACTCCCCGCGCACCCTCTGGGCGGGCGTGGAGGCGTCATCCGATCTCGCCGCGCTGGCCTCGGAAACTGATCGCGCCATCGAACCGCTGGGTCTGAAGCCGGAAGGCCGCCCGTTCAACCCGCACCTGACCTTGGCGCGCATCAAGGAAACCGTGCCCTTGCAGAACCTGCGCGAGACCATCGCCGCCCTGCCGTCGTTCGATTTCGGCGGTTTTAGCGCCGATCATTTCTCCCTCTATCACAGCCGCCCGGGGCCGGCGGGCTCGGTGTACACCAAGCTCGCGGAATTTCCGCTCAAAAGCTGAGGTATCCTGAAGCAAGGAGAGCCTAGTGGCCGCATCCTCCCCTCCATTCCCCTACGAAACCCGGCTCAACATTCTCCACCAGCCGCTCGAAACGATCGACGAGAAAGCGCTTGCCGACGCCTGCCAGTATAAGTGGTACAACCAGACTCTGTGCCAGGTGAACGATTCAGTGGTCCGCATGGCCGTCGTCGAGGGCGAGTATCATTGGCACAAGCACGACGCGGACGACGAGTTCTTCTATGTCGTGGAAGGGCATCTGCTAATCGATCTCGAAGGCCGTACGGTCGAGTTGTCGCCGCGCCAAGGATTTGTAGTCCCTAAAGGCACGGTCCATCGCACGCGCGCGCAGGAGCGCACCGTGATCCTGATGGTTGAAAGCGCGGGAATCGTTCCCACAGGCGATTGACCGCGGGTCCGAAACGCCCATATAGACTTTCGATAGCAGAATCGGACTCACCGTTAACACGACACCGCAGCGCATGCCGAGCTACACTGATGACGCGGTGGGCAACGAAGCACATCCTTCATTAGCGTACGGGCGAATCGCCCAGAACCGGCGCAATAGCGTGCTCATTGCCGTGGTTTTGGTAACCGCCCTGGCGCCGTTTGTGCTGGGTGTGAGCTACCTGCTTACGACGCGTTTGATCCGGATCGCGGGCAGCCAGACCGGGTACCTATCCAAGCTGGTGCGCGTGGATGAAGAGGCCCTCAGGATGCCGGACCAGTCCGCCGCGGAGCCGCTGGAATGGCGGCAGGCGGACTTGGACAGGCACCGCGCAGCGCTGGCCCAAAGCCGCCAGGCTGACTGGTCCCTGATTATTAAACTGATGCCGTGTTCGTCTGCGCCTTCGTGGCCGCTTTGGGTCTTCTGTTTTGGGGAACCTACTCGCACCCCACCACCGGCCTGCTGGCTCAACTAGGAGCCGTGCCCGCTGGCGGCGATGCGGCCGAAACCACGCGGCTGCTGGAGCGTCTCTCCGTCGCGGCCGGTCTCCGTCCACCCAAGTTATACGTCGTCGATTCCAGCGTGCCCAGTACATTTTCAGCCAGTACCGACCCGCACAACGCCGTGCTGGCGGTCACGCGAGCGGCGCTCGATTTGCTCGACAAGACGGAACTCGAAGCCTTGCTGGCGCACGAACTTTCACACATAGGCAACCAGGATAGCCGGCTGCATGTGGCACTGGCGTCCGTTGCGCTGTGCATGCGAATTCCCTATCGGATGTTTCGCCGGAGGTTCTCTTCCAACAGCGGCAGCGGGATCGGAGTAAAGCTCGTCCTGGCCGTGATCGCAATAGCCCTGTCGCCCTTGGCGCTGTACATTTTCTTCGTGGCGCCGCTTCTGGGCCGCCTGATCCGATCGGTGATCTGGCGCAGAAGGGAGTTCATGGCGGATGCAGATGCCGTATCGCTCACGGGCAACCCCGCCGGCCTGGTGCACGCGCTGGCCAAGATCGGAGGCGCCGCTGCGGCAGATCCCGGCGGGGGTGGAACCTGGCTCAAAGGCAATCTCATACCCGCTCACGACGCACTGAACGAGCGGATTCATCGCTTGGTGCAGTTATACGAAACCTCCACCGCCGGCCTGCCGGAAGCCGTGGAGAAGGGCCGGCAGTACGCCCAACTGCATCCCAGTGTGGGCGCCGGCGCGCATCTGCTCGTCGCAGCGCATGACGAGCTGGCTGCCCTGAATCAAGGCCACGCCATGGGAAGAGTGTATCGCGTACTGTCTGCCGAAGCTGTTCCGGTATACGAAACGAACCGCTCGAACTCCTTGGTGGCGGCACGAGTGCAGCCCGGCGCATTCGTCGTGGTGTTCGACGACTTAGGCGGCATGCGCCAGGTGAACACCGCCCAGGAGATGTTCGGCTACATCGACCGTAAGGTGAGACTGCAGCCCGTCTCAGGCGTGTTGCCCCAGGAAGTATACAACCCGCAAATGCGCGCCGCCGCCGAAGAACGTCTCGCACGCGTGCCGGCATGAGCGCCTCAGCCCGCCGCTGCGTGCGAGAATAGAAAGCCGGGCCGGAAGCCTTCGACATCGTGATTCCAACTGCCCCAATCGCCCCTTCTGCCATCCTCGCGCCAGGCAACTTCGGCCCCGGGATACTGGCCCTCGCGATCGCCTACCTCCTGGGTGGCATTCCCTTCGGATATCTGCTGGTCAAGTTGACCACCGGACGCGACGTGCGCGCGTCCGGCAGCGGCAATATCGGAGCCACCAATGTCTTGCGCACCACCGGCCGCACGGCGGGCGTGGCCACTTTGCTGCTGGATATCGGCAAAGGTTACCTGGCCGTGTGGCTTGCAGGCCGGCTCACCGGCGGGAACGTGTCGTGGATGGGCGCCGCCGCGCTGGCCGTCATGATCGGCCATTCTTATCCCCTCTTCCTGCGGTTCCGCGGTGGCAAAGCCGTGGCCGCGTTCGTCGGCGCGTATCTCTGCCTGACGCCGCTGCCGCTGGCCGCCGCGCTGGTGGTATTCGTGGTCATGGCCGCCTGGACCCGCCACATCTCGCTCGGCTCCATCGTCGCCGCGGCCACGTTTGCGCTGGCGGTGTGGCTGATTGAACATCCCCCGGCTACCGTCGCCGCCGCCGCCATCCTCAGCGGCGCGTTGATCGTCTATCGCCATCGCGAAAACATCGTGCGGCTACGCGCCGGCACCGAGTCCGTCTTCTCATTCGGGAGCGGCAAGTGAGCGACCTGGCCGCCGATCTCACAGGCGATCTCTCCGTAATCGGCGCGGGCAGTTGGGGCACCGCGCTCTCCATCGTCCTCGCGCCCCGCTTCCGGCGCATTCGGCTGTGGGTGTATGAAAAGGACCTCGCCGAGCTGATGCGCGCCACGCGCATCAACGATCTCTATTTGCCCGGATTCGGCCTCCCCGCCAATATCGCGGTGGAAACGGAATTCGCCGCCGCGCTCTCCGGCGCCGCCATCGTGCTCAGCGTCATGCCCTCGCATCTGGTACGCGGCATCTACGGCCAGATGCTGCCCTACCTGGATTCCTCCATGGTCTTCGTCAGCGCCACCAAGGGACTCGAGAATGGCACCCTGTTGCGCGCCTCCGAGGTCATCCGCGAATGCGTGGCCGCCCGCTTCGAGCCGCGCGTCGCGGTAATCTCCGGACCTACCTTCGCCCGCGAAGTGGCCCGCGGCGATCCTACCGCGCTGGTAGTGGCTTCCGCCAACCACCCTTTGGCAGCCAGCGTGCAGGCGAGCTTCTCGGGACCGACTTTCCGTCTTTATACCAGTCCCGATCCGGCGGGGGTGGAAATCGCCGGCGCGGTGAAGAACGTGGTGGCCATCGGCGCAGGTGTATGTCATGGCTTGGGCTTGGGCAGCAATACACAGGCAGCGCTAATCACCCGCGGGCTGGCCGAGATGACCCGATTGGCCATGGCCCTCGGCGGACGGCCGCAAACACTTGCCGGCTTGGCGGGGCTGGGCGACTTGGTCCTTACCTGCACAGGTGAGTTGAGCCGCAACCGCGCGGTTGGCCTGGAACTGGCGCGCGGGCGTAAACTGGAAGAGATCGTCAGTTCCATGAAGATGGTGGCCGAGGGCATCAAGACAACGAACGCCGCCGTCGACTTGGCGCGCCGGCATGCAGTCGAAATGCCTATCTCGACCCAGATGTTCGAAATGTTGAACTTCGGGCTGCATCCGCGCGAGGCGGTCCGGCGACTGATGGAGCGCACTCTCAAGGGAGAGTAACTTTTGCACAATGAACGCGCAACCTTACATACCGCCTGGGGTTAGCACTGATATGGGGGTAGCTGCGGTAGCCGCCCTGGATTACGATGCCGAGTTGATGCTCCGCGTCAAGGACGGGGATGGCACAAGCTTTGGCGTGTTGCTCGAAAAGCATCGCGCTTCGGTGATCCACTTCACCTACCGCTTGGTTCAGGAGCAGGCCATCGCCGAGGAATTGGCGCAGGAGGTTTTCCTGCGCGTGTATCGCTCCCGGTCGAGCTACGAGCCTACGGCCAAGTTCAAAACCTGGCTGTTCCGCATCGCTACGCATCTAGCGCTGAATTGGCTCCGGGACGAGAAACACGAGCGCGGGCAGGAGCGTCTGGACGATACATCTACGGATCTGCCGGTTCGCCAGGTTTCCGACCGGCGGCCCTCGGTGGAGCAGGAACTGGTGTACGCGGTCAAGCTGGATGAGGTCCGGCGCGCGGTCGCCGCGCTGCCTGAAAAACAGCGGGCCGCCGTGCTGATGCACAAGTATGAAGAGATGGAATACACCCAGATCGCGCGAGTGCTGGGCTGCTCGGAATCGGCCGTGAAGTCGCTGCTGTTCCGTGCCTATGAAACGCTGCGCGCCCGTTTGGCGCACATGGAAACGACATGAGTTGCCCAATCGAAAATCGCAATTCGGAGATGCTGGTGGCCTATGCCGCCAGCCAGCTCGATCCGGAAGCCGCCGGCGCCCTGGAGCGGCACCTCGCCGATTGCGCCGCCTGCCTGTCCATAGCGGCGGACCAGACCGCCGTATGGAAGGCTCTGGACGCCTGGGAGGCGCCCCCGGTCTCGCCCGATTTCAACCGGCGCCTGTACCGCCGGATCGACCAAGGAATGCCGATCTCGTGGTGGCAGCGCCTCACCCGCCCATTCCTTCTCATGCCGCTACGCCAGGCGTTGCCGCTGACGGCCACCGCCGGCCTGCTGCTGATGGCTGGCCTGCTCCTGCAACATCCCGTATCCTTCACACGCGCTGCCGCGCCGCTTAACCGGGTGGTGCGCGCCGAACAGGTGGAAAGCACGCTGGACGATCTCGATTTATTGCGCCAGTTTGGCGCGGCAGCTTCCACGGAAAGCGGACATCCCGATGCCATGTAGTTCCTTCCGTTCCATGCTTTTTCGGTTCGGGTTTGCCATTCTGCTGGCGGCCGCAGTCGTCGCGCCCGCCAAGTCGCAGCGAGAGCCGGATAAGTCCGCACAGCAGCTTGTGGATAATTCCATCGACCGATGGAACCGCATGTCCCCCGAGGAACGCGAGCGCGAACTCGCCAAGCTGCCGCCCGCCCGCGCGCGCCTGATCCGCCAGCGCATCCAGCGTTACAACCAGATGAACCCGGATGAGCAGCAGGCGCTCCGCGGCCGCTATCAGACCTTCAGCCAACTCCCGCCGGACAGGCAGCAGATCGTCCGCGACCGCTTGCGTGAATTCCGGCAGTTGCCGGTGGCGCGCCGTCCGGTAGTGCATGCCGAAATCGAGCAACTCCGCCTGTTGCAGGAAGCTCAGCGCCAGGCGCGTCTGAACGGCGACGAATTCCGGGCCCGGTATTCACCCCAGGAACAGCAGATTATCCGGGACCTTTATACTTACCTGCCGAATTGACGGTGTCACGTCGTCGACGGATGTGCGGGCGCGAGGATCTCGACGTTCGGAAAGTAGCTGCGATAGCGGGCGGCATCGCGCGTCAGCAGCGCCAAACTCCCGATCGCCGCATGCGCGCCGATATAGAAGTCGGGCAGAGGCGAGGTCCGCAATCCCCCGCGGCGGCGGTAGAGGAGGAAGCTCTTCCCGGCCAGGAAGCCCGCCTCCCAGGGCAGCGGTTCGCGATGATACAAAGCCGCGGGAAGAGCCGCGTCCAAGGCTTCGATGGTCGCATAACCGATCGAAACCTCGGCATAAACGATCGGGTTGACGATCAGGGTCGTGTACTCCGCGGCTTCGGCGAGCGCCCGCGCGGACCGTGCCCCCCAGACTGGATCGTTAGTGGCGACGTCCAGCAGGATGTTGCTGTCCACGAGCGCGCCGCGGCAGGCGCTCAAGCGGGCCTGCAATCCGGTGAGAGTCTGTGTCACTTGCGCCGTCGCGCAGTTGCGCGGGTTTCGCCCCGGGTGAGCGCCATGATCTCGTCCGTGCTCATGCGGGTGTCGGCGCTGCCGCGAAGCAGGTCCAGAACCAAGCGCCCGCGCAAGCCTTCGCCTGGCGGACGCTGAGCCTTGCGGATGCGGGCATGATCCCCCGCCAATTCGAACTCGACTTTGGTATGCGGCAGCAGTCCCAGCCGGCTACGAATCTCCTGCGGGATGGTGACTTGGCCTTTGCTGGTGATTTGCACGGTATTACTCCTACTAGTAAGAGTAATCCAAAGCGGCCGAGGGCGCAAGGCCCGGTCCTCATTTCAAAATGGCGGAAGTCGCAGATCGAGGCGGGCTTGCAGGCCCGGGCCATGCTGCCGGAAACCCATCTGACTGTAAACGACTCCAATGGATCTCTCTAGGCGGGACATCCGCTTTAGCACTGGTTTCTTGGACAGACCCACTCAAAGGCTCGATCCCCTCCTTTAAGCCTCGCAAGTTTCCTGGCCAGCCGTCCTTGTGAAGCGCCGTGCCAACCCGTCCTATTGGGCCAAGACCACGGGAACCGCCTCCTGCCCAGGCGATCTGGCACACCGGTCCGCACGCGCCATGTCCGTCGCGAAAGGTCCTCGCCGCCCAGCGGCACGCTCAAACCTGACGGTGCCGAAAGCGCTCTCAATCTCCTCACCGTGTCGCCAACAGCGGCCTGATAGCCTCGGCTGCCAGCCAATCCCCCGGCGCGCGCCGATTGTCCCTTCGGCCAGTTTGCCTGTACTCTAAACTGTAAGTTCGCCCCCGAACGCGGCGCCGTGCAAGAGCACGTGCATTTGCACTAAAATGGACCACGAGGTGGGGACGCGTCACCTCTAGCGCTGGCCCCGAAGAGCTTTTCGATAGCGAGGCGGAACGCGAGGAACGCGCAAACGTGTTTTACCGGAGCCGGAATGACGTTGCTTGTCCTATTTTCGTGGCCTGAAATCGCCTCCAAGGATCACCAGCCCAGTAAGCCTTGCTGCATATGGTATAGCCGCGATCGTAACGATCATAGCAATCATCGCTCGCAGCCAGAAGAAGCTGCAATTGCGGGCGACAGCGTGGATGGTTATCGTCGCGTCGATAGTTCTCGTTCCAAACATAGCCCCGCCACTCGTTGATGCCATGCGGCTCTTTGCGCGCCCGACGTACCACGTTCGCATTACGGTCGTGGGTCCCCAAGGCGTGCCTATCGACGATGCCCGGGTCTGGTCTTCCCTCGGCGGAGAAACCAAGAAAGTATCCGGCGGATGGGAAATCGATGTAGCAGGTGACAGCAAACCCACAGACGGAAGGTTACTTATCTACGCTCAACTAGCTAAAGCTAGCGAATCTCTCGTCGGACAGCAGACTATCGTACTGGCCAGCGATTACAACCTGGCAGCCACAGTTACCCTTCGCGGCGAACCGAGTCCGGCCGTCTCCATCCCGGTTCGCCCAAGCGCACAAGTTCCCAACGCAGGGAACCGCCTTGCCGTCACGGCTACCCAGCCTCCGAACTTAGCGATGGGGGTCACAGTGCGAGCCTCAGCGGCAGAGGCAGGCATGCCTGTAATCACGATAGGAGATGTTCTTATCGATCTCGGCGACGAAATTAGGACGGCGTCCTTCGACCCTATAGGGAACGCGAACTTCACTGAAATTCCTCAACGCTTTCTGGGCCAGCGCATACGACTCAAGCCCAAGGTGCCAGGTTACATCCAAAAATGGTATCCCGAATTGATCTCGGGCAACGTAATTGTTCTCGTTCTAGAACGGGATGAAACTGGTACTGTGGTATCGTCAGCGCAGCCTGTTGCTGATCCCAGCCCAACTCTGCCTCGGATGCTTGGCCACCAAGCGCCCCTTGAGGTCATAGCGGCACAGCAGCCCGACGCTAGGTTGGCCGAGCCTTTTTACCTAGCGGTTACCGCCCGCGGCGGTCGGGGGTCCTATTCCTGGTCTTTCAGCGGTTTGCCTGATCATATCGACGGCGATCTCCAGATTGACACGGCAACCGGACTGATTAGCGGTAAGCCTACGGAGGCGGGTCAGTATGCCTTCACCGTTCGCGTGTCCGATGCCGACAAGAAGGAAGCTCAACGCGATTTTAAAATCGCAGTCGTCCCGCATTATCACGTTTTCCTCGAGTTACCACAATCGAATGCGTCGCCGGTTTCACGACAGCTATTCGAGAACGTAATGGAGCCATGTCTGAAGAAGTTTTTTGCAGTCCAGACGCAGGATCCGGAGAGCGAAAAAGGTTACCCTATATCCTTCCTTACGTGGCTTCTGGTGCCGGTTCCCCCCAGTGATCGCTCGAAACAAGTGCTGTGTGCGTTTCTTAACGATTGGGTGCTGGATTCCTGTCAGGTACGGGCGCCGCGTTTGGGATACGTACCATTACCGCAGCCGCTTGTTGATACCGCTCTTAAGGCCATTCGCGAAATCTGTGCGTGATCCGGAGGAGCACTGTCTAGTGAAGAAGCATCTGAGATGGATTCCCAGATTCGCTTGCCACGGTCGGTACTGCGAGGCCGAACGTGCGGTAGCCATCTTCGAGCAGAATTGGCATCGTGCTCCGAAGTCCGGACCAAGCAGGATCGGGAAGGTGATCAGCATCTAAACAAACCGATCAGGCTGCCGGCGATCGGCCCGCGGCGCCCCCTTTCGTCCAGGAATCCCGCCGCCTCGGCCACGGCCAGAGCGGCCGAATGAACAACGACAGGCTTGCGAGTCACTGCTGAAGGCGCGCGCGCAAGCGGCGTTGCGCGTCATGCCAGGGAACTAGCTGAGCAGTTCCCTGTCGATCTCCTTAAGCCGACGGTAAATCTCATCGCGCCAAGCCTCCTCCGCATTTGCATCCACTTCGGTGTCCAGGCTGTCGAGCAACGAGTCGGCCAGCGCTGCCCTGGCCTCAACCGGCAGATGCAGCGCTTCGCTCAACAATTCGGCAGGACTTCTCGACATGTCTTGATTATACGCCACCCCCGCGTACACGGTTTGCCCACCCCTCCACCCGTGCTACAGTACCAGTTTGATGCCCGCCACGACCGCCCTCAAAGCCACCTGCCTCAACGACGCGCATCGCTCCCTCGGCGCCAAAATGGTGGATTTTGGCGGCTGGGACATGCCCGTCCAGTACACCTCGCTGGTCGAAGAACACCTCGCCGTCCGCCGCAGCGTGGGCGTCTTCGATGTCAGCCACATGGGCGAGATCGACATCACCGGCCCGGAGGCCCTGCAGCTCACCGATTACGTCACCACCAACGCCGCCGCCCGCCTCCAGACCGGCCAAATCCAGTACTCGGGCCTGCTCTACGAACACGGCGGATTCGTCGACGACGTACTGGTCCACAAGGTCGCGGGCGACCATTATTTCCTGTGCGTCAACGCCTCCAACCAGGAAAAAGATTTCGATCACATCCGCGCGCACAACCGTTTCGACGCCACAGTCCGCCTGTCGAGCGACGACTACGCGCAGATCGCCATCCAGGGCCCCAACGGGCGCGCCACGCTGCAGAAACTCACCTCCACCGATCTCTCCGCCATCCGTTATTACTGGTTCACCGATGGCAGCGTTTCCGGCGCGCCGGCCCGCATCGCCCGAACCGGCTACACCGGCGAAGATGGCTACGAAATCTACGTCGCTCCCGCCGAAGCCCCGCGCCTGTGGCACGAAGTCCTGGACGCCGGCCGGGAATTCGGCATCAAACCCTGCGGCCTGGGCGCGCGCAACACCCTCCGCCTGGAAGCTAAAATGGCGCTTTACGGCCACGAAATTCACGCGTCCATCACGCCCTGGGAAGCCGATCTGGGCTGGATCGTGAAGCTCGACAAGGGCGATTTCGTCGGCCACGCCGCGCTCGCCAAGCAGAAGGAACAAGGTGTCCAGCGCCAGCTCGCCGGATTCGAGATGTGCGGCCGCGGCATCGGCCGCGACGGTTACGAAGTGCTTGTCGATGGCGCGCCCGCCGGCTGGGTCACCAGCGGATCGCCCGCGCCCGCCCTGAACAAGAACATCGGTCTTTGCTATTTGCCCGTGGCGGAGGCCCGCATCGGCCGCGCCATCCAGGTCGTTATTCGCAGCCAGCCGGTGGCCGCGGTCACCGTGGAAACGCCATTCTATAAACGAGCCAAATAATGTATCCCGAAGACTACCGCTACACCAAGGAACACGAGTGGGTGCACGTGGAAGGCGATACGGGCACCATCGGCATCACGGATCACGCCCAGCACGAATTGGGCGACATCGTCTATGTGGATTTCAAGTACGGCCGCGAAACCCTGAAACCCGGCCAGCACGTGGACCAGGGAAAAACTATCGGCTCCGTCGAGTCGGTAAAAGCCGTGTCGGATATCTACTGCCCCGTCTCGGGCGCCGTTGTCGATCTCAACCACACGCTGGCCGACGCCCCCGAGAAATTGAACGAGGACCCGCACGGCGAAGCCTGGCTGGTGAAGATCCGTTTAAGCAACCCGGGTGAGCTGGCGAATCTTCTTTCCGCGGCCGACTATCAAACCTATATAGGAGCGGAAAAATAAGGTTTTGCGCTATCTTCCGAAGTCTGATTCCGAACGCCGCGAAATGCTGGAAGCCTGCGGCGTGGAAAACCCCGAAGGTCTGTTCGCCCATCTGCCGGAGGCCGTGCGGCTAAAGCAGCCGCTACAGCTTGCCCCTGGCATTTCCGAATACGAGATCGTCGATTATTTCCGGCAGCGCGGCGATGAGAACGCCAACGGCTACGCCAGCTTCCTGGGCGCGGGCGTGTACCGGCATTACCGCCCGGTGCTGGTGGATACGGTGGTCGCGCGCGGCGAATTCCTCACTTCGTATACACCCTATCAGGCGGAGATTTCGCAAGGCACCCTCACCACCATCTTCGAATTCCAGACCATGATCTGCCAGCTCACCGGCATGGATCTGGCCAACGCCTCCATGTACGATGGCTCGACCGCCGTGGCGGAAGCTGCCCTCATGTCCGCGCGCCTCACCAGCAAAGGCGGACTGCTGGTGGCGCGCACCGTGCACCCCGAATATCAAGAGGTCCTGCAGACTTACGCGAAGAACCAGGGCATGCCGATTACGGAATTCGATTACGATCCCGAAACCGGCACGGCCGATCTTGACGATCTGGAACGCAAGATCAACGATCTGACCGCCGCCGTCATCGTGCAATCCCCCAATTTCTTCGGCGTGGTCGAGGACGTGCAACGCGCGGCCGCCATCGCCCACCGCCGTGGCGCGCTGCTGGTGATGGGATTCGCCGAGGCGGTTTCGCTCGGCATTCTGGAACCGCCCGAGGCCGATATCATCGCCGGCGAGTTGCAATCCTTCGCCATCTCGCCCAGCTATGGCGGACCGTATGCGGGCATCATCGCCACGCGCGACAAATTCGCCCGCCAGATGCCCGGCCGGCTGGTGGGCGAGACCACCGATACGCACGGCAATCGTGCGTTCTGCCTGACGCTGGCTACGCGCGAGCAGCATATCCGGCGCGAGAAGGCCACGTCCAACATCTGCACCAACCAGGCGCTGATCGCCTTGATGGCGACGGTCTTCATGAGCGTCTACGGCAAGCAGGGCCTGCGCGAGTTGGCCGAGCAGAACCTGGCCAAGGCGCACTATCTGGCGGGCAAGCTGAAGCCGCGATTCTCCGGGCCGTTCTTCAACGAGTTCGTGGTTTCAACCGGCGAGCGGCCGCCAGAAGAAATTAACGCTGCGCTCCTAGAAAAGAGAATAATCGGAGGCCTGCCACTAGGCCGCTTCTATCCGGAACTCTCCGACGCCATGCTGCTCTGCGCCACGGAGATGTCGCGGCGCGATGAGATGGACAGGCTGGCGGAGGTATTCTAATGTCCATCAAGAAAGTCCGCTCCCACATCTCCCCCAACGAATCGCTGCTTTTCGAGCGCAGTTCCCCAGGCAAGAAGGACTACCAACTCCCCGCACTGGATGTGCCCCCCATCGACCCGCGCGCATCCCTAGGCCCCCAGAACGTCCGCGCCGAAATCGAGGGCTTCCCCGAAGTCAGCGAAGTCGAAGCCATCCGCCACTTCACGCGCCTCTCCACCTGGAACTACGCCATCGATCACGGCATGTATCCGCTGGGCTCCTGCACCATGAAGTACAACCCTCGCGTGAACGAGCTCGTCGCGCGAACCGAAGGCCTCGCCTGGGCGCATCCCTATCAGCCGGAATCCCTCTCGCAGGGCGTGATGCAAGTGATGGCGCATCTCGAGTCCGCGCTGCTCGAAATCACCGGCATGGACGCCGTCACGCTGCAGCCCGCCGCCGGCGCACAGGGCGAACTGACCGGCATCCTGCTGATCCGCGCTCTGCTCCAACAGCAAGGCAACCCGCGCAAGAAAATCCTGATTCCGGACTCCGCCCACGGCACCAACCCCGCCACCGCGGCTATCGCAGGCTATGTGGTCGAAAACATCCGCTCCGACGAGCACGGCCTGCTGGATCTCTCCGCCTTGGAAAAATCCGTCACTGAAGACGTCGCCGGCCTGATGGTCACCAATCCCAACACGCTTGGCGTTTTCGAATCGCGCATCATCGAAGCCGCCGAAGTCCTGCATCGCAAGGGCGCGCTGCTCTACATGGATGGCGCGAACATGAACGCGCTGGTGGGTATCGCGCGTCCTGGCGATTTCGGCGTGGACGTCATGCACCTGAACCTGCACAAAACGTTCTCCACTCCGCATGGCGGCGGCGGACCCGGCGGAGGTCCCGTGGCCGTGAAGAAGCATCTGGAGCCGTTCCTGCCCGTGCCCCGCCTGAAGCGCGCCGGCGACGCCTGGACCTTCGACTACGACCGCCCCCTCTCAATCGGCAAAGTCAAAGCGTTCTACGGAAACTTCGGCGTGCTGGTGCGCGCGCTGGCCTACATCCTGGCGCACGGCGGCAACGGATTGCGCGCCGCCACCATGGACGCCGTGCTCAACGCCAACTATATCCGCAAGAAACTGGAGCCGTTCTTCGACCTGCCCTACGCGCTGCCCAACATGCACGAAGTAGTCTTCAGCGACGAGCGCCAGGCGCGCCAGGGCGTGCGCACCGGCGATATCGCCAAGCGCCTGATCGATTACGGATTCCATCCCTACACAGTCAGCTTCCCGCTGATCGTGCGCGGCGCCATGATGATCGAACCTACCGAAACCGAAGGCAAGATCGAACTGGACCTCTTCATCGACGCCATGATCTCCATCGCCAAAGAGATTGAAACCGAGCCCGAATTGGTGAAGACCGCGCCGCACTCCACCCGCACCAGCCGCGTGGATGAAGTGAAGGCCGCGCGCAAGCCGGTATTGAAATGGACACCCGCCTCGCCCTAGTCCTGGCCGTCCTCCTCCTCATCCGCCTGCCCTTCCTCAACCAGGCGATCGGCGGTGACGACGCCTACTACCTGGCCCAAGCCGAACACGCGCAAATCGATCCGCTGCATCCCAACCACGGAACATACGTTTTCCTGGGCGACCGCGTGGACATGCGTGGATTCCCGCACCCTCCCTTCAACGCCTGGTTCCTCGCGTTGCTGTTGGCCGTCACCGGCGATATCCACGAAGTGCCGTTCCACGCCGCGTACATTCTGTTTTCGGCGATCGCGGCGCTGGCCATGTGGTCGCTGGCGAAGCGCTTCTCGCCGCATCCGCTATGGGCCACTCTGCTGTTTCTGGCGGTTCCCGCATTCGTCATCAACGGCAACACGTTCGAATCCGACCTGCCGTTCCTGGCGTTCTGGATGGCAGCCGTCGCCTGCTTCATTGCAGGCAAATGGAAGCCCGCCGCCGTCGCCATGGTGCTGGCCGCCCTCAGCGCCTTTCAAGCCGCTTTCCTGACGCCCATCCTGATGGTCTACTGCTGGATCTACCGCCGCCGCGACCGGACCGCGTGGCTGCTCACGCTGGTTCCACCCGTCACGATCCTCGCCTGGGAATTGTTCGAGCGCCTGTCTTCCGGCGCGCTGCCCATCGCGGTGGCCGCCGGATACATGAGCAGCTACGGCCTGCAAGCATTTGCCAACAAACTGCGCAGCACCGCGGCGCTGGCCGTGCACGCCTGCTTCATGGTCTTCCCCGCGCTGCTGCCCGGCGCAGCCCTGCTGTCTTGGAAGCGGCGCGACCGCGATACCGGCTTCCTCGCCGCGTGGATCGCACTCTTCTTCGCAGGCGCAGCCGTTCTTTTTTTCGCCGGATCGGCCCGCTACCTGCTGCCCATGGCCGCGCCCTTAGCGTTGCTTGTCTCGCGCCTGCGGCCCCGCTGGCTGGCCGTCGGATTCGCCGCCCAAATGGCGCTAAGCTTGGCGCTCGCCACCGTGAACTATCAGCATTGGGATGGTTACCGCCGCTTCGCCCGCCAGATCCGCCCGGCCACTGCCGGTCACCGCGTGTACATCGACGGCGAATGGGGTCTGCGCTACTACCTGGAAGCCGATGGCGGCCTGGCGCTCGAACGCGGTCAAGTCCTTCGCGCCGGCGATATCGTGGTTTCGAGCCAACTGGCCTATCCCGTCGCATTCACCGCGCCCGTGACCACCATCGCGGAGCAGTCCCTGCGCGCCTCTCTGCCGTTGCAGCTCATCGGGATCGAAGCCCGCTCCGGCTACTCCACCGCCAGCAAAGGACTCCGGCCGTTCGACATCTCTACCGCGCCCATCGACATTGTGCGCGCCGCCATCGTCCTCGACCGGCATCCCACACTCAGTTATCTGCCTATGAACGCGCCGGAAGCACACGAGCAGATCGTCAGCGGCCTATACGACGTGGAAGACGGCGCATGGCGCTGGATGTCCGCGAGCGCGGTGGTCCTGCTGAAGAGTCCCGCCCGGCCGCTGCCCATCGAAGCCGCGTTTACGATCCCCGATTCGGCGCCCGCGCGCCAAGTCGAGCTGCTGCTGGACGGCCGGGTCGTGGCGTCCGAGACATACAGCGCGCCCGGTACTTATACCCTGAAGTCGACGCCCCAGTCGGCTGCCGGCGAAACCGCCACCGTGACCATCACCCTGGACCGCACCTTCTCGGTGCCCGGCGATCACCGTGAGCTGGGCGTGGTAGTCTCCGCCGTCGGCTTCCGGTAGCATGGAGGGCGGGCTTTAGCCGGCGTGGGGCGTCAGCCCCGCTCTATGGTAGCCTGTGTCCATGTCGAATCATGCGGCCGAAGATTGGCAACTCGAAGAAATCGCCGCGGGTCTTGCGGAACTGGACAGCGGCAAGGGCGTGGAACACGAAGAGGTTGTAACGTGGATGCGCTCGTGGGGTAAGCCGTCGGAAAGCGCTCCGCCGCAATGAAGGCGATACGGTCGCCGCGCGCGATAAGCACCTACCGCCGCAGGCTGCCGCGGCTGTGGTTACCAAGATCGTAGAGAGCGTCGATAGGCTTGTGGACCAACCCCATTCGGGCAGGCCGGGCCGGATTGCCGGCACGCGCGAGCTCGTCGTTTCCAGTTCACCGTACGTGATCCCCTATCGCGTCCGCGCCGGACGCCTCGACCTGATCGCCGTCTTTCACGGCAAGCAGAAATGGCCGAAGCGGCAATAAATGGTATATCATGGCGGGACTCGTTTCACTCGCCGGACTTCGTATTCCAAAGCCGCAAAGCCGCAAAGAAAAAAGAGGTGTGGGCGCAGGCCACTTTGTGCAGTTTGGGCAGTTTTGTGCATCGCGCGTGCCGGGCGATCCGCATATAAATTTGGACAGACGAACCCAATTTGGCCCTTTAGAATCAACAAACCTGTAGTCGCCCCTCCGAGCTTGACTTGAATTTCGGGCTGGCGCCCATTTTGGATCGTGCGGAGTGAAAAGGCGCGCCCGCGTTCACGCCGGAGGGCGCCAGTTCGGCGGTTTTGGCTCCGGTTTGGGGTGTAGGGACACATCGGCTGTTCTCGATTTCAGTAGAGCATGAGGCGGCACGCGAACAGGCGTCCAAATCGCGCAAGTGGTTCAGGGATTGAGGAATCTTCTGGGGCTACTTTGGTGACCGGCGGTTTTGGCTGGGGTCCGGCCTAGCGTCGAGCGGCTCTGAAGCTAGTCCCTGGCCCTTCGCGGCGACCTGTTCAATTGCACCGTGAGCGGTTTCTTGCTTGGCCTATAGAACTTGCCGACAACTGCCTTGCTCCAGTCGAGCACCGGTGGCACGTCGGTGGTATCGATTTCCCGGTCTTTCATCCGCTTGAGCGTTTTTGACTATTCGCATATACTCGCCCTTCACGCGGGATTGCTTTTCGTGCCGGAATCAGCCGGATCATCTCGCCATTAGCGTCGTCTCGATAGGTATGGGCCACGAATAATATCGCACGGGACACCATTCCAAGGGTCCGCCGTCGCTCCTCTCCTTCAACGACGCGATCCTGGATGCTGAGTACAGCGGGGCCCTCGAAGACCGACTTGGCGGGTTGGGCACCGGGCAGGAGCCATGGGCCGTATCGGGGAGCGGATTGCAAAGGGCGGCGGGGTCATTTGCGACGCCGGTTGCCGTGGGCTTTGGTTGGCGCCGAGCGTTGGGATAGGAAGGCGGCAACGGGGCGGCTCTTGCCGGCAACGAATTCCGCGTGGCTTTTGCGGATGTGCTCGCGGACGTTGGGATCTTGGAGTTCGAGGTAGTCCTCAAGCTCGTCGGCGCCCATGATGCCCACGACGGGAAAGCCGTCCTTCTCCACGATGAAGTACTCGCCGTTGATGCGGACGCGTTTGACGACAGCGCCGAGATTGAGGCGGGCTTTGGTTAAGGGGATGCGACCGACCTTGGCTGGTTTCGATTTCATTAAGGTTCATCGGCCTTAATCAAAGCATAGGTTCTTTGGCGGAGGTGTCAATCGGGGCGGCACTTCGCCGGGTCGCCAATTCGTCCGGGGTGGGGCTCAATGAGATGCAGGGATCCCCGGTTGTTGAGAGAATAGTATCGAGGGGTACCATGACGATTCAGATCCCGGATGACCTCGCGCGCGGCCTTGAGGGAATGGCCGCCGCGCAGCGGAAGAGCGTTGAGCAGGTGGCGTTGGACAGTCTGCGATCGCTCTTAGACAAAGCGACTTCGCCTGCGGCCGTATTGCAAGCAGTTCGGAAGCTGCCACGCCCAAGCGCAGCGGCTGTCGACGATCTTGAGGCGGCCATTGCCGCGGCACGCTTGCCGGTGCGGGGTCAGGGTGCCTTCGACGAGTGGCCAACGGAGTGACCTATCTACTCGACACGACTGCGATCAGCGATTTGATGCGGGCCGTGCCGCAAATTGAAAGCTGGATGGCCGGGCTAGGTGAAGGAGATCGCGTGGTTACCTGTACGATCGTCCGAGGGGAAATCCTATTCGGGATCGCAAGGCTGCCGAAGGGCAGACGGCGCTCGGAGTTGGAGGAGACCGGCCGCAGGTTCTTGGATGCCATACAGTGCGAGCCGGTTCCGGAACGGGCGGGCGACTATTATGCGGCCGTAAAGTTGGCTCGCCAACAACGCGGCCTGCCGTTGGACGAGAATGACCTTTGGGTGGCCGCCACGGCGCTGGCTCTCGGTGCGACATTGGTCAGCCGGGACAGCGATTTCGGGGGTATTGATGGCTTGGCAGTCGTGGCGCTGGGGTAGCCGCTCGGTAGAGATCCCCCGAGGGCGGACGCCCGCCTTGCCAACTAGGCGCAGCAGAGGACTGGCGTGCCAAAACGCGGTAGGGAGACGTTTCGGTTAGTGACCAGATGCAAGTGAGACGCGGCGGAGGTGCACTCCCGCGTCGTTGAACATCCCCTGCGCGAGAAGATGCTGCTCACGATGGTGTTCGCTATCGTACGAATCAACTCGTTCTGCGTGCACAACGACTTCCCTGATTCCAGTCTGGATTATCGCCCGAGCACAGTCTACGCAGGGCACCAATTCCACGTAGATCGTGCAGTCCTCCAACGGTCTTCCGTTCCGACTCGCCTCGTATATGGCATTTCTCTCGGCATGCTCGATCCAAGCATATTTGGCGGGTGCAACGAGACGCTCTGCATGCTTGGCTATCCCTTTGGGGAGTCTGTTCCAGCCTTCTGAACGCATCTCTCTGTCGGGTCCCACGATCACGCATCCAACCTGGGTTTTGGGGTCCGGGCTCCGCTTGCCAAGTTGGCGACATTTCTCAAAATGATAGCGATCGACATTCGCGTCGACCCGTTTGAAGCGCGGTCGGTACCGCCTGCTCGCCTCTTTGAGCAGTTGATATTCGTCCCAAGTAATTGGTGCGGCTCCGGGCCTTTCGATGACATCGGGGAGCCGGCTGTACTCAAGATCCGCGTGTGTAAGCCTGTAGATCTGTATGCGGCCTTTGCTACAGCGAGACGACTCCTCCTCCGTGGGTAAGATGCCACATCCTTTCCGTATTCATTCGCGACCATCTCAACGGCCGGATCGAAGTCCCTATCGGCGCTAACGAGTATGGCCGCTTCGAATCTCGAGGCTGTGTCGCGTCCCCGCGCGGCGGGGAAAGGACCGACCGCTGAAACCGTCAACGCGTCTCGAACAATGCCGATTGCAATGTTCGTGTCCGTCTGTTTCTCCGCGCGCCGTTTTTGAGGGTCTTTCCGGTAGTACTCTTCGACTACAACAACCTTAAAGTTCGTCCCCCATTTCAAGGCGTCGAGCCAAAGTTTTTGGCGGTGAATTTCGCCCGCGTTGTATTGCAGGTACTCTTTCTGAATTCTCGACGTGTAGTACTTCACAACGCCCAAGGAGTACCCGTTTGGAAATGCCTTTGCCGCTAGCCGGTGGGCGAGGGTTACGAAGTTGCACCACCCCAAACGCAGGGTTTCCTTTTTGTTGATGAAACCGTAAAAATTGTACCCGTCGATGTAAGCCCGTCCGTCGCTTGTCGCAAGGCGCGCACCTCCGAAAATTGGCGCTCGCGGGCCCGGTCGCGTTCATTTCGGCGCCGGGCGACAGGGTCGAGCTTCGCTCGCCCGTGTCGGCAAGAGTGCCGACACGGCACGCAGGAGTGCGTGCGCCACGACGCGCTAAGATAATGACATGGCTGTGGCAGAGAAGCAGTACACCACCATCAGCGGGGTGCCGATCGATCCGCTCTACGGCCCGGAGCAGTTGCGGGATTTCGATCCGGCGCACGAGCTGGCGGCGCCGGGGGAGTTTCCGTACACGCGCGGCATCCACGAGAGCATGTATCGCGGGCGCCTGTGGACCATGCGCCAGTTCTCCGGATTCGCCACGCCGGAAGAGACCAATCGCCGGTATCACTATCTGTTGCAGCAGGGGCAGACGGGCCTGTCGGTAGCCTTCGACTTGCCGACCCTGATGGGCTACGACGCCGACCATGGGTTGTCGGAAGGCGAGGTGGGGAAGTGCGGCGCGTCGATTTCGTCGCTCGAAGATATGGAGATTCTGTTTCGCGGCATCCCGCTGGCGGACGTGACCGTCTCCATGACTATCAACTCGCCGGCCGCGGTGTTGTGGGCCATGTACCTGGCCGTGGCCGAGCAGCAGGGCGTGGATTGGCAGGCGGTGTCCGGCACGCTGCAAAACGACATCCTGAAGGAATACATCGCGCAAAAGGAATACATCTTTCCGCCGCGGCCGTCGATGCGGCTGGTCACCGACACCATCGAATTCGGGGCGCGGCACACGCCGCGGTTCAATCCGATTTCGATCAGCGGATACCATATTCGCGAGGCCGGGTCGACGGCCGCGCAGGAACTGGCGTTCACGCTGCGGGACGGCATGGAATACGTGGAGTGGGCGCTGGAGCGCGGCATGCAGGTGGACGAATTCGCGCCGCGGCTGAGCTTTTTCTTCAACGCGCACAGCGACTTTTTCGAGGAGATCGCCAAGTATCGCGCGGCGCGCAAGCTGTGGGCGTACGCCATGCGCGACCGTTTCGGCGCGAAGGAAGAGCGCAGCCTGAAGCTGCGGTTCCATTCGCAGACCGCGGGGTGCTCGCTCACGTGGCAGCAGCCGTATAACAACGTAGTGCGCACGGCGATCCAGGCGCTGGCGGCGGTGCTGGGCGGCACGCAGTCGCTGCACACGAATTCGCTCGATGAAGCTTACGCGCTGCCGAGCGAGCAGGCGGTGACGATCGCGTTGCGCACGCAGCAGATACTGGGGTATGAGAGCGGCGTTACGAATACGCCCGATCCTCTGGGCGGCAGCTACTTCGTGGAGCGGCTGACGCTGGACATGGAGCAGGCCGCCACGGATTATTTCCAGCGCATCGACGAGATGGGGGGGATGATTGCGGCCATCGAGAGAGGCTTTCCGCAGAGCGAGATCGCCAACGCCAGCTACCGGTATCAGCGCGAGGTGGAATCGAAGGAGAAGCTGGTGGTGGGGGTTAACGCGTTCCAATCGGAGGGCCAGCCAATTGAACTGCTGCAGGTCGACCAGACGGCCGAGGAGCATCAGGTGAAGAAGCTGGCGGCGTTGCGCGCGCGGCGCGATAATGGGCGCGTGCGGAAGACGCTGGACGCATTGCGGCGGGCGGCGGAGGGCACGGAAAACACCATGCCGTTCATTCTGGACGCCGTGCGGGCGTATGCCACGCTGGGGGAGATTTGCGACGCGTTCCGCGGGGTGTTCGGGGTGTATAAGGAGACGGCGCACATTTAGATGAACGCGCCGATTCGAGTGCCGATTCGGGTATTAGTCGCGAAGCCGGGGCTGGACGGGCACGATCGCGGCGCCAAGATCATCGCGCGGGCGTTGCGGGACGCCGGCATGGAAGTGATCTATACGGGGCTGCGGCAGACTCCCGAGATGATCGTGAACGCGGCGCTGCAGGAAGACGTGCAGGTGATTGGGCTGTCGATACTTTCGGGCGCGCACAACGCCATCGTGCCGCGGGTGATGGATTTGCTGCGCGAGAAGGACATGCTGGATGTGAAGGTGATCGTGGGCGGGATTGTGCCGGACGACGACGCGGACGCGCTGAAGCGGCAAGGAGTGGCGGCGGTGTTTCAGCCGGGCGCGTCGCTGGACGCGATTGTGGAGTTTATCCGACAATCCGTACACGACGGCGGCACCGGATCCTAGGGACACGTCCGCCGGCCGTGGCTGGTTATGCGGCTTGGGGCGTGGCGGAAGAGCGGCTACGCCCGTTGCGCAGGATTTGCGCGAGGGCTATTCCCGCCGCCAGGCCCAAGATTAGACCGCCGAACATGTAGTTGAACGACGCTTCGGCAAGCGGGCGAAGAATCGAGTCCGGTCCATCGAGCAGCATCCCGCGCGTGAGCACCGTCCAAAGCGGAAGTTGTCCGACAAGCGGGGCGGAAGGGCGCAACAGATAAGCTACAAGCGGTCCGACGCCGGCTCCGGCCACGCCGATCCAGCCGCCGTAAGCGATCAATATGATCCCGGTCCAGGCAACCGGGATTATGCTGGCGGCGAACGCGCAATCCGAGAGGTCCTTCTGGCCGGGGAAGAGCGAGTGCAGGGCGAAAAGGAAGGCTGCAAGCAGCCAAAAGACGGCAAAGTAGAATAGCGTGTCCTGCCAGCCCCGCTTGATCACCGCCAATCTCACCGCTCGGCCGGAAAGAAGCAGCAGCAACAAGACTGATCCGAGGGCGGCATACACCAGCCCGAAGCCGATGCTTCGACCCAAGATTTCCGGCCAGGCGTGCAAGATCGCGCCGACGGGGGGCACGCCGGAGCTTGCCGCCACCACGCTTGCCCCATGGATGCCCACAACTGCTCCAAGAAGGGAGGCACAGAAAACAACGCCGAGGTCCCAATCCTCGCCGCGGAAGTCGATACCACAACGGCTCGCCAGACGGTCAACCAGCGATCCGAGGCCAATTGCGACGCCAATTGAGAGTGCCGCGAAGCCAGTCAGGAAAGCCGCGCCAAACAACAACACAACACACCATAGAACCCATCCCATTGTCCCTCCAATCGTTGTGCATCTCCCCGAAAGCGCCGGTCCGGCATGGCACAATTGTGGAGCAGCGAAGCGGAAGCAGGTCGTTTACCAAACTTTTTATGCAAGCGCCGCATTGCCCGGCACGGGCCGCGAATTTCACATGCGGGCGTCGGGGTAGATTGATAATAGTCGTCATGAGCTTGGGACGCTTGCCGATCGTGCTGGGGGTGTTCCTGGTGGTGCTTGGGCTGGTCCTGACCATCGAGGAGAAGCTGCCGGTGCGCCTGGGCCGGCTGCCGGGCGATATTTACGTGCGCGGCAGGCACACCAGCTTCTACTTTCCAATTGTTACGTGCCTCCTCGTAAGCGTGGTGTTCTCTTTAGTTATCTGGCTTTTGCGCCGCTGAAGGACGCCGGTCTGCGGCAATTGGATTGCAGAGCGAGGGGCATGGATTTGAGCAAGACAATCGCTGAACTCTACGAGGAGAGAACGCGGCTGGATAGGGTGATCGCCTCTCTCGAACAGCTTGGAGAAGATCCGTTGCCGGTGTCGATCACCATTTCGCGGCGGGGCCGTAAATTCATGAGCCCACAGGAGCGGCACGAGGTATCGGAGCGGATGCGACGGTATTGGGCGGGGCGCAAGGCGATGGAACAAGCGCCGCCGACAATGCAGCCGATGGTGATGGCCGCGGCTTCGGCGGCCTGACGGTTCCGGCTGGCCTGACGGCCTCCGGCTGGGCCTGGCGGCCCTCCGGTTGGGCTTGGCGGCCCTCCGGTCGGGCTTGGCGGCCCTCCGGTTGGGCTTGGCGGCCCTCCGGTTGGGCTTGGCGGCCCTCCGGTTGGGCTTGGCGGCCCTCCGGTTGGTGAGCCATTTTCTCCGTTGGAGTGCGATTGGGTACTTTTTACCCTGGATTTTCTACATATCGGGTTTTTCCGGTTTCCCTGGTTTCATGCCTCCTAAGCATGCAGATTAAGGGTTGGGCGCGATGGGGCCGATTCATCGACGATCGGCCCGCCGGATTGAGGACCTGCCCTACATAGGACAAGGCTATAAGAAGAGGCGAGCCAAGGCTCGCCTGCGCTGGCAGGAGTGCCAGCGCGGCAGGCAGAGAGTGCCGGCGCCACGTGGTTTGAGTTACGCTGGAGATGTAGGGCGAATCCCAAAAAGACATCAAGGAGACGATCAATGACCAAGTGTGTTTTGATTTGTGCGACGCTCGCCATGACGGCGAGTCTGAGTTTCGCGCAGAAGAGTCCGCCAGCGGACACGTCGGTTACCCTTGGCGGCAAGGCCATAACGATCAAATACTGCGCGCCATCGGTGCGCGGCCGGCAGATTTTCGGCGACGGCGGGCTGGTCTCGCACGACCCGCACTACCCGGTTTGGCGCGCGGGCGCGAACTCCGCGACGGCGCTGCACACGGAGGCCGATCTGGATATCCAGGGCCTGAAGGTGCCGGCGGGCGATTACACGCTTTTCGTCAACGTGGCCGATCCCGACCACTGGGAGTTCATCGTCAGCAAAGACACCAAAGAGTGGGGGCTGGGATACAAGGACAACATGGACCTGGGGCGCGTGAAGATGGCGATGAGCAAGCCGTCCGCGTTGATCGAGACCTACAAGATGACGCTTTCGAGCACGGGGGGCAATGCAGGCAAGCTGCAACTAGAATGGGAGAACCATATCGCATCCGTGTCTTTCACCGCGAAGTGAGGGCGGGCGTTTTCCCGGGCATGGCTGCAAGTGCTTTCGCGGCACTGGCTTGCGGGAACATTCCGCTTTAGCGTAACGTATCAAGTTACGGATGCCTTTTTGCAGCCAATGCGGGAACCAGGTGGACGCGGCGGATGTCTTCTGCGCCAAGTGCGGCGCGCGGCAGCCGATCGTTCCGCCGCGTCCCGCCGACCCGTTCGCGTCGATCACGCCGCGGACGGCTGCCATCCTTTGCTATATTCCCGCGCTGGGCTGGATTTGTTCGATCATCGTGCTGGCGTCGGACCGCTTTCGGGCTAACCGGGTGGTGCGCTTCCACGCTTTTCAAGGGCTGTACCTATTCGTCGCGTACCTGATCGACGACTGGGTGCTGAAGCCCATGTTCATGGCTATTCCGCACGTGCACATTCACGGGATCATCGAGGTGGTGCTGTTGGGCATGTCGATTTTCATGATCATCAAGGCCAGCCACGACCAAGCTTTCGCGCTGCCTATTATCGGGGAGCTGGCGGAGAAGTCGGTTTCCGAGGGATGAGCGGGGATGAAGGGGGATGGCGGCGCATGGCGCCGCCCTACTCCGCTGGCGTCCGCATCGGCCCGTACGAGATCCTGGCCTTGCTGGGGAAGGGCGGTATGGGCGAGGTGTACCGGGCGCGCGACACCCGCCTTGACCGCATCGTGGCACTGAAAACGCTGCCCGCGGAGAAGGTCGCGGATGCGGGCCGCAGGAGCAGATTTCTGCTGGAGGCGCGCGCCGCCGCGCAACTCAATCACCCGAACATCGTAACCATTCACGAGATTTCCGAAGAGGATGGCGTTTACCTGATCGCGATGGAGTACGTCCCCGGCGAGACTCTGGAGCGGACGATCGCCGGCGGCGCACTGGCGGTGAAAGAAGCGATCAAGTACGCCTCGGACATCGCGGATGCGCTGGCCGCCGCGCACGCGGCCGGCATCGTGCACCGGGATCTGAAACCGGCCAACGCGATGATCGCCGACGACGGCCGGGCCAAGCTGTTGGATTTCGGACTGGCGCAATTCATCGCCGCGCCGGCGGGCGCCGGTGAGACGGCCACGCTGCATACGCTTCCCGGAACCATTGTGGGAACGGCGGCCTACATGTCGCCGGAGCAAGCGGAAGGGCGTACGCTGGACGCACGGTCCGATATTTTTTCGTTCGGATTGGTTTTGTATGAGATGCTCTGCGGGCAACGCGCGTTCCGGGCGGATTCGTGGGTTGGCACGCTGGCGGCCATCCTGCGCGAGGAACCGCGGCCGTTGGGAGAGATCCGGCCGGCGATTCCGGCGGCGATCGAGCGGCAGGTGGTGCGCTGTCTGCGCAAGGATCCCGCGCAACGGTTCCAGACGATGCGGGAGGTGAAGCGGGCGCTGGAGGAGGCCGCGGAGCGGGGCACGGAACGGGAAGACACTCCGTCGATCGCGGTGCTGCCCTTCGCGAACCTGAGCGCCGATAAGGAAAACGAATACTTCGGCGACGGGCTGGCCGAGGAGATTATCAACGCGCTGGCCAAAGTTCCGGAGTTGCGCGTGATCGCGCGGGCGTCGGCGTTCGCTTTTCGGGGCGGGGAACGGGATCTGCGCGCCATCGGGCAAAGGCTGCGGGTGGGAACGATTCTCGAAGGCAGCGTGCGCCGGGCGGGCAGCCGCATTCGGGTGACGGCGCAGCTCATCCAGGTAGCCGATGAGTCGCATTTATGGTCGGAACGGTATGAGCGCGAGATGACGGATATCTTCGCCATCCAGGACGACATTTCGCAGGCGATTGCGGACGCGTTGAAAGTCAGGCTGGCGGCTACGCGAAGGAGCACCACGAATGTAGAGGCGTTTCAGAATTACTTGAAGGGACTGTACTGGTATCAGCGCTACACGCCGGAGAGCCTGGCGTTGGCGAAGCAGTCGTTCGAACAGGCGCTGGGCCACGACGCGGAGTGCGCGCCGGCCTACGCAGGTCTGGCGGTATATTATTTCGGCCTGGGAGCGACCGGCATCCGGCCGATGACGGAGATGGCGCCGCTGGCCAAGTCGGCCGCCGAGAACGCGCTCGGAATCGACGGGACGCTGAGCGAGGCGCACAGCGTGCTGGGACTAGTGGCGGGAGCGGTGGAGTACGATTGGAAAGGGGCGGAGCGGCATTTTCAAGCGGCTATGGCGGTGGACCCCGTGCCGCCGCTGGTGCGGGTGCGGTACGCCCTGTATTTTCTGACGCCGCTGGGGCGGTTTGGCGAAGCCGTGGCGCAGTACCGGCGGGCGTTCGAAACCGATCCGCTGTCGATGATGGTGCACTTCGGTTTGGCTTTTGCGTTCTATTGCCAGGGTCTTTACGACGAGGCGATCGAACATGCCGGGACGGCGGTGGACCTTTATCCGGACTACTGGCTGGTGCATTTCGCGATGGGTTTGGCGCTGGGGCAAAAGGGCCGCGTGACGCAGTCGATCGCCAGCCTGGAAGCGACCGTCCGGCTGGCGCCCTCGTTTACGCTGGCGGCGGGTTTCCTGGCGGCTGCCTATGCGCGGGCGGGCTACGCGAGCCGCGCGGAAATGCCGATGCGGGAAGTAAAGGAGAGAAGCACGCGGCAGTATGTTTCGCCGGCTTGTTTTGGGGTTTACCATGCCGCTCTGGGAGAGACTGACAAGATGTTCGAGTTTCTGCGGGCTGCGTGGGAAGATCGCGATCCTTATCTTACACGGATGGATGCGGAGCCGTGTTTTGCGCCTTTCCGCGGCGATGCGCGCTATCGGGATTTGTTGGACAGAATGAATCTCGGGTAAAGCGCATGCCCCACACGGGTCGCTAGCTCAGGAACTTTCGCAGGGGCGTCCAATAGTTTTCGATCCATCCGCTGGCCAGGCCTTCCGCCATCTCAGGTGGGAAGCCGGTATGGTGGAGGACGACACGGGCGCCACCGGCCTGTTCCAACAGTTCAAACCTGGCAATCGAATAGACGCCTTCGGGCCAAGACGCAGCCCGCCACGCCTGCACAATCCGGCGGGCGGCGGCCAGTTCCACGTTCCGTCCCACGATGTGTCCGTCGAATAGGGAAAATGCGCCCCCGGGCGCGCGGTCGATCTGGGCTGCGCGTCCGCCCGAGAATGCACGGAACTGCCCGGCGTCGAGGAGCGCCTCGTAAATCCGCCGGGCGCCGCACTTGAAGTCTTCCTCCTGGTGGATGGCCTTGGCGATGAGGATCGTTTTCGACTGAGCGGGCAGGGTTGCCGTTTGCTGGGCGGCTGCCATCTTCAGACAGCCGGCGCCGGCTACGCCGGCGGCGAGTACTTGGCGCCGTGTAGAAGGGCCGCGCTTGTTGTGCGACGCCGACGTCTTCTGGTGAATCGTCATGCTCCCCATGATACCCTGATGGACAAAGCTCGGAGGAGATGAGATTGGATGCCGCGCGCGTGGATGGCGAATTGGAGCGACTTGGTTGATTTCGAGGTGCATGCGGTAGTCGCGTCGGCGGAGGCCGCCTGCAAGATCGCTGCCGCGATCATACGGCAGAGGTGGCACTTTGGTGGGGCAGCGATCGTTTTATGTCGTCTGCCAGCGCTCCGCGAGGGCGGCAGGCTCGAAAAACCCTCCGCTTCACGCCACGGTGCTGGCTGGAAGGGGGCCTCCTTCGACGCGATAGCCGAGCTTGCGGAGTTCCTTGATCATTCGGGCGGCGCGCGTCCGCCGCGATTTGGCGCTGACCGCGGGCCCGCGTTCCCGATATTGCGCTCTCCTACGCAGGAGGAGCCAAATTAGTCTATAGAGTCGATGGGCGATAGCCCAGATGGCTTCTTTGTATCCCATTCCGCTGGACAGGAACTTGCGAAAAGTTATTTCAAATATGCTGCCCTCGGCCTTAACCGCCGCCTGCGCCGCTTGGTTCAGCAACCGCCGCATGTTCCGATTGCCCTTAGGCGATGTCGTGCTGTGGGCCTCGCCGGCAGTCTCGTTGCTCCCCGGACACACCGCCACCCACGAAGACGTTCCTTTGGCGGATTCAAAAGCCTCGGCTTCCGGGCCTACTTCGGCGATGATCTGAACGGCCGAACTGACGCCCAAACCGGGCACCTCCGCCAATCGCTGTATAGTCTCCCGATGCGCCTGGAGCAGTTCCGCGGCCTCGCGGTCCAATTTCTCAATCTGTTCTTCCAGTAACTTCAACTCCTCCAGCGCCATCTGCAGCAGCCGCCGGTAAACTGGATGCAGATGCGCGCAGGCGCCCAGCGCATCCCGTAATTGGGCTGGCTGGGCGCGTAGCCGGTGATCGGCAAGCCCGGCCAGTGCGGCCGGGTCGGTTTCCCCTTCCGCCAGTCCCTGCAACATCCGCCGCGCACTGAGGCCCAGCAAGTCCGACACCAAGCTCGATAGTTTGATGTGCGCCTGTTCCAACAAGCTCTCCAGTTGGTTCTGAAAGCGTACCTTGTCGCGCGTCAACTGGTACTTGCGCCGCGTCACCGTACGCCAGAGCCGCTGCTCCGGATCGGGTACGAAGCTTAAAACCAACTCCTGCGCCACTAACCGTTTGACCATACGCTCGGCGTCGCCGAGTCGCTCTTGCGCCCGCGCCGCCCGCGGTTGGACTTGGCTTGGCATAGGTGCAGAACGCCGGACATCTTGGTGGCGCCCTCTCGCTGCTGGCGTTGCGGCTTCCAATGCTCCTCCAGCGTGCCCCATACCGGTTTCCAATACTCTGCCGTGGATTCCATCACTACCTCTTCCACCTCTTGCTGGGCCAGCCATTGCGTCAGCAACTCCAACTGATCCGCCGTGGTTCCGAACTTGCGCCGCTCAAACTGACACTCCCCTTCGCCGGCTACGTCGGCGACCACGACCGCTAACGTCTTCTTGTGTACGTCGATTGCTGCAACTCGGTATGCCATCAGATCTTCTCCCGGTGCGGCGCGGGGAGCACGCGAAGCAGTTAGACTCTATGCAGGGTCGCGGGCTATCGTGGTTCCGGTAGAAACCAGGACGCCCATTGATTCGCGCAAAGCGCACGTGCTCCGGATCAAACAGACCAACGGCCTCAACTGCGCCACTGCCTTACCGACCTCATTGCGCCGCTTTCCCATTCTGACACGCCGCTATATCGAGCCTTTTTTCATGTAATTTCGCGGGCCGTAGGCCCTCCCAAACAGACCACGAACGACGATGGTCTGCCCGACCAAAGTGAACAGCATTGTGGCTTAACCCCGGGCGACGCGCAGCAGCGCGGCGTTGAGGCTGTTCAATTGTTTGGACAGTTCGTCTTCCCGGCCCGGCATCCAGGGGGGGCGCAGTTTCCGCGGGCAGCGCTCCCCGGCCGGATTCAACATGGCCAGCCAGGTTCCCAGCGCTCCCAGGTTGACGGCCAGAGTGGCATATGTGGCGATGCGCAACGCGTCAGAGCCGTGCGTGCTCAATATCAGGAAAATCGCCGTATTGCCGGCAAAATAAACGGAAAAGACCAAGCTGTGGACGATGGTGTTGCGGTTCAGCGTGATGGGATAGCGCGTGAGCAGGATCAAGATCGTCAACAGAAAAACAACGAGGCTGAAATAGACGGCGCGCTCGGCCACGTAGTAATACGCCAGCAGGCGGCCCTGCGTGGTCGCGTGGGAAGGGACCGCCAAGCTGAAAACCGAAGCCAGTAAAGCGATGGACGTCGCCAGAATGAGCGACCAGCGCCCCACGGTGTAAAGGCCCTGGTAGTCCCGGAGAACCAAGGAGAACAGTTCCAGCACGACCCAGGCGTAGAAGAACCACTCGAACGGCTCACTGAGGACCCAGACTTTCTGGTAAGCGCCACTGTCTGGGGCCAGGACCAGTAGGGCCGCATTCTGCAGCGTGAAGAAGACCATGAACAGGAAGAACGCCCGGTATCGACGATGCAGCCCGGAAAAGTACAGCCGGGCGGTCAGCGATGCGGCGCCCACGGCAATCACGATGGCGATAACGCTGGACATGGGCATCCTAGTGGCCTCATAGTATCACTCATCGGATGAAATTCATCATTTCTCCAGTACTTCTCCAGTACTGCTAACCAGATCCGGACCAGCCCGCCCAGGACCTGCAAATCTGAGACAATCAGTGCTATGCCCTGCCTCGCTGTGATTGTAGTACTGGCGTTCCCGCGGGTGGCGCTGGTGGTTCTGTGGCTGTTCACACGCTACCTGCAGCACGCCTATCACGGATTGCTGATTCCGCTGCTTGGTTTCCTTTTCCTGCCGCTGACCACGCTGGCTTACGCGTGGATGGTCAACAACCACCGGCCCATGGAAGGCGTCAACCTGATCATCCTGATCGTAGCCGTGATCATCGACGTGGGCGGCCTGGGCGGAGGCGAATACCACCGCCGGGGACGCGACTACTAGCGGTATGCGCCCCACTATGCTTCTTGGCGTGCGCGCTCCCGGTTTGCGCGCAGGTCCAGCCGCCCCCACGCGCCAGGATAATGTGTCCGAGACATTCCACGGCGTCGAAATCGTGGATCCCTACCATTGGCTGGAAGATCAATCGAGCGGCGAGACGCGCGCGTGGATCGACGGGCAGAATGCATATGCGCACGCCCTGCTGGATGGGCAGCCGGTGCGGGCCGGGATATCGCAACGGCTCACTGAAATGCTGCGGCACGATCAGGTAAGCGCGGCGCAAGGCGGGGGCGGCCCCGACGAGTTGCCGATCGATCCCGCGCCGTTGAGCGCGGACCATCGCACCAGCGTTGGAGTGGAGGACATCTCTGAGGACGGCAACCTGCTCGCCTATTCCGTGCGCCAGGGCGGCGAAGACGAGACGGAGGTCCACGTCTTCCGTGGCGTGGCAGTTGGGGTTAAGCAGAAGACAGAAGTCAGAAGACAGAAGTCAGAATAAGAAGTGCGCTTTTGGGGCGCTGTCGGTGGTTGCTATTCTGACTTCTGTCTTATCTTTTTCGTATGCACCAATTTCCTCAATTCGATTTGCACGGGCAAGTGGCGCTGGTGACGGGGGCGGCGCGCGGTTTGGGACGCGCCATTTCGCTGGCGCTGGCGCATGCAGGGGCGGATGTGGCGCTGGGTTTGCGCGACTGGCATGCTCATGGCGATCTGCCGCGGGAGATTGAAGCTCTGGGGCGGCGGGCTTTGCCGCTGCAGATGGATGTCGCCAGCCTCGACCAGATCCGGCGCGCGGTGGATGGCGCGGCGGCGCATTTCGGACGGCTCAATATTCTGGTGAATAATGCCGGCATCGCGCCCGAAAACCCGGCCGAAGACGTGCGCGAGGACGACTTCGATCTGACTCTGCGCGTGAATCTGAAGGGGACGTTCTTCGCCAGCCAGGCGGCGGCGCGGGTGATGATCCGGCAGGGGGGCGGGCGCGTCGTGAACATGGGATCGGAGGCGGGATTTGCGGCGCTGCCGGGCGAATCGGTGTATTGCATGACCAAGGCGGCCATCGCGCACCTGACCAAGTGCTTGGCGGTCGAATGGGGCAAGCACAACATTACGGTGAACGCGGTGGCGCCCACGTTCATCCACACGCCGGGGACGGAGGAGGCGCTGGCCGATACGGCTTTCCGCGCGGACGTGGTGGAGCGCATCGCGGCGTTGCATCGGATCGGGGAGCCTATGGAGGTGGCGGGGGCGGTGGTGTTCCTGGCGTCTCAGGCGGCGTCGTTGATTACGGGGCACACGATGTTGATCGATGGCGGGTGGACGGCGAGATAGGCCCCGTGGCGGCGCATGGCGCCGCCGGCGCCGCCCTACAGGCCGGGGAGCCTCGCCGTACTGTGGACCCGCGCCAGATGCACAAACGCTTCCGCGGCGCCGCAGCCGGATTCGCGGCCGCGATAGCTTTCCATCACCTGGTGGTATTCGCGGTAGATGCGCTCGCCGTTCTGGCTCTGGTGGGCGAACAGGGCGGCTTTCTTCTTTTCGCGGACGGCGGTAACGTCCACGTAATCGGTGGGATGAAAGCCCATGGTCTGCGCGCCGAGATCGACTTCGTAATAATACAATTCGAATCGCCCGCGGGCGGCCAGCCAGGCGCGATAGGCCAGTGTGGCGGCGGCTTGATGGTCCAGGTGCGCATCGATGGGCCATTGGGTGAACAGCACGTCGGGATCTTCGGTGAAGATCAGCTTGCGCAGGGATTCCGCAGCGACTTGGTCCACGACGGTGGCGCCGTCGATCTGGCCGGCGAAGACCGGCTTGGCGCCCAGGATTTGGCAGGCGGCTTGGCACTCGGCCGAACGGATCGCGGCGGCTTCATCGTGCGATTTGCGCGGAATGCCCGCCTCGCCGCGCGTGAGATAGATAATGGTGACGCCGGCGCCCAGCGCGGCATAACGCGCCAGCGTGCCGCCGCAACCGGATTCCGGGTCGTCGGGATGGCCTCCCACGCAGACGATCTTGGTCGCATGGCCGGAAGAGGTCTGGCCGGCAGCGAGGGCCGGCAAGGAAAGGAACTGGCGGCGCGAGGGTGTCATCCGGAATGCTCCCTCACTTACCCACCACGAACAAATGCCCGTCGTTCTGCGAATAGATCTTGCCATCCCCGCCGATGGAGGCCGGCGTGTACGCCGCGCCGAGGGCCAGTTGCTGGAAGATCTCCGTCACGGCCGCCCCGCCCTGCTGGATGGCGAAGAGGTTGCCGTCTTCGCTGTTGGCGTACACCACGCCATTGGCGTCGATGGCCGGGCTGTTGACGCACCACTCGAATCCATTCGGATGGTCTGAGACGCAGGTCAGCGAGCCGTCCGCGTTGCGCGTGCAGCTTTCGGTGTTTGTATTTTGAAAGCTCCACTGGATGTTCATATTGGAGTCGATCTGGCTGACGAAGTACTGTTCCGGCGAGGCTGGGTTGTTGGTGGTGCGGTCCGGCGGGCAAATGGTGGAATCGTCGCAGTAAGAGCCGAGGCCGCCGTAATGATTGTTCTTGGTCACGGCCGACCAAGTGCCGTCGTGCGCGTAAATCGCGGGGGTGGTATCCCAGCCGAAGCCGAACGCGCCGAGGTAGTTGCCGTTGGCATCGAAGTGCATCAGGTGACCCTGCGCATAGTTGTAGCGGTTCCATGTGCCGAACAGAACCGTGCCATCGGGCGCCACCACAGGAGTGGCCGACGCATCGTCGAGGACGCTGCCATCGCCCGGCTGATTGGATAGGGGATCGACGCCCAACAAAGCGCCGGCGGTGCATCCGCCGGGAGTGCCGTTGGGCGGGAGCCAGCCTCCGTCGGCCACGGAAACGCCGCAGCCATCGTGGAAGCGGTTCCGCAGCGAAGAAATCCACTTGAGGCTCAGATCGGGATTGAGCGCGATCAGGAAGGAGTAACGGTCGTTGAAGTGTGCTCGGCTGACGGTATAAATGGTTCCGTCCGGAGCGACGGCGGGGGAGACGTTTATGGCGGCGCGCTGGCTGCCGCAGGCACTGGTTGCGGGGACCGCGGTGGTGGAGGGCGGCCACGGCAGTTGGGAGGTATCGAAGGAAGTGATGCACTGGCTGCCGGCGGCGGGCGCTTGGGAAGATGTCAGGGACAGGTAGGTCACCGTGGAAATCGCACCTCCGGCAGCGATCTCGACCAGCCAGGAATTAGTGGAGTCGTTGCCGTAGAATCCGTTCGTGGTTACCACCTGCACCACGTTGTAATACAGATTGCCGTTGGCGTCGATGGTGAGAGGGCCGGTCTCATAAGTGTTGGGATCGGTTCCAAAGGGAGCGAAGCGCTGGATCAGGGCCCCGTTGGCCTTGTTCAATTCGATGACGCTGCCGCTCGCGCCTGGCAGGTAGACGACGGCGTTACCGAGCGCGGCATGAAACACCGGCTCCCAAAAGTCGTTACTCGAACCGGGCGCTTTCCAGTCGCTGGCGTAGCTCCATTGCAGCACGAGCTGGCCGTTCTGCCAGGTGAACTTGTTCTCGCCCCAAATTTCGGTGGAGAAGGTGCTGGCGCTATAGCTGCCGGACTTATATTCCATGTAGATGTCGTTGGCGTCGACCAGCGGGACCTGAAAATGCGCGACCAGTTCGTCGTAGTTGGCGGACTGTTCCATCGGCACGAGCGGGTCATAAATGATGTTTGCCAGGATTTCGTTCAAACTTTGCCCAACCACGCCGGGGCTGCTGGTATGTTGCGGGTTGTGGGCCCACTGGGGCCATCCGGCGCCGATCGAGATGGCGAAGGCGCCGGTCGCTCCGCCGGTTTCGATTTGCACCGGCGCCGCATTCGCGGGCGATTCGCTGGATGGCATGGTGACGTTGATCTGGTAAACGCCCACGAATTGCGGCGACAATCCCGCGAAGGTAACCGGTGCGGAAATGCCCGCGATGGTCAGGACAGGTGTGGTGATAGCGTTGCGCATGGTATCGAGCGAGTTGTTGCCGGTCGTCGCGGGCGGGTTTACTGGTCCGAAGCCGCTGCCATAAAGCACCAGCGAGTCGCCGGGGGTGGCGGGGTGGCTGGCGATTCCGGGAATTGCGCCGGTGGGCGCGGCAAACGATCCGTCCGGGTTGACGGCCACGGGGTAGCCTGCGACGGTGAATAAGCCCGGCGCGAAGGCCGCCACCTGAACGGCTTGGGGCGCCGATGCTGTCGTGCCGCTCGTTACCACGACGGTGACCGGCCCGCTGGTGGGAATTTCCCACGGGAGTTGGGCGTTGATCTGCGTCGGCGAGACGAATAGCAATGGAGCGGGGAGGTTGTTGAAGGTGACGGATACGTTGCCCAATGTGGGAGGCAGCGGGATGGCGGTGGCGTACGCAGCGCCAGAGGCCAGGTTGGAGCCGAAAATGGACACCAGCGAGCCGGGCACGACGGGCGCTTTGAAGGAAGCTGCGTCCACGACTCCGCCGGAGTTCACGAGCGGGGTCTGGGCTGCGGCCAGGGTTAGGTGGATCAGGAAAACGCTGGATAACGCTAGGACCCTCATGGCCGGAATTCTACCATGTTCTACACGTGGTCATGATAGAACCAGACGGACTTTGTCCATCCCCAAGGTCCCCAGAATACGGGAGCCCACTCCTCCCCGGGCATTAAGTAGTCCAACGGCCGGAGCGGATGTTGGATATTGACGCACCCCGGAGATTTCCGATTGCGCAGTTGGAATACGTCGGATACTTCGAAAAAGCCGGTGGGGCAGCCCGTGCTCGGCCGGTGAATCACGCCATACTTATCTGCATCCGATAGTGTGGCCGGGGTGCCCTGGAGTGCTACGGAGGCAACCAGCAGGAGTATGGCTACGATGGGCGTCGCAATGCTGCGCGCCTCAAATCCGCCGACATCTCGCAAGTTAGCCGCAATTTTCATTTTTCTCATATTCGTTTTATGCGGGCGCGTGTGGCCCGGTCCCCTTCCCACCTTGATGTTAGGAGTGGGGCACGACGAATTCTGCGAGCATTTCGCACAAGTAATTGAAAACAGGCAATTTAAAATTTTGGAAGAATGGCGACTCCTTTACCGGCCGTTCGCGTATAATTGACCAATGCGACTGAACCCACTTTCGTTTCTGCCCGCATTTATGGCCGGATCGTTGATCCTGGCGGGATGTGCGGACAAACCACCCGTCCCCCAGCCCGCGCCTTCCGGCTCCGCGGAAACCGTGACTTGGAGCCAGAACGGATTGTCCGAGGAAGATCGCACCAAATTCCACCGTCTCGCAGAAGGCAGCGAGCTGGTGCCGTACGAACTGCTCGCCAACGTTGTCAGCGTGAAGACCGGCAAGCCCTTTCTAGAGAATATGGAACGCTTCGGTTTCATCTCCGATGCGACTAGCGCCGCGAATCCTCACGGGCTGCCCATTGGCATCACCACGGCGCGCTCGCGCGACAAGGGCCACGCCGGCCTGGAAATGGCCGGGTTCAACTGTGCCGCCTGCCACGTGGCCGAGGTGCATTATCGGGGAAAGATCCTGCGGATTGACGGCGCGCCTGCGCTCATCGACCTCCAGGGCTATCAGGTGGAGTTCAAGGACTCGGTGGATGCCACACTCCACGACATCAAGAAGCTGGGCGAGCTGTTGAAGGCCATCGACCACGATCTACACCCCAATGAGCCAAGCGCGGACGCCGCCAGTGGCGCTTCCGATCCTGCCGCAAAAAAAGCAGGCGACGTTGCGGCGGCCCCAACGCGCGACACGAGTTTTCACAGCGTATCCTCGCAGACGGCGGACGCCACGGGCGCCGCCGCCTCGCTGCAGGGCAAGACCTTCTTGGCACGTTCGCGGACCTACATCGCGCTACTGAAGGCCAGGCTCGCGTACCTAAAGAATGGCAAACTGCTGCTGGATGGCACCACGCCCGGTCCCGGCCGCGTCGACGCCTTTGGCGCGGCGCGCACCTTTCTATTCCCCAAGTACCACGTAAAGATGCAGTCGCCGGTCAGCTTTCCCTTTATCTGGGACGTTCCGGACAATACCAAACAGGGCCCCGGCGCAGAGACCGTTTGGATCCACTACGACGGCAATACGAACTCGATTCTGGAGCGCAATATCGGGCAAGCGTTGGGGATGGGCGCGGTGTACGATCCAACGACCTACGATTCGACGCTGCGGATCCGGAGCCTGCATGACCTTGAGGAGTTGATCCACAAGCTCAGCGCCCCGAAATGGCCCGCCGATATTTTCGGACCCATCGACCAGACCAAGGCGGCGGCCGGCGAGAAGATCTTCAACGACACATGCCGCGGCTGCCACCAGAACCGCCTTGTAGCGCTGGCCGACATAGGAACCGATCCGCAACGGGCCAACAGCTTCGGCCAACCCGTCGCCGGAGGCGTGCCGTTTCCCGCCGCGGTCAAGCCGATCCTGGACGGCCTGAAGGCGCGCGCTTTCTTGCAAGACGGGATCTCCGCGGCCGATCAGGCGGCCTGGGACGCCAACCCGACCATCTGGCAGGCGACGGGTCAATACCTGGCGCGGCCTTTGACCGGCGTTTGGGCGACTGCGCCGTACTTGCACAATGGATCGGTGCCGACGCTCTGGGACCTGCTGTACCCCGCCGACCGCCCTGCGAAATTCATCGTGGGCAATCGTGAATACGATCCGGCGAAGATCGGTTACTCAACCGTTGGAACCGGCTGGACCTTTGATACTTCCCAGCCGGGGAACGCCAATACCGGACACGCCGGCGACAAGTATGGCACCAACCTGACCAAGGACCAAAAAGATGCGCTGCTCGAATACTTAAAAACGATCTGAGGCCCCCAAACCGTTGCGGCGCAGCATTCCGCTACTTGGGGAGGAGTTTCGAATTGATGTACTCCACCACCGCGGCCGTTTCGGCGGCCGTGCGCCGGGTCACAGTGGACTGCGCCTGCGCGCCCACCGGCGACCAGCCGAAATTACGCACGTTCCAGTCGCTGTTCGGCAGGACCGCCGGGTTAATCCCCGAAACAACCGCAATCTGATTGAGCGGGAGAAGATCCATGGCGCGCCGCGTTTCCGTGTGGCAGCTTACACAATCCGTATTGAAAAAGTGGCTTTTCGCGGGATCGGCGATCAAATCGAGAATGACCTTTGCATTCGCCGCGGCCGGCGGTGGACTGACGAAAAGCTCGGTGGTCGAGGATCCGCGCCGTCCGGCAACGGGCAGACCGCCTGGCGCGGCTGCGTTGCTGCACGTAATCGGGTTGAGATTGTTTGTGTTGGGCGCCGGAACCACCGGGGGAACTTTTCCGACCAGGTTCAGCATCTGGGCGAAATGTTGACCGTCGAGAGTAGGACCGGGTACGGGAACGAAACCACCATTCGGCAATGCCGGCACGGCGCCGGCAGGCACCTTCTCCATCGACAGGAACATCCACGGCGCCGGCGCTCCCGCGGGGATCCCGACGATGGCCATGGCATCCAAGCGCTCAGCGGAAACATGCCTTTCGAGAAATGACTGCATTTCCTGGCGGACTTTCCGGGCCGTGGACGCATCCGCCAGCCCGGGGTGAAGGCCCAGAGGAACGCCCGAGGTGATCACCCTGCTACCAAGACTCCCTTTGCTCAACTTCGTTCGTAGGGCGGCGAGTTCGGCGACAATCTCCTTGAATGCGGCGAGATCGGGAGTAGGCCGAGGCAGACAGCCGGTTTGTGCGGGATTATCCGCTTTGCCTACGAAATCAAAAATGAGATGGACCGCGAAATCGAGCACTTTGGGGGTGCCATCCGCGTTGCGCGTCACTGGCTGGACAATCAGGCGAATCTCGGGCGACTGTCCAAATTGCCCTCGGATATCGTCCGAGAGCCCCGGCGCACCAGCATCCATGCGAATGCCCGCGATGTACCATGCGTCTATCGATTGCGCTTCGGCGGGCAGGCCAATCTGATTGCCTCCGGCCTGCGCCGCGGGGCTAGCGGCAATCGCGAGAAACTGCTTGAACACCGCATCGGGCCAAACACGATCGGAGTTCTTTTGATCGCGCGATTTCCGCGTGGCGAGGTCGCGCATGGAGATCAAGTTGTCAAAATCCGCG